>VFQN01003871.1_pt1 | contig 20540 bp, 22 predicted proteins | sample 3512371 | NCBI WGS metagenome assembly VFQN01 (sample SAMN10412370, study PRJNA504923) | tailings metagenome | isolation source: Replicate 2 from Balatoc abandoned mine | place: Philippines: Itogon, Benguet | collected 2017-08-28
TCCAAAAACGTGATCTAATATAACTAATTGACCTCTACTCCTGATACCAAACAAAACCCTTAAATAAGCCTCGTAGGAGATAACCAGGAAAATTCCAGAACGTGAACACTATAGGCGTGGCAGGGGCACGCCAACACTACCAGCGTAGCACAAACTGAGTCAAGCCAGAGGTCGAAAACCAGGATGTCTATTCCTGGTGACATGCCCTGTTGCTTCCCTACCCCGATGCACTCTCGGACAACGTACGACACCATTGCAAGCTAATTCCACACGTGCAAACGCACAACTAGGTCGAGGTGCAGCAAGCTAGTCCACACCAGCTCCACACGCCACAACCACGCAGGCGCAGCTGCCCTTTGTCCGTCCAGTAGCATTGTCTCTGCCTTCAGGCGACGCCCTGACGCCCTGCCGCCCCAACAAGCACACTGGCAGCTCTGGCAGCAGCTACCTGTAGCCCCACACCTCCAACCCCTACCACTGCCCACAGGTGCACCCTACAGACCATGCAGCCATTCCTCCACCTGCCCCCGCTCCTGCACCCGCCGGTAGTACTCCTCCAAGTTGTCCAGCACCCCCAACACCTCCGCCGCCAACACCGGCGCCCCCTGCTCCTCCACCAGCCAGCGCAGAGTCGGCAGCGGTGCCCCTGCCCGCACCGCCGCCGCCAGCACCCCCTCACCCAGCGGCACGCCCAGCTCCTCAACCAGCCAGCGCAGAGCCGGCAGCGGTGCCCCTGCCTGCGCTGCCGCCGCCAGCACCCCCTCACCCCGCGGCACGCCCAGCCGCACCAGGCAGTCCAGCATGCCCCGGTCGCCGTTCTTGGCCGCACCGGCGTACCACGCCACCGCCACGTCAGCCCCCTGGCGCCCCTCCAACGCACCCAGCCCCACCAGGGCCTCCACCACTGCCTCGCAGCCTGTGGCGGCCGCGCCCATGGAAACCTCGAAGGGGACTGGAACGTCCCAAGCGCCAGCAGGCACCAGCTCCTGCAGCACCTTCAACACCGGCCAGGGGTAGCCCTTATGTACGGCAGCCTCCCACGCCCTCTTGGTCAGCGCCTGCGGGCCAAGCGCCTCCGCCTGCAGCTGCATCACGCCCAACAGGTGCTGCCCGTCCGCGGGGTTGCGGTTTGGCCACAGGTCGACAGTGTGAGCAGGGATGAGATAGTCAGCGGGGTGGCCGGCCTCCAGCAGCCAACGCACCATGGGCAGGTCGCCGCAGTAGCAGGCGTCATACAGCTGCTGTGCGACCACGGGCATGCCCATCTGCTGCGTGAGCCAGGCGGCCGTGGGAACATGGCCAGATCCTGCCGCCGCAATTGAGACACGTCGCACCCTTCTACCGTGGTCCAGGTCGGCCTGCATCCAGAGCGGCATGAGCAGCTGCAGGGCCGCCAGGTTGCCGCATTCCGCTGCCTCTTCAGCCGCTCGCCACGTGCCTACCACCACGCCCCGGGCTGCCAGCCACTGCAGCTTTCCCGTGCTGTCCTTGCGGGAGCCGGCAGCTGCCGGCGCCACGTCAGCCCAGGACGGATGACTTGCAGGAGGCAGGTGGCCGGCCGACTCCATACTAGAAAGGAAGGGCAGGTCCACATGCTTCAGGACCGACTGCACGGCGCAACGGGTATCCCAGGGGCAACCCTGCCCACGCAGCCACTGCAGCCGGGCCATGTCGCCCGACCCCGCGGCAGCACCCCATATGACTGCGTGGACCATGGGTGTGCGGCTGCGCGGCTGGCCAGTCTGCATGACCCACTGCATCTTGGCCATGGCGTCAGGTGTAGGGGAGCCAGCAGCTGCAGCCAGCATGTGTCGCCAGACCTCGTGCAGGTCGTCAATGGGTTCTTGCAGGGTGGGCTCATCGTGCTGCAAGCTGCTGAGCAGCCGCTGGCCCAGCAGCTCCCATACCGCTTGCAGCCCCGACAGGTCGCAGCACCTTGCCGCCGCCTCCAGGGTGGACCCCGGGTCCAGTAGCCCGGGACAGCGCTGCTCGAGATAGGGCAGCAGGCGGACCAGGCCTGACACCACCGCTGCGGACCCCACATCCGGTACTGGGTTGCGTTCCGTGCTGAGTCTGAGAGCCTCACCAATGTGTAGCTGCAGCAAACTGCCGTAATGCGTCGATTGCAGCAGCTCGGGGAACAGGCGAGGCTCCAGGGCCTGCATGACAACCCTGACGTTGCCTTCGATGCCGCTTTTGACCGCAGCAACGAGCGCTCTGACTTGATGGCGCAGGGGCCAGTTTCGCATGTACGCCGCCAGTATGCTGCCATTGGGAATTTCCGGAAGCTCTTTGCTGAGTAGCACCAGCGGTGGCGTTAGCATCCCGCATAGCTCCGCGAACTCCTTGCAGGACGACCTTGCGTACAGGTTGCGCTCATTGGGCGGCAGCTGGGAGAGGATGTACAAAAGCAGGTCAGGCAGCAGTCTGGGAACGATCGGAGCCGCCCCGTCCATGCTGAGCAGAGGTCAGCAGCAGCCCTTGTAGATACTAGGCTGATCGCAGGGGTGGCTTGTAACAGGAACTGACAACCTGAGGCGTAAGGCCAGACGTAAGAGCCGAAGCAAGCTTGTCGTCAAAGTCGGTCAAACCATAATAACAGGTAGAAGCTGGAGATAAGCTCTCACACAAGCAGCAGCTTTCAGCATGGGTTCCAAGAAAGACAAAACATGCGCAACATCCTTCAAAAATACCGTGCTGGACCAACCCACCCAGGCAACACAAGCTCATCCAGTACTGAGGCACGGGAGACACACGCAAAACTTGTCCTGAGCTGTCGGAGACTGTGACCAAAGGCTATCAAGCTAGCATAATCGTGGCTCAGTGCACTGCTGCCATAGTGCCAGCCACGGAGTTGCAGTCGTTTCTGGCGCACCACAAACACCGCGGCATGCTCGTTCATTTCCATGCTACAAGCACTGCCTGGATTAGTCCATGTTGGTCGTGCAAACCACAGTTGGCCACGCGACAGCCCCACAACGTGTGCCGACCGTCCCATGCCGCCCCATACCATGCCGCTGTCTTCAGCTCGTCTTCATGCATCTCGTCCTCAAGGTCCTGCTTCGTTACTTTTGTCCGCCCTCCGCCATGCGCTGAAGGAACCGCAGACACGCTTGCCCCGATGCAGCCCGAAGGCATCCCCGATGCCCAGGAGGGACACGCCCGCTCGCCAGAGAGACACCAAGGGTACGGTACACTGCTCTACTGCTGCTGGCCCCTTGCTTCCCACGCTCCGCTGCCTACTCGTCATCGCTGTACTGCTGGTTCTCCCGCCACCGCACCCGCCACTTGCGCTCCGGGTCTTCGTAACGCTTCCTCCTCTTGGCCGCCGGCCGCTCTCCCTGCCCCTGCCCCTGCCCCTCCGCACCCGCTTTCCCGTCAAGGCCCCCTTGCGCTCCCCCAAACCCAACCCGAGGTCGTGTCCCCCCTGCCCCCTGCCCCCGTCCACCTTCCAGCCCAGCGCTAAGCACCCCACCGGCCGGACCTGCAGGCCCCTCCCCTGACCCTGCCACTGCCCCAACCAACGCCCCCGCATCCGCAAGCATGCCCAAACCGCCATCCTGCCACGCACCAACCCCTTCCCCCGCTACCCCCAGCCCATCCTGCGCAGCTGCCTGTTGAGCCACCCTCGGCACACGCCTGCCTGGCGACACCCTCGCCCCCAGTCGTGCCGCCCCCGCCGGAGGCCGTGACTGCGCCCAAGCCCCAACTGCCAGCAGCTGCCGCGCCAGCTCGCACTTGTCCTCAGGGGACATCCGCGCCGCCGGCCCGAAGACCACATTCTGAAGGTACCTCATCGCGCTCTTCAGGTCATCCGCGGCAGTGGCGGGCGTCAAGGGGCGGGTAAACAACGTGGGCGGCTGCAGAGTTCCCACTGCCGTCAGGCCCTGAGCCGGCGCCGCGGTGGCGGCGGCGGAGGAGGAGGAGGACGGTATCAAGCCCAGGGCCCGGTTGCGCGCCGCCGCCGCCAGCGCTTGCGGAGTCGGCGCCGCCGCAGCCACGGCTCCGGCACGCGTGGACAAGGGCGACAGACCCATGGGTCCGTGGGACTGCGGGCCGGCCGTACGCGGGATGGGAGCGAGGGAAGGCGCGCCCTGGGGCCTGGGCTGCCCTGGTGAAGGGACCTGGGCTCCAGGGTTTGGCAAGCCTGACCCCGGCGGCTCAATGCGGCTTGGAAGGGTCCTCCCAGGGCTGAGGGCATTGGGGCCTGGGCCGCCGGGGGAACCCTGCGGCACAGGCCCTAGTGCACGGTGCCGGTCGGGGCCTGCGGGGGCGCCGCCTTTCGCGGCGGCCGCGACCGCCGCCTGCGTCGCCGCCGCCACCGCCGCCGCGCGGGCCTGCGCCGCTGCCACACGCGCCGTCGCCACCTGGCTGAGGTCGCTGGCCAGGGCGCTGGCGGCGGCGGCCGCCGCCGCGGCCGCCGCTGCAGGGCTCGGGCTCGGGCCTGACATCAGCGCGGCTGCCGCTGCCGGTGGCGCTGCTGGCAGCCCCAGCGGAGCTGCTTCAGCCGCTGCGGCCCCTGGCGGCCCTGGTTGCATCAGCAGCTGCTGCGGCATGCGGTGCAGCAGCAAGCCGCTGCCATGCCCCGGGCCAGCGCCGTCCGGTGCGGCACCCCCGCCGGCTCCTGGCCGTACGTTGGCAGCACCGGTTTCCCCCGGCCAACCCATGGCCGCGTGCGTTGCAGCACCGCCCAGGCACTGCTGGGCCCAAGGCAGGCCCCCAGCAAGACCAAAGGCTGGCCCCGCCTGATCCGGCACCCCACGAGAGTGTAGGAAAGCGCCCTGTTCCGGCCCCCTGGGCTGGCCAGGAGCACCAAGGGGGCCTGCCGTACCGGGCGCGCCTGCCGTACTTGGAGCGGCTGTTGCCCCTGGAGCGCCGCCATGTGCCGCAAGCGTCCAGCGTGCCGGAGCGCCGGCAGTGCCCGCCGGCCCCGTGGCGGCCGTGGGGGCGGTGGCAGCCGGAGCAGGGGCATGGCCTGGCGCCGTCCACGTGCCGGTCACCGCCATATGCTGCGCGTATGGCACGTGCGGCCCGCCGGAAGGAGTGGGCAGGTGGGGAGCCCCCGGGGGGAGCGGTCCGGGTAAGGCTCCTCCCGCAGGAGCAGGGGCAGGGGGTGCGGGATGTTGTCGTATTGGTTGGTTCTGCAGCTGCTGCTGCTGCTGCTGCTGCTGCTCGTGGGGCTGCCATCCCGGGGCACCCCACGGCATGGGGCCGCCATTCGACGGAGCGTGCGCCACAGGGTTGGTGTTGGGCAGCAGCCACGGAGGGGGGCCGGGGCCTGCCCCATGCGGCCAGGCTAAGCCCTGTGCCCCCGCCTCCAGCCCCGTCGGTGGCCATCCTCCTGCTGCTGCCCCAAACGGCGGTTGCGCCCCTGCCCCTGCCCCAGCCCCAGGTCCTGTTCCCGCTCCCGGCGCTGACCCTGCGGCCGCCGCAGCCCCTGCTCCTGCGCCCGGCAGAGCCCCAAACCCCGATGCTGCGTTGCCTGAAAGCGCGAACGGCCCAGCACTAGCCCACGCGGCACCCCCCATGGCCAGGTTCGTCTGCCCCTTAGTTGCACGTCCGGGCTCCCCGGGAGGCCCTGCCGCCGCCCCTGCCCCTGCCCCTGCCCCCATCCCCGCGCCCGCCGCCCCTGCCACCGCCACCCCTGCCCCTATCCCCGTACCCTGCCCTCTTCCCTCCACCGCCGCCGCTGCTGCCGCAGCCGCCACCGAGGTCCCCGTCACGCGGGCAATGGTGGGTCCTGTATCCAGCCACAGCCTACGAGCCATCGCAATGTCGATCACCACCTGCGGCCCACCGCTCGCCTTGCCCTCCTCGTCCGGCCCCTCCCCCGCTGCCGGCCCCGCCGCTGGCGCCGCCCCCGCCTCCTGTCCCGCTGGCCCCGCCTGCTGCTGCGCATGCGGCAGCCCGTGCTGCACCACCGGCGGCACAGCTGCTGCTGCCGCTCCCGCTCCTCTCCCTCCACCACCCCTCGCGCCCAGTTCCGCTGCCGCTGCCGGTCGTGCATCTGCGTGCTCTGCCGCCCCAGCCAACCCCGCCGCTCCCTTCCCAGGGCCCAGACCCGCGGCGGCCGCCTCGGCCGCCTTCCTGAGGGCATCCCCTGCATGCACCAGGTCGTCCTTGGTGGCGCTGAAGCGCCGGGAGGCACGTGCCGCCTCCTCCGTGATCACGCCCGCCGCCACGTACGGCACGTATGCCACGTGTCGCGTAGCCAGCAGCTGCTCGTACACGGCACGTGTCCAGTGCTTGCGGCGTCCCTTGGTCAGCCTGGAGGAAAGGGGAAGAGGAAGGGAAGACGAAGGGAAAGGGAGGGACACCAACGGTTGGGCGTGGGTGTTAGCGCAGGAATTGCAGGATGGCGGCTTGAGCGGCGGAGTGTTGCGTGGGGGCACGCAGCCCGCACTGGTAAGTGGATCTAGTGGCATACTGGCATGCGCCAAGTAGTATTTGCGCTGTGAGGGCCGCAAAGCCCGCGTTCTGAGCCACGGCTGGCAGGAGCAGAAGCCTTTTTATTGTGTGCCTACCGACGAGCACCTCGAGCGGACCTGCCGTCAATGTCTTCTACATCCTTGACACGGGGCCCCCCTCCACGAACCTGAGCAGCCACGCCCCCGATGCCGTCGTCGAGGGCATGGCTGCTCAGGTTCGTGGAGGGGGACCCTGTGTCGAGGGTGTAGAAGACATTGGCGGCAGGTCCGCTCGGGGTGCTGGTCGGTAGGCACACAATAAAAAGGCTTCTGCTCCTGCCAGCCATGGGCACGAGGAGGCTACACCAGCAGACAGACCCCCGTGCCACGTGCCGACGTCCCCGTCAAGACGACAGCCCTATCCCCGGCTCACCCAGCTGCCACCGGTCCATCCAGGACACTCAGTGCGCCACTCAAGGGAAATGGAGCGAGGCAGCTACAGATGCACATGGTACCCTGTCCAAATACGCCCACGCCTGTCAAGGTATCTGCCCCGATGGCAACACCCCAGCCCCCCGCTCACCCCGCTGCTGCCATCTCCCCCACCAGCGCCCGCATCTCGGGGGCCTGCCGCAGTACCCGCTCATCCTCGGGGCTGCCGGGTCGGTGGCCCACGTGCGGGGCCATCTCCACCACCTGTCGCACGTCAAAAGCGAAGATGAATGCACGAGGAGGTTAGGTTTTGTTGGCCAGTAGACATGCTCATGGTGTTGCTTTCGTACCTAACCCGACAAACGAGGGCCAACGTGCGGGGCCAGCTCTACCACCTACCATGCGGTGTGGCGATGGCGGCGGCCGGCAAGGCGGCGGGACACAACGGTCATGTATGGTGCTTACAGCGGCATGTTATGCAGCGTTGCGGCACTATTCCACATGCCAGGCTGCCTCCAAGTACTGTTCTAGTGCTTTTGCAACGCGTGCATAGGAGCACAACACGTGCGGGTCTACCTGTACCGCCTGCAGCCCATGCCTGAGGAAGCCAGCGGCACATGGGGTCGATCTACAGCATGCCGGCGGCGGCGACGGCTGTGCAAACCCCAGGGGCATCACAGCGTCTAAAACGCCAGCATACCAGCGGATCGCCGGCTGATACGGTACGCTGCGTTTGCACATAGTCCGCAGGGAGCCCGTCCGGCACAGCCCACGGAGCACCTCGTGCCAACCGTCAACCGCTCTCCACATGCTACATCAGCCCCACTCACCACCACCTCGTTGGGCGCCTTGACCCCCACCGTCAGGCGCAGGTAGTGAGGGCAGCCGCAGGGCTTCCACCGCGGCGGCCGAGGCGCCTTCCCCTTCCCCCTGCCCCCCGCCCCGCCCTCCTGCCCCCCCTCCTCCTCCCCGCTCCCGGCAGCCTCGTGCTCCTGCTCCCTGCCCTGCGCCCCCTGATCCTGCACCCCCTGCTGCCCCTTGTCCCGCTGCTGCTGCTGCTCCTGCGCCAGGCCGCCACCCTCCGCCCCCGCCCCCGCCCTCCTCCGGCGCTTGCAGTCACGCAAGTCCACGCCATGGCGGCACCACAGCATGCACCGCACCATGGTGTACCTCTGGTTCTGCCTCAGGGCCGTGAGGGCCTCAGGGGAGGTGTCCCCGCATATAAGCCGCAGCGCCGCCGTGTCGCTGACGTTGTAGTCGACGCCCTCCTCCACCTGTCTAAGCCACACCCAGCTGGCCAGCTGTGTCCGGGGCACCACCCACTTGCGCAGCGTAGCGGATGCGGGTGGCGCTTGTGCCGTTGGTGGTGCGGTTGCGGTTGCGGCGGCAGTTGCGGGTGTGGGTGGTAGTAGTGTGGGTGCGGGTGGGGGTGCTGGAGGGGCGTGCCCGGGCGCTGCGGCGGGCCCCTCGCCCATCCTCTGTCCCACCGCGCCCGCACCGCCATCGGCACCACCAGTGCCAGAGCCGGTGCCACCAGCACCAGCAGCGGCGGCAGCTGCAGCACCGTTGCCAGCACCGCGGAAGCCAACACCGCCTGCGCCGCCAGCAGCGAAGGCAGCGGCAGCGGTGACATCAGCACCGCCAAGGCCAGCACCACTAGCAGCGAAGGCAGCGGCAGCGGTGACACCAGCACCGCCAAAGCCAGCACCACCAGCAGCGAAGGCAGCAGCAGTGGCGGCGGCACCATTGCCACCGTCACCACCACTGTCAGTGCCAACAGCGCGACCAGCGGTGGCGGCGGCAGCGGCAGCCCCAGCAGTGAGCTCCGCCGCAGTCGCAGCCGCTGCAGCAGTGTGGGGTGCGGGTGCTGCAGCACCGGGCGCTGCAGGAGGGATCGGAGCAGGAGCTTCAGCCGTAGGGATTGCAGGGGTCCCGGCTGCCGCAGGGCCGGGCGCAGGGGCGGGAGGCGCAGCGGTAGGGTCCGCAGAGGCAGGAGCGCCAAGGGGAGTTGCTTCCGTGGCGGCGGCTGCCGGCGCGGGTGCTGCTGGGCCCGTGGGTGCATGTGCAGCATCCACGTACGGCAGCAGCAGGTGCTTGCAGCCCTGCAGCCACGGGGTGTCCTCGAACTCCTCCCGCGACAACATGTGCAGCATGTTGGAGGCGATGTACACCACATCCGCCGCAAGGTGAGGCTCCGTGCCTCCGCCACCGCCACCGCCGCTGCCGCTGCCACCGTCGGCCCCCGAGCCCACAGCCACACCTCCTCCAGCCCCTCCCATCCCAACCGCCACCGCCCCAACCCCAGCGACGTCACCGCCAAGGCCGCCGCTGCCAGAGCCCCCCGCCACACCTCCCCCTGCACCTCCCAGCGCGCCCGCGCCACAGCCGCCGCCGCCTCCGTCAGCGCCCCCAGCCCCACTTACTCCTAGCCCTTGCCCCGCCCCTTCCTGCCTGTCCGCCTCCACCCCATCCCCTGCCTCCTCCCCGCTATCGCTCCCCTCCTCCCTCGCACTGCAATGCCCGTCCACCATCCTCCCCCTGCCCCTCCCCCTCCCGCCTCCTCCACCGCCCACCCTCTTCCGTTTCTTCTGCCTCCCAATACCTCCGCACCCAGGCCCGACCAGGTCCACGCCCGCCACCAGTCGTACATGCGCCTTCGCACGTACGAACAGCTCCACAAGTCCCAGCCGGTAGCTGTACACGCCCCCAACCACCAGCACAGCGATCGGCCGGTCCACCTGGAAGGGCGGCGTCCGGGGGGGCCTGCCTCGCAAGGGGTCTACCGCGATGTGGGTTGGCTCGTAGTGCCTAGGGTACGCCCGGAAGCCTTGCACCCGCCACCGCACGCCGTCCCCGTGGTGGCACAGGAGTGTGCCCCGCCGTGCGGGGTCGCCGATGGAGTACACGTGCTTGCCGACGCGCAGGGTGGGCGAGTCCAGGACGGATGGAGGCGGGGAGGGCGGCCGGGGCGGTGGGGCAGGGAGCGGGGGGTACGGGGCTGGGGCCGGGGCTGGGGCTGGGTGTGTGCCGGGAGGGTGGTCGGGTGCGGCTGTGGGGCCGGAAGGAGGGGGTGGTGCTGTGTGGGGAGCTGTTGTTGCGGCGAGGGAGCCTGCTGTTACCCCTGCTGGTGCTGGTGTTGCTGCACTTCGAGCGGCCGCGGCCGTGTTTGCGGCGATGGTGGCTGCAGCCGCTCCTGGTGCTGCTGCATGTGCTGGCGGTGGTGTTCCTAGTGGTGGCGCGCCTGCTGCTGCCCATGTTGGCAGCAGCTGCATACGCGGCGGCCGTGGTCCGGGCGCTGCTGCTAGACCTGCTGCTGCCAGTGCTGCTTGTCCCAGCGCCGGCGCTGTCCCTGGCCCTGGCCCCACCGGTGCAGCACTCATTGGCGGTGCTGCAGAGTGCCTCGGCTGCTTCGGGGGCCGACCCACGGGCCTCTTCCGCTGCGGCCTGTGGGCCGCCTCCCCTCCTGGGCCTGCAGGCGGTTGGTGGGCGAGTGCGGCGGGCAGGGCCGGCAGCAACGGTGGACCCATAGCCTGCATGCCCCCCGCCACACCTCCATCAAGCATGGCTGCAGCTGTGGCAGCTGCTGCTCTTGCTGCATCAGAAGGCGGACCCATGGCTATATTGGCGCCAGTGCTGCGCACCCCCGGCCCTGGCCCGCTTCCCAGCGGTGGAGTTTGGGCCGACACCTGGGGTCCGCTGGGACCAGAGGGCGGCTGTAGGAGGGAGGGATTCGAACGAAGCAGGTGGGATAGAGCCGCGGCCCACTGTGATGCTTGCACGTTTCCCTGGGGTACCAGGTGAGTGCCACCCCCGCCTGGAGCAATCCCGGCTGCAGGGAGCTGCCGGGCAGCTAGTGCAGCTTCACCGGCGCCTGGTAAGCCAGCTGCATTGCCGTTGTTGACGGGTAGGCCGGTGCTGGGTGCAGGCCTCGCGTTGGGCATGTCCAGGGGTGCGATTGGCAGCGCACTCCCGGCAAGTGCCTGGTTCCCAGCCATTTTTGCCCCCTCCCTTCCAGGCCGTCCCGACGGGTCGTGTGTACCGGCGGGTCAAAACGTTGAGCATTGTTTTTTACGTGCCATATCTAGCGCTCATGCTGGGCACAGCGAACATAGGCGCGCAGGACATCGTCGCTGGTGTGTTGCGAGAGATATGCAGCTGTGAAGTTGGAGATATATGGGCATGCATTGTGCGTCTCGGCACGTGAGAAAGTCCAGGGCAACTACCGTGTGGCAGGTCAGCACGTCAGCTGTTAACGTTTGAGCATCGCGGCATTGGACGCCTCGAACGGCCCCCCTGGACTCCAGTGTTCAGGAGCGTGAATGTAGATAGCGCGATCGACTGCTATACAAAGTGTACTGAAAGGTTATGCTTCGAGGTCCTGGGTCCTGGGTCCTGGAGTCAGCGGACCGTGGCCCTCCCAGGACTCTTGCCCCCGCCCCGCCATGCAGGGGAGTCTCACTGGTCCTTTGGCGCGTTGCTCTTGGCCCCTTGCGCTGGAACCCTGTCCCAGCTCCCTAGACGTTCGCAACACAAGCATGTCCATCTGGATGACATCCCCTCTTGGTGCGCAGCTGTGTTGAGTTTGTCGTCGAAGCTACCGTGAAGTCTGCATCTAAAGTTGAAGCCACCAGTCAGGAAACCAGGGGAGGCACATGTATCGGGCAGTCCCTTTAATGCAAAGGCCCCTCCTCCAATAGGGCATGCCACGTTCTAAACCAGAAACCGAATGCCAAAAGGAGGCACACACTGTAGTGCCGAATGCACGTAAACGGCGTCTGCTAAGCCACGCCCTGAGCGCTTCCTGCTTCGTGCTGAATGATAGCCTGTGCTGGCCCATACGCCTATCAACGCCAACACCAAGATAAAGCCATGTTACGCTGTCACGAGCCCACCCCATGAAAACCGCATCTGCTGTCGGCAGGTTCATTCCATCACTGGACCCACAAGACCGCAAACGGTATCAAGTCGGACGGTGCCCGTCCCACACTGGTCACTCGCGTCGTAACGTTCACTAGCTCCTGCACCACGCCCACAACTTATGTACCCCTAACCCACGCACCCGGCCCCGTGTGTACTGCCTCCCGCTGCGCCTTCGTTACTTCGTTACCTCCCAACCGCAGGTAAGCGGGTCCAGATTGCATGTACACCGAGTACAAGAGGACCAACACGACCCCCACGTCTCGTTCTCAGCACGTGCGCAACGCCATACGGTACCTGCTATGCCTGCTGATCTTGGAAACATGCTCATTGGTGCACGCCAAACTCAAGACATACAAGCGAGGCATATAAAGGAAACCGGCCGTCTGTAGACTAGCAGCATAAGGTGCAGTACCCCGGCCATGCTTCCATGTTCACTGCATGCCCAGGCCCACGGGAGCTCCCCTGCTCACCCCTGCTTAATGAACTCGGGCTTGGGCACCCCGATGTACGGCAAATAACGGTACTTCTCCGCGTAGTCAATGCCGTACCCAACTATGAACGCGTCCGGGCACTGCAAGGCAGTACACGTCCCGAGGGCGGGATTTGGGCGGGTCAGCGCATGCTTTGGTAGGCTGCTGGTTGGGTTCTGTATTGGGGAGCCGAGTTGCCTTGTCGGAAGTCACGCATCTTACCTGATCCAACGATTGATGAGTTAACGGTCAACCCACCGGGAAGCCCACGTAGTTTGCCTCCATAGGGACTTTCCGCCGTGCCTTCTTGTCCAGCAACGTACACACCTGTGCACAACGGGTTGTACGGCTTACGCTATGACAAACTGCGGGTATCTACGTGAATTGCAGCACTGCACGCATGTGTCTGCGCTACAAGGCAGCCCTGCAATGATGATGTGGCATGGCTGCCAGGCGTGCGCTACACAATGCAATGGGCAGCACATACGGCAACGGTCCGCATGTGGACAAGTGCCATGGAGCAACGTGTCTCTAAGCAGACGCGGCGGGAAGACAAAGCCGGAAGAGTGGACAGCGAACTGCTTGCCATCCCCGTCTACATGCAAATGCCATTTGCGGCGCGGTGTCTCGCCCACTTGCACGCTTTCGCCTAGCCAACTGCATTGCTCTTCGCGTGCAGGCATCCGCGTACTGTCCCTGGCTCCCTGACGCCAGTTTCCCCCACATGCCCACCCCCACATGCCCAAACCTGGCGTCACGCGTACCCCACACCCACCCGCACGCTCTCTGCGCCCGCGGCCTTCATCAGCTCCACGATACGGCTCAGCGTGTTGCCGGTGTCAATGATGTCCTCTACCTGGGGGCGTTAGCGTGGTATGGTATGGTGATCTGTTTGCAAGGGGGACGGTACCCGTCCAGGGGGCTGAGCCCCGCCGAGGCGAACCTATGCTGGCCAGGGTATGGCAACATGGGGCATCGATGGTGTGCCAAGGCCAAGTGTGGACAACTGTTGTCGGTGATGTCCTCAACCTGGGTGCAGGTGATTCAGAGTGGTGTAGAATTTGTGACGAGCACGTGTGCTGCCCGGAGTGTGGCACCAGGGTGCGGGGCATGGGGCAACGTGTGCAGAGGCCAGGTGTGGACAAGGCCGGCGTCCATGGTGTCTTCAACGGGGTGCACGTGCAAATATCTTTTGGGTCAGTAATGTCCATGCATGCCAGCATCGCAGGGATGGTGGTGGTTACATGGGAGCATGGGCCATGGTGGAGGACCTGGGGCGCACGGGCTTCCAGACGTGCAGTAGTCCACGTGCAGCACGACGGGGCAAGGGCAGCAGCCGCCAACAGGACATGGCCCCGTCACCCGCTCAGCTTCAGTACCTTGCCCAAGCGGTTAATCCACCCACGTGCCCTGCAACGCTTTACATGCGTACCCCACAACGCCTGCCCGCCCGGGCCCAGCCCCCCAACGTCCCGTTTGTCCCTGCTACACTCCACCCACCGGCAGCAGGTTTACGGCACGTCCCTTGCAACCGCCCATGCTACCCTGTGCCCATGCTGCTGTTGCCTCTGTATCCCTAATGGTATCTGTAGCGATGGAGCTTCCTGTACTATCGTTGCACCAGCAGCCGCACTATTACAGCTGTACCCACCAGCAGCAGGTGCTTGCCCCTTACGCTGTCCAGGTCGAATGCGCTGTCGAGCTGTACGACACCAGACGAGCTGGTTCCGGAGCCGTACGACGAGGCCTTGAAGAAGTCGACCTCCAGGGAGGCGGGGTAGGGGTAGATGTGGCGGACCAGGTCTGCAGCAAAAATGCAGGAGGCACACGGGGCGAGGGCGCCCTAGCCTTCAACTGCCGTAACGCTCCATGCCTTGCAGAGGGCGTTCCTCGCGCACGGGTGCAGGGACCCTTCGGCACGGGTTCGAGGTATCCGTTGTCGGTGCCTTGCTGTAGCACAGGACCGCCCGGGTCGGATACAAGTGGCATGACGTGCACACCGCAATGCTGAAGGGTACACCACTCCGTGCGAACAAAGGTTACAGGAGGCATCACCAACCATGTGCGCCACATAAGGCAGCCCATAAGCAACGCAGCACGATTATTCCAGCGTCTGAGTTACTGCTGCAACCACGTGGTACGTGAATATGTGGTAAGTGAAAGCATTTTCTGGGGCCTTCAGGCCTTACCTGTTGTGAGCATGAAGGCGCCCTTTAGGACCTGCAGGAGATAGGGCAAAAGTAATCCGTCGGTACTGCAGGGTACTGTCAGGTGTCTTTAGGGTTTTTTAGGGTTTAGGCCGCACTCCTTGCCTTTTTTGCAGTGCAGAATGGCCTGCTGATTGACCGGGCCAGGTCGAGCTCGCATGCATGCACCTCCCGCGTGGCCTGAGTCCACAGAGCGTGTTGGCAGAAGAACATGCAGCTTGACGCTTCGTGGGGGTCAAGCCATGCGTGCATGGCCGCCACCGTGTGCGGTCCCAAGGCTTGGACGCCGCCCTAGCGTCACAACTCGTGGGTTAAGGTGAGCAAGCAGTAGCACCGCACAGAACCGTGCTTGACATGCACCAAAGCCTGCAACGTGCAGTCGTCCCCCCTCACCCCGAGCACCAGCAGGTCCCTCCCCTGGTAGTCCACACCAATGGCCCTGCGATGGGAGCACGTAACGACTTTAATCGGATTGGCATGGCTGAGTGCGCAGTCCACAAACCCTTTCATGTGGTGGTATCAGGCCAGGCACAGCCTGCCCCGCCTGAGGTCGGTGCGTCACATTTGGCCACTTCAACACCTGCCACAGCACCTGCTGGTTCCGACCTGGTTCCCAGCCCTCGAGCTTGCCGCAATTCACCTGCCAAGCTCTGCAACGCGAGCCTCTATGACGTCGGAGGTAAAGAGGACTTACCCGATCTCGGGGTGTATGGGGAGGGCTCGCGGGTGTCGGTGTTGGGGCGCGGGTGGTGGCACTGCTGGCGAGGAGGTTCCGGTGGTGGCACCCGCAACGGTCGACTGGGCCCTGGTTCTCAACACAGAAGTATGCTTGCCAGGTCCGCAAGTACATGTTGTTTGTGCAGTGTGGTTCGAGCCTCGCGAGTGTGTCTTCTCGGACCTATTGGTCCCCGAGAGTCTCCGAAGCATCGCAAAGTGAGACGACTGTAATCGAGGGAATTCCGTTTCCGGGATGAGGATATGAGCGCGGTATGTGAGAGTCTGTTGCAACGCTGCGATCAATGAGTGACGTGACACATTGCCGGGCGTTTGCCATCGTACGAGGCTTGTCAGGGGAGGTCCCGCTGCTCCCCTACGACGCAGCGGGGAAGCAGGCTGGCGCAATACTCCACGTCTCGACGTGTGCAAACCAAGCGATTACCAGTTGGCAGTGCTGACCCAGGCTGGCCACGTGGCCACTGCGCGCAGGGGTGACATAGTGACTCGAAATTATACGGTGCACGGAGTCCGGTCATACGTGGTACGGTGTAACACCAGCGTTGGATGCGTTGCAACTTGTTGTACCGTTTTCACAGCAGTGTCAGGCAGGAGCGTGCACTCCGCCGCTTCTTCAGCGTGGCCTGGAGACAGCGCACGGGGACCATATCCTGCTGATGGTGCTTTGTTGATTGGGGAGCGTCTCTGCATTTGCCTGTTGGCGGGCCCAGAAGGGCTACCGTAGCTCTTAACCAGGGGGAATCTCGCTTGCTCCAGATGTCTCCTGCCAGCCCCTGCTGATGCCCTCGCTGCTAACATCAGCAGTGTTTGGCGGTTGACGGCATACAGTATGCGGTACGATACCGCCGGGTATCACGCCGTATCCTGTGTAAGCCCTGCTGTGATGCGCCTCCACATGCGCCTCCATGTGCCGTGTATGTACAGGGCTATTCAGTACAGTACGCACAGAATTGCAGCGTGCAGCTGTGTGCACGTACGGGTGGCGGAAATGGCAGACCGCAGCGGTTCACTGCGGGCTCAGCCAGGTGGTCCGTGGGTCAAACATAACACCGCGTACCAAACCTAACAATGTTGCCCAATGCGTATGTTACAGTATAATCAATTATACTGAAGGTTTCACCGTGCCCTGCTAGCAAACATGGGCGGCTGTCGCGATGACTGCATCTGTCGCTGCAGTTCCACGCCAACAGCACGAACTGAAGTACACTCAGGTCGAGATACATGATCTCACTATATTTTGTTGCATGCCTCATATTCATCGGTCGCTAAGTCAAGCTGAATTTGACAAGCAATGTTGACCGGTTGTTGCCCTCATACCTTACAAGCCTGGAATTGCTGATGCAGCTAGAGAGCATACAAAAACGTAAAACACAGTGGATCAGCTTCATGGGCGGTGCTTGGTTGAACAGCGTTTCCAGTCCGCTGTCAGCTGACTACGGCCCGCTTCGCGTGGATACTGACAGCAGGATATGAGTCTAGGACGCAGTTGTGTTTAGTCGCTTGGGGCCATTGTTCCAATGGCGGACCGCGTCGAAGGGCTTTTGGCACGCAGGCGCGATGCCGCCCAGCTGGACGGTGCAAGTCGAGCCACTGTTCCTGGTCGCGGGCCCACATACGAGCGTGTGCAGCAGCTGCTGATGGAGCGGCGTGCAAGGGTCCAGCAGGCTCGGGAGCAGCAGCGGCCGGAGGACCAAGAAAGTAAGCTGTGAGGTTTTGGGACAGAACCACAACCCGCCCACAACCCACCCACAGGCCCTTTGCCCCACACGCCCGCTGTCCTGCCGTAACATGCTCTGGTTTGAGGAAAGTTACAAACATCAGATGATGAAATGTAACATACCTGTGCTCCTTACGCCACTTAACAGGGCCAGACGACGCGGACCTACACCCGAGGCAGTTTGCTTCTCCACGCAGTGACAGAAGCTTTGAGTTTGACCGACCGCCAGCGGCTCTTCCCGCAGCCCCATCACACCCCTCAAGAGACACGAGTGTGGCTTATGCAACTGAGCTGGACAGCCAATGGCGACAGCGGAGTCAACCACAGCGCCAACAGCAAGCATGGGATGCAGCGCACGTTGCAGCGGGGGGCGTGCTACTGCCCCCAGATGAAGACGAGCACAGCCACGGTTCGCGCACGCAGGGCCGTCCTTGGGAGTTCCCCATGCAGGACACAGCCGACAACTACGAATATCGGGCGCTGCAAGAGGATGATCGGCAGCGTGCGTGGCCCAGGGGCGACCATGGCATGCAGACGCACGTAGACCTAGGCCAGCAGCAAGGCCGTGAGGAGGAGGAACCGTTCCCGCCGTCTCCGGCAGGGCGCACTGCCCACAGACCCCAGAGGGCCCATGAAGGCGACGATGGCGGTCTCGAGAACGCAACCCTAGCTGAGCTGGAACAGATGCTGCACCAGACCATGCAGCAGTTTAACCTGACCCTTGGGAACAGCACGGCCCCGGCCAGCGCCGGCCCTTCAGCCGCAATGACCGCTGGACCTGGGCCGGGTGTCGGTGCCGGCGGCGCGCACAGCATGCGGGTGCCGTCCAACAAGGACATGGCTCTGGGCATGGGCGATAGGGAGGGCCCTTTTGACATCTCGGACATCTGGGCGGTGGAGTCTCAGCCGAGTGCGTCCCAGCCCAGCATCTCGCACTCGGAGCAGGACCAGGGGCGAGGTGGGTTGGGTGGTCACGGCGGAGGGGCCAGCCAGCCAATGGTGTTTTCGCAGCATATGGACGGCGCTTGGAGATTTGGCATCGGGCTCGGTCATGTACTGTTGGTGCCTTTTATTGTACTGCTGCAGCGGGTGAGTTGCTTGACGTTGACTCTAGTCACGCCCTTTGCCTTGCAGACCATGGGCAGGAGGTCAACTCCTATGCGGGGGCCAACCGACGGCATTCGCTCAACCAGCAAACACCCTACGACCACCATGAAGAGCAGGAGCAGGAGGACCAGCACTACGACCAGCAGCAGCAGCAGGAGCGGCCGTACGCCATGTCGCACGACAACCCACGGGCGGGCGGCCACAAAACGTCCACCCAGGGGCCCCCGCCGCAGCCCCACATCCAGGGAACACACCCACACCACCACCAGCAGCACGAGTACCAGCCCCAGCCCCAACGCCAGCACATTGCAGCCCCGGACCGTTCCGTGTCGCCCATCTTCCGCCGCACCGCACCGCAGCAGCAGCGCCCTACCTCCGGGTTAGCATCGTCACAACAGCGGCCGCTTCAGCAGCAGCAAGGGCGCCAGGGTGCCGCATCGCGGCCCGCATCCCCGGGACCGGGGGCCACCCCGTCCTCTGCCGCAGCGATGCGTCGGTCCGCGGCTGCTGCGTCTGTGTCCCACCTGCAGCGGCAGCAGCGGCCGCTGTCCGCACAGGGGGCCACTAGGCGCTCTCAGGGCCCGGGAGGTGTTCTGGACGGGATGCGAGGAGCAGGGGCGGCGGCCGCGGCGGCAGCAGCTGCTAGCTTAGGGCGGCGCCCTGTGTCGCCGCGAGGGAGCGTGGAGCGGCAGAGGCCGAGGTGAGGGGCAAAGGGAAGGAAGGGGGGTCCACCAGCTCTCAAGCAGGCATTGCAACGTATGTCGTTGGCTCATCGCACAGGGTATTCACCGGTGGTTTCGGCGCATATGCATGGCTTAGCTACGGTAAAGCGCCGCATGACTCGACCATGTCACCTTCCCTGCACAGGTCGGCTTACGCCAATGTGTCGCCCCGCTACAACCAGCCCCCTGCTGGCATGCTGGCAGCACAGCAACACCAGCAGCAGCAGCAGGAGCCGGCGTACTACCCGGCTTATCCCTTCCGCCCGCAAATTAACCAACGCAGTCGGGAGATCGCACAACGCCTGCTGCCCGTGGACCGGTAGGTAATTGACAATTGGCTGGGGTGGCCCAGCCTGTTGTCAAGGCGAGAAGGGGTTCCCGACTGCTGCATTCGTATTACTGGAAACATGCTTGCTGGGTTACGGATGGCTGTGCCTCAGTTGTACCCCGATCTGCCGTTTGCTACCGGTATGCTTTGCTTCCAGGGACCGGCGGCTGGAGCAGCTCAGCCGCCCGCGGAACGAGAAGCTGCTGAAGCGCGCTGAAGAGGTAGGAGTCCAGCGTGCGAGGTGCAGCGGTTTGGTGTAAAACGCTTGCGGTGCCGACTGCGTGCGTGTGTGTAAACGTGTCACGTCATAGCATGGCTGTGAGCACAGCCACTCAGCAGCTCACGTGCGTAGCTACGTACCACGCAGCACACGACACGGTGATACCGTTGCGCTGCTAAAGGAACCACCATACTTACATCATCGGCTGCCATAGCTTGATGCGAGCTGGCCACGCTCTGGCTCAACACTTTGCCGCCCTGCGCTTAGCACATCCGTCCAACCTGCACGTACGGCCCAAACACAACACGCCCTCCGCCCTTCCGACCTCGGCAGCTGCGCCAGGCCAAGGAGGAGGAGGAGCTGCGTGACTGCACCTTCCGCCCGCAGACCGGCCGCCCGCCCAGCAACCAGCGCGTGCGGCCGGGCGTGCCCGTGCACGACAGGCTGTACCGCATGCAGCCCGCGTGGCCGCACAAGAGGTGCGTGCGAAGGGGGCTGGCTGCTGGCTGTTGAAAGAGGCGTTGAAAGTCGAGTATTCCGGTCGAACAACTTGGGCAGTGGTTCCACAGACCACGTGACGCCTGGCTGTTGTGGCCCGCCGAGGGCAGGGCAGCTGCGCTATGCGCCATGAGTCGTGAACTCGTGTTACGATAATCCTTGGCGATGGTTTTGGCTGCAGGGATGAGATCTTGCGGGAGCGTGAGGCGTCCATGCTGGCAGGCTGCACCTTCCAGCCGCAGTGCGGGTCAAGGTAGGAAGCGTTCGGCTAACTGCAGCTGTTCGCAGGAAAACGAAGTCTGTAGGCATACCGCCTCATGGACCCTAATGTGTAGCCAAACTTACAGTATACCCCTGACGGTTCTGGTCAATCGCAAGCACCGGTCACGACGCCCTTATACCCGGACGTGTTCAACTGTTACCCGTGCCTGTCTCCCCGGTGGCAGGGTTAGCAGCGCGCAGCGACAGCGGCCGACCAGTGGCAGCCACACCTCACATCCTCACCACCCGGGCAGCCATGGTGGGCACGGCGGCGGCGCTGGCGGGCCGATGGCCTCCTCGCACTCCCGGCCCGCGGCTGCCCCAGGGGCGGGGCAGGGGCAGGGCCACGTGCCTATCCACCAGCGAGTGGCGGACCTGCTCAGACACCGGAATGAGCGGCTAGCAAAGGCGCAGCTACGTGCGGTGAGTGGGACAATAGTGTCGAGGGGCCTCCAACAATGTACCGTATCGACGCGTGACTTTTTACCGCTTGACTTTTTACCATTTTGTGATGGA
>VFQN01003872.1_pt1 | contig 20534 bp, 15 predicted proteins | sample 3512371 | NCBI WGS metagenome assembly VFQN01 (sample SAMN10412370, study PRJNA504923) | tailings metagenome | isolation source: Replicate 2 from Balatoc abandoned mine | place: Philippines: Itogon, Benguet | collected 2017-08-28
AAAACGCGGGTAAAGTAGGCAACAAAGGCATTGAATTAGGACTGAATTTCCGCAATAAAACCAAAAGCGGCTTTGCGTATGATTTCGGGCTGAACTTTGCCCAAAACGAAAACAAGGTCATTGACCTCGCCAAAACTGGTCCTTACATTTCGGGCTCCGACATCGACCCGCGCTACATCATCAAAGAAGGATTGCCCTACAATGCCCATTGGGGTTATAAAACCGACGGTTTGTTTCAAACAACCGATGAAATCAAGGCATACCCTACTATCGTCTCAAATGCCAAACCTGGCGATGTTAAATACGTAGATTTGAACAATGACGGCAAAATCAACAGCGACGATATGACCTTCATCGGACTCACCTTTCCGCGTTATACGTTTGGGTTAAATACCAATTTCAGCTATAAAAATTTCAACCTCTTTACCCAATGGCAGGGTGCCGCCGACGTTGATACCCGTTTGTCGGGAGCTTTGGCCGAAATGGGAAATTACGAAGGCTTTACGCATAAAATATACACCGATAACTACTGGACCCCCGAAAACCCCAACGCCCGTTTTCCTCGTCCTGTAAAGTTGGATTTACGCAACGTATCCACCTCCGACCGAATGATTATTGACGGGTCGTATTTCCGCCTAAAAACGATTCAATTGTCGTACAGTTTGCCAAAGGGAATTCTAGAAAAAGTCAAAGCCAACCGCGCCACGATTTACGTGAGCGGCACCAACTTGCTGACATTCTCTAAGCTTAACGAATGGAATCTCGACCCCGAAGCCGAGTCAGGACGGGCGACGTATTATCCACAAACCTCGTTGACAACCATCGGCTTGAATGTTCAATTCTAAGCATGTTTGGATTTGTATCCCAAACATTCATCAAAAACTCAAACTGTCTTAACACAATGAATATCAAACATATCCTTCCAGCTCTTTTAACCATTGGGCTGCTTACCAGCTGCGAAAAAGACCTACTTGATACCGTCCCCAACGACCGTATATCTTCCGATATTTTTTGGAAAACTGAAAAAGATGCTACGCTGGCTTCCAACGGTTTATACCCATTATTGGACGGAGTCAACATTTTCGCTATCGACGGGGTTACCGATATTGCCCACGTAAATCAGGTATTTCAGGTAGAATCTAACATTGAAAAGGGCATCCACGACGCCCTCAATTCACGCCCCCAAACCGAATGGACAAGTGCTTACCGAGGTATCCGTTTGGCCAATGATTTTTTGGGAAATATTGGCACCGTCCAAACGACAAATACCGCTTTTATTGCCCGCCTAAAAGGTGAAGCACGCACCCTGCGCGCCTACCAATACATTAAATTGGTGGCGATGTTTGGGGATGTGCCATTGGTCACCACGAGCATTGGCATTGACGAAGGTCGAGCGTTGAAACGGACGCCATCGGCCCAAATTTGGGATTTTGTGCTCAAAGAACTCACCGAAGCCGCCAACGATTTACCCACCGTTCAGGCCGAAAAAGGACGCGTAACCAAAGGGGCAGCCCTTGCCCTTAAAGCCCGCGCTGCTTTGTACGCTGGGCGCTATCAGGAAGCGGCCGATGCCGCCAAAGCGGTAATTGATTCCAAAACCTACTCGATTTATTCGAGTTATACCAACTTATTCTCGTACGCGGCCGAAAACAATTCGGAGGTGATTTTGGACAAACAATTCATCAAGGATACCTATTCCAACAACGTGTTTGCCAGCATGGGACCTTATAGCCAACGCACCGCCAACAATACCTACGTGCCCACCAAAGCGCTCGTAGATGCGTATCCGATGGCCAACGGCAAAGAAATCACCGACCCAACGAGTGGATTTGACCCAAAAAACCCTTACGCCAACCGTGACCCGCGCCTGCGCGCTTCTATTTTTGTGATTGGCGATGACCTTCCCGACGGCAAAAAATTCGACTCGCGCCCCACAAGCGGCACCGCCGACGCCGTTGGCAACACGTATTTGGCTACTTCAACGGGCTTTGTGTTAAAAAAATACATCAACAAAGAAGACTTGGCCACGGGTGGCAATTGCGGCATCAACCTTATTCTGCTCCGCTACGCCGAAGTTTTGTTGACCTACGCTGAAGCAAAAATAGAGCTAAATCAAATCGACGCGAGCGTCTATGACGCCATCAACCAGATTCGTCAACGTGCGGATGTCAAACTTCCAGCGTTGGAAACTGGCCTGACCCAAGCCCAACTTCGCGAAGCGGTACGTAAAGAGCGTACGTTGGAACTGGCCTTTGAAGGGCTGCGACTGTACGATATTCGTCGTTGGAAAATCGCCGAAAAAGTAATGGTCGGCGATGTATACGGCATGACCTACGTGGACGGCACACAGTTGAAAACCATTCAGATTGCGTCATTTACGCGGGTTTTTGACCCCGCCAAACATTATTTGTGGCCCATTCCACAAAAAGAGCGTGAACTAAATCCAGAGCTGACCCAGAATGCTGGTTGGTAATTTTAGCACAACAAAAAGTAGTATCTCCACCCATTTTTGTTTTATAATCGTCGGGGGCAAGAACCTGCTTGCTCCCAACGGTTAAACTAAAATATCCTTATGCAACGACTCCTATTCCTACCCCTATTTTTATTTTCTGCTTTACTATTTGCCCAAAAACCAAGCTCCAAGCCCAATGTCATCTACATCTTTGCCGACGATTTGGGTTATGGTGAATTGGGCTGTTATGGACAAAAAAAGATTAAAACACCCAACCTCGACCGCTTGGCAGCGGGCGGGTTGCGTTTTACTCATCATTATTCATCCGCCCCCGTTTGTGCGCCCTCCCGCTGCGGTCTCATGACAGGCCGCCATACTGGGCATACGTATATTCGGGGAAATTATGAACTGGGCGGCTTTGAAGATGACAAAGAAGGTGGGCAAATGCCCCTCAATGAAGGTGCTTTTACGCTGGGACACCTCTTCCAACAGGCGGGGTATAAAACGGGGGCCGTAGGAAAATGGGGCATGGGCATGGCCAACACCACTGGCAACCCCAATCAACAGGGCTTTGATTTCTTTTATGGCTTGCTTTGTCAGAAACAATCTCATAACTTTTATCCCACTCACCTTTGGAAAAATGGGGAGAAAGTACCGTTGAACAATTCATTCATCCGCGTTCATAAGCCCATGGCCGAAGGCGATGAAAACTACGAGTACTACACAGGAAAAGAATACGCCATTGACAAAATGACCGAGCAGGCAAGCGCGTTCATCACCGAAAACAAGAACAAACCTTTCTTTTTATACCTGCCTTACACCCTACCGCACCTTTCGTTGCAGGCTCCAGCCGAGGCCGTAAAGGAGTACATTGGCCAATTTGAAGACAAACCCTATCGTGGCCAGTACGGCTATGCATCAACGCGTTACCAGTACGCCACTTACGCGGCAATGATCTCGTACCTAGACAAACAAGTGGGTATCATTTGGGATTTACTGAAAAAATCAGGTTTGGAAGAAAATACCATCATTATGTTTTCGAGCGACAACGGCGCTACGTTTGATAAAGCGGTAGATACCCGTTTTTTTGAAAGTAACGGTAACCTGCGCGGGGTAAAAAGAGACGTGTACGAAGGCGGTATCCGAATGCCGATGATTGCGTACTGGAAAAATAAAATCAAAGTAGGTCAGACCACCGATCACGTATCAGCGCAATACGACGTACTCGCCACCTGCGCCGAATTGGTCGGTATCAAACCCACCACCGCCACCGATGGAATTTCGTTTTTACCCACGTTGCTCAATAAAGGAACACAAAAAAAGCACGACTTCCTGTATTTTGAATTTCCCGAAAACGGTGGTCAACTTGCCATCCGAATCGGCAACTGGAAAGGCGTAAAACGCAACATGAAAACCAATCCTAACGCCCTGTGGGAAGTATACGATTTGGCAGCGGACGAAAGCGAGCAAAACAACGTGGCCGCCCAACATCCTGAGCTTATTCCGCAGTTTGACGCTATTGTTAAACGCGAACACCGCCCGTCGCACTTGCAAGAATGGGAATTTGTAGCCCCCAAATTTGAAACAAAAAAATAACACGCTCAATGCCCCTCCTCCAATCATGAAAAAAACAACCGCCTTCATTCTTAGCCTTTTTATCGTTTCGATTATTTCGGCGTTTCAATTCCTGCCCCTAGAAAAAGCACCGAAAGCGGGGCAACCCAATATCATTTTGATTTTTATGGATGATTTGGGCTACGGCGATTTGAGTTGCTACGGCGCACTCCAATACCGCACTCCCAACCTCGACAAACTGGCGGGCGAAGGCGTTCGATTTACCAATTTTTTGGCCGCCCAAGCCGTTTGTAGCGCTTCACGCGCCGCTCTAATGACGGGCTGCTATCCCAACCGTGTGGGTATTTCGGGGGCCTTGTTTCCCAATGCAAAAGTGGGTTTGAACCCCGACGAAACCACCATTGCCGAGCTTTTGAAAGAAAAAGGCTACGCTACCGGGATGTTTGGCAAATGGCATTTGGGCGACCGCCCCGAGTTTTTGCCAATCAAACAAGGCTTTGATGAATATGTAGGTCTTCCTTACTCCAACGACATGTGGCCTATTGGCTATGATGGTAAGCCTTCCGCTGATACCAACCGCAGAAAGAGAAACCCTTTTCTGCCACTTTTGCACAACAGCGATACACTACAAGAAATCAAAACCCTCGATGATCAAGCCAAACTGACGGGAATCTACACCGAGCGGGCCGTGAATTTTATCAAGCAACACAAAAAAAGCCCGTTTTTCGTGTATTTGCCCCACTCCATGCCCCACGTACCCATTGCGGCATCGGCTAAGTTTAAAGGAAAAAGTAAGCAAGGCACCTACGGCGATGTGCTGATGGAAATCGACTGGTCGGTGGGGGAAATCATGAAAACCCTCAAAGAAAACGGGCTGGACAAAAACACCGTCGTCATTTTTACGAGCGACAACGGCCCTTGGCTCAATTTTGGCAATCATGCTGGCTCGTCGGGGGGCTTAAGAGAAGGCAAGGGAACGAGTTTTGAAGGCGGTCAACGCGTGCCGTGCATCGTACGCTGGAAAGGCGTAACGCCCGAAGGATTGGTGTGTAACAAGCTGACTTCCACCATTGATTTATTGCCGACCATTGCCAACATTTGCGGCACTAAGCTTCCCGCCAAGAAAATCGACGGTGTCGACATTTTACCGCTTTTGAAGGGCGATATGGAAGCAACGCCACGCAAGTATTTTTACTATTACTACCGTCGCAACAACCTTGAGGCCGTTCGCCGCGATGATTGGAAGCTAGTTTTGCCGCTTGAAGGCCGTACGTATGAAGGGCAAATTCCCGGCAATGACGGATTTCCAGGAAAAGCTCCCGAAAACACACCTTTTCCACTGGCGCTCTATGACCTCCGCCGCGACCCCGCCGAGCGTTATGATGTGAAAGAAGTTTATCCAGAAATTTTGGCCGAACTCCAAAAAGTAGCCGAAGAAGCCCGCGAAGATCTAGGAGATGATATCACAAAACGTACCGGCAAAAATGTACGCATGAGCGGTCGAGTACAATAATCGTTTGGGGGGATTTCTTTTTTAGCGCCTTCTTCGACGAGGAAATTCGTAGATTTGCGGCGGGAAGGAAATCCCCCAAACGCTGTTGAATGAAAAAAAATCGGCTTTATATTGCCCTTGGTGCAGGAGTTGTCGCAATTATCGCGGTAGTTTTGTACTTCCAATTTCGTCAGAAACAACAACCTCAGGTGGCCTTTGCACCTGATTCAAGCGTTTATTCCAAGCAAAATTATACGAATTTTATTCTGGACAGTGCAGCCTTGGTCTCTTTTTACCGAACGCATTTGATCTCAGACAGCACGCAGAAAAACATCACTGAATTTTATAAAAGAAGGGCGTATCAATATGCATGGTTCAGCGAAAACAGCCTCACCAACGCTGCCGTAATCTTCAACGGGCAACGCGAAGCCTACATCAACGATTTTGCCGACAGCAGTCTTTACAACGCCGAAATTGACCTCTTATTTTCAGAAGCACAAAACCGCCCAGCCGAATTTTTAAAAAATCCCTTAAACGCTCAGAAATTAGAACTACTTCTGACAGCTGCCTTTTTTAATTACACCGATAAAGCCTTTACGGGAACCATCAAAAATCCGTTAGACTTGGAATGGTTTATTCCCCGAAAAAAGAAAAATTATCAAGCATTACTCGACACCCTTGTTTCGGCCAAAGGCAATCCCATGCGCGAGCCCGTCAACCGTTATTATACCTTGCTTAAAGAACAGCTACGCCGCTTTCGCCGCATCGAAAAGCAAGGAGGATGGCCAAGCATTGACATTGGCAAAAAAACATTTGTTGAAGGCGATACAGGCTCGGTGCTTTTGGACGTACAAAAAACGTTGCTGGTGCTGGGCGATTTAAAAGCCATTGATACTACGGGCGTTTTCACGGATTCGTTGACCACGGCAGTTAAGCGATTCCAACATCGCATGGGTCTGAAAGAAAGCGGCAAGCTAGACGCCGCCACCGCCACCGAGCTCAACCGTCCCGTAAGTTTCCGCATCCGCCAAATCATGGTCAACATGGAGCGACTGCGATGGGCACCGACCGAGATGGAACCTAACATGCTGTTGGTCAATATCCCTGAGTTCAAACTACACGTTTTTGACGAAGGAAAACAGCTCTGGATGTGTAACGTTGTGGTGGGAAAAGAAGCGACCAAAACGAGCATTTTTAAGGGAAATCTGTCGTATGTGGTCCTGAATCCGTATTGGGTGGTGCCCAACAATATCCTTCGAAATGAAATATTACCCCGTTTAAAACAAAACCCTAGTTACCTCGCTCGCAACAACATGGAGGTAGTTTCGGGCAATAAAGTCATCGACCCTTATTCAGTTCGGTGGAGTTCCTACAGCAGTCATATTCCGTACACTATCCGACAAAAACCTGGAAAATCAAATTCACTAGGAAAAGTAAAATTCTTATTTCCAAATAGTTACAGCATTTACCTTCACGACACCCCCTCCAAAGGACTGTTTGGGGAATCGCGGAGGGCGTTTAGCCACGGATGTATTCGAGTGGCGGAGCCTGAACGTTTGGCACTGCACGTATTGAAAGATACTCCCTCGTGGAATTTGGAAAAACTGGAGAGCGTTTGGGCCACACAAAGCGAAAAATGGATTACTGTGCGGCCTTCCATTCCCGTTTACATCGTGTATTTTACAGCATGGGTAGACCAAACAGGTCAATTGAATTTCCGTAATGATTTGTACGGTTTGGATAAAACGTTAGCAAAAGAAATTTTTGGAGAATAAAACACAAAGAATGTCGGATATATCTTGTGGCGTAGATTTTGGAACGTCAAACTCTACCATTGCCTATTACCGTGGCGACCGCCTTAGGTTGGTGCCCGTCGAAAAACACCATACGACCATCCCCAGTGCCCTCTTTTTTGAACGAATCAGCAATGCACCCCACTATGGTCGTGAAGCGGTCGATTTATTTCTTGAACGCGAAAAAGGGCGTTTCATGCGCAGTTTAAAGCGCGTACTCGGTACGTCGGTCATGAAACAGGGGACGATGGTCAACGGCGCTCCGATGCATTTCAATAAAATCATTGGCCAATTTATCAAACACCTGAAAGACAAAGCCGAAACCGACGCGCAGCAGGAAATTGAAAGTGTCGTCATGGGTCGCCCAGTTCATTTTATTGACAATGACCCCGTTGGCAACCAAAACGCGCAAGAAGAATTAAGGGTCATTGCCCAAAATATAGGCTTTAAAAACATTGATTTTCAGTTTGAACCCATTGCGGCGGCCTTCGCTCACGAGGTAAATGTGGTGGGCGAACAACTGGCACTTGTGGTCGATATTGGGGGAGGGACATCCGATTTTACCGTGATTCGGCTTTCCCAAAAATACCTAAATAAGCTCGACCGCTCAGGCGACATTCTGGCCAATACTGGTGTCCGGATTGGGGGGAATGATTTTGACAAAGATCTAAGTCTCCACGCTTTTATGCCCGAACTGGGCTACCGAAGTACATACGGCGACAAAAACCTACCAGTTCCGTTGAAGTTTTACTATGATTTATCGGAGTGGAGCAAAATAAATTCGTTGTACACACCCAAAAACCTGATGCTGTTGCGTCAATATTTGGGGCAGTCGCACGACAAAACCCGTTTTTCGAGACTGCTCAATGTGTTTACGCAAGAAAGTGGGCACATTCTTTTGGGCGTAGTGGAAGACACTAAAATTGCCCTTACCTCCGACGAGGTTCACGAGGCCCCGTTGGATTTTATCGAAAATGGTTTTACCGTAACAACGGCCAAATCGGTGTTTGAAGAAGCCATTACGCAGGAAATTACCAACGTGGCCAACGCCGCTACCCAATGTGTGCAAGACGCAGGCGTGAGCCCAGAAAACATTGATTTGATTATCTTGACGGGGGGCTCAACGGAGATTCCTGCAGTACAGTTGAAGTTCCGTGAATTGTTTCCCAACGCCACCGTTTCCGAAGAAAACAAACTAGACAGCGTTGGCGTTGGCCTCGCCTACGACAGTAAACGCAAGTTTTTGGGAGAGGCTACTTCAGTTCGTTAACCAACCGCAACAATTCAATTTCAGCAGCCTTGGCCGCAAAGCTTAGATTGGTAAAAGTATAACCTATATTTTCAAAGCTTTGCTGCGCTTGGCGCACTTCTACGATGGTGGCTTGACGAAGCTGAAAACGTTGTAGCGTCAAATCCAATAGTTGTTTGGCCAAGTCTATATTCTTTTTCTGGTCCTCCAATTGTTGCAGGCTCATGGTATAGGCTTGATACGTCCGCACGGCCGTATTGCTAAAATTGCGCATCAAAATGCTTTTTTGTAGGCCTGCATTTTTGGCATTTATCCCAGCTATTTGTTCTTGTCTTTTAAATATTCCACCGTTATAAATTGGGATGCTTAAAGATAATCCAATCAATGGGCCACTGCTTTGGTTGAGTAGGGTTAAGCCCGCTGCTTGTTGATTTCGGTTGTAGCTATACCCTGCATTGGCCCGAAGCGAGGGATAACGCAAGGCCGTTGTTTCTTTAATCAATTGTTCGGCAATCCGAATTTGATAATCGGCGGCCATCAACTCGGCGTTTCTATCTAATTTTTTTAGAATATCGTTTAATCCAATTCCACGCTCTACGATGATGGTATCCTGCACCGAAATCAGGGTATCGGGGCGTACATTCATCAGCAACAATAAATCGGTTTTGGCCTGTTCGATGATGAGTTGCTGCGATTGTTTTGTTTGGTATAGGGTGTTCAAATCAATTTGCGACTGAAACAAATCGGCATTGTTGGCAAGCCCCACACTTTGCTGGGCTTTTACGATGTCAAGGCGTTTTTGGGCTACGTCGATGGACTGATCAATGGTTCGGGTATAGGCCTGTTGCCGAATCACGTCATAGTACTTCGTCATCACCGCCGCGATGGTGTTTTGTACTTGCGCATTCACCAACTGGAGGCTCTGCAATTCCACCTGTTCCAACCGCTTTTTTACGAATTTCACCCGATTTCCGTTGTAAAGCAATATCGTTGCGGTTACGTTTGAGTTCAACTGGTTGGCCGCAGCACCGTTTCGTCTGATTTCTACGCCCGTATTCAGTTTCTGATTTACGTTCGTAATCTGCTCATTGTCATTGACGGTCGCAGTGACGGTAGGCCGCCCCCCCGCAATGCTGATGTGGTTATTGATGTCGGCGATTTGTACGTTATTTTTCAACACTTCAATATCAAGATTGTTCTTCAGGGCAATACTAACCGCATCAGATAGGGAAAGTGTTTGCGAAAAAACTCTTGAAGAAAGAAATAAAACGAACAGTACTAAAGTGTATTTCTTCATTGTGAAGATCGTATTTTACAGAAAAAGGATTTTATGTTTTTTATAAACGTCGGTGAGGTTTTGAACCTTCTTTCACAAACGTCGGCGAGGTTAAAACCTCACCGACGTAATTTATCCCGACATTATTCAAGTAAGTCGAAATGCTATTATATTAATGCACAGGCATTTCTGCTTCTTTAGGTGTTTCTTCGGATTCGATGGTTTTGTGCTCCCCCGAAACATACGTGTACACGGCAGGTACCACAAACAGGGTAAGTACCAAAGAAAACAAAATGCCGCAAACGACCACGATACCCAAAGGAATACGACTTGAACCCGCAGCGCCCAAGCTCAGCGCAATTGGCAGCGCGCCTAATGAGGTAGCCAAACTGGTCATAAGGATAGGGCGAAGGCGTTGAGTTGCCGCATCTACCACGGCTTCCATCTTTTTGAGGCCCTGTTCGCGCCTTTTGTTGGCAAACTCCACAATCAAAATTCCATTTTTGGTCACCAATCCAATGAGCATAATCATCCCAATTTGCGAGAAAATATTGAGGGTTTGGTCATAAACCCACAAGCTCAATAGCGCCCCCGCGAGTGCCAACGGCACCGTAATCATGATGGTGAAGGGGTCGATGAAACTTTCAAACTGAGCCGCCAATACCAAGTAAATCAATACCAAAGCCAGCGCAAACGCAAAAAGAATATTTGATGAGCTTTCCGAGAAATCTCTCGAAGGGCCAGAAAGCGCGGTTTGGTAGCTTTCGTCCAATAATTTAGCGGCAATTTTATCCATGGCAGCAATGCCATCACCAATGGTATAACCCTCTGACAAAGAAGCGGAAATGGTAGCTGCTTTGTAGCGGTTATAGTGATAAATCGTCGTTGGATTGGTGCTTTCTTCCCATTTGATTACTGAACTTAAAGGGATATTTTCACCCCGCACATTACGCACATACAGCCGCCCGATGTCTTCGGGCTTGTTGCGGTCGCTTCTTTCTACCTGCGCAATGACCGAGTATTGAAAACCATTCTGAATAAAATAAGCCAAACGCCCGCCGCTGAAGGCCGCCTGAATCGTCGCAATCACATCTTGGGTAGTTAGCCCCAAGTCCTTGATTTTCATACGATCTACGGTCAGTTTTAATTCAGGACGGTTAAATTTCAGGTTTACGTCCACGTTGGCAAACGTTTTATCATTCCGTGCAGCCTCCAAAAATTTAGGAATAATTGCCCGAAGTTTGTCCAAGTCTTGATTTTGGAGAATGAATTGAACAGGGAGCCCCCCGCGTGAGCCAAAGCCCACCGAAATCGTTTGCTCTTGTACGGCAAATACCCGTGCTTGATTGAAACGGCCTAATTTTTTCTGCAAATCATTTGTAATATCACTTTGGCTGCGCGTACGTTCGGTAGGAGGTACTAAGGCCAAACGCGGGGCAGCACTGTTGGTACTACCACCTCCACCTGGCCCTCCACCTGGGGTACGCACAAAGATAAAATCTCGTTCGGGAATGGAGTCATACAAAAACTTGCCTAAATCGTCGGCAATTTGTGCCATAGCACTATAGCTCGTTCCTTCGGGGGCTGTCACGTTGAAACGAATGCTACTGCGATCTTCCAAGGGTGCGAGTTCGCTTTTTAGGTTACCCATGCAAAACCAGATAATTCCTCCACAACCCGCAATGACAATCCAAGCAACCCAGCGTACTTTAAGAAAACCCTTTAGCATGACCTCATATAGGTTTTCCATGCCCCTGAAAAAGGGTTCGGTTTTTTGATAAAACCGCCCATGTCCTGCTTTTTTGCGAGTCAAATATACGTTTAGTACAGGGGTGATGGTAAGCGATACAAATGCCGATACCAACACCGCCGAAGCGAGCGTTACCCCAAATTCTCTAAATAGACTTCCGATAAATCCTTCTAAGAATATCACGGGCAAAAACACAATCGCCAACGTAATGGAAGTAGAAATAACCGCGAAGAAAATCTCTTTACTGCCTTCAATGGCCGCCTTACGGATGGGGAAGCCCTGTTCAAGTTTCTTGAAGATATTTTCAGTGACCACAATCCCGTCATCTACCACCAGACCCGTGGCCAATACAATGGCAAGCATGGTAAGAATATTGACCGAAAAGCCCGCCAAATACATGATGAAAAACGTAGCGACCAATGAAATAGGAATATCAATCAATGGTCGAATGGCAATGAGCCAATCGCGGAAGAAAAAGAAGATAACCAATACCACCAAAATAAAAGAAATGATCAGAGTTTCTTCCACTTCGGCCAGTGAATTACGAATATTTTTGGTGTTATCGCTTAAGACTTTGAGCTGAATATCGCTTTTACTACTTTTCTGAATTTGCTCAAGACGTTTATATATCTCATCGGCAATTTTGATGTTGTTGGCTCCCGGCTGAGGAATAATCGCCAAGCCCACCGCGTGCAAGCCGTTGAATTTCCAGCTTTGTTCAAGTTGTTCGGGCCCTAGTTCTACTTTGGCAACATCGCTCAAACGTACAATCCCCGTGGCATCTTCCCGAATGATTAAGTCTTGGAATTGCTTTTCGGTGGTCATACGCCCCAGTACCCGAATCGTTAAATCCGTGTTGTTTCCGTATATTTTCCCGGGGGGCAGCTCAATATTTTCGCTGTTGAGTGCAGTACGAATATCCGAGAAAGCCACATTGTAGGCACTCATTTTGTCAGGATTGAGCCATATCCTCATGGCATAGCTTTTCTGCCCAAAGATGTTGATTGCACTTACTTCATCAACCGTTTGAATCTGTTGTTGGAGTACGTTTTCGGCATAATCACTTAGCTCCAAGAGGCTTTTGGTTTCGCTCTGAATGGCCACAATCATAATGAAATCCCCGTTGGCATCGGCTTTTGATACCACCGGCGGAGCATTTATGTCCTGAGGAAGGCTACGCACGGCTTGGCTTACCTTATCGCGCACGTCGCTGGCGGCGGCTTCCAAATCTACGCCCAAGTTAAACTCTACGCTAATCTGGCTGTTGCCTTGCGAGCTAGACGAGGTAATGGTACGTATGCCCTGAATCCCGTTGATTTGTTTCTCCAACGGTTCGGTAATTTGGCTTTCGATGATGTCGGAGTTGGCTCCGGTGTACGACGTACTCACCGAAATCAGGGGTGGGTCAATGGCCGGGTAGTCACGAACGGCCAAAAAAGTAAGTCCAACGACTCCAAAGATGACCACTGCCAAGTTCATGACTGTGGCAAGCACGGGACGATTAATCGATAGTTCAGAAATGTTCATCGCTTTGTTGCTTTTCGTACTTTAAGAATGGCATCAGGTTTGGCAAATAATACTCCAGTCACTACCACCGAGTCTCCTTCACTGATTCCCTGCGTGATTTCAACATTATTGGCAGTACGTATTCCTGTTTGGACATTGACAAAGGAAGCTTTGCCTCCTTTTACTAAAATTACTTGGCTGTTTCTATCGTCAGGGATGATGGCATTGGTTGGAATCATAATGGCTTTTTTGTCATTGCCACTACTAACAATCACTTTGGCAAAAGCTCCTGGGTTGACCCGTGAATCATCCAGCAATGCACGCACCATCAGGTTGCGGGTCAGGCGGTTGGCTTGGGGTTCAAGCGCTATTACCGTAGCTTTTCTCATGGTGGTATCCCTGCCTTCCAGTTTTACTTTCACCACACTTCCTATCCGTATCAGATCACTGTTTTCTTCGGGAAGGGTAAAGTCGATTTTCATTTTACCTAATTGCTGCATAGTGGCAAGAATACTCGTCGGAGTCACATACGCACCAGGACTCACTTGTCGCAATCCAACTGTCCCCGTGAAAGGTGCACGAATGATGGTTTTATCAATTAATGTTTGGGTATAAGCAATATCTGCTTTCAGCGTATTGACCGTGTTCAAAGCGGCATCATAATCGCTCTGATTGATTCCGTTTACCTCCAAAAGCTTTTTTAGACGCTCTTCGGTTTTTTTGGCAGTCTCCAACTGAACTTTCGTCCGCTTTACCTGTGCTTCCAAATCGGCGCTATTGATACGCGCCATTACCGTTCCCTCAGCCACCGACTTGCCTTCCGGAACGTTTAGGTATGTGAGCCGCCCGCTGACTTCAGGCCGCAGTTCCGTAGACTCCCCCGGAATAATGGTTCCATTTGCTTCAATGACATTGGTAACGGGCTGAGAAGTGGCTACCATCACATCTACAATCGTGGGTTTGTCTTTTTTATCATCACCGCCTTTCGTTTTTTCTTTTTTTTCTTTACAGGCTGCGAAGGTCAAACAAAACAAAATTGTGTACAAAGAGATATAGGTAGAGGGAATTCTTTTAGGGCAATTCATTAAAATACCAGTTAAGTAGTCGAATAATATAAAGTTGAATCAGCAGAATTAGTCATAATAATATATAACTACAAATATATGTATTCGTTGGTGAAGCCGGCGGGGATTCCTACCCAAAAGCCTTAAAAATGAGAGCAACTACGGTTAAAACGCTACGAGCGCCAAAATGACATTCTGGAAGGAGCACTTTTTGGCGTAATTCTGAAGTTTATTTACCCTTAATGAAATACATTTTTAAACAAAACAAAACCCGACCTCGCTACTTGTTTTTAAGCAAATCCGAGACCGGGAAGTTATAAAAATAAGACAGGTTACTTCAATTTCATCGCCAGCGTTACACTGTTGCCAACCATCCCCGTACTGCGCAGGTAGTGCCCGTAGCGGAGTTCAACGGAGTGCCACTGCTTGATACCCAACAAACCACCGGGTGGCGCAAGTCGTATACCAGTACCCACAAAATGACTGGTAAAACCCGAAATGTCATAATCGCTCGTGTAATAGGCCTCCGTAGGACTGTGCTTGCCATAGGCCTTAAAATAACGCACCGCAGTTTGGTTATGAAAACGATAAAACGGGCTGACCGATACGAAAGGCGTTATTTTATAGGTTGCTTCAAAATTGGCAGTGTGGGCTTTCATGCCCCAATCGTCGGCGTAAAAACGATAGAATCCGCGCAAGATAACCTTGTCACCTAGAAAATAGCTTAGGCGCGCTCCTACTGGCAATTTAAACCGCGACCCGGGCAGTTTTTCGACCGTATGCGAACCATCGGTAAAATAAACGCGGTGGTAAGGCGTGCTCAACAGCCCTTGTTGAAACGCTGGCTCTACCGTAACCAACAATTGGAAGCGTTTATTGATGACTTGCGACAGCGACAACGCTAAATTGTACGAATTTCGGGGTTTATACGCGACAGGGTCGCGGTCACCTTCGGCGGCGGAGCCGTAGCCTGCTGGTCGCAGTTCGGAGGGCAATATCGCCATCCAAGTATCAAAAAAAGCGCCCGCTTTAAGGCTAAATTCGCGATTATTATCCTTAGAAATTTTCGCAAAGTTGACATTAAAACCATGCGACTGGTAATCATATTCAGTTGAATACGAATAGCTTATCCCGCGAGAGGTGCGGGTAGCATCATCTTTCACAGTCCACGACAACGACGGATACACGTGCGTATCACTGCGCGAGGCTGATGAAATCGTCAGAGGGTCAATGTTATCGGAAGAAGCCGAAGTATAATGGTCAATGTTGAAATCTGCATTTATAAAATGTTGGCGGCTTTTTCGATCAATAAATGACAGTTTTAAATCAATCGAATTGGCAAAATTGCTCAATTTCTCTGTCCCGATTCCTCCCGTTACGGCTGAATTATTGCCGTCCTGTCCGTAATAACCAGCAACCAAATTTACCTCTTCTATTTTGAGTTTACGTTTTTCGTAAGCCTCTTTGTCGTTGGTAGTTTGGGCATAGACGCCTTTTAGCAAGCCCACCAATAATCCGACGGTTAATACGATTTTTTTCATTTAGGGAGTGTATTTGATAAATCACGCAGACGCGCAAAGTGCGCTCTGAAAAACTGGCAAGGATCTGAAACATTGGCGAGGTTTTGAACCTCACCGACGTTAGACATTCAGCCTAGTTACAGCCACAACCACCGCCGCTTTTACCGCCGTTGGCCCCAGAAGCGCCTTCGCGATAGAGGTAAAAACTCTGCTCGAATTTCTCAGACTTACGGGCCGAAAGCTCCATTTCAGAGTCGTTGATGCGGCTTTTTTGGTATTCCTTGACCGAAACGCAGGAAGATAGAGCCCACGCCACAAACAAAGCAAACAGGCTTATTTTGATGATTCTGTTCATATTTTTTGGGGTTAAAAACAGCATTTAAACGCCTACGCAGCGCATAACAAACTAGCTGATTTTGATATTTTTTGAGGTGAAAATGCGGTCTTTATCGTCAATAATAATACAGGCCATACCCTGCATTTGGTTGATTAAATCCAACCCAACCCGTACCCCCATGACCGTCACGGGCGTAGCCATCGCATCCGCAATTTCGGCATTAGGAGAGAGAATCGTCACGCTTTTGATGCCCGACACTGGCAATCCCGTTTTGGGGTCAATGGTATGAGAATATTTCTTTCCGCCGATGACCGCATATTTTTCATAATTGCCCGACGTAGCCACGGCTACATTGCTGATATTCAGATAGGAAAAGGGCTGATTTTTGGCATTCGGGTCTGCTACGCCAATCGTCCACGGACTGCCATTTGGCTGACTTCCCCACGCCGTTAAATCTCCTGAAGCATTAACAATACCACTTTTTACACCCTTTTGTAGCAACAGCCTCTTGGCCATTTCAGCGGCGTAGCCTTTGCCGATACCGCCAAATCCTATACGCATCCCTTTCTCTTTCAGAAAAACGCTTGCATTGGCTTCGTTCAACACCACATTACGATAATTAATCAGCCGTACCATCCGTTTGGCGGTTTCGGCATCAGGCAGAGAGGTCATAGTGGTATCAAAATTCCACAGGCTTTTGTCAATGGAGCCGTAAGTAATGTCAAAAGCACCTTGTGTAAGTTCAGAAATCCGTAGCGAGCGTCGAATCAACTCAAACACCTCGCGTTCTACCCTGACGGGTGCAATACCCGCCTGAACATTGATTTGATTGGTTTGGCTATGGTCGTTGAAAGTGGTCAACAAAGCCTCAATCCGCTGGATTTCGGCCACAGCCTCTCCGATTCGGTCATTGGCCCACGCTTCATCTTCGGCTACAACGCTGATTTCGAAGCGATTACCCATTAACCGAATCACCCTTTTATGAAGCATCAAACTCACGGCTAACTCACTTTGAAGCATCGGCAATGAGTGCAATATCATGAACAAACGCCAACGTACTCATTGTTTTGGGATAACCTTCCCACTCTTTCAGTACTTTTCCATTGGCATCCAAGAGGAGCGTAAAAGGAAATTTCCCCTGTGGATTGTATTTTTCGGCCAATGCTTCGTTGTGGGCGGTTTGTTTAGCATCCAATTGATTCTTTTTTTGCCGGGGAAAATCCGCCCGAACTAATACCAAGTGCCCATCGGCATATTGCTGAAAATCTTCCGATTCGAAGATGTCTTTCTTGAGCTTTATGCAAGGCCCGCACCAGTCTGAACCGCAAAAATTCAACAGGATATATTTATTATTTTGCACTGCTTCTGCCTTGGCTTTCTCAAAATCACCTCCCCACTGTGGGGAGGCTACCAATAAGCTGGTAATCAAGACTAAAATGATTGTTTTCATGGTAGTTTTGGGAGTTGTTTTTTATCTGATACTTAGCTATAAACGACCAGTGTTGTACCGCTAACCGCCACCTTATAAACGGTAAGCCCCTTACTACCGAAGCTATTGAGACCCTTACCGGCCAAATCAAACCGAGCGCCGTGGTCGGTGCAGTAAAACTCGGTCTTGTTAAAAATGATTTTCTTTTTGGGCTCATGGCTGCACGTCTGCGTAACAGCCGCATAATTTCCCGCGCTTGTCTGTGCTACTACAATTCCGCTTTTGGCGATGTATCCACCTACAGTTTTGAGGCTTGCGTTGGCAGTAGCACTAAGGTCAAGGGTTAATAATGGATTTTTAATAGTGCTCAAATCCGTAGTCGTTCCAGGAGTGGTCGTAACTGGTGTCGTGGTCACTGGAATGGGCGTCGTATCGGTGGGCTTTTCAACCAATGCATCAATGTATGTATCTTCCTCCCTGATGCACGAAGTCATTACTGCCATCAAAGCAGCTCCTCGAAAACCCATTGACTTCAAAAATTGATACCTATTCATACGTAGTTTGGTAATGATTGAATATTTTCTTTCCTATCATTACGTACAATCGTATAGCGCTGTTGCAGTTAAAATGTCATATAATTTAATTTAGAAAATTTCAAAATAGCACTTTATATCAATTGGATACTGAAATCAAACGGCGGACAAATACCCGCCGTTTGAATAGCCCACAATTATCTATTTTACACTGTCCTTAGTTATTCTTGATATTACGGCGCTTTTCTCAAGCTGAAAGAAAACCTAAATTTCTTGACGCAATTTTTTAATTTAAAAGGCATTAAAATAAAAAAACATATAGTGCCACACACACACCCAATCCTATCAAAGTCCATAACAAGCCGCTTGTTCGGCGCTTTTTTAAGAAAAGTAAAAGTAGCAGTCCTGTCAATGAAACTACCGTCATAAATATGGCAGATGCATCAATCACCAGCGACCATGTTTTTCCCGTATCGCGTCCTTTATGCAAATCATTGATGACGGCCACCAAGCCCATCTGGGTTTCGGTAAGTTGGTACGCTCCTGTGGAGCGGTTTATAAAAACATCGGCAGTATAGCCTGGCCCCCGAAACGCCACCGAACATTCGGCTGCATCAATGCGAAAGTCACTCATGGCTCCCTTTGGGTGGTGCGCTGCTCGCAGATGCTCAACAATTGCCAATTTATTCACCTTCGATGTGTCGGCAACGTTTGTCCAACTTGCATTCAACTTCCCTTTGTACTCAGAAGTACGAGAGGCATCGTCAAACCAATCTGCGTGGTTAAGCGTCAAGCCTGTGACGGCAAAAAACAACACCAACGCAAAGCTGAACATCGAAAGATACAAATGAACCCAACGCGCCAGTGCGGGCATTTGGCGCTGCCAAGCAGCATTTCCGTCGGAAGCACGCCCTCGGGTATTAACGGTTGCTTCCTTTCTCGCGGTAGTCCAAGGCTGCGGCTGCGATCTCGGTGTTTCCATTAAGTGTCTGTTGTTTCGGTTTTCCGTTAAAATCCATTTCTTGTCGTATCAATTGATACGTACCATGCTCGCGGGCCGCTTCGATATTGATGGTGTACTTGCCTTGTTTTACGTATTGCCCTTGGTCGTCTTTGCCGTCCCAAACCAATGAATAGGCGCCCGCTGAGCGAGTAGCGCCCGCAATAGAGGCCGCATTCAAACCGCTGCTACGCTGCATGGTGTACCAAGTCCGTAATTCAGGAAGCCAGCGGGGTTTGTTGTACCAAATCGCCAATTGACGCACAGGAACATGGTTTTGGTCTTCAATCCACACGGCTACAAAAGGCCGATGCGAACGCCCCTCAAACCGACTGAGTTCAAACGAAACAAGCAGCTCTTGATTGGCATTCCAGAGTTTATCTTTGATGTTTGAAACTGATAAAATATGGACCGTTTTTACGGAAGGGTTCGACGTAGGAGGTGTTGCTAAGTCATTCCAGTCAGGACTTGTAAATGATTGGCCTTCTTTGGAGATGATAAGGTAGTCGGTCTGCGGTATAGAGGCCGCTAATTTGATGCTTTCGGCTGGGGTAAGCACATTAAATGCCGTTGCTAGTGCTCCTGCGGTGACCGCGTTGGGGTGTACTACCGTGGCACTGATAATGTCCTGAGCAGGCACGCCCGTGCGGGGGTCAACAATGTGCGAATACCATGTATTGTTTACCCATACCCCTCGGCGATAATTGCCGCTCGTGGCTACCGCCCGGTTGCTAACATTCAGCCAGGTCAAAGGGGTAGCATTCTCGGCATGGGTATTGGGGTCGGTTAGGGCAACGGTTTCTGTCCAATTTCCCCGTATGACTAAGTCTCCCCCGCTGTTTAAAACCACCGCATCAACGTCAGCATTTTTAAGGGCCGCTTCAGCGGCACGGTCCAAAATATAACTTTTGGCAAACGTATGCAACCGCAAAGGGGCTTGGCTGAGCCGGGTGGCGGTTTGATGGGCGGGGTCAAGATTCCAGTGGGTTTGATTGGCCGCTAAGACCGCATTCAGTCGTTCTGCTTCGGAAGGCAAGGTCTGCGTTTGAGCGGCTTTTTGCCAAAGTTGATTAATGACCTCCGCGGCGGCATTGAGAGCGCCATCTGTTTGCTGATGCCATTCGGTAAATTCGTTCAAAACCGCCCACAAATCTTCGGATACCGAAGTGGTTTGTGGTGCAGAAATCCCCCAACGGCTAAATTCGCTGGTGGGCAGATAACTGCTGAGAATGTTGTTCAGACGCTCTATTTCTGCTAAAATACCCTTTTCAGTTTGCCGCGCAGCTGCATAGGAACGAGCCACAATTTTTAAATCAAACGACGTTCCCAGTACATTTTCGAGGTGTGAAACAAACAATCCCTGTACTTCAGGGATTGTTTGGTAGGGGCCAGCTACAACAGTTGCCATTGAAGCCAGCCCAAGTTTTAATCCATTCATTGCTGTTTATTTTGGATTGTCAGAGGAAGAATTTAGTTATTATCTCCACCTTCTTTCACGTCGTCGTTTTTCACACCTTTGGTTTTCTTAGGAGCCACAAAGGTCATTTTTCCGATCTTA
>VFQN01003873.1_pt1 | contig 20531 bp, 16 predicted proteins | sample 3512371 | NCBI WGS metagenome assembly VFQN01 (sample SAMN10412370, study PRJNA504923) | tailings metagenome | isolation source: Replicate 2 from Balatoc abandoned mine | place: Philippines: Itogon, Benguet | collected 2017-08-28
TCTGGAAATCTCTTTTCAGTTGAAATGAAACGATTTGAATTAGAAAACTACCGGTGTACCGGTAATTCGCTGATATCCCCCGATGGTATTTCGGTGGGCTGTCGGCGGACATCACTGGTTTTGTGAGTGCGTGCTCTTGTGCTCTTCCCAATCTCCTTTCGATCTCAAAATTAGTCGATTGTCAAATACAGGTCAATCCCACTGCAAGCAAAGACAAGCAGATCGCCGTTTTGGAAAAGTAAGGCACATCTTTTCTTTCATTGATTATTATTACCTGAAAATTTGGTTCTTCGTCTGCTATTAAGTAGATTTAAAGAACATTCAAAAGTAAAGAGTGTTTTGAAAAATTTTCTTTGATTCATTTAAAGGTATTGAGTTATTAACAAGAATTTAATCTTCTCAAAGGAGAGAAAAAAGAGAAAATTTCGTTGTTTACCCGTATTATGTTCTGTGGAATTAATTTCTTATCATTTACCATTAGATGACATTCCTTTGCTGACAAGCCTTATTTGCTCCTTTCCAAAAATCCACACAGTAATTAATCATCAATCGAAACAAGAAACTATACATTCAATTCGCAAGCTTTAGATCGAAAATTAATTGAATTATTTTCGTTTAACACGCATTAACTGACAACCTTCAAACCTTCAAACTTCGTTCAAACACGATTTAAGTCTTTCTGTTTTACTATCTAATCGATATTTACACAAGTTAAGATGTCTTCTTCCTATTCGGTCGAGCAACCTACACATAAGGAAAGATGGGAAACTTACACTTTACCCTTCCCTCATACTGCTCGCAAACATGCAGCTTACAATAATCCAAACCAAGTCGTTGTGGAAGTTGAAGATGCTGCAGATGATAAAGAAGCAGTTCTTGCAAAAGCAAGCTTTGCGCCGTCTCCATATGTGCATTTTGCCCATGAGACGAAGAAGAAGAAGTTAGGCTTAGCCGCTCTTACTGTCTTGATCTTCTATGAAGTGAGTGGCGGACCTTTCGGAATCGAAGATATTGTTCGTGCTGGTGGTCCTTTCTTTGCTTTAACTGGTTTTTCTCTGTTATTAGTCTGGGCAATTCCTGAAGCTTTAATCACAGCTGAATTAAGTACAGCAATGCCTGAAGCAAGTGGATCTGTTGCATGGGTAGATTGTGCCTTTGGATCATTTTGGGCTTTCCAAAAAGGATGGTTATCATGGTTAAGTGGTGTTTCTGATAATGCTTTATATCCAATCCTTTTCTTAGATTGTTTGGTTGGATTATTCTCGACACCAGAAGAACCATCAATCTTTGCTCAAAACGGTGGAATTCCGATGTTTCGTTGGTCTTTTATTATGATTATTACCCTAGGTTTGACATATTTAAATTATCGTGGATTAGATATTGTTGGTTCAGTTGCAATTGCGATTTGTTTGATTAGTTTAATGCCTTTTGTTGTCTTCTGTGTCGTGGGAGCATTTAAAGTTGATCCATCACGTTGGGTACAGACAGTCCCTGGAGGTTTCTGGGGTGTTGATTGGCGATTATTATTAAATACTTTCTTTTGGAATATTAACTTCTGGGTAAGTCTTTCATCTTTTGCTTTAATTTTAATGTTGATTTACGTGTGATGATTGTTTTTTAGGAAAGCGCAGCAAGTTTCTCTGGTGAAGTTGAGAATCCTGGCAAGAATTTTCCCATTGGAATGGGTATTGCTGTCTTATTAGTCTTCTTCTCTGCCTTTCTTCCAATTTTGATTGGAACTGGTGCTTCTTCCGTCCCTTTCTCTGAATGGACTGACGGATACTTCATCACTCTTGCGAAAGAAATCGTAGGACCTTGGTTAAGCTATTGGTTACTACTTGCTTCTGCGTTGACTAATATTGGTATGTTTGAAGCAGAGATGAGTTCTGACTCGTGGCAGATTGCTGGAATGGCAGATCGTGGTATTTTACCTTCATTTTTAGGGGAGCGTAATGCATTTGATACGCCAACTTATGGAATTTTCTTATCTGCTTCAGGGATATTATGCTTATGTTGGATGTCTTTCTCTGAGGTTATTGATATGCTTAATTTATTATTTTGTTTTGGTCAAGCAATTGAGTTTTTCGCATTTTTGTATCTTCGAGTCTATAAACCAGACATGCCAAGGCCTTATCGCATTCCATTAGGAAATGTTGGAGTATTTATTATGACATTATTTCCATTAATTTTTATTGGAGTGATTGTTTATTTCAGTTCATTAATGGCATTAATTGTTTCTTCATCATTGGCGTTATTAGGGATTGTATTATATTTCATATTAGAGACTGCTCGCAATAAGAATTGGTGCGGATTTCAAGATCGTTATGCTGCTGATAATAATGATAATATGGAACAATCTCAGCCGTTAAGACAGTCAACATCAATTGATGAGCAATTTTCACGATTAGAAAATCCTTTAGCTCCACAATAAAATTGAAGAGATATTATATAATTGATCAATAATGGAAATTAATCTGGTGGAGATAAGATGTAGGGATATTAGACCAGTTTAGTTTTGATTTTTCTCCATATTTTTCACCTTTTTTTTCTTTACTTCTACCCTTTTTGCCAGGAATTGGATTGAATAAAAGAGGATGTAGTGTTGAGATACGAGATCAATTGATCAGCGTGAAGATTCTAACTCTGAACGTTGTAGTGTAAAATTCTAAGAACAACAGCAATAGCATGTAACGTAAATTATAAAATCTGATTATTGTTTCTATCGGAAAAATGACGTCTCAAATCATACTCTTTATCTGCTGTTTTCTGATTGGAGTGATTTCATCTTTCAAATTATCTATTCATTCTTGGTCTATCTTATCGAGGAGGAAAAGGAACCTTCCAATCTTCTCTGTTGAGGATGGAATTCCCTTGATTGATCTGAAAGCACCTGAGTTAGAGAGCCAGTTTCTTCGCAAAAGCATCACACGATGGTTAAATGAAGAATATATTCCTTTAGAAATACATAGTACAATTGGCAAAGAAGTCGGAGAGTCTTATCTGCGATCTCGTGAGGGTGGAGTGCAAGACCTCGGAGCCTTTCTCATGCATCTAGGCAATGACTTAGAACAACGAGTAGACTTTCACGATGCCTATGTAAACGCATGGGATGTAGCAAATAGATCATCCGATCTCTTATTGCTACTATTGAATCGTGAGACGTGTGAATGTGCAGGAGATCTTGAATCGGCTCAAAAGATTGCCATTGAACTGGGACTACTACAACCCATTCCAGCCAGCCCTTTACCTGAAGAAATACTGAAAAACACTTCTATAGGTGCTTTCAGGAAAATAGATTATGATCGATTGTGTAATAAACTTAAAAATGAATTTTCTCGTTATTCTTATGTACGAGAACTATTACAAGAAGGTATATAAGAATCCCCTCCTTTTCTTCCTTTGTTTCTTCTTACTACTTGAATTGTTAAAAATAGATACAAAAGTTGATTGGTTGGAGTTAAATCGTGTAATTGCTTTGATGGTCGGATATAAATATGTTAATAAATATCAATTTATTCAGAATAGTACAATTTCCCCTTTAGAATGGACTGATTTAAAACAACCACCAGATTTTAGGAACATTTATGATCGTGTGTTGAATCAATATCTATTAGATCATATGCCTCGAAGTCATAAAGATATGAGTAAGAAAACTATCTCTTTCCTTGTCTACTTTTGAGTCTTACAACCCTTTTTAGATACTTTACTACAGCAAATGGTTGGATATGAGCCATATCAAATGTTACAGAAGTCTACAGATCCTTTAATCGCTCGAAAGATATTAATAGCAAAGTGGTTATATTTAAAAGGATTCTTTAATGCACCATTCCCGCCTGAGGAACGATTTGTACTTGAACCAGATGATGAAGATGAATATGAAGAGATAGAGGAAGAAGATGAAGGTAAAAAACGAATGTATGAACGATAGACGAAAATACATACAGAGTAAAATAAAAGAAAATACCAATAGTATCGTATAATAGAAAGAAGATTCTCACAAAAACCACTTTTTTCTCTTCTTAAAATCGTTTATTCGTCGTCTTATCCTTTCACTGGATTGTTTTATTGTTTTCTAGCAACGATTTCTACAACGATTTCTAAGTGAACAAACCAATTGATAGCAGAGATGTCATCGGGATTTGGTATTCTAGCTACGAAAGGTAAATGCTATGATCACTTTGCTGATTATACTGAATGTTTGGTGAGATCGATTTATAATTGATTTTTAATTTCTTTTCTCTTGATGAATGCAAATAATAGCGCAATGGATCGGACCCACTGACAACTTGCCCACCACTTCGTAATGATTACTTAGAGTGCATTCATTCCAAACATCAGGTAATAAGAGATCAATTATTTCGTTGGAGATCGCCTTCATCTGACTACATGCTGTTGTTCTTAGAATAAACGTGTAAATGAATTAAAAGAGAAAGAAGAACAAGTAAAGACTGGAAAGGTTCCTTCTCATGGTGGTGGAGGGCATCACTGATTAGAGATAGAAAGAGGAGTCAAAGCCCTTGTTTGTATGTAACTAAAACTATTTCACTTAAGAGATCATCTCATATCACTTCTACAACATCAACAACAACTATCACATCTTTACCTCTGAACAAAGCTTCTTTCTTTAATATTGAAATAAGAAAAAGAGAAAACAAAGGGAATTATTTTCATTACTATCAATCAATAATAATTACTAAAACTGAGAATAGATTGAGGAAGGAAGTGTGTTGCTATTATCTAAGACTGTTTTTTAGTTTTCCTCTTGATACTTGCGATAGTTCGTATATGCACCATATAACTCAACGACCTTTTGCTGTGCCTCTCCTTGAATCGCTTGAGCAGTTCTTTCTCCTAAGCGATCATTTAAAGCCTTTCTGAAGCTATTGATCTCAACCTCTTGTTGCGCTAATAATGCTAACAATTCAGTGTGCTGCTCATGCAAATGGAAATATTTCTGTCGCTGTGATTAAAAGAAAAGAAAAAAAGAAAATTAAATCATCAAGCAAGAGGAAGAGATGAAAGACTCACCTCCTTGAGGATCTCGGCTTCCTTCGCTGCATTCCCTGGAGAGTGCGTCGGCTCCTTCTTAATAGTGCTAATAGCTTCTTTTCCCCCACTGCCAGCTCCACGAATAGGACTAATATCAGGGAAGAAATCACCAGCCCCTCCACGAGCAGGAGTCGAAAAAGGATCGCGATCGCGCTCAAAGACAGACGTACTACGAGTCGGAGTCTTTAAGATACCTCCAGGTAGACGATCTCCTTTACTATGCTGCATAATCTCATATTGTTTCAAGAACTGTTCGATAATAACATCCACATTCTCTAACACTTCTTTCGAAGAAGCACTTGTACTCTTGAACGATGGTGCAGTAAGAAGAGCAGTAGCAGTCTTGCTATTGTTTGTGGAAGGAGAATAGAGATGTGGGTTCGTATTATTATTCCATTGTCCATATTGAATAGTCTTCCAATACGCTGATTGTTGGAGATTAGAAACAATCCTTTGCAATAGTTTCGCATATTTCTCCCTACAGACAAATATCATTAAAACATGAAGATCAAGGATAAGAATGCAAAAAGAAAACTTACTTCTCTTCATCATTGTTTGAAGTATTATTAGGAGTCGAAGAATTCGATAAAGAAGCAATACCATCACTCATCAGTCCTCTGCCTTTTCTCAATCGAGAAATCTCATCGTTCAACTCTTGAATCTCTTTCTTATATGATGAAATATCATCTTTTAGGTCTCTGAGGCTAATTTTACATCCTTCCAATTCACCTGTCCTACTAGACAATAAAGATTTCAACTCTTGTAGCTCTTGATCTCTCTGACGTAAACTAACAGCTTCCTTCTCATGAATTGTCTTAAGTCGTTTCATCTCATTCTGTTGTAAAGTTAATGTTGATTCAAGATAATTGGATTGTCGTAATTTCTTAATTTCTTCTTCTTTTTGATTGACCTTCTCTTCATAATCACGAATCTCTGATTGTTGAGCACTAATAATATCACGGAATTTACTATAATCTTGTTCTAATGTTTGATACTTTCCTTGTAAAACCTGTAAATCACGTTGTAAAGAAGTTTGATTCGTCGAATATAAAGATGATTGTGAGGATAATTGATCATATTTCTCTTGTAATTCTTCATATTCTTCTTTTTTATCATGTAAAATTTGATCATACTGTTGTTGGATTTGTTTAATTTCAGAGTAATAATGTTTTGCAAGACCTTCTTTCTCTTGTAGTTTATCCTGTAATGTTTGTGTATTTTGATATAATTCAGTAATTGTTTCTCGTAATGAAGTAATTTCATCAATAGAAAGTTGATAATTGATGAATAAATGATTTTTTGTTTGTTCAAATCGTTCTTCTAATGACGTTAAAGAGAAAGAAGTTTGATCTTCAAATAATTTTGTTGTCATTGAAAGAATTTGTTCTTTCAAATGATTAAAATGGTGTTTTTGAATTTCAATATCATTGAATTGTGATTGATTCTTTGTTAGTTCTTCTTCTTTTTCTTTTGCTTCTTCTAGTTCTTGAGATAATAATTGAATGTTTTCTTTTAAATCTTTAACAATTTCTTCATTTTTCTGTATTTTCTCTAAATGTAATGAAATCATTTCAAATTTTTCTTTTTCTAAAGTTTTATATTTGATGGTTAATTCTTCTTTTTCTGATTCATTTGTTTCTAAACTCTCAATTAATTCAGTACATTCATTTTGTAATAATTGATATTTTAATTGTAAATCATAGAGTAAACTTTCTTGATCATTTGATACTTGTTGAATTTGTTCATTAAGATCTTTGTTAATCGTCTGAAGATCATGAATCACTTTTTGAAGTCCTTCTACCTCTCGTTGTTTGCTTTTCTTCTCTGTTTCCATCTCTGAAGACAGTTTCTGGTACTTTTCCGTCATTTGCTGAAGATCTTCTTCAATTTGTCTGGTTTTCTCTTCTTGTTCATTCAAATTTGTCTGAAGTTCATGAATTTCTTCTTGGAAGTAATGTACTCTTTCCTGATTTTCAGTTGTAAGACGCTTTTTCTCTTCATTGTGTTCTTGTTGAAGTTGGTTGATCTTTTCTCGAAGGTCTAGAGTCTCATCGCTGAGCTCAGTAAGTTGACTTTGGAGCTGTTGAATACGTAGGTCTGATGACTTGAGCTGATCTCGACGTTCTTCATCTAATGCTTCAATGGCAGCTGTATCAAACACTTTCACTTCCACAATCTTCTCGACCTCAACAATCTTCTCAATTTCGATAGGTATTTCAACCTCAACTATCTTCTCAACCTCCACGATCTTCTCGACTTCAACTATCTTCTCAACTTCCACGATCTTCTCGACTTCAACTATCTTCTCAACTTCCACGATCTTCTCGAGTTCAACTATCTTCTCAACCTCGACAGGTTTTTCAACCTCTACGATCTTCTCAACGACATTTTCAACAATCCGAACCGCCGGCTCTGCCACATTTGTTAGATTCCTGACCTCATTAAGTTGAAACATTAGCTGCTGGGAGTTATTTCTTTCCGTCTCAAGTTCTTCTTCCCTCTGTTTGATGATTGATTCATTTTCTTCCAATTTCTCTCTTAACAAAGTTAAGTCGTCTTCGTTTTCCTCAATTTTTCGGCATTTCTCCTCAAATTCTGTTCGTAACTCTTCATACATGTCATTGAGACGAGCAAAATTATCCTGATAAGATTCATTACTAAATATTTTTAAATGCATTTGTCGGCAGCAATCTAAAATACGCAAAAGAGTGCCCTCTGATCCTTTTAAAGACTTGACATCAACTCCTTCGGCATAATCTGAGCAACGAGCTGCGACATTGTCGATCACTTGATTCTCTTCATTAATAATCTCGTAAAACTGTTGGAATAAATGATAATGTAACTTCACATCGAGTTTAGATGAAGGTGGTGTTGCGGGTACGGCAAGAGGAGGAGAAACGACGACAGGGCTATCTAAAGTTGAGGGTGAAACGAACGGTGTTGCAGGAGGAGTGGAAACACCGGAAGGCTTTAAAGGACTTGTCGTCGGCGAAGATGCTGTCAAAATGGCGGATTTAGCCTTGCTAACTAATTCTTGCAAATGCTTCAGCGCCTTTACATGTTGCTGGTAAGGAGTATCTTCGTGCTTCTTGCATATAACGCCTCCTCCTTCGATATCATCGTCAATGTCGTAACCTGTTACTTCTTCATCCCCTTCATCATTACTTTCTTCAATGAAAGAGTCATTTAGCTCATCTTCCGATAGATTCATGATTATCACATGATCTAATAGAGGTTCTATCATTTTTTCGAACCACTCTAATGCGGTTGATTGATAATCATTCAAAAATTGAGAGTAAGAATTAGATTGCTCAATAGCTTGTTGAAGTTGAGCATTGGTTTTCTCATTCTCCTTCATCTTAGAGGATAAAGCTTGGCGCAATTCTTGAGCAACTTTTTCAAATTCCTCCTTTTGTTGATTCAACTGTTGCTGAAATAGTGCAGTATTTGCAGTCGAAGTCGTGGATGATTTCTTATTGATATCCTGCTTTAATGTAACAATTTCCTGTTCATATAGACTAACTTTGCGGAGGTTTTGATGCAATTGGTCCTCTATGGATTCTTTACTCTTCTCCTCGTTAATAATTCTCTCTTTAAGTGTAATAATGTCATCTTCCTTCTGCTCTAAAGTTTTTTCAACGCTAAAGAGCTGCTGTTTTAACTGGAAAACTTCATCCTGCAATAAACTGGCAGAAGAATTGGATGAATTCAGAGCAGCATTTATTGCATCAGTTTGAGCAGCTTGCAATTGCGAGTAGGCGACTTTTAAATCTTCGTACTGTTGTTGCAAAAGCTGATTCTGTTGTTGGACATTGGTTTGACTATCTTGATAAATTTGAACCTTTTCTCTTAACGAAATCAACTCATTCTGCGACGATTGGTGGGATCGCTGAAGTTGGTGGAATTGATTATCTTTCTCTTGAATACTATGTTTCAGTTTCAGATTTAACATTTCATACTCAGAATAAATTCGTTTCACAGATTCCATTTCTGCCTGAAGATCTTGTATCTCGTTGTGCAAAGACTTTTCAATCATCTCTTTTGTCTGCAGGGACTTTTCTAACGAGATGATCTTACTCTCTGAGATACGGAGTGATTGCTGAAGCTCCTCAACAATTGCGGGGTTTAAGCCAGAAGTGTTTATGGCTGGAAGGGGCAAGGCAGGAGGTGGACTCGCAAGAGCTTTTTTCAGCTCTTCTTGCAATGATTCAATCTGTTGCTGTTGGCGCGAATTACTCTCTTGCAAGGAACTTTGAAGTTCCTCGATCTTCTTTTCGTATTCTTTCCTCATTTCATCTTTCTCCGCAGCAAAAGCAGCAAGAGCTACTTTATGATCGCGATTCGGAGTTGGCGGTGGTGAGGGAGAAGAGGCGGTAGTCGGTGGGGTTAAGGGGGCTGCGATTCCTCTTTCCGCTAACTTTGTCTCTAACTCACGAATTTTCTCTTTCTGCATTTCAATTAGTTGCTGAGTTACTGCATCTCCTGTAATACCTTGAGAAGACGAGGCACCATAAAATAGGTCCATTATAATTTTCCTGATCACATCGACTTGAATCTCATAAAACGATCGAAAGCCGGGAACTTGAAAAAGTGTATCATAGGTCGGCATGGTAGAAATAATATTTGTGGATGTTGTTTTGCGAGGAGCGAGCGGCTTTTTCAAAGTTTCCATGAAGCGATTAATCGTAATTCGATTCTCAATCATACTAATGAACGATCTTCGATGAAACAAGTTTTCATCCCGTCCTCCTGACGAGCCTGTTGTCCCATTATTGCTATCTGGTGCTTTCTCCTTTTCTTCAGGAAAGCCGGAGAAACAACAGCCAAGAAATAAACAAGCCATTGCCTGAACTGAAGTAGGTACACCTGCTAATTCACTCGCGGCAGTTGCTAAATCGACAACAAACAAATTAGAAGGATCTTCAAACATCTACAAAGAAAAATAATAAGATCTGAATAGAAAATAAGCTTTACTCCTTACCTGATGAGTTGCTCGCTCGCAGTCAAAGGCAATGACTGAGAGTAACTGGAGAACGGCAATAATGTAGTGGTATCCCACGCCTCCAGGTAATCTCGCTGCCTTTCCCACGGAAGCTAACAAATATGGCAATAAAAGCTTTACTTCTTGATCATGGTGAAGATGACGCTGTTGCATCTGCTTATCTTTCATATTTTTAATGTGATTCACCGTAATCGCTGTTGTTAACTCACGGGCTAACTGGCTACCGTGTAAGTAAATACTGCTAAATATCTGGATTGACCTTTCAACTGTTTCTAATTGGTTTTTATTATTCAATCCTCCTGTTGGAAGGAACTGGTGACCGTGATAAAGCTTTTCACATACATCTAAAATAGAATGAACGACAATAAATCCTAAAGGTTTCATCATCTCCAAAGGTTGCGATGAAGATGAATCCATCATATCAATTGGTTGTGGGGGCGGTGCCAAGATCGATTGAATAATCAGATCAGAAATTGACGGATCGATAGAAATAATTTGATCAAATAATAAAAAGCAGGCCCTCTCAAAAGTTAAGGGAACGTTCTGAACCGATGCCGTTTGAAGTAGTGGGATACTTAGAATATGTTGGAGGGAACTATCCGTCCCACTCTCTGACTCGTAATGCGGGGAATGCCAAGGCTTAACAGGATAAATAAATCTTTCTGCCAACAATGAGAGGAAGGAAATATATTTTGTTTCTTCGTTGGGAAGCGGTTTCCATCCGTACTCTAAGGATCCAACCTCTGCATCACCTGGGATGTTTTTCCCTGCTTGATTTGGAGTCAGCTTAATTGTCAATTGGCTAATGAAAGCGCTGCCTGCCTTATTCTCTTTTACTACAGCCGCGAGTAGCCCGAAAGACGGATTCAAAATCTCAGAGGGGCCTGTACGAGCAATCCAATGAGCAGCATAAAAGATAACATTGGAAACATTCTCGATAATCATCATCTGGTGCTTATTATTTACTGGATCACTAACCAAAGAATGATAGAGAACAGAAAGTGAATATACAGCAGCTTTCAATCTCTCACTCTCATCAAACCAGAAATGTTGAGAAAGCTCGCCAGAAGAATGATTTCCATTATGATTATTGTCTTCATCATCATCTTGTAATGCGGACTTTTTACTCTGCAGTTGATTTTTCTTCTCTAAAAGAAAAGGATTAAAAAACTCTGCTAATCTTCGAATCCATTCATTTCCCATAGCATAAAATAATCTTTGACAAGTTTCAGAATTAGTTAATAAATTTTGGCAAATTTGAATGCAATCGATCATGACCATCGTCATTTGATCACCAACAGCGACATTTCGTCCACCTCCTTCCTCATAAATAATTCGAAACAGGATTTCGAACCCCTACAGAATTAGGTATTACAAAACGAAAGTTTATAGTAACTTTATAGAGACTATTACCTCATTGAAGACAACTGTTTTCTTCATCTCTTCGTTGTTCAGGGTAAGTTGGTAAATGAAGAAAATAGATTGATTTCTCACTTCTTCACGTGAGGAATCAGGTAAACTCTGTAATAACTTAATCATAGCATCAGGACATTGTTGAATAAGCTCTTCTAGGGTTTTACTGTCATTATTATGAAGTTCCGTGAGGATCTGACTGCTCATCACACCCACTGTCAGGTCGGCGTGCTCGAGCAAATCGAGAAGTAATTCCACATTCGTAACATCAGAAAGGAGTAGCTTCGTATTTGCTAATCCGATTTCTTTATTTCTACATTTAACTAATTTATAAGTGAGGTCTAAAGCTTCACAATACTCCTCGGAAGAGCTTTGTTCCTTTAGCAGGTTAAAGGTCTTCAATAAAGCGATTTCACCGACTAAATCAGGTGACGATCTCGCTAATACTTGGAGCTCAGATAGTGCGTCAATCCTTTCGGAGCTTGAAGCAGATTCCAATCGATGAGCCAATTGTTTTACGGCGACAATATTGGAAGTCGCCATATTCTAATTGGTCCGGCTTTTTGGAGCAAACGTTTCTTGACCGTCGTGAATCACAATGATCCCTAACTCTTAAATACTGAGTCTTTGACTGAGCTGTTGTGCAACCTCTTGCTTCGATCTGACTTGAATGTCGAGATGTGATTTGTGTCGCTATGATTTGAAATCCACAGTGTTGCAACGAGAAAATATGCAATTCCTTAAATTAAAATATTACACAAATCCTTTCAAAAGAATAATTGAAACGACTAGAAGAATGAGTACAGTGAATTTATCTAATTTAGATAAAGGAAAAAGTACTGTAACACTACTGGAAGAGGTTCATCGCCCATTAGATGGTAACTATCCTCGTTGATATTAAAAAAATTCTTGAATTAGCTCTTTACAGAACATTGGGCCGTAAATTTCAAATATACACTCGATCCAAAGGCATCAGACTACATCTATAAGCATCATTTGAGTCATTTAGAAGATATCTACCAAAATCGTAAATTGGAAATCAAGGAACCCCCAAGAAAACTTATCATGAGTCCAGTTAGTCAACTATATGGAGTTCACGGTAAGTGCTGATTTGTTCCATAATATTAGAAATTTACCCACAATTGAAGGTGTGAAGAGTAACCGACCTGTACAAAAGCAAGTTGAGAAGGCTCGTGAGACGAAATGGGTTCCAAATTTCCAAAAACACCGTTATCTCGATGACAAACTGCACGAACAAATCAAACAACAACATAAAGAGCAAACTCAGGCTCGGAATCCATCCCCTGGAGCTTTGAATCGAAAGAGGACAACTGAAGGAAAGATCAATGATGATATTAACTTCGAAGAAGCAGAAGAGGAAGAGCAGTTAGACACCACAACAATGCATTTTAGTAGGAAATCAACGAATCAAGAAATAAATGATACTGACCTCATAATGTTTGGCATGTATCGATTAAATACTGAACAAGAAGAAATATACCGAAAGTTTGTGGATATGTTGACAGGATTCAGTCAATTTGATAAAGTAAGATAGTCGTTGTGCACTATCCTAACAATTGCTTTAACTTCAATGTTGTTATAGGAGAGCATTGTTGAGGATGCTTTACACGAAGCCTGTCATGGTGGCCCGCAAATCGAAGATTATGGTGGGACCTCGTTCGAAGATGCTAACGTTTGATTTCTCTTTATTGTGATGTAGTATGATTTCATCGTTTTCCTCACCTCTCTAGAGACCTATATTATGTTTCAAATTGTAAATTTTCAAGAAATACTCTAATATCCATTTTGAAAGGTACTATTTATTTACACTCAAAAAAAACAATCAATCGAAGAATGACTGGATAAAAGGATAAGATGAGATCGATTAATTATTTCAAATTAATTGTACGAATAAATGATTTATTGTTATCATCTTTTTGATCCTCATCGTTACCTGTAGGTAAAATCATATCTTCTAACCTTTTATCGAATTCATTCATTGATTGTAATGTATAATCACGATGATCTTTCTTAATCGTTGTGATCTTCTTCTCTCTTTGTAATGTTAAATTTTGATCAACTTGATTGTATAATTCTTTTCTTTTATGTGCTATTATTTGATTTTTATTCCATTGTTGTTCATTCATTGTATTCCAAACTTGTTTAAATTCACTTTCATTTTGTTTACGTGTCAGATAAATATCTTTTGCTCTCTTTCGTTCAAGTGTTAAATGATCCCAATCAGCCAACTCACCTGTACTAATCGTTCGATGATAGTCATCAGCACGGATCGTATATTTTCGAACAGCTTCATTCATTAATACTTCATTCGTATTATCTAATACTCCTCGAACAACTGTTTGAAATGTTTTAGATTTCGTTTGATCGTAAGCTGGACGCGTCATTTGAACAACATCAAAAACACGATCATGCTTAGTTCCACGTAGCTTAGGACCGATGGACATCGTACTATATCGAGCTAATTGCTCTAACGTCGCTTTTAGCTCATAGAGAAGTGCCTTGATCGTCTTATTATCACCTTCCATAATCTTCTGGACAATGCGACTGTTAAACCCAACTCCTATCTTCTTCATCGTTGGTTCTAGACGTTGGAAATTATTTAAACAAGATAATGGCGATTCTTTATCGGTAAACTGGTTGAAATCGGATTGTTGGTTAAATTTTGCTAATAGCTCACCAAACAGGTAGCCATTCCGAAAGCTTTCACTAAAATTAAAGATTTGAACTGACAATTGCACTTCATTATTTAGCCAATCAAGCAGGAGATGTGACATTCTTGTATTTCTTGATCTCTGAAGTCAAGTCTGGAAGAAATGAAACCGCAGTAATCTGCTCTATACGAGAGCTAACTCTTATATCGATAGTGTAACGCATAAATTCGGTTGCTTATCGTGCAACTCTTCTCGACAAAATCTAAGATTTTATTGATCGCGGGTGAATGAGGCCAGTTTATTCTACTATCCAGATATTCCATGCCTTAGATTAAAGAAGTTGATTTGTTAAATTTTGATATGGACGAAAAATCTGAAGAAAAGGCTGAGTTGAATCAATTGGAAGATCAACAAATTACAACGAATGATTCCCCAATAATAAATGAAACAAAGAACGCAAATGATCATGCAGCGAATATTTTTACTCCTTTCTTAAATCAAGATTCGAAAAATCAAGCAAGCAATCTAATGCCTTCATATACCAATGAAGTGGCAATCAATGAACCCACGACTAATGGAGCGGAACGACAGTTTCAAGCTTTGCTAAGTGAGATTGAAAGCGAAATTCATGATGGAGTTGAGAATGAAGCCCCTTTAGCCCTCACCTCGCCCCCTAAAAGAGAACCTGAAAATGCCGAAGAGATTCATTGTGAAGAATCCTATGTTGGTGAAGAACTTCTTGAGAAAGAATCAGTAAAGCTGAAAAGAAAAAAAAAGGCATCCAAGAATCAGCCTGATGTTGTTCACTTACTTCATAGTGGCACCATTCCTTCTAAGCTAGGAAGAGGCGCATCGTATGCCTCTATGGGTGGAGTAGAAAAGACGATGCAGCCTAAATTAACCCGCGGCTCAACTGCTCCAGGAAATTCTCATCGTCGAGCTAAAAGTAACAACACTTCTGGGGAGGAAGGCGTCTCAAGTCACCCTCTTACCGTCTACCATTCCGAATTGGTTGAAGGAAAATACGAAAGATCCGTCATTGTTTCGATCCTAGTCCCCGAGAAATATCTGAAGACTGATCATGGTAGTAGAAGCAATAGTCCTAAAAACCGCGAACCAGCGCTACACTTGGATACAAGTGTTACCAATGATAATCTCACACACAATGATCCCTGGAGTCCGCTGGTTCCACCTAATTCATCCAGGATTGGAAGGATGAGCCGGCAACCAACAAGAAACTCAGTCGCTTCCTTTGAGCAGAATGACTTCGGATTTGATGGTGATAATGAAGATCTTCGAAGTGCCTCTTCAGCCTCAAGCGGTGGCCATGGAGTGAATAATTTGCGCTCAACAAGTCAGGGTTCTATTGCAGGTTTAACTCCGAACAAACGAATGAAGTATTTCATTGTAAAAGTAAATGATTTAATAACATCTCGCGAAGCAAGTTATACTGTTATTTTACGTGATTTCCAAGCACTTTTGGAAGAATCTATGAAAGAATACTCGACAGCGGATGTCGAAGAATTCTTTCAACCATATCAATTATTTTGGTGGAAGAAACATCTTAATAAAGTTGTATTGGTTTATGACAAGCCTAACGGTTCCTTATCAATTATCATTGATAAAAAATTAATTAAAAAGCATTTAAAAAAGAAAATGGAACATTTCTTTTGGATGAAAGAACAAATTACATCATCTTATCAGTCTTATGAAGAAGAAAAAGTAAAAACAGTTAATTCACTATTGGAACAAGTCAATAGTTCGAAAAAATTTCCTAGAAATCCGATGAATTCACCAAAAGCTTCTTCAAATGATGAGAGTTATGATGACTACAGTTATAGAGTGAACTTTGATGAATCAAAAGTTCAACTTGAGAAAAAGGGGCTTGAAGAGAGTGGTCATACTACAATATCTATACCTACTGGAAGTAAAAGGCAGACTCCTACTCGCAAGAGTGTTGATTTCAGTCTCGTACCAAGCCCGAAAGAAGAACTAGAAATATCAAAAGAAAATGATCCTCTTCTTCGAATGAATGAAGATGATGAAAATTTAACCGAATCGGCTAAGCGCAGGAACTCTCGAACAATTTTAAAGCAATCGCAGAGTCGCAGTGAGAAGATTATTCACAAAGAAGGAAGTGGTATACAAATTGATTCTAACACTAATCCCACTCGCAGCATTGATGCTCAAGAAGAAAGCGAGTTAGCCATAGGCGAGGAAGGATTTTCACCATCTGGGAAATATAAAACGAGAAATTCGGGAATTAGTAAATCTATGCCTGATATTACGACTTTGCAGCGGTTAAACAGCCAGAAGAGCCAACCTCCAATAGAGCCATCAGGCTCTCAAATAAGTACGAAAGGGTCATCGAAGAAACATGTTCATGTTGAAGTGAGGAAAAAGTCGAAGCAATATCAACCAAAACTGAGTGATAAATCCACTGAGTTACTAATGGTTGCTTACGGTCGTCCGAAGGATCACACTCATGGAGGGGTGGATCGCAACAAGTCAAGTGATAGCATGGAGGACGAGGGATCTCGTCTTCCTGTTGGTAAAACACCACGAGTTGCTAATTCTGCGAAGAATACAACCAGGACAAAAGCAAAAGTTGGCGGAGGGCATTTAATCACGGTGAAGACCCAGGCCGATTCCTCCGCTCCCTCTTCAGAATCCATGAACACGCATTTCGAACAAAATCGTCCAATGTCCGAACTAACTGTTGACTCATCCGTTGAATTTATCTCCTCTCCTTATGAATCTCCGAAGAATAATCGAATTAAATCGCCCAAGTCGCAACGCCCTTTGAGCAAACACAAGCCATCACCTTCCAAAGACCTCAAACTTCCTGCAATTACGACGAATCAACCATCTCCATCGACTTCAGGCTCAAGATTTCCGAATTATTCTCCAAAAAGTGTTTTTCGTATAGCCAATCCTTACTCATTTGCGTACACGCAACTTCACGAGGAGATGAAATCAGGAAATAATCGTCCGACTTCCTCCTCAAATCCTTTATCACCCGTCGATTTACCACCTATTCAAAATTTTAGTCGACCTTTATCACCGATCCAACAGATAACGCATCAAATCATTCTTGATACAAATTTTAATTCCCATTCACCTTCTGCCAGGGAGGTTATCGGAGAAAATTCATCAATATATGAAGAGAGTTACAATAACAGCACTGCTGAGAGCGTAAATGCCTCTCCTGATCCATTAACCTTGCAACAGAGGCAGCCTCCTTCGCAGTACATCCTGAAACCAGTCGATCGTCCAGTATCTCCTTTTGAAATGGAAGTGCGAGGGCTCAAAGGGTCGGCGAAGGTGGCTGCTGATATTATTAAGAAAGCACGGAGGCAAGAAAATGGCGATGTGAAGTTTCAAGTGCGAAAAGTAAGTCAAACGGAGATGAAATTACTACAAAGGTGAGGTTTAAATTCAAGAGATCGGCTCTCCTTTCTTATAAAGTCAATCTTTTATAGTCCATTCGCAAAGAAATTATATTATGAACCAAAGGAAACTAGCTCCATCCAAAAGCTTCTTTCAACTGATTCAGAGCAGGCCGCAAACAGATCGATTTCCTTGTCAGTAGATCAGTCTAAAGGTGACTGGAATAGCGATACCCATCCGACAAATTCCTCCTCTCGACCTCTTACTCAGAAAGCTGTAAAGAGATCATCGATGAAATAAATTGACCAAAATCGCATTTATTGCACGTGCAGTTAGAAATGAGGAAGAAAAAACCCTTGAGTCAGTGCTTCTTTTTCTATTTCTATTTATATTCCCTTCCCATTATTGATTTATAGCTTTATTTTCTTGAACTTGTTTGTATGTATTTTATCCTGTCAGATGATGATGCTGAAATCTGGATTTGTTGTTGTTTTACAGAAGAATAGGATTCTTTGGCGTGTGTTACTTAGATCCTCACAACAGGTTTATGTAGTAGTGGTGTAAAGTTATGAAATACGTCCTTTGAATTTTTAAGAAGGAAAGAAGTTGAAGATTGTAGAAGGAATGATGATCTTTATCACTTTCTTTGTTATTCTTATCTTGGATTTGTATGGATTGATTGTGAATGTGGATGCTATAGGTTTAAGTGACTCTTCACAGATAGAATATGGTCTTCTTCAATCTGTGAATATCTTTCACGGCTCTGGAAACTACGTAAATGTGATTGTTCCAATTAATGTTACGAAAATTCGTGTCTATATGTGGGGTGCTAGCGGTGGTTGCTATGAAGGTAATTTTGGCGGTTCTGGGGCTTACGTAGAGGGAATTTTATCAGTTCTCCCAGAACAGCAACTGCAAGTTCTCGTTGGATATGGCAAGTTTGGTGGAGGTGGGGAAGGTAACTGTGGTGTTTCTGATGATGAAAATTGTGATGGAGGCGGGAGAAGTTCGATTGTTAATGGGTCCGATGATCTCGTCACTGCTGGTGGAGGGGGTGGAGCTGGTAGTTCTAGCTTAGGAGGTCCTGCAACCTCTTACCTTGCGGGATCAAAGCAAGACGTTGCATATCAAGCGATTCTAAATATTACGACGGCGCAGTTTGCTAACATGACAACAGCGTGTCTGAAGCTAAGTGACAGTCAGATTTTAGGAGGAGGCGGAGGGCTTGCAGGTGGCTGTTCGAATGGAAAGCGTTTTTCTGGTGGGTCTGCCGTTAGCTTTAATCATACTGCTGGAGGTGGTGGAGGAGGTGGATATTATGGGGGTAAGTCTAATTCTGACAAGAATTTACTGTGACAATTGGAATGTAGGTGGAGGAGGTTCCAATGGCGCCGGTGGCGGAGGGTCTTCGTACCTGGAAAATCTGCAAGATATCCAGAATTCAGAAAGTGGAGGTTTTCCGATTTTCGATGAAAATAGCGGAGGCTGGATTCCACGCTGTTCTGGCCAGAATTCGCCTTATTTCGATGCAGAAAAGTGCAACATGAAGAGCTGCTCGATCGAAGGTAGAAGTGGCAAGATTGTCATTACCATAGAAGAACAAATCAGTACGTCGCCCACTCTTGCTCCAGTCTATTTTCCGACGAATCTGCCATCCCAAGTTTTTACCGATAATCCAACTTTCATTCCCTCCGAGACTCCAACAACCACCTCCCCGACAACTTTGGAGCCATCTTATTCGCCAACTATTCTTTTAACTCTTTCTCCATACATAGAATCAGTTGAAAGGATATATTCAAATTACTCTTGTTTGAATCTCTCTTCGTTGGGAAACGTAGAGTATAGTGGAAGCAGTTCGTCAGTGCTAAGCCACTTCCCTTCTGAGGCTTTCGATAATACCATTTCCACTTATTGGCAAAGCAATTTCACTGACTTTCCTGCCTGGATTCGCGTCGCTTTGCCCAAAGCAGTTGGTTTGGATGCTTATCGTGTTGCCTCTATCGCTACCACCCCTCAATTAGGAGGACAAGAAATTACTAACTGGGAATTCCAAGGATATGATGAAGTCGATGATGTTTGGATTACGCTAGACAAGAGACAAGACATTAAACCCAATTATTCTATAAATCAATATGAGATTCATCGCACTCTCACAAATCATTCTTATTTGCCTAATCCTCTCTTCGCCTCGTACCGCGTGATCGTTTATGATAATAACGGTTGGAAGGACGATGATCGGCATCAATTTAAAGTATTAATTAATGAAATTAAGTTATGTCAAAAGAAATTACCGGTAGTAACAGGTGATAATCTGTTGGAGAAGAGCAAAAGAACTAAAGAGGCGTTATTACGTTTATCGTTATTCATAATCGGTATGATGTTAGTAGCTGGAGGTTGGATATACTTCAGGGGAGAGAGTAATACAGAGAATTCATCGACTTCAAGGTGAGTGTTGACTTTCTTTTGTAGTGAAGGCGTTCATACTCCGTTATAGCGGTAATATTAAGCGCAGAGTTGATGGAGCTGTTTATTCGGCTGTCCACAGGGAGAGAAGCGACGAACCTGATGAAGAAGAGAGTTTGAATCCGAAATACATCATTGGTGATGATGAGGATAATGATGAAGCTGACCTAAGGACTATTGAGCTTGCTAAGCGATAGTCAAAATCTAATATTTGTAGAATCGTTCATGTTGAAATCAATAAATCGATAAAAATGTATGAATAACATTTAAAGCAATAGTACTAGTAGCGGAAAAGAAGAAAAAATTCTTTTTAACTTAGATCAAAGCGAGTCAAGACAATTCAAAGATATTTATTATTAGGTCTAAAGGGGTAACATAAGCAAACAATCGGAAATAGTCATGAAGGTGCCTCAAAAATCGATTATTGTCTAGTTTGGGAAGTCATGATAGTTTCCTGCAGCCTTGGAGATTAAGAAGTGTTTGCCATCTTCATTTACTTCAACTAAATGCAACCACTCGATGGCTCTAAGATTCATCACAGA
>VFQN01003874.1_pt1 | contig 20523 bp, 13 predicted proteins | sample 3512371 | NCBI WGS metagenome assembly VFQN01 (sample SAMN10412370, study PRJNA504923) | tailings metagenome | isolation source: Replicate 2 from Balatoc abandoned mine | place: Philippines: Itogon, Benguet | collected 2017-08-28
GCGGCAGCGGCTGGGACAGGGAGGCGGATTGGTGTTCGGCGTCGCTGAGGGCGGCGGCTGTGTCGCGGCATATGAAGCGGGTGGTGAGGGTGCGCTCGTTGGGCGGCAGGAAGGAGAAGGTGTAGGACAGCAGCGACGCGGGAAGGCACTGCAGGCCGCGTGCTTGGACGTATGGGTGCTGGAGGCTCGCCATATTGACCTGGCAGGCCACGAAGAGCGTCCGAGGCGGCTGGGCACAAGGGGCAGGCACCGGTGGAGGGTCAGAAGGGAGTCGGAGCCAATTGCCAACGGCCTTGGCATGCTACTGCACACTAGATTGGTTGATGCAATCAGTCGGTGGGTGGCTTCAGTATGAAAGGCAGAATGGCCTAGGGACGAACTAGTTCCGAGGTGTGTTGGACCCGCGACGATACCGGTATGCAATTTCAGAGCTGCGGGCCTCACCAGTCCAACCCAGACGAGTATGTCTGCTGCCGCTGAGATGGCAGCCTCAGCGCGCTGTAACGCAAGGCTATCCTGGGCTTCCCGCCAAAGAGAACCGTCTTTGTTCGGGGGTGTTGCAACGTCCTTAGGCAGGGCTTCGTTTCCTTGGTCAAACCATTCCCGCAACTGATGTCAAAACGGCTTTGTTAAGGCTTGTGCGTGACGAGGCGTCGAGCGAGGCCAAGCAGTAGTGGCGCGCGGTAATTGTCTGCTAGCCGTCGTCGCTGTCTTAAGCAGTTACTGACCGCAGCCGTATATGCTAAATTACGACTGTACCTGGGTCTATATGTGCCGGGGCGTGCGAGGGGCTGCTGTGCGATGTTGGAGAGTGGGACCGCTTGCCCGCATGCCGCTCGGCCCCCTCATGTGCCTCATGCGTCCCATGCCGCTGGCCGAAAGGTGCCACTTAGTGCCACCTCACTTCCGAAACGGTCTTCTTTGCTGCGATGGCGCCATGCAAGCAGTCATTTGACCTCTGTGTCTCAGCTTACAACCGGAGGTGCAACCTGGCGCAACAAGCTGCACCAAGGAGCCCAGGCGACTGTGTAACCAGTACCGCCGTGTTCGTGCTCACGGCAGCCCTCTTGACCACGGCTACCGCGCTTGGGCTGTTTCGGCCGGATGAGTCCCCAAACGACACAAGCCCGCCTCCATACGCACTACAGTAGTTGACTGGGAGGTTGCACGAAAGGGAGACAAGTGGTCAAGCGCCGGGCACACGGACACACGTGTGTCAGAATCAGGGACCTGGGGTCGTCCTCGCACCCCTTGCGCGCGACATGACATTTGCAATGGCATCGGAATGGCCAACAGCCCCACACGCGCATTGCAGATAGCACGGCGGTGCGCCTGCGCTAGCTGCCCCATCAGGAGCAATGTCCTGGGCCACACGGCCATCCGCGCCCCACACCACTCCATGACGCGTGAGCACCAGGTGCCAACACTCCCACAAGCCGCCAAAACTGCCAAGTACTGGGAGAGCCCGGTAAACGTCCTGCCACCGCTCTGCCCCACAAACCACAGCCGTTGCCTCTGTACTGTAACTACGTGCCGCATGGGGCCTTCGCCTGACAGTCTGAAGGTGTTCATCACATGGGCACCGCATTGCTGCAACAGACGTGCTCGTTAAGGCACTACCGGTGACCCAACCCAGGGCCTCGGAGGACCATTGCGGCTTGTGTAGTACACGCATACACGCACAAAGCCCTTCTGCTGCAGCACTCAAATTGCAGCACTGCGGCATGTGTGCACCATGCTCACACGAAACGAACCGCCATACAGTCCCCCCCAGGCACCCACTTCCTCCCTCCATCCCTGCCGTGCGCTGCTCCTCCTGCTTTCCAGCTTGCCACGCTATGCTACCGTACACCAAACAAACTGTTCACATTCTAGAACAACTTGCAGCGTCACCAGCACCTCCCTAGGAACGCCGCTCGCACCCGCATGGCACGCTAGCCCTACGGCCCGGTCGCGCTTTTGCCCTGTGAGCGGGAGATTTACCTGCCCTGCACGGTGTCTTTCTTGCACTCCAAGGACAAAGCCCGCTTGCCCGTCAAGGAGAGTGCCGCCAGTCAGCAGCCGTGGTTGCACTGTGAATCTGCATTGTAGGCCGGGGAACGGGAGTGGGTGCTACGGTGCTTGAGCCTCAGGCAAAGCCGGGGACACAGTGTCTGCGGGTCTAGGCAGTGCACTCCCTGCAGGCTGGGCAGGAGGCACTGCTCTAGCACGAACTGCAGCATATGCCTGGTTGCACGTACACACATGCCCTTGCGAGGGGGTTGTGCCTAGGGAGCGTGCCCCAATTGGGGGCCGGTCCCTTGCCTTGAGGTCCCTTTCAGGGCCTCCGTGCTGTGAGCCGGCTCTGCGGAGCGGCGTAGCAGTGTAAAACCGTACGACATGCCAGCACACAACAAATGAGGAGCATAACACACAGTTATGGGTCCGCCAAGGCACTGGGCTGAGCTGTAGGTGATGTGCCTGGGGGTCTTATGGCCGAGGGCAGTGCCAGCAGACGCATGTTATGCAGCACACACAACGCAGGCTAAAAAAACAGTTCGGTTGCTAGCAACTGCCAAGTGCAACATACCGGTATGCAGGCTGGCGGCAGTGGGCCGACACTCACAGCACAGTACTCCTTTTGCAACTCTATTACCAGGGGCAAAGCAGCCATTAGGGCCCGGCCGCGCTTACGCCTCAGTGCCCCTGCGGGTAGCCCAACACGTGCCCCTCGCCTGTGCGCGAGCCGCCAGACCCTACCTGCTGCCGCTGTCTCCGCCTCCGCCAAGCCCCGCAGCCACGCCGCCGCCTCTGCCCCCAGCTCCCCCCTGCGCTCCGCCTCCCCCACCACCCAATCCATGTCCCACCTCCTGCCCACCGGCGCACCCTGCTCCACCAGCCACCGCAACACGGGCTCCTGGCACCCCGCCTCCACAGCCCGCACCACCGCGAACCCTTCACCCCACGGCACGCCCAGCCGCCGCAGGGCGGTCAGCGTGGCCCTGTCCCCTGCCTTGGCGGCTGGCATGTAGCTGACGCCAGCGCTAGCCAGGCAGCCCGCCTTCCCCGCCAGCCACTCCAGCAGCGCCTCGCAACCGCCTTCAACCGCAGCTGGCATCACAGGCTGCCAATCGGGCTGGCACCCCAGCTGCTGCTCCAGGTGCTGCGCCAAAAACTGCACAACCGGCAGGTTGCCTTGCGCTGCCGCAGAGCTCATCGCCTGCTGCATGTCCCAGCTTTGAGCGCCCACGCCTACGCCGACCAGCAGCTGCACCGCCTCCAGAAGCTCGCGGCTTCTGGCGGGCGTTCCGCGGAGGCAGATTCTGTACAAAAGCTGCCATAGTGTGAGTCCATTGGTGGACACCTTGGCCTCGGTCGCCAGCCAGCGGGTCATCTCCATGCCGCGTGTGCGGTCAGCGGCGTAGTAGGCTTGGTGGCCGAACACGATCCCCGACTGCTGCAGCTCCTTAACCAAGGAGATGCTCCCACACGCCACCGCCGCCCAACGCAACTTCAGAAGCAGCTGGGCAAATTGCTCGGCGCTGAGGTCCCCACAGTGCCGCCGCATGACGTACTGCAGCGTCCGCGCCTGCCCCACCTTTACGTCGTCCTCTGCTTTCTGCACGTCTTCGTAAACTATTTTCATCCCGTCCTTGAGCACCACGCCCCGCCCCTGCAGCCACAGCACCCGGGCCAGGCCGTCCGGCCCCTTGGCCGCAGCTGCCACCAACGAGTCCCAGTACTCCTGGTACACGGATTGTGGGCCCAGCAGGTCGTACCCCACCTCGTCCACCAGCCACTGGACCACGCTCATGTCCGCGTACTGCAGAGCACGCTCGAGAACCCAGCCCCCTGGGTCATTCAGCCTGCACCCCCGCTCCTGCAGCCACCGCAGCCGGTCCAGGTCCCCGGAACGGACGGCGTTTGCCACGACGCCAACCTGCACGATTTCGTTGTGGAGGCTGCATCCGCCCTCGCCTGCGTTGCCCAGCACCCACTCCAACTTGGCCACGGCGTCCGGGGTGAGGGACCTTGCGGCCGCGTTCAAGGTCAAGTGGTCAAGGGCTGGGCGAAGGCGGCCGCCCCAGTCCACAGGTTGCTCCTCACCGTTCAGCACCCTCCACACGCCCTGCAGACCCGCCAGGTCACAGTGCTCCGCTGCGGCCTCTGCCACACGTTTGGGGTGCACAAGCGCTGGGCAGTGGCGCACCAGCCAGCGCAGCAGGTGCGGGTGGCCCGCCTCAATGGCTGCCTCACCAGGTCCAGGGTCTGGCAAAATGTCACGATCGGACCACACGTCGTGGCCGGTAATCAGCATCTCCGGGAAGATGCTGGGCTGCAGCAGCGCCAGCGCCACCTCCAGGTTCACCTCACTCCCGCTGGCTGCGGCCGTACGCAACAGCTGCAGCTTGTGCTGGAAGGGCAGCCGCCGCACGTGCTGCTGCCCTGCCTCCACGGCCCAGGGCGCGGCGTGGGGTGGCAGCGGCTGGGACAGGGAGGCGGATTGGTGTTCGGCGGCGCTGACGGCAACGGCTGTGTCGCGGCAGATGAAGCGGGCGGTGAGGGTGCGCTCGTTGGGCGGCAGGAAGGAGAAGGTGTGGGACAGGAGGGCCGTGGGAAGGCGCTGCAGGCCGCGCACGTGGACGTATGGGTGCTTGAAGCTCGCCATATCGACTTGGCAGGCCACAAGGAGCGGCTAGTCGGCTGGGTACAAGGGGCAGGCACCAGTGCAGGGTCAGTAGGGTCATGAAGGGAGTCCGGCCGTGGCATGCTACTGCATATTAGGACGGTTCACACTATCAGCCTGGGTCCCTAGAAAGTGAAAGCCAGTGATTTAGTCCGAGAGTGCGTTCAGAACTGCGACGATGACAGTAAGGCAAACAGTTTCAGAGCTGCGGGCCTTACCACTTTAACTCAGAAGCGCCTGCCGTTATGCCGCTGAAGTAGCTGCCTTGGCGCCCTGTGACGCGGGGCTTTCCTGGGCTTCCCGCCAAACAGGGCCGTTGTAGTCGGGGGTGTTGCAACGTCCTTGGGCCTGACTTCGTCTTGCTACGTCAAGCTATCCCAGTACCTAATGTTAAACCGGGTTTGTAGAGCTGGTATGTTAAGGAGGTGCGAGCCTGGCCAAGCAACAGTCGCGCGCAACGCTTGTGTGCGTCGCTATCCCTGAGCAGTTACTGAGCGCAGCCGTGTATGTTGTTTATGGCTGCACCTGGGCCTCTATGTGCAGGGCTGTGCGAGGGGCTGTGCGGTGATGGGACCGAGGGTTGCTCCTTCGTTGCTCGGCCTGCTCATGCTCCCATGCAGCTCACCGAAGGGTGCCACCTGATGCCACCAAGTGGTCATCTTTGCTGCCATCGCGCCAAGTAGGCAGTCACTTGCGCGCTGGTGTGTCGCCTTCCAACCGGGTGTGCTACAGATTGCAGCCAGGGTGCTTTGTGAGCGCCCCTCCACGGCCCCCACGCGGCCGCCCATCGTGCCTACCAGGGGAGCTCCCCTGGTGCCTACCGGCACCTGTTGCTGACGGCTGGCCCTGTCAACACGGCGACCGTGCTTAAGCTGTTTCGGCCGGATGCGTCCCCAAAAGCCGTAAACCCGCCTTCGTACGCACTGGTTGACTTGGAGATTGCACGAAAGGGAGGCAAGTGGCCAAGCGCCGGGCACACGGATGCCGGTGTGTCAGGGTCCCTGATCCTCCTACCGTTTCCCATTGCACGACGTGAGCACGTGGCCGTGGCCATGCATGACATCGGGATGGCCCGCCCTACATGTGCATTGCAGGCGGCACAGCGGTGCGCCTGCGCTAGCTGCCCCATCAGGAGCAGTTTGCCGGACCGCGCTGTGGGGCGCGCCCCACACCATGCCACGACGCGTGAGCACCAGGTGTCAACACTCCGACAAGCAACAACAGTACCCAAGTGCATTGCCAACTACCGGGAGAGTCCGGTTAACACCCTGCTACCGCTATGTCCGCCACACCACAGCCGTTGCTCCTGTACTGTACTACATGCCGCACGACAGTCTGAAGGTGTTCACCACATGGGCACCGCATTGCTGCAACAGACATGCTCTCAGCTCCCAACAGACATACTCGCTGAAGCACTACCGGGGACCCAACCCGGGGCCTCTGAGGACTATCACAACTTCTGCAATACACGCATTCACGCACCAAAGCCCTGATGCTGCAACACTCAACCTGCTGTACACTGTAGTCGGGGTGCACCATGCATGTACGGTGCGTACTGCCTCCAGTCCCTCCCAGGCACCTACTTCCTCGCTCCACCCCTTCCGTGGGCTGCACCTCCTCCTTTCCACCTTGCCACACTATGCTACCGTACACCAAACAAGCATCCCACAATCCAAAACAACTTGCAGCGTCACCAGCACCTCCCTAGGGACGCCGCTCGCACCCGCATGGCACGCTAGCAGGAACACATTGGCTTAGCCCAACCGCCCGGTCGCGCCCTTTCGCCCGGTATGCGGCACGTTCCCCTCCCTGCCCTGGCACCCTGCTGCCCTCGGAGCTCGCGCCCTCCAAGGACAAAGCCCGCTTGCCCGTCAAGGAGAGTGCCGCCGTTTAGCAGCCGTGGTTGCACTGTGAACCTGCATGGCAGGCGGGGCAAGGGGAGTGGGTGCGACATGGGTGGTATGGTAGTTGGGCCTCAGGGCAAGCAGGGTACACATGTTTGTAGGTCTAGGCAGTGCAGGCAGTGCAGAGGTCCCTAGTAAGAACTTTTATGACGTATGTTTGGGGTACCCCTAAATGGAGCGTGGAGGGCAGTGCCAGCAGACGCACGTTACGCAGCACACCTGACCAACCCAACGCAAGCTATGTAATAACAGTCCGCTTACTAGCAACTGCCTAGTGGAACATGACGGTATGCAGGCTGGCGGTAGTGGGCTGACACTCGCAGCACGGTAGTCCTTTTGCAACCCTACTACCAGGTGCACAGCAGTCATTAATGCCCGGCCGCGCTTACGTCTCAGTGCCCCTGTTGGCAGCCCAACACGTGCCCCTCGCCTCAGCGTACGCCGCCAGACCCTACCTGTTGTTGCTGCCTCCGCCGCCTTCGCCAAGCCCCGCACCCATGCTGCCGCCTCTGCACCAAGCGCCCCCTTGCGCTTCGCCTCCGCCACCGCCTGTTCCATGTCCCGTCTGCTCCCCACAGGCGCCCCCTGCTCCACCAGCCACCGCAGCACCGGCACCGCGCAGCCCTCGCCCACAGCCCACACCATGCAACCCACACCCCACGGCACGCCCAGCCGCCGCAGGGCGGCTAGCGTGGCCCTGTCCCCTGCCTTAGCAGCTGGTATGTAGCTGACTCCTGCATACGCCAGGTAGCCCGCCTTCCCCGCCAGCCACTCCAGCAGCGCCTCGCAACCGCCTTCAACCGCAGCTTCCAGCACGTGGTGCCAGCGGGGTTGGTCCCCTAGCTGCTGCTCCAGGTGCTGCGCCAAAAACTGCACAACCGGCAGGTCGCCTTGCTGTGCGGCATAGCGCATCGCCAGCTGCACGTCCCAGCTGTCAGCACCAGCACCCGCGCCCACCAGCAGCTGCACCGCCTCCAGCAGCCCCTGGCTCCTGGCGGGCGTTCCGTGGAGACAGGTGTGCTTTATGAACTCCCGCACCTGGAACTTCTTAAAGGGCACCTTCGCCTCGGTCGCCAGCCAGCGGATCATCGCCACGTCGCATGTGCGGCCAGCATCGTAGTATGACTGGTGGTCGAAAACGATCCCGGACTGCCGCAGTTCCTCGACCAAAGAGATGCTCCCACACGCCACCGCCGCGCAGCGCAGCCCCCGGCCCAGCTGCGCCAGCCGGTCAGCGCTGAGGTCGTCAGAGTGGCGCTGCATAATGTACCGCAGCGTCTGCGCTTGCCCGACCGTTTTTTCACCATAGTACATCCTGACGTCCTCGAGGAGTTTCACCATCCCGTCCTTGAGCACCACACCCCGCTCCTGCAGCCACAGCACCCTGGCCAGGCCGTCCGGCCCCTTGGCCGCAGCTGCCACCAGCCAGCCCCAGAACCGATTGTGCGTAACTTGTGGGGCTAGAAGGTCACAACCCGCCTCGTCCACCAGCCACTGCACCACACTCATGTCCGCATACTCCAGCGCGCTTGGGAGGGCGTCTGGGTCGTTTAGCTGGCAACCGCGCCCTTGCAGCCACCGCAGCCGGCCCAGGTCCCCCGAACGGACGCCGTTCTCTGCGGCAGTCTCCTCTGTGCTGCTGTAGAGGCTGCAGCTGCCCTCATCCGCGGCACCCAGCACCCACTCCATCTTGGCCACAGCGTCCGGGGTGAGGGACCTTGCGGCCGCGTTCAAGATCAACTGGTCCAGGGCTGGGTGGGGCCGGCCGCCCCAGTCCACAGGTTGCTCCTCACCGTTCAGCACCCTCCACACGTCCTGCAGACCCGCCAGGTCGCAGTGCTCCGCTGCAGCCTCCAGTACGCCTTCTGGGCCCATCAGCGCTGGGCAGTGGCGCACCAGCCAGCGAAGCAGCTGCGGGTGGCCCGCCTGGACCGCTGCCTCAGCCGGTCCAGGGTATGGCAAGATGTTGCCATTGGACCACACACCATGGCCGGTGACCAGCATCTCGGGAAAGATGCTGGGCTGCAGCAGCGCCAGCGCCACCTCCAGGTTCGCCTCGCTGCCACTGGTGGCGGCAGTGCTTAGCAGCTGCAACTTGTGCCGGAAGGGCAGCTGCCGCACGTGCTGCTGCCCTGCCTCCACGGCCCAGGGCGCGGCGTGGGGCGGCAGCGGCTGGGACAGGGAGGCGGATTGGTGTTCGGCGTCGCTGAGGGCGGCAGCTGTGTCGCGGCAGATGAAGCGGGCAGTGAGGGCGTGCTCGTTGGGTGGCAGGAAGGAGAAGGTGTGCGATAGGACAGCTGATGGTAGTTGATGCAAGCTGCGTGGTCTCAAGCGGGGCGCCTCCATTGCCCAGTGTAGATGGTAGCAGCTGATGGGTTTGGGGGCCGGGAGGGGGGTGCACGGCCGCAGCCGGGCCTGTGGCAGTGGGAACGTGTGGGGAGGTGGCATGTGGAGTGAGTTGTAGGTAGGTAGGTAGGTAGGTAGGTGTGGGAACAAAGGTGGCATATGGATTGAGTAGTAGGTCTATGGCGTCCGCGTGCAATCACTAGCTGACGGCGCAGTCGGGCATTGCAGAGCAGCCTTGAAGGCTGGTGAGGTGGACGGAAATTTACACCGCGGCTGCCTTGGTGCCCCCATGAAGCGATGCCCGAGGGAGGCATGACCGAGGACCAAGGGTCACGCTAACCGGGTAACATGTCATGAGCCGCGAGTGCATGAGCGATCAGGAACAACCCACCTAATGTGACCGGTCGCAACTAGATAACTGGACGGCCAGCCTTGGCGCGCTACGCCTCGCGCCCGGACGCTGGAGGTCTGGCGTAAGAGTTGCCCTTGCACTTTGCAGCCAAGCGCGAAAGTCAACAACGAGTTACTAATGTAATACGCTATGTTGAGGTCCTAAACGTCACAGCGCGGTGTCCTTCGCAACTGTTGCGGAGCATGGCAGCGGTGCATAAACTCTCTGCAGGGAAGTATCGTCAACTTAGAGTTTTACGAGGCATGGCCACTGCACAGGTGCCGTTACGTTACTGACGCAGTTGCTGGGGCGCTGGACGCTTTGCGTGCCTGCTCCGGCGACGTACATAGCCGGGAATCAGGGGAGCGCCCCTCGAGGAGGCATGTGGCAATAGGTGGAACAGTAAGCCTGCCTAAGGAACTTCATTAGCTTCCGACTTGCCAGCAGGTCTGAGAACTGCATACCGTGTAGGTCGCATACAACACTGCAACGACCGCTGCACAGCGCCCTTCCACAGGTGTCAGGCCGTTGGGACCAGGGGAGACGCCCGTCGGCGCTGGGACGCCCAGCAGCCTGCACTGGGCCCTGGAGCATGCGCGTGGCGTTTGCCGTGCCGTTCCAGGCCATACCGTACAACAGCATCTCATACAGTGTAATGAGCGCAGGTAGGTTGCTGAAGCGCGTGGGGCCAGGTACAGCAAGCCCAACCGGAACCACCGGCTCCTCCTGTCCCAACGTCCCCACGTGCCCCGACTGTTATGCTCCACGCAGACAGTCAACGTGCAGGTACAGTGCCCCACGGCCCTTTTGGCTCCTCTCTGGCTTCCACGCACCTACAAAAAAGCGGCGCATGAACTGTGGAAACCTCAACACGCTGTCCTATGTGGCTATATGCAGGGGTCGGTGGGAGCGCACGAGAGGACCCTTGGTGCAGGCCACGCAATCCTGCCACACGTGCAACCCTGGTGTCAGTGTGCACCCTCGTCAATGTGCAGTCCCACCCCACGCTGCTGCGTGCGGCTCATGTGCTACAAGCAGCATGCGAGGATACACGCAGCCCACGGCGCAACCAGATTCAGACAGACCTGATCACCCTCCATGCCGAACAGCACCCACAGTCCTGCAACAACACAGCCGTCCAACACTGTCTCCTGCTAAGGCGCTTGCAACGCACGCCCGGACTTGCACAACACTTTCCTTGTCCGCACACCGGCATGCGTACTGGTACCCCCTGGTATCCCCAGCCGCCCATCCCTTACTCCCGTCGCCCGCGGCCGTTCACCATCCCACAAACCTGCTTTCCCTCCTTGCGCATTCACACTCACACACTTGCAACCGCACCAAAAGCATCTCGTGGACGTGTCGGTGCACAGCCATCCAACATGGCATGCCAGCCAAGGCGTTAGGAGCGAGCCCCCAGACATGCACAACTCTTCTCGCGTCCGCACACTGAACACCTCCTTCCGCATGCGGATCTCGAGCCGCTCATTCCGCCCTGGCCACCCGCGCTCCGCGGCCATCCCCATCCCCGGCTCAAGCCCCCTGCGCCGCTGCCTCTGCCAGCCCCCGCAGCCACACCTCCTCCTCATCGCTGTACCTCACCACATCCCTTGCTATCAGCCGTACATCGTCACCGTCCTGTCGCCGCCGTACAGCGTTTCCTCTATCTCCTCCTCACTGCCCACCGGCGCCCCCTGCTCCACCAGCCAGTGCGCACCGGCACTGTGCAGTGCACACCCACAGCCCTGGCGACCGTGTCCTGCGGCCCCCACGGCACGCCCAGCCGCCGTAGGGCCACTAGGGGACTGCGGCTGCTGGTCATGGCCGCAGCGACGTAGGGAGAGGCGCCCTCGAAGCAGCAGCACGCTGGATGCTCCTTCACCAGCCACTCCAGCAGCGCCTCGCAGCCACCCTGCGCTGCGTACTCCAGCGTCTCCGCCTCCACCTGGCACCCCAGGTGCTGCAGCTCCTGAACCAGGTACTGCACCAGGGCCAGGTCGCCCCGCTGTGCGGCCGTGTGGACGACGTACATGGCGCCCGGGTTGCCTGCCGCCCACATGCTGCTCCCCGCGCCCACTAGCAGCTGCACCGCCTCCGGCAGATCCCGGCTGTGGATTGGCTTCTCATGGGCCACTCCCTTCCAGCACGCGCGGCTGGATCAGCCCCGCCCCGCAGTCCTGCCTTCTGCAATTCCATGCAGCCGCTCTCCTGTCAAGCTAAGCACGCCGAGCCTGCATGGCACGTGGGGAATGGAGTGCAGGACGGGAGCAACCGTGGGAGCTAGGTAGAAGCATCATCTTGACTGAAGCCTCAGGCCGTTGCCGTGGGGTTGCAGTAGTGAGGAACCGTGGCCGGAGGTGCCCGTTAAGTGTCATGGCAAGCGGGATGCCTACACAGGTGGATACTTCCGGTGCAGGTAAGGCCCAATGCATTGGGCTGGCCCAAGCTACAAAGTGCCCTTGGCTGCGTATGGAGTACATGCAGAAACATAAGCGGGAGCCGTGTAACACACATATGCGTAGTTGCCGGGAATAGGACGGGGCTCCGGACTGTGTGACATACCAGGGACTCTTGCGGCCGAGGCCGAGCGCAAAATGCGCATTACGCAACACTACTCGTACCCTCGCACCGCTGCATTTGACCCGTCTAAAACAAAGCCATGCCGTTGTCGAACGGAACTTGGTCTTGGGGGCAGGGCATGCAGAGCTTGTGTGACTGCGCCCTCAAACTCACCTGACTGTACTCACCTTGCTGGATCCCATAAAAAGAAGCTGCCCGGCCACTTCAGCGCCGCGAAGTGCTCCGAATTCGTGCCTAGCGACCCCCGCACAAGCGACAAACAAGGCAGGATGCAACGCGCCGCTTCACACACATACAGGGGACGCGCTATGGAACCTTTCGTCGTGTTGTTTTGGCCGACTGCTTGGCCCCAGCGTTCGCATTAGCATGTGCGTTGCATGAATGAGCGCGGTTGCACATAGGTTCATCATATACTCCCTGCCAGGACTTACATACCAATAGGAGCCGGACCTCACCTGCTGCTGCCGCTGTCTCTTCCGCTTCCGCCAAGCCGCGCAGCCACGCCGCCGCCTCCGCCCCCAGCTCCCCCTTGCGCTCCGCCACCGCCACCGCCCAATCCATGTGCTGCTTGCTCCCCACCGGCGCCCCATGCTCCGCCAGCCACCGCAGCACCGGCACCTGGCAGCCGTCGCCCACAGCCCGCACCACCGTATCCTGTACACCACATGGCACGCCCAGCCTCCGCAGGGTGGTCAGCGTGGCCCTGTCACCTCTCCTGGCAGCGGCTAAGTAGTTGACGTTAGCGCTAGCCAAGCAGGCTGCCTTCCTCGCCAGCCACTCCAGCAACGCCTCGCACCCGCGTTCAGCCGCACCTTGGACCACAGGCTTCCAATCTGGCATGTGCCCTAGCTGCTGCTCCAGATGCTGCGCCAAGAACTGCACAAGCGGCCAATTGCCTTGCGTTGCCGCCCAGCGCATGGCCTCCTGCACGTCCAGGCTTTGGGCGCCAGCACCCGCGCCCACCAGCAGCTGCACCACCTCCAGCAGTCCCTGGCTCCCGGCAGGCAAACCGTAAAGCCAGGTTGTGAAAACGAGGTGCGTCAACATGACTTCTTCGGTGGACACCTTGGCCTCGGTTGCCAGCCAGCGCGCCATCTCCGCGTCACGTGTGCGGCCAGCGGCGTAGTAGGCCTCGCAGCCAAGCGCAATGCTGGACTGCCGCAGTTCCTCAACCAAGGGGATGCTCCCAGACGCCACCGCTGCCCAACGCAACTTCCGGCCCAGCTGCACCCGCTGCTCAGCGCTGAGGCCGTCAGAATGCCGCTGCATAATGTACCGCAGCGTCTGCGCCTGGCCAACCGTGCACTCAGCCTCCTCCTGCCTGACGTCCTTGAAAAGTGTTCTCATCCCGTCCTTCAGCACCACGCCCCGCTGCTGCAGCCACAGCACCCGGGCCAGGCCGTCCGGCCCCTTGGCCGCAGCTGCCACCAACGAGTCCCAGTACTCCTCGTACAACGATTGCGGGGCCAACAGGTCGCACCCCGCCTCGTCCACCAGCCACTCCACCACGCTCATGTCCGCGTACTGCAGCGCGTGCCTGAGGACCCAGCCCCCTGGGCCGTGCAGCGTGCACCCCTGCTCCTGCAGCCACCTCAGCCGGCCCAGGCACCCTGCACGGACGGCGCTCTGCACAGTTCCAAGGTTTAACCAACTGCCATGGCCCGCGGCACCCAGCACCCACTCCATCTTGGCCACGGCGTCCGGAGTGACGGACCTTGCGGCCGCGTTCATAGTCCACTGGTCCAGGCCTAGGCGGGAACGGCCGCCCCAGTCCACGGGTTGCTCCTCACCGTTCAGCACCCTCCACACAGCCTGCAGACCCGCCAGGTCGCAGTGCTCCGCTGCCGCCCCAAGCACGCGTTTGCGGTTCACTAGCGCTGGGCAGCGCCGCACCAACCAGCCCAGCAGGTGCGGGTGGCCCGCCTCGATGGCTGCTTCACCTGGTCCAGGGTCTGGCAGGACACCAGTAAGGGACCACACGCGGTGGCCGGTACCCAGCATCTCAGGGAAGATGCTGGGCTGCAGCAGCGCCAGCGCCACCTCCAGGTTCTCCTCGCTGCCGCTGGCGGCGGCCGTGCTCAGCAGCTGCAGCTTGTCCCGGAAGGGCAGCTGCCGCACGTGCTGCTGCCAGGCCTCCACGGCCCAGGGCGCGGCATGGGCTGGCAGAGGCTGGGACAGGGAGGCGGTGTGGGCTTCGGTGTCGCTGAGGGCAGCGGCTGTGTCGCGCCATATGAAGCGGGCGGTGAGGGTGCGCTCGTTGGGCGGCAGGAAGGAGAAGGTATGCGATAGGACAGCTGCAGGTAGGTGCTGCAAGCCGCGTGGTTGCAGAGGAAGGGGCACCTCCATGAGCGTGGGTGGTGGCAGCTGGTGGTTTGGGGACTGAGACCAGCGGGAGAAGGGTTCGCGGCAGCAGGCCGGTGCAGGGCCTGTGGCAGTGGGAAGGTGGAAAGTGACATGGATTGCTTTTTGAGCCCTTGACGTCCGCGTCCATTCTCTGTTCGACGGTACAGCTGGACATGTCAGAGCAGCCTGGAAGGCTTGTCAGGCAGGATGGAAAGCCACATAGCAGCTGTCTTGGTGCCCCCGTGCACGTGGTCTGGGTGAGGCACGACCAAGGTCCGCTGGTTGAGCAGCATTTGGTCAGCCGCGCTGACAAGCACGATCAAAGGGCAACCCACCCTAGAATAACTGTGTCGTTACTGGATATGTTACGGTTGCGATCGTCCCAGCGGCGCGCTGGTCGTCCCAGCGGCGCGCTGGTTGGTCTTGCGTAAGAGTCGGATTTACGCGTAGCAAGTAAGCAAGGAAAGCTGACATTGCACCATCAGAAAAATTAAGCCCTAGACGTCATAGAGCGATACTCTGCAACTGTTGCAGAATCGGCATTAATGCTGCAGGTATAAAACTGTTGCTGGGCATGACCTCTGCGCGGCTGATATGCTATGCTTCGTCATTTTCTGGTTGCTCTGGACGCTTTTGCACGCCAGCATCGGCCACACACATCCCCGAATTCGAAGTTTCAGGGGAGCCCTCGTGGGGAGCCCTTCATGTGCTTTCGTTGCCAGACGCGGCATATTGGCAGGACAGCAATCCTGTAAGGGAACTACCGTAGATAAGGCTTTAGCTGGTAAAGAGGTCTGAGAACTGTCCTACGAAGGGCGCGTACAAGACTGCAAACACTGCTGATCCGCTGTGCAGCGCCCTTCCACAGTTGGGTGGTATCACGAAACCCTTCGGCGCTGGGGGCCTGGAGCCTTTGGGCGTTGCTGCAGGTGGCTTTACCATGCCGTACCACAGCACGTTGCTTGGTGCGAGCAGGCAGGCTGCTGGAGCGAGCAGGATATGATCCACACAGACTAGCAAGCCCGGCTCCCCCAAGCTCCCCAAACCAGGGCCCCTGCAGCAGAACACGTGCCCTGGCTGTGCCATCACACGCCCAACCCGCCGAGTCCAAATGGCCCCTAGCTCCGTCCCAACCTGCCATGATTTTGTTGTAACTCCTTGCCTGCTGCCGCCACGGGGCGCAGGCGCCTCAGAATGTCCATGGTGGCGGTAGCCGTCGAACGTTTCGTCCACAATACGTTTGGCAACCACCTGTGACCATGTCCCATGCGCAAAGATACGGCGGACGAACGACAGAAGTCCCAAACGCGTGAGTTTGCCGTAATGGCAGCACACGGACACATCCTTGTAGCAGGCCACTACACACTAGTGTTGCCTTCTCTGCAATCACGTTCCGTTGTGTATACCGTAAGCACGTGGATGCGCCGCCCTTGCATGCCAGGGTACATGCAGTTCACGGAGCAGCAAGGCTTTCCCTCCTACACAATAACACTCACACACTTGCAACCGCACCGGAAGCATCTCGTGGACGTGTCGGTGCACAGATGTCCGACACGGCATGCCCAGCCAAGACGCTAGGAGCGCACCCTCAGACCTGCGCAACTCTTCTCCCGTCCGCACACCGAACACCTCCTTCCGCGTGCGGATCCCCAGCCGCCCATTCCCCCCTGCCTGGCCGCCTGCGGCCATTCCCCATCCCCGGCTCAAGCCCCCTGCGCCGCTGCTTCTGCCAAGCCCCACAGCCACACCTCCTCCTCATCGCTGTACCCCACCACATCCCGGGCCATCAGCCGTACATGGTCACCGTCGCTGCCGCTGCAGTACAGCGCCTCCCCCATCTCCTCCTCACTGCCCATCGGCGCCCCCTGCTCCACCAGCCAGCGCAGCACCGGCACCCAGCACCCCTCCCTCACTGCCCGCGCCACCGTGAAGCCCGCACCCCACGGCACGCCCAGCCGCCGCAGGGCCGTCAGGGAGCCCCGCCGGCTTGCCATGGCCACAGGGACATACGGGCGAGGCGCCGCCCAGGTGTTGTGGATACTCCCCCACCAGCCCCTCCAGCAGCGCCTCGCAGCCACCCTGCGCTGCGTACTCCACCGTCGCTGCGTCCAACCTGCACCCCAGGTGCTGCAGCTCCTGAACCAGGTGCTGAACCAGGGCCAGGTCGCCCCGCTGTGCGGCAGTGTGGACGACGTACATGGCGCCCGGGTTGCCTGCCGCCCACATGCTGCTCCCCGCGCCCACCAGCAGCTGCACCGCCTCCAGCAGGTCCCGGCTGTTGGGCCACTCACTGATAGCAGGCGCAGCTGGATCAGCCCCGCCCCGCAGCCCTGCCTTCTGCAATGCAACCCATGCCAATATGCGCTAAAACCCAGTAACCGCTCCTCAACAGCAACCATGCCATAAAACTCCATGTACGGCACCCTCCTCCGGCCAGCCCACCGTACGGCGCTCTCCCTCGGCCAGCCCACCGTACGGCGCCGCCCTCCATCCAAAAGAAAAAGACCGCTCGCCAGTCAAGGAGTGCGCGGCGGGCCTGCATGGCACGTGTGGGGAGGGGTGCAGGACGGGGGCAACTGAGGGAACCAGGTTGTAGCATGCGTCTTGCTGCCTCAGGCCGCTGCTGTGGGGGTGCAGAATGGGGACCGCGGCCAGGGTGCCGGCTAAGGGTCATGGCAAGCGAGATGCCTATGCAGGTTGATACGTCCGCTGCGGGTAGGGCCAAAGGCACTGCTCTGGCCCAAACCACAGAGTGTCGTCGGCTGCGTACGGAGTGCATGCTAGGCCATAACAGGGAGCTGCGTAACACACATGTGCGCCGGTGCCGGGAAAAACACTGGGCTTCGGGCACTGCGGCGTGCCTGGGACTCTTGCGGCCGAGGGCAGAGCCAAAGGTGAGTCACACAACACCACACGGCCGGAACCCTCGCACCGCTGCATGCACAGGGGAAGCCCTATGCAAACTAACACCCTGTGGACCCTTACGTCATGTTGGCTTGGCCCCTAGTTGGCTTGGAACTTGACGTTGGCTAGGCTGGCTGCTTGACCCCTGCTTCCCGGCCCCTCTTGCGCCTTGGTGCAGCTGCACGCACAGCAGGACAGGTATCAGCAAAGCAGCAAAACGAGCACGAGCGACCAAGGCGTCCTTTGCTTCTAGAGTAAGGCGAATGCTAGCATATGCGTTGCCTGACGTGAGCCGCGCTTGCGGTCAGCTTGATCATACCATCCCTGCCAGGACTCACATACCAGTACTGGCATACCAGTAGGAAGCTAGATCCTACCTGCTGCTGCCGCTGCTGCTGCTGCCGCTGCCTCCGCCGCCGTCGCCAAGCCCTGCAGCCACGCCGCCGCCTCCGCCCCCAGCCTCCCCCTGCGCGGCGCCGCCGCCACCGCCTGTTCCAGGTACCCCATGCTCCCCAGCGGCGCTCCCTGCTCCACCAACCACCGCAGCACCGGAACCTGGCAGCCCTCGCCCACAGCCCACATCACCATGCAACCCGCACCCCACGGCACGCCCAGCCGCCGCAGGGCATTCAGCGTGCCCCTGTCCCCTGTCCTGACGGCCGGCATGTAGCTGACGCCAGCACTCGCCAGGCAGCCAACCTTCCCCGCCAGCCACTCCAGCAGCGCCTCGCAACCGCCTTCAACCGCAGCTTCCATCAAGCGGTGCCAATCCAGCTGCTGCCCCAGCTGCTGCTCCCTGCTGCTCCAGGTGCTGCGCCAAAAACTGCACAACCGGCAGGTTGCCTTCCTGTGCCGCATAGCGCACCGCCAGCTGTACGTCCCGGCTGTCAGCACCCGCACCCGCGCCCACCAGCAGCTGCACCGCCTCCAGCGGTCTCTGGCTCCTGGCGGGCGTTCCGTGGAGACAGGTGTGCTTTATGAACTCCAGCACCTTGAACTCCATAAAGGGCACCTTCGCCTCGGTCGCCAGCCAGCGAATCATCGCCACGTCGCGTGTGCGGCCAGCATCGTAGTAGGCTTGGTGGTCGAACACTATTCCGGACTGCCGCAGCTCCTCAACCAAGGGGATGCTCCCACACGCCACCGCCGCGCAGCGCAGCCCACGGCCCAGCTGCGCCCGTTGCTCAGCGCTGAGGTCGTCGGAGTGGCGCGACATAATGTACTGCAGCGTCTGCGCCTGCCCGACCGTTTTTTCACCACAGTACATCCTGACGTCCTCGAGAAGTTTCCTAATCCCGTCCTTCAGCACCACGCCCCGCTGCTGCAGCCACAGCACCCGGTCCAGCCCCTTGGCCGCAGCTGCCACCAATGAGTGCCAGTACTCTTCATCCTCGCTTTGTGGGCCCAGCGGGTCGCACCCCGCCTCGTCCACCAGCCACTGCGCCACGCTCATGTCCGCGTACTGCAGAGCGCTGACGAGGGCGCGGCTCTGTGGGGCATTTAGCCTGCACCCCCGCTGCTGCAGCCACTGCAGCCGGCCCAGGTGCCCCGAGCGGACGGCGTTCTCTGCGGCAGTCTACTTTGTGTAGAGGCTGCAGCTGTATTTGAGGCTGCAGCTGCCCTTATCCGCGGCACCCAGCACCCACTCCACCTTGGCCACGGCGTCCAGGGTGAGGGACCTGGCGGCCGCATTCAAGGTCAACTGATCCAACGCTGGGCGGGGCCGGCCGCCCCACTCTGCGGGTTGCTCCTCACTGTTCAGCACCCTCCACACGTCCTGCAGACCGGCCAGGTCGCAGTGCTCCGCTGCGGCCTCTGCCACACGTTCGGGGAGCACCAGCGCTGGGCAGTGGCGCACCAGCCAGCTCAGCAGCTGCGGGTGGCCCGCCTCAATGGCTGCCTCTCCCGGTTCGGGGTCTGGCCGGACGCCAGCGCAGGACCACACATCGTGGCCGGTGACCAGCATCTCGGGGAAGATGCTGGGCTGCAGCAGCGCCAGCGCCACCTCCAGATTGGCCTCGCTGCCGGTGGCGGCGGCAGCGCTTAGCAGCTGCAACTTGTGCCGGAAGGGCAGCTGCCGCACGTGCTGCAGCCCCGCCTCCACGGCCCAGGCCGCGGCGTGGGGCGGCAGCGGCTGGGACAGGGAGGCGGATGGGTGTTCGGCGTCGCTGAGGGCGGCAGCTGTGTCGCGGCAGGTGAAGCGGGCAATGAGGGTGCGCTCGTTGGGTGGCAGGAAAGAAAAGTGTGCGATAGGACAGCTGATGGTAGTTGCTGCAAGCCGTGTGGTCGCACGCGGGGCGCCTCCATTGCCCAGCGTGGATGGTGGCAGCTGATGGGTTTGGGGACCGGGAGGAGGGTGCACGGCCGCAGCTGGGCCTGTGGCAATGGGAACGTGAGGGGAGTTGGCATATGGATTGAGTAGTAGGCCTATGGCGTCCGCGTGCAATCATTGGCTGACGGTGCAGTCGGACATTGCAGAGCAGCCTGGAAGGCTGGTTAGGTGGACGGAAATTTACACAGCGGCTGCCTTGGTGCCCCCGTGAAGCGATGCCCGAGGGAGGCATGACCGAGGACCAAGGGTCACGCTAACCGGGTAACATGTCATGAGCCGCGAGTGCATGAGCGATCAGGAACAACACACCTAATGTGACTGGTCGCAATTAGATAACTGGACGGCCAGCCTTGGCGCCGCGCCTGGACGCTGGGGGTCTGGAGTTGCCCTTGCACTTTGCAGCCAAGCGCGAAAGTTGACAGCGACCTACTACTGTAATACGCTGAGTTGAGTTCCTAAGTTTCACAGCGCAGCGCCCTTCGCAACTGTGCGGAGCATGGCAGCGATGCATAAACGTTCTGCAGGGAAATGTCGTCAACTTAGAGTCTTATGAGGCATTGCCACTGCACAGCTGCCGTTACATTACTGAGTGAGTTGCTGGGGCGCTGGACGCTCTGCATGCCTGCTCCGGCGACGTACATTGTCGGGAATCAGGGGAGCCCCTTGAGGAGCTGCATGTGGCACGTTGGTGGAACAGTAAGCCCTGGTAAGCCTGCCTAAGGAACTTCCGACTTGCCAGCAGGTCTGAGAAGTGAGAACTGCATACCAATACCATGTAGGGCGCACACAACACTGCAACGACCGCTGCACAGCGCCCTTCCACAGTTGGCTGGTGTCGGGCCATTGGGACCAGGGGAGACGCCCGACGGCGCCTTCCTTTTCTGCGGAGCTCCGCTGTTACATCACAACCGCAATACGTGGCTTAGTATTTTCGTTACGAATGCTGGATATTCACGAAAGGCTATTCACCAACCACCCCACAGCGCACGCCCTCCTTCCCCATCACAACCGCCAACGGCACCGGCCGAGGCCCAAAAGTCCTAGCAGACAGCGGGAG
>VFQN01003875.1_pt1 | contig 20520 bp, 16 predicted proteins | sample 3512371 | NCBI WGS metagenome assembly VFQN01 (sample SAMN10412370, study PRJNA504923) | tailings metagenome | isolation source: Replicate 2 from Balatoc abandoned mine | place: Philippines: Itogon, Benguet | collected 2017-08-28
GCGCATGCTGACCTGCATGTTCACGGCGCTGCTGGAGGGCGTGGTGTTCCTGGCGGCGGTGGCGCCTACCAGGCCAGGCTCGGTGCGTTCGGTCCTATACATCGTCCTCCAGTGTGTGTAGTGTTGTTACAGTGTTAAGCAGTTACACTACATAACATTTGCGGATTTGTCCGGTATGCATTCTGTGTGTATTGTATTGCATACGCCATACGGTACACTGTCATCGATGCTCAGCAGGCGGTGTGGCTGTGCGGGGCTTGCGGCAGTTGCGGGCAGGTGCGGCAGTGGGGCTGCTGCCTTGAGGAGGGGCTTTTCAGCACAGCGGTCTGGGTGTTGCTTGGAGGCTGGGCTCGGAGCTGACAAGGCAGTGTATTGGGGATTTGTAAGCAGGGGATGCCCCGAGGAGGCATGGACATTTGGACAAGGGAGGACGGGGCGGCCCGCGGCCGTGCGTGCCGTGGAGTGCTGGGAACGCGACGTGCTGGTGGGGCGAGACAGCAGCGGCTAGGGCCAACGGCCATGCGGGAGGGCTAACGTACGCGGTGGCAGTGCTGCGGTGTGTCTTAGCCATCGTCCTGACAGGAGACTGGACGGTGGTGTGCATCAAGACTGCCAGCACATGGCCAACGTTTCTGTGCATGAGGTCACGAAGACTAGGACGCTTACACTGTCTTATCGCATGAGTTTCAGGGCCGCTGACAGTGCTGGCATGCCCGGAGTGGCCTAGTGCTTCTGGAGCTGCTGCGTTGCTCCTTATTTTGCTGCTTGCTGTTTGTTTTACATCAACGTGTGCATGTAGTACGGTCGCTGCATGTCCGCTGAGCTGCATAGGACGGTGGCGGGTGGCCCTGGCGGTACTTGGCGGCACGCCATGCTTTGGCAGGGCTCTATCGTTGCTCTCCCCCAGGCAGGGTGGCTGGCTGGGTGTGGTGCTGTGACGGGTGTGGTTGGAAGGATGCCGTGTAAAAGCACTTAGCCAAAGGCTAACAGGAACGGAAGGAAGTCGGTGCGACTTCGCGAGCTGCTTCTGGTACCGGTACAGGCTCTCGGATCTTGGTACATGTCCTCAGTAGGTACTGGTGGCCAATATGGGTACCGGAACCTGCTCAACACTCGCTCAACTCCTGTTGCTCCAACACCAAGGCAAAAGTGCTGATTCTCATCTCAAGAGGCATGCTTCCATACCCTAAAACATGAGTGCCGCAGTCCACCCTCAGCAGCCTAGAACCAATGCGCTGGTAATTACCATCCCGTATGCCTACGGTCAATCGGATCGGATGCACACTTTGCTCGCAAGGGACCGAAGCTAACAGCCACACAGTCTGGCTTCCTCGTAGCGACGCTGCTGTACCGAAAAGTCTCATGCCTGTAGCCCAAGAAAATCAACCCTGACACCAAGCTGGGGCGCGCTTGCGAGTGCGACCAGATTTTGTATTTGTTTCGCCAGTGGCACTTTGGCAACAGGCACCAATCGCTGGCCCCGACGGCGTTGGCACGCTACCATGCACGCATAACCCTGCCGTCTGCCGCGTTTCCCAAGACCACAAAATCAAACTGCAACCCGCACAGACACGTCCTTGCTCCACGGCACACCCGGCCGCCACGGCACTGCCAGTGTGCCGCGGTCGCCATGCCTCGCGCCGCCATTAAGCGTTCCACCCAAGCCGCCAAGCCGCTTTCGCAACCACTCGACAGCACTCGCCACTGCCCGCCCATGCCCTCCTCATGGCCAACCTGCCAACCCCATCACCGACACGCCAGCTCAGCCTCTCCATACGACCCCACCGCCTTTAACCCTGCACCCATCCGTCAGTTGCCGTACTTTGCGCGGACTGCTGTGCACGCAACGACCGTTGCCTCACGCTTCACCCGCTCCCACTGCCGCCCCCGCCGCCACGCCCCGCAGCCACGCCGCCTCCTCCTCACCCAGCCCGCACCGTTTCACAGCACTTGCAACTGCCCCCTCCAGCTCCTGCGCGCTGCCCAGGGGAGCCCCCTGCTCCACCAGCCAACGAACGACGGGCATCCCGCACCCCGTCTCCACCGCCCGTGCCACCAAGTCCTCGTAGCCCCACGGCACTCCCAGGCGCCGCAGAGCGATAAGCGTTGCCCGGTCGCCACGGTAAGCTGCTTCGTGGTAAACCATATAGCTCCCCGACGTAGCAAGTGAGGGGCCCGCACGCTCTGCCAACCACTCCAGCATAGCCTCACAGCCCGCGTTGGCCGCGGAACCCACGGTGTACCTATCGGATTGGAACTGTGGACATTGTGCCAGCAGGTACTGAAACGGGGCCAGGTCGCCCCAACGCATGGCACACACGACGACCCAGTGATTTCTGCTATCCCAGTTGCAGAACCCAGCCTCGCCCACCAGCAGCTGCACCGCCTCCAGCAGGCCTCGGCTGTCGGCAGCCGTGTCGCGGGGCCAGGAGTTGACCAGGTCCTCCAGCCTGTCCCGCGGCAACGCGGCTGCGGATACCCCCGCCTCGCGCGCCAGCCACCGCATAAGGGGCAGCCCGGAACTGCCAGAGGCCGCAGCGCTCACGTAAGCCGCGTGGCTGAACTCCAGTCCAGCCTCGCGCAGGCATGCCACCATCGCCACGCTTCCAGACCGGGCTGCTGCACGAGCTATGGTCTCCCGCTCCTCCCCCAGCACTCTGTCCGCTCCAAACACCGATAGCAGGTGCCGCACCGCCCCCACCTGCCCCGCCCTCGCCGCTGCCAGCACCACCTCCGCCAACCACTCCCTGTCTGCCTCATGCAGGGGCGGAGCGCCCTGCTCATGCAGCCACTGCCACTTCGCCAGGTGGTCAGGGCTCTTGGCGGCAGCCTGGAACAGGTGCTTCCAGCTCACATCTCTGCCGCCCGCGGCCGGCAGGCGGCAGCCCGCCTCGTCCACCAGCCACTGCGCCACGGCCAGGTCCGCGTGCTCAAGGGCGGACTCAAGCACGCCAAGGAGCCCGGACAGGCCCCCAGTCTCCTGCAGCCAGCGCAGCCGGCACAGGTCCCCTGCACGCGCGGCAGCCTCAGCAGCGCCTGAGAGCACGCGGCAGCTGCCCCCGGCTGCGGCCACCACCCACTCCATCTTGGCAACGCCATCCGGGGTCGCCGATCCGGCGGCGGCGTCAAACACATCAGAGGGGGTGATCAGATTGTTCATGTTCCTGCTGTCGCCATCGCTGCTGCTGCTGCTGCTGCTGCTGTCGGGCCTGCTGTCTTGTTGGCCCTGCAGTGCCTCCCACGCCGTCTGCAGCCCCGCCAGGTCGCAGTGCCGCGCTGCAGCCGCGAGCACCTTACCAGGGCGCAGCAGCCCCGGGCAGTGGCGCAGCAGCCAGCCCAGCAGCTGCGGGTGGCCCGCCTTAACGGCCGACACGCCGGGATCTGGACCGTGATACGACCTCCAATGACGCAGCATCTCGGGAAAGATGCTTGGCTGAAGCAGCGCCAGCGCCACCTCCAGGTTGACCTCGGACCCGCTGGCGGCGGCCGTGCACAGCAGCTGCAGCTTATGCCGGAATGGCAGCTGATGAACGTGCTGCTCCCCTGACGCCAGGGCCCAGGGCACGGCGTGGGCCGGCAGCGGCTGGGACAGGGATATGGTGCAGTGCTGGGGCTCGCTGAGGATGTCCCGTGCGGCGAGGGACATCAGCCTGCTGGTGACGGCACGCTCGTTGGGGGGCAGCATCGACAGGATGTAAAGCTGAACTGTTGTGGGCAGCAGGTGCCAAGGGCTGCCGCTGCAGTCACCGTTGTCGTGTTTCATGCTAGCCATCGGCCACCAATGCTCGATAGGCGGATTTTGCAGCTGGGGAGAGATCGCACAAGGGACACAGGGGGCGTCAGTGCATTCGCGGCGACAGCAGCCGGAGACAGCCCCGAGCCCTTGTTTCTGGCGTTTCTTGCTGGTTCTATGCTAATTGGGTTCTGCCTACTACATGCTGCCGAGTTAGTACCGAGCCTTTGCCACGATTTGCGCGCGAAAGACTACCTTGCGAACCACGTTGCAAGCCTACTTACTGCTTCTGCGGGTGAATTTTCACGGTGGAATGGCAGTGTTGTCAAGCAAAAGAGAACGCCACAACAGGAAAGTCCGAAGCGGGGCGAGTCCGCAATGACGCAAGTCGTTCCACCTGGCGGACACGAAAGGATGACGTGCAAGGATGTTCTAGTCTGGACTGTGCTGCGCTTGTATGGTGCGAGAGGGTGTCCGCGGTATGTGTCGAGGGCAAGCAGGGCAAGGGCATGGGTGCTCGTGCCAGCTCGTGCCCTGCCGTGCTGTGCGGGGTGCGGGTGAGGGTAAGGCCTAAGGGTGAAATTGAGGGTAACAGATGCACCGGACAGCACTTTTCGACTGTGGCGAGATGGTTTGATGCATGCACCTACTTGTGTATGTAAGACGTACTTCACAGGCAACTCAACAGCACCAACAGATGGGCGGTGCACAGCGTGAACCAGGCGTGAACTCCTTCATTCCTTGCTTGGCTGTAGCGGTATCACGCCAGCAAGCCGTGACGAAGTACGGAACCCCAACCGTACGGAGTTACTCAAGCCCACAAGATCCTTCCCTGACATCTCGAAATACGCTTTTCCGGCTCGACAGATAAGGCAGTGCAGCCTTACTGTTACATTGGCCCATCAGCACCACCAGGGGTGCACCTGCCTTGGATAGCACACCATTTACATGCCGACAACCTTGGTATCTTGCCAATTAACAGCTCACCTACAGCTGCAACAACAAGGCACCAGAGTCCGATTTCCCCTAACTAGGTCGGGCTCCCAAACTCTTGAGCCACGAGTGCCGCAGTCCACCGTCAGCACCCTTACAGAAGTGCGCTGTCAAGTACCGTTGCCTACTCGCAACTAGCCGTACGCTTTGCCCGAAGCACACACCAGAGAACGGCCGTTCCGTGTGCCCTTGATGCTTGTTAAAACCTGCACAACCGGGAAAGCCAGATCCAGCGTACGTGCCCCCGGCCCCCAGTTGTGTTTGACCTGGCGCGGCCACACGGTAACAACGCATAGCACGCTTGCAAAGACACTAATGTCTTACACCTGCGTGCGGGAGTGCGACCAATTACGCCGCCCGCGGCCCGCATGTGGCAGTGGCACCCACGACAACGGGTGCCACGCTCTGGCCGTAACGGCGATGCCACGCGACCCCTGCTGTTTGCCCGCTTCTGCCGAAGCCACAGGTAGACTCCAAGCCCAAACGAACACGTCGCTGCTCCACGCCACACCCAGCCGCCACGGCAACCATTGTCAATGCGCCCCGTCCATTTATCGCCTCACCGCCATAAAGCGTTCTAGCCAAGTTGCCAAGCCGCCTTCTCAGCATCGGATGCCAAGCACTGTCCAAATCTCACCATGACCCGGACGAGCCCTTACAGTTGCCCACCCGCCATCACCTAGTCCACACCAAGTTCAAGCCTCACCAGCACGACCCTGCTGCCTTCACCCGTACGCTCATTTATAAAATGCAGTACGCAGACTGCTGTGCTGGAAGCAGCTCCACCTCACGCCTCACCTGCTCCCACATCCGCCCCCGCCGCCACGCCCCACAGCCAAGCCGCGTCCTCCGCACCCATGCCCCAGCACTCCACAGCACTCGCCACTGCCCCCTCAAGCTCCTGCGTGCTGCCCAGCGGCGCCCCCTGCTCCACCAGCCAGCGAAGGGCAGGCGCCGCGCACCCTGACCGCGCACACCTGGCGACAGTGTCCGTCTCGGCTCATGCCACGCCCACACGGCGCAGGAGGGTAAGCGTGGCCCGGTCGCCGCGCGCGGCTGCGCTCAGGTAGAGCGAGGCGCTTTCCGGCTCAAGGAACGCGCTGCCCGCGTTCTGTGCAAGCCACTCGGATAGAGCCTCACAGCCGGATTTGGCCGCGGACTCGATAGTGAACTTACCCCGCCAGACCGTGGAACGCAGCGCCAGCAGGTAATGAAACAGGGGGAGGTCGCCCCTGTCCATCGCAGTGAGGATTATCCAGTAGTTGGTGCCTACCCAGTTGCAGAACCCCGCCTCGCCCACCAGCAGCTGCACCGCCTCCAGCAGGCCCCGGCTGTCGGCAGGCGTGTTGCTTGGCCATTGGCTGACAAAGCCCTGTAGGTCATATAGGGTCATGGCAGCTGCCGACACCCCCGCCTCGCGCGCCAGCCACCGCATAAGGGGCAGCCCCAGGCAGCCTGAGAGCGCAGCGCTCAAGTAGGCCGCCTTGCTGAACTCCAGACCAGCCTCCCGCAGGCAAGCCGCCATCGTCACGCTTCCGGACTGTGTTGCTGCTAGGGCTACGTCTCCCCGCGCCTCCCCCAGCACCTGATCGGCTCCAAATACCCACAGCAGGTGCCGCACCGCCCCCACCTGCCCCGCCCTTGCCGCTGCCAGCACCACCTCCGCCACCCACTCCCTGCCTGCCTCATGCAGGGACGGCGCGCCGTGCTCCTGCAGCCACTGCCACTTCGCCAGGCTGTCCGGGCTCTTGGCTGCAGCCTGGAACAGGTGCTTCCAGCCCACGTCGCTCGTGCCCCCGGCCGGCAGGCGGCACCCCGCCTCGTCCACCAGCCACTGCGCCACCGCCAGGTCCGCGTGCCCTAGGGCGGACTCGAGCACGCTGAAGAGCCCGACCGGGCAGCCCCTCTCCCGCAGCCACCGCAGCCGGCCCAGGTCCCCAGAGCGGGCTGCGGCCTCAGCGACGCTGGAACGCATGCGGCAGCTGCCCCCGGCTGTGGCCACCACCCACTCCATCTTGGCAACGCTGTCCGAGGTCGCCGACTCTGCGGCGGCGTGAAGCAGTTCAGCAGGGGTGATCAGGTTGTGGATGCTGCTGCTGCTGCTGCTGCTGCCCTTGCTGCTGCTGCTGCTGCTGCCATTGCTGCTGCCGCCGGTCCTGCTGTCTTCTTGGCCATGCAGCGTCTCCCACGTCGTCTGCAGCCCCGCCAGGTCACAGTGCCGCGCTGCAGCCGCGAGCACCTTCCCGGGGTGCAGCAGCCCCGGACAGTGGCGCAGCAGCCAGCCCAGCAGCTGCGGGTAGCCCGCTTGAACGGCCGACACGCCCGGGTCAGGGCCGCTGTACGACCTCCAGTCGTGCAGCATCTCGGGAAAGATGCTCGGCTGCATTAGCGACATCGCAACTTCCAGGTTCACCTCGCACCCGCTGGCGGCGGCCGTGCACAGCAGCTGCAGCTTATGCCGGAAGGGCAGCTGCCGGACGTGCTGCTTCCCTACCGCCAGGGCCCAGGGCACGGCGTGGGGCGGCAGCGGCTGGGACAGGGAGGCAGTGGAATGCGGCGGCTTACTGAAGGCGTCGCGTGCGCCCGGGGACACCAGTCTGATGCTGAGGGCACGCTCGTTCGGGGGCAGCAGGGACAGGATGTACAGCTGGACTGCTGTGGGCAGCTGATGCCATAGGCTGCCGCTGCAGTTGTCACGGTCGTTTTGCATACTTGCCACTTGTTGTCAGTGTTTCGCCGGCGAATATTGCAGCAGCTGAGGAGGTAGGGCACAGCGGGGCGATCAGGGGTAGGGGCAGGGGACGGCACGGGGCGTCAGCAAGCATTATGGGCATCCTGGCGAGCATCGACAGCTGCTGCAAGAAGCTCACGCGGAGACAGCCACAAGCCCTAGAGCCTATCGTTTCTTTATGAAACGTACCCGTGCTGATTGTCTTCTGCGTATTGGAGCTATGGAGCAATCAACGGTGAGGCACATGCGCCGAAAGACCAACACGCAAACCACGCCAGCCTGCTGGTTTATTTCAGTATAAGGTTTTCTAGGTTTGCACAATGCATGAATATTATATGAAGAGAACACTACGACCGGAGAGTCCAGCCGAAGCAGGGCGACATCAGCTCTGCTTGGGAGACCTATGGAGGACACGAATGAATAACGTACAAGGCTCACTTAGACAAGATTATACTGCTCTGATATGACGGCAAGGGGGTGTATTGCACTGTGAGTCTGCATGAGGTGGCCCCCAGGTAAGGGGCACTCATGCTGTGCGGTACAAGGCGCATCTCCCCTGGCTGGCCACTTGACGTTCGGATGGCGTCCGGCGACCCTGGCGCGTAGGGCAACACGCAGCAGGCTGCAGGGGCCTTTCGTGGCAGGTGCGGGTAACCAGTCCATGCATGTAGCATGCAGTGTACTGCCACCTGCGTCCACGGATGACCGCCACCTGGCAGCCAACAGATGGGCTCCTGTTTGACCTGTTGCCGACATGCGAACGTGCAAGCGTACCGCAGCGGTCCCTCCAGTTCTCTCAGGAGCAGGCAAAACTCAATAGCCAGGGGAGACGAAGCTTGGGGACAGGGGAGCTGCTTGGGGGCGCTGAGTTTGGAGCTGCAGGGAAGGGCGTCAATTTGGGCTGGTGGAAAGCAGCGTAGCAGCACCAGGGGAGCAGCACTGATGGCTGGGTAGGAGTGTCGATTTAATCCTGTTTGCTTACACAAATTACGTGACACGCTAGAGAAAGTGCCACGTGTCAAACCGTTGTCTGCACAGACTGCCGCATGGCGAACACCGTACCACATGTCAGGTACCATGAATGACACAGCCCAGCGACCTGGCATGTGCAAGCATACACCGGTGCGACTGCCCAGAACACAATACAATCGATCGGAGTAAGCAGTCCAACTGGAGTTCGACACGACACGACAAAGGTCCCGCGGTTGCTGGGTGGGTGCCAATGCGGCATAGCCCGAACGGTGCTGCTGCATAGCGAATCGAGTGAACCGCGGGCGTGCAAAGACTACTCCAGCACCTGGGCTCCATAACAGGCAGGTCCTCCACGTATGGTACACACGCGCGTGCGTAAGCCTGCAAAATCTCGTCAGGGACACAATGCTGGCAGGGTGCCAGTACCGACAAGCCGTCTGCCTGATCGCAAGCCAGCCAGCCGACACCGCAAAAAAAAAGTGAACAGCCACGCAAAGCCAGCATCGCAACGACGCCACCCGATTCGGCGTCCCGCATAAGATGTGTTGATACGAAACATAACAGGGCGGCACCTGTGGAACCCTCGGATGGCTTGGCACGACATGACACCGCCCAGCCGCCGACACGGCGCACATGTACGTCATCCCGCCAAGTTGCATAGCTCTACTACGCCAACACGTTCCGGACGACGGGTGCACGTGCGTAACGCGGACAGCTGCCAACATAGCTGTGCCTTAATTTGGCACATGCATGCTGCGGGTGTTCCAGACGGCTATGCCACCTACACGTACCACCAACGTAAATACGCAAGAGTCACCAGGCCCATCGTCCGCGTTGAGTATACCGCTGGAGTCCATAATACCACTTGCCATAAGGCTCCCCTGTCATAGGTGGGAGCTGCTATACCCGCAATGGTCCACAGCAAGCTCCCGACAGTCACTGTCACGTTGCACCACCCAGATTCGAAAGACCTCCGGCTCCCGAGAAAACAGTCGGCCATGAAGAGGCAATACATAGCAGTAAGACGCAACCCATCCAAGAGTGGCAGGAGAACATGTTTCCCCAAGAAATGCGCCACCTGAAGGATCGCCAGCCACAGCCAGGCCTGGGGCGCTGGGTGCGCAAGGTGCATCGTTGCCCGGCCGCGTCGGCCAGAGGTGTCCAGCGTCCTCAAAACGAGGGGGCCCCGGCACCACGTCAAATGCGAGGCGCATAAAATGCAGGACTAGCAATGCAATGTCATACTACGCCAAGATGGGCACGAGGCGTGCGCCCCTCAGCCGCCGCGAGTTGTCCTTGGACGAGGCATAGCAGTCAGCCCGCATGCGCGGGCCGGCAGCAATAGTTCCTCTTCTCAGCTTCACCCGCACTCTTCACACCCTCACGCATACCTCATAATAAGATACAAGACATTACCATCACGCTAAGACCAGTGCGCGCCACACACATGTACACAAGCCAGACTTCTCGTTACAACCACCACAACAAAGTGTCACGACGCCAGACGGTGTCACGGCAACCCCCCAGTGCGCTGCCACCCACCAATCTATACACCAAGCGCTGCTGTCGCAGGGGCACAGGCACACTAGCGGCAACGTCAAGAGGCACAACGCACCTGCGCGGCGCACGTGCACACCACTTTGGCTAAAGCACAGACACAGACAGTCGGCACACGTCACGCACCCACACCCTCTTACTACATTAATCAAACGCCTTGCCAGGGAGACCCGCGAGCGCATAAGTCACACATCACGTCACACACCACGTCACAAACCACGCAATTGAAGAATCCAGTCCAGCAGCCGCATCCGGCTCCCAAGGCAGCGCCGCCCCATGCCCTCACGCCTTTTTACTGCTGCTTCTTGCCGTTCTGCTTGGGGCCGTTGGAGTCCGAGGAGGCGGGCAGGAAGGGCAGCGCCGCGCGCAGGCGGTCCACGCCCTGCCGCAGCCCGTCCTTTGCGGCGGCCAGGCGCGGCTCCCATGCGAAGGGGCTGTTGTCGGCGGCGTCAAAGTCGATGGGGTCGTTGCGGCCCCACAGGGTGTACGCCACGGCCGCCGTCACCATAAAGAAGGCGCTGCAGGGCACAGGCGAAACAACCGGTTAAGAAACCTTCTCTCAACCATCTAGTGCTACGAGATGACTCACTTGGGCGCTATCGCGTTGCGAATCACGTTTCGTCAGGGAGGCGCATAAGCAACAGTTGGGAAGCTGTGGGTAAGCAATGCTGCTGCCCCTGCTGACTTTCCCCTTGCGTGCCAGGCCATGCACCGGCCCTCACCTGGGCAGGAACAGCGCCACCTCCCAGCTCTGCGTGCGCTCGAACAGGAAGCCCACGGAGGCCACGCCCAGCACGCCGGGGATGGCGGCGGTGGTGTTGGTGAGGCCCAGCAGGATGGGCGCGTACTTGGGGCTCATGTCCTGCGCACGGGCGAGTCGCAAATGGCACCGGGAAGAGGAAGGTTTAAGGACGCCCTCTTACCCTCACCGCAGCGCGCTACTCCTTTAAAGCATTTAGCAGATCCGCTTCAGCGCAATCATTAATCACGTCATCACAGCGTATGACAGACACTGACTAGCTCTCCCCACGCCATCGGTAGGAAAGACCGAGCAGCGGCGCAGGCAACCCGCTCACCTGGTGCGTGCAGAACAGCCCCGCCAGGCTGAAGCTGCTGACGCCCAGCGACACCGTGATGGCGGCCACGGTGGCGGTGGGGTCGTCCGCCACGGCCGGCGTGCAGGCGGCCAGCAGCAGCGCCGTGGGCAGCACGAACGCAATGTTCTGCATCAGCTTGCGCACCGTGGGCACGCGCACGCCGCGGCTGATGAGCGCGTCGGCGGCGGCGCCGCTGGTGGCGGAGGCCAGGATGCCCGCCAGCGGCGGCAGCAGCGCCGTCTGGGAGGCGTGCATGAGGTCCACCGACAGCGTGTTGACAAAGTAGGTGGGCAGCCAGGCCAGCATGGTGTAGTGAAACCAGTTGTTGGCGAAGTGGGTGTACGCCAGCGCGCGGACGGGGGTGGAGCGCAGGAAGGCGCGCCAGGGCATGGGCGGCGGGGTGGCGGCGGCGGAGCCGCCGCTGCCGCTTGCGGCGGCAGCGGCCTCACGCTTCGCCGCCAGCATGCGCGAGTCGCCCACCAGGGAGCTGGCAAACTCCGGCTCGGTGGCGGTGATTCTGTTCATGACGCCCTGCTCGAACCAGAGGTACCATGCGAAGCCCAGCAGGCCGAAGGTGACGAATACGCTGCGCCAGCCGGCGTGGGCGATGAGCCAGGGGGCGGCGAGCAGGCCCACGATGGAGCCCACGTGGAAGCCGGAGAAGATGAAGGTCACGGCGCGGGCGCGCTCCGAGGGGGGAACGGCGCGGGCGACGATGTCGGTCGCGGCCGAGGGCGACGAGGCCTGGCCGAAGCCGACGAAGGCACGGGAGACGCAGAGGCCTGGGGGGAGGAGGGCATGGCACGGGGGGCGGTGTGAGGGAGTTGGGTGAGGGTCGCGAGGCGTGGGGAGGACGTGGGGTTGAGGTGAAGGGGTTCAGAGCTGTGGAAGGCGCTGCTGGATGGTAAGGGGGCGTGGGGGAAGGACGCAGCTGGCTTACCAGGGACAGATGCGGCCACCCAGGGGCCCACGGCGGTTGCGGCGCTGTACAGCAGCACGCCTGCCGGCAGGATGCGGCGGCCGCCCAGCTTGGAGTTGAGGTAGCCGCCGGGAAGCTGGCACATCATGTAGCCCCAGAAGAAAGCGCTCTGCATGGACACGGACCATAGACGCAAAGGAGTTGGAAAGAGAATTGTGGGTGAGGGGCTGAGACGAAGCTGCAGGAGGCGAGGTGGTGAGGTATTCGAGGTCCCTGAAACGCGCAGGCTGGCTCGTGTTGCTTACCTGCACGAGACCGGCGATGGAAGGCGTCCACCCGAAGTCTTGCGCCATGGGGATGATGCACACGCTGAGGTTCACCTTGTCCATATTGCAGATTATGAACGACACGGCAGTCCCAAGCACGATCTTGTAGCGCGAAGGCAGGGCGTCCCACCACCCCGAGCTGCCAGCGGCTGGGTTGGCTGTATCCGAGTCGAGCTGAGTTGAACCGCCTTGCCCTCTTGGGTGCTGCATCACCGACGTCTGCGGATCGGCAGAGATAGCGATGCACTCGCCATTCTGTTGCCGGCGCGTCCTCCGGCTTATCTTGACGGTTTTAGCAGCCTCGTGCATTGCGCATGTCGCTACACCCCGACGAGATGCGAGCAGAGCGCGCATCTGTGGCGCTAGCACTGTTGCAAGAGGCCGCCTGTTTGAGCAGCTGCTCCGAAAGTGCGGCTGCAGCGCTGCAGCTTGGCCCAGTGCCGTCACCATTTTGCAGCTGCGTCGCTCCCCGTATGTTGCTACACGTGAATCTGGCCCTGAATAAGACTCTCTACTGAACGGATAGCTCGGGCTTGGAGGAGCAACTGAGCAGGACTGGTGGAATGTCTTGCCACGCCAACGCAGGCCGCACTCCGAGCGAAACAGGACCACTCGAGCCGCTGTGCAGCCCAAATGATGTCCTTAAGGTAATGACAGCGTCTAGAAAGTGTCTGTGTGCAGGGCTGCAAGGAACCCTCCTATGCGGTAGCAAGTGCGCCGAACGTGAGCGTTACCGTCCGACGGGATGCAGAAAGGACAGATGTATCGTGGACAAGCTTCGAGTTTTACAGGCTACACTGCGCAAGGCCTCTTTCCTTTACATCGACGAGGCAGGCTGCATGGGCCCAACTTCCCACAACTCCCGAAGAAAGTGCGCTGGCGCGGTATCTGGCATCCTGACCCTTAGACCAAGAGCTATAACCTACTATAGTAAACGTCCTGAAATTTTTTAAGACATCCAGGTTGACGGTCAATCAGGGTCAACGTCCTGGCATTGCGAAGCTTTTCGGAAGTTACGTACATGATTCGTCTGAGGGGCTATGGCACATGAATAAATACGCCTTCAAACAGTATATAGACTTGTGTCTAGGTATGCAACACCCCAACCTTCCCGCGCTTGACTGGCTGACTGTGCAGCTGCTGCCCAGGTTGCTAGCACGTGCAGCAGCTGCCCCATGTTGCTGCCCTGCGCACGAGCCAACGTTGCAGACTGCATGCGTGCCGACCAGATACACAGTACATCCACATGTTAAGAGGGATACAACCTGGCACAACTAGCAATTGCTTGGCAGCTGTCGCAAGTGCGCAACCACGTGCGGCCGCCGACATGGAGGGCTCGTGTTCGCACGCATGTCCCAAACATTCACAATGCATTATTCATAGTCTGCACACAACATTGCCCTCTATGCTGTTTCGAGGAAATTGCGAGAGCCTTTTGGGGCCAAGGCAGGCCAAGGGGCAGAGCAGCGGTGTCCCACCCTGCCCTGTCCCGTGTGCTTGGGTGCCTCATGATGACTCGTGCCAACTTGCCCCGATCAACCTGCTCAGGGCTTTACGGGTGTTTACTAGGTCCAGCACGAGTCACTCATGTCCAAAAGGCAGGGGGTCTGCAAAAGGACGGGGCCCCATCCCCTTTTCGGTGTTCTGTGCACCTCCTGCGGTACCACACCTGCCTGTACCGTATTGACTGCTGGACCGCAGTGGGTGACTGTACACAATAGCTCCCAGGGGACCTCCCCTGATAAGACCTACGGTGACACTGTGACTGCTGTGGGCCGATGCAGCAGCGTGCTCCTCGGCAGAGCGCTCGAAACCTCGAACTGCCACGAGCGCCTTTACATGCACCTCTGGATAAGCTCCGCGGAAGGTAAGCAGCATGCAAAATGAATTGTGAAGTGTCGGCCATGAGCATCGACTGCGCCACCACGGTACTCCTGCTGCTTTTACGAAGCCCCTCGCACATGTCGGCGTGTGACACGTGAACGGCAAGATGGCCAACGTACGGACGCAGCAGCAGCCCAACACACGCCCGTGCAACACCTGCACGCAACAACGCGGGCTGCTACCGATCGTGAGCAGTCCCAGTTGAACTCCGAAGAGGGCTTGACATGAAAGATTGAACAAAAGCCAGCAGCCTCTGCTCAGCGGAGGAAGATACGTACGACAAGTACCTAGGGGAAGCAGGATCTAAGCGTCAACCATGACTGGCATCTGCTGCAACAGTCACACAAAAAATGCAGAGAAGGATGGCCATAGGGGTGGAGGATACCCCTGGCACCACTGACGCACCCCTTGACAACAAACGCCCGCGACCAAGCAGGCGGGGTGGAACACAGATACACAGTTCGACGAGCCGACATGCGAACCCACCGAATACAGAGCCGCCACACGCACAAAGTACTGAGCACTGCTCACAGGCTCAGGGTAGAACTCTGCCGTACTAAATACCCGCCAACTGAAACCCATGGCGTCACACTTGCGGCCTAAGAAAGCATGGAGCCCCACAAGCATTCAACAACCAAAAGACTGTGCCGTCCGCCAAAACTGGCAACATATGCCAGGGTTCCAGATGGTCTTCTCTCCTATCCATAAAACGTAGCGCTCGTAACGTATTATACAAAAGTTAACTCACGCATGCAAAGCGTGCACGGAGGTTGGCAGGGACTGTGGGTGACAGGCTGCTGTTTGACAGAAAGATGCAGCCGTAGCCACACAGCAATAGCGCTTCCGCAGAAGTAAAGCGTGCCAAGCCCCGTTTGCCAAAAAAATCTGCCGTACGACGTACAGACCCGGCCTCCTTTACCCGTCGCCGACAACGGAAGTCCCACTTCCTACCGCACAACGCACGTACCACATGCCCCCGGCGGAGCACCCCCAATTTCCACCCTGCTCCGTAAGCAGCGCACCTACTACACATGACCAAGACACGCCTCTTGCAAGTTGGCCTGTGCCCCCAACCACACCAGTAAGGCAGTGCAGGCCCAAGGCCCATGTCCGGATCCGGAACACATACGCACCACTCATACCGTACAGACCACCAGATACCCCACCCACCACTACTACGCGTTCCCGCGTTACCGTCCGTGTATTAACCCATCCTGCTGCCCACACCCCACCTTTCGACCATTGCGGTTCCCTCCCACTCGCAGACCCCACGCCTTAGCCTTTCAGCGCGACCAAGCACTCTTGCTCAGACCTCGGACGGGCACACACACGCTCAAAGCCCTTCGACTGCCTCACAGGGCCCTTGGAGTACGACAGCGCGCCACCGGGCCTCACAGGGCGCCCGCGGCCACCGCCACCGCGGGCAGCGCCACCTGCGCCGCCTCCAGAGGCTGCGGCAGCAGCAGCAGGCTCAGCACCACCGACACCACCGGCACAGACATGTTGTCGTCAATCACCTGTCGTGGGGCAGGAGGGTGAGGGGCATGGGGCACGGGGCAAGGGGCATGAGGCGCGAGGGCAAGGGGCAAAGGGCATGGGACAGGAGGGCAAGGGGCGTGGGGCCACGCGTGAAACCGAGAAACCGTGGACATGGGGCAGAGAGGGTTCGTGCTGGCCGCGGAGGGAGGCGACATCCCACAACGCCAGCCGCGTGTGGCTGCTGCATGTCCGATCTTGGCGTCTCGCACAGCAAGTGTGAGGCATGCAGTGTCAGGGCCAGGCAAACGCGCAGCGTGTGCAGCACAAAGCCAGCAGTCAGTGGGTGCGCGCAATCCAAGCCCCGTCATTCGCCGCTAAGAACCTCAACTGCTTCTCACAGCCCGCCAACGGTTTCGCCCCCCCCCCCCCCCCCCCTTTTTTCCGCCCCCTCACCCCCCAATGGTGGCCGCCAGCCCAATGGCGCCCCCCGATCCCACCATGGGGGCGGGCGGGTAGCAGGAGAAAAAGCCCAGAGAACAGAACAGCGTGATCAGGCTGCGGCGGGCGGGGGCGGGCGGCGGGGGTGCAGGTTAACGAAGGATCACGACAGTCGAGACTACTACTTGAGAATTGGGAAGAGCACGGCGAGCAGGACAGCGTGATCAGGCTGCGGCGGCGGGGGGAAACGGCGGAGCGGCAAAGTAAGTGGCAAACGGCAACAGTCGACCTGCATAGAGCGAGGTCAGCGGCGGGCGGGGTGACGGGGGTGCATGCAGGTCATGGGGCGCCACAGTGGCGAGCTTGGGATGCCAGGAGAAGCCCGGAAGGTCCGACCCGTGCAATCCCTGTTCCCAGTGCCCTCAGCTGCAGCTACTCCACAGGTCCCCTGCGTGCCCTCGACCCCAACGCGCCACACCCTCGTCCGCAGCCCGTAGCCCGCCCTCCGCCACCGCGCTCACCCGTACGACATGCCGTACCCGCCCGCCAGCATGGCGGCGCTGCCGGCCCAGCTCTTCTGGTCGTTGTACGGCAGCTTGGCGCTGTTGCCCCAGCGGCGGCCCACGATGTCTGCCAGGCCGTCCCCGCCGCACATCATGGCGATGGCGATGAGGCCGGCGGGGTTGTCGCGCCAGCACAGCAGCGTGGCGCCGATCAGCACCAGCACGTAGTACAGCGGGCCCTGCAGAGATGTAAAGAAAGTTTAGTACATCAGTGTGTATTGGTACAGCATGACAAGCCAGCACAGCAGCGCGGCGCTGATGAGCTCCAGCAGGCAGTACAGAGGACGCTGTAACGTAGGCAAGGATTGTGAGCCGGTAAGGATAACACGATGGCATGGTCTATGTAGCCAGCATGCGAATGTGGCGCTGGAAAGCACTGCCACACAGGACAGCGGGCCCGGGGGACTGTACGGAGGGCATGCATTAAGCTCTCGCTGTGCCCCTCTTGCTGCGCCTTGTCCTGAATGCCCTACGTCCCCGCATCCCCGTGCGCGACGTCACGGCGCACCGGGCCATCCGGGTCCTCATGGGGTGCTGGCAGGGCGGGGACATGAGCGCGGTGGTCCTCAGGCCCTGGGAGGCCATGATTCTCGGCAGGCAGCCGATCCACGTACACCCCTAATGCGCTACACGATCAACTGCACAGCCCCTTCCAGTGCATCGATGCGCTGGGGGCCGTGGCGTCGTGCGCAGTAGGGGTGTACGTGGATTGGCTGCCTGCCGAGGATCATGGCCTCCCAGGTCCACCGCGCTCATGTCACCGCCGTGCCAGCACCCCATGAGGACCCGGATGGCCCGGTGCGCCGTGGCTTCGGCGTTCAGGTGGCTGGGAGCCCCAGCCCCGGCCTGCGCTCAGGTCTACTAGGTTGATCTTGACAATGCGGGGGTCGGCATCGGCAGGGTGGAACCGGGCCGACTGCAGGATTCGCTTGATAATTGGCGGGGATGCCCGGAATATCGGTCCACACCTACGAATGTACGATCGCCCGACCCGCACCTTGGCGACTGGCACACTCGTCCCACACCGCACCGTATACACAGGAGGTGCACTGTCAACGCCATCGTTCCGTCCTCCTCACCTTGAGCAGCTCTCCCCTGTCGCCCGACCTGCTGACGCTGCGCACCAGGCCGTCGTCCCGCACCACGCCGCTGCCCACCAGCAGCAGCCGCGTGGCGTTCAGCGCAGGCACGATTGCCGCCAGAAGCTTGGCGCCGGGGGCAGCGCTGTGGAACGAAGGATGAAAGCGGGACGCGGGTCTGTAAACAGGAGTGTTAACACTACGGTAGACAGGTTTTGATGTGTTGGGGTGGGGTTCTGGGAGTCGCTCGGCCCAGGGGCAGCGCTGCTGAACAGAGCGCGGGGCGCACAGCGTGGGCACACATGGTAGACACGGGCAACCCCATCCGCTCCACGTGGAGAGGAACTGTGCCGTGCGTCGCGTCCATGCATGCCCCCAGGGTGCCTCATACTTGCAGCCCCCTCCCACCTGAACAGCGGCCAGGTGAGCACGAAGAGCGGGCCGGCCGTGGAGTGCACCAGCTTGCGGCTCAGCTTCTGCATGGGGGGGGGGGGGGGCACAGGGATGGAAGGCGTGCGTGGGAACACAGCCGGGGACATCGCTGAGGACACAGTTGAGCACAATTTGAGGACATGGTTGCAAACACAGTTGAGGACACTGCAGCGCACGCTGCTGCGGCGCAAGCGCTCTCCAGTCCACCACAGTACTGGGTACGGGCACATGGGGCTGCACCACGGGACAAACCGGACCGCCGCGCCTGCTACGAACGCCAGACCAGCATATCATATCACTGCATGAAAAGCTTTTAATGTCAGACCGTCTGCACGTTGATGTCAGCCCACCTGATCCAGAACGCCACGCTTTGCCAGCGTGTTGAAAATCTTGACCCAGATGGTGGCGCCAATGGCAGCAGCCACAGCGCAGTACACGTCCCGGTACGGTGACACGGCAAGCGTGGCAAGGATCCCCGGCAGGGCAGAAGTAGCTACAGAGCTGCGGGTTGCTGCAGAGGAGTCGTCGCTGCTAGGGCTGTAGCGGCTGACCTGGCGCGGGGCCAGGGAAGGCGTGAGGGGTCCAGCGGGGACGAGGGCGCTTGCCGGTCGGCGGTTGATACGCGCGGGGGCTGTTGCGGTGCCAGAGGCATGTAGCGCCGCGCAGGAAACGTCACAGCTGCGTTGAGGGAGCAGCACAGAGCAGCATCCTTGCGGGGCGGCAAGGGCAGCCGCGCGCGGGAGGGGCGCGACATTGCGCCATCCTGACGGCGACATAGTCAAGCCGCTGCGGGCCATCGCCAAGCCCTGTTGATGTGCGTTAAGCATAAGCGTTGATGCCATCGTGGTGGGCTGCCGCGCCGGTTGAGGTCACCCTTGCTGAAAGCTCGATTGTCAAAGCGGCAAGAGCCGGTCAAGCAGAAGCAATAAGTTGGCGGTGTAATGTATTGATGCTCTACAGGTTGCGACTTCTGCAGTCGGTATCCGAAGCATACGCAATACTGAGGCTTATGCTTCCTGACCCCGATAGCGAAAATTGCTCCTCCCTGCCGTCGCTGCACTATAAGTAGCGGATCTTGGCCACGGCCTTCACTTGTAGCTTGGCTAACCTGCAGGTCTGGGACCTTGCAAAGTTTCCAGTACGGCCCGAGATTGATTGAAAATTCCTGCACAGCCAAGCCCCGGCAGCACGCCCCCCCACTTAATTGTACTTATCCCTGACCGCTGCTTTGGTGCAACTGATCTGGGTTCGCTGAGATCCATAGCGCCGAGGGAGTGAAGCTCAGACCAACTGAAGATAGCCGTGTAGCAGGACGGCGGAGCACTATGATGCTCACACAGACTCCTATCGCTGCGTCTAGCACGGTCGCCAAGCAGCAGGCTCGCGGCGTGGCTCGTCTTCCGACCACCGGGACCGCAACCACCCGCGTGCCATGCGCTTCGTCCCGCCGCGCTGCCGCAGCGTCAGCTACCCGCCCCGTCCGCAAGGCACTCAATGTCTCTGCTGCGGCAGCTACTTCCAGCGGCGCTCCGGCAGCGGGTGGCAAGCCTGCGAAGGTCATCGACCATGTCTATGACGCGATCGTGGTCGGCGGCGGTCTGTCGGGCCTGGTGTGCGGTCAGGCACTGGCTGCGCAGCACGGCATGAGCAACTTCCTCGTGACTGAGGCCCGTGAGCGCGTTGGCGGCAACATCACGTCCATGTCGGGCGATGGCTACGTCTGGGAGGAGGGTCCCAACAGCTTCCAGCCAAACGACAGCATGCTGCAGGTCGCGGTGAGTCGTGCGTAGGTGGGAGCGGAGCGGGGACGGGGCGGGGGGAAAGGAAGAGCGGCGATGCCGTGTCGGGGGCGACGGGGTATGTCGACCCGAGGTCGGCCGGGGTTACAGGGTATGGGGCGCTGGGCAGCTTACCTAAGCTCGACGCGTCACCAGTGCATGCTTCTCCAGTTGCCTGGAGGCCGCCGTCTCCCTCTTCCAGCAACTTGCGCCAGAACTTGCGCCAGCTCCTTCCCTTGCCCTGCGGTTGCCTTCAGCTGCCCATGTGCGTTTTTACCCCTGCCCCTAACCCATACTCACCCGACCCCTCCCCCTGCCCCCTGCACCCCATGCGCGTTCCAGGTGGATGCCGGTGTGGACAAGGACCTGGTCTTCGGTGACCCCAAGGTGGGTGGGTTAGGATGGGGTGCCCAGGGACAACTTGTGTTCGGGGATCACGAGGCGTTTTTGGTTGTGGGCGTGGGTGTGATACTGGTTAGAGAGGGTGGGTGTGGGTGTGGGTGTGGGTGTGGGTGTGGGTGTGGGTGTGGGTGTGGGTG
>VFQN01003876.1_pt1 | contig 20520 bp, 16 predicted proteins | sample 3512371 | NCBI WGS metagenome assembly VFQN01 (sample SAMN10412370, study PRJNA504923) | tailings metagenome | isolation source: Replicate 2 from Balatoc abandoned mine | place: Philippines: Itogon, Benguet | collected 2017-08-28
CACGGCGTTGTTGCCGAGCTCGTCGGTGCGGCCGACGCTCACGCCGCCCTTGATCCCGCCGCCCGCGAGCCACATCGTGAACCCGTAGGCGTTGTGGTCGCGGCCCGTCCCCTGGGCGTACTCGGCCGTCGGCTGGCGACCGAACTCGCCGCCCCACACCACCAGCGTCTCGTCGAGCAAACCCCGGCGCTTGAGATCCTTCAGCAGGCCGGCGACCGGCTTGTCGGTGGCGCCGGCGTGCTTGCCGTGGTTGCGGATCATGTCCGAGTGGGCGTCCCAGTTGTCGTCGTTGTGGGCGCCGCCGCTGTACACCTGCACGAACCGCACGCCGCGCTCGACCAGCCGGCGGGCGAGGAGGCACTTGCGGGCGAAGTCGTCCGTCTTCGGGTCGTCGAACCCGTACAGCGCCTTCGTCTCGGCCGTCTCGGTGGCGAAGTTCACCGCCTCGGGGGCGTGCTCCTGCATCTTGAACGCGAGCTCGTAGCTGGCGATGCGGGCGGCGAGCTCGGAGTTGTCGCGGCGCGCCGCCAGGTGCTCCTCGTTTTTCTCCTTGAGCCGGTCGAGGAGCGTGCGCTGCTGCTCGCGGGTGAACCCCGCCGGCGGCGACAGGTCGTGGATCGGCGTGCGGTCGGCGCGGATGACCACGCCCTGGTACGCCGCCGGCATGTAGCCGCTCGCCCAGTTCTTCGGCCCGCTGATCGGCCCGCCGGTGCGGTCGAGCATGACCACGTAGCCGGGCAGGTTTTCGTTCTCGCTGCCGAGCCCGTAGGTGACCCACCCGCCGAGGCTCGGGTGCCCGCTGAGGATGCGGCCGCTGTTCATCATGAGCAGCGCCGAGCCGTGGATCGGGCTCTCGGCGTACAGCGAGTGGACGAAGGCGATGTCGTCCACGCACGAGCCGACGTTGGGGAACAGGTCGCTGACGAGCTTGCCGCAGCGGCCGTAGGGCTTGAACTCCCACTTCGGCCCGACGACGCGGCCCTCCGCCTTGTGCCCGCCGCGGCCGAACGTGCGCACCGGGATGGTGCGCCCGTCGAGCCGGTAGAGTTCGGGTTTGTGGTCGAAGGTGTCGACTTGGCTCGGCCCGCCGTAGCAGAAGATGAAGATGACCGACTTCGCCTTCGCGGGGAACATTGGTCGCTTCGGCGCCATCGGGTTGACGAACGACCGCGGCGGCGCGGGACCGTCCTGCGCCGCCGCGCGCGAGAAGAACCCGTCGCGGTCGAGCTGCGACGCGAGGGCGAGCCCGGCGAACCCGCCGCCGGCCTCCCACAGGAACTCGCGGCGCGTCCGGCCGCAGAACTGGCGCGGGGTATCGGACATCGGTCGGCCTCAGCTGGCGGGGGTGGTCGGGTGGGAACGGACGGCGTCGAGTCAGGTCCAGATTTCCAGTTTCAGGCCGGGCACCAGGGCGTAGTCGCGGGCATTACGGGTTACGAACTTAGCGTCGTGGGCGATGCAGATCGATGCGATCCGTAGGTCTTGTGAACCGACTCGAATCTTCGACGATCGGGAGCCGAGAAATAGCGTGTGGGCGGCCTGACTATATGGGAGTGCTGCGCATCCGCGGACCCCCTGAACCGATTCCAAGAACAGGTCGTACGCCCGACTGACGGGGATTTTCACCTGTCCCGCCTGGGCCTTGCGAAAACCGTCAAGACGGCCACGAAACAACTCCTCGATCACGACGATCGGCACGAATCGGTCCGCCTCTGCTACGGCTTGAAGTCGTTGAAGGTACGAGGGGTGGCCGTCGATCAATTCCGAGAGGATGTCGGTGTCGAACGCGGTCATTCCGGAAACTCTCGTGCCTTTTCCTCGTCGCGGGCGCGGTAGATGTCGCGGACGATCTCGTCGAGGTACTCCTTCTCTTCCGGCGTGTGCGGTGTCGGCTGGGGTGGCGGGGGTAGCGTGACCACGACGAGCTCCCCGCGGCTCTGGCGGGCGCCGAGATCCGCTACAAGCGCGGCGACGGCCGCGTCACGGCTCGCAGCGGTCGCCGCCAGCTTCTCCGCTCCAAGAACCGACGCGGTGAACGCGCCGTCCCGCCGCTCCACCCACACCGGTACGCTCGTCACGGCCGTGCCCTCCTCCCCCATCCTACCGGCGCTCAGTCGAGGTAGACGAACTCGTTCGTGTTCAGCAGCAGGAGGCAGTAGCGGGCGAGGGCGGTGCGCTCGTCGAGGGCGTGACGGGTCCGCAACTCGGTGACGAACGCCGCGTCCTTCGCCACTTCCACCGGCGGCGGGGTGCGGCCGGTCGTGAGGCGGACGGCGCGCGTCACCTGCGCCGGTACGTCGCCGGGTGCCTCGCGGAGCAGCCGCGCCGCGAACGCCGCCGCCAGCTCGTTCGAGAACTCGCCGTTGAGCAGCCCGAGCGCCTGCGTCGGCACGGTCGTGGTGTAGCGCACGGGGCAGCTGTTGTCGGTGTCGGCCTGGTCGTGCGTCGCCAGGATCGGCACCTGGAGCGCCCGCTTCACCCCGACGTACACTGTCCGGCGACTCGCTTCCTCGGGCGACGACACCGGCCAGCCCTGGCCCGGCACCGACTGCCCGGCCAGCACCTCGCGCGGGATCTTCGGGTACACGCTCGCGCCGTGCATCTTCTCGTTCAGCGTGCCGCTCACGGTGAGGATCGAGTCGCGGACCTCCTCGGCCGTCAGCCGCCGCATGGCGAAGCGCCAGTAGCGGTGGTTCGCCGGGTCGGCACGCAGGTTCGCGTCGTCACCGATGGCGGAGAGTTGGTAGACGTTCGACGCCATGATGAGCCGGTGGAGGCGCTTCATCGTCCACCCGCCCTCGACGAACTCGGCGGCGAGCCAGTCGAGCAGTTCGGGGTGCGTCGGCGCCTCGCCGAGCTTGCCGAAGTCGTTCGACGACGGCACGATGCCTCGACCGAAGTGCCCCTGCCAGACGCGGTTGACGAGCACCCGCGCCGTCAACGGGTTGTCCTTCGACGCGACCCAGTTGGCGAGCACGGTGCGGCGCCCGCTCGTCGTCGCCGTCCGCGTGACCGCCGGGTCGGGGACGCCGAGCACCTGCGGGAAGCCGGGGACCACCTCGGCGCCCTTCGCGTGTGGGTTGCCGCGCGGCAGCACGTACACTTTCGGCGGGTTCGGGTCGCACTTGTTGACGGACAGTGCGAACTCTTGCCCCGCCGGCCGCGGCCGCTTCTCCAGCGCGGCGCGGTCCTTCCGCAGCGCCGCGTAGTCGGCCTTCGCCTTCTCGTCGAGGAAGCCCGGCACCTTCGCCACCACCTGCGGGCGGTCCGGGCCTTCGCTCGCGCGCTGGTCCTCGGCCGGCATCTTCTTGATCGCCGCGTCCTCGACCGCCCGCAGCTTGCGGCCGAGCTCCTCGATCTTGGCCTGCCGCACGGCCAACTCGGCCTCGTACACCTTCCGCCGCGCGGGCGGGGTGATGTCGGTCATGTTGGTGCTCGACGACACGCCGCGGGTGTCGCTGAACGGGCGGATGTCGCGGAAGAAGGCGAGGAAGCGGTAGTAGTCGGCGTGCGGGAACGGGTCGACCTTGTGGTCGTGGCAGCGGGCGCAGTTCATCGTGATGCCGAGGAAGCCCTGGCCGGTCACCGTCACGAGGTCGTCGAACCCGTCGTACAGCGCCTGCGCCGGGTCGGCGGGCTCGTCGTCCCACAGGCCGAGGCGGTAGTACCCGGTGGCGATGACCGCGTCCGGGTTGTACCCGGGCATCTCGTCCCCGGCGAGTTGCTCCTTCACGAACACGTCGAACGGCTTGTCGGCGTTGAACGAGCGGATGACGTAGTCGCGGTAGCGCCAGGCGAACGGCTTCGGGCCGTCGCGCTCGTAGCCGTTCGTCTCGGCGTAGCGGACCACGTCGAGCCAGTGGCGGCCCCACTTCTCGCCGTAGTGCGGCGACGCCAGCAGCGTGTCGATCAGCTTCGGCCACGCGTCGGCCGCCGTGTCGTTCACGAACGAATCAACCTGCTCGGGCGTTGGCGGCAGCCCCCACAGGTCGTAGTAGGCGCGGCGCACGAGGGCCGCGCGGTCGGCGGGGCGGACGGGCGTCAGGGTCTTCTCGTCGAGCTTGGCGAGAATGAAGGCGTCGATCGGCGTCTTCACCCACGCCGCGTTCTTGACCGCCGGCGGCGTCGGCCGCTTCACCGGCTGGAACGCCCAGTACCGCTTCGCCTCCTCCGTGACGACCCCGCCCTTCTCCTTGTGCTTCGCGCCGCCCTTTGCCGTCAGCTGGTCGGCGGGGAAGGGGACGCCGGCGCCGACCCACTTCCGTAGAACCGCCAGATCCTTGTCGGGGAGTTTCCCCTTCGGCGGCATCCGCAGTTCCGCGTCCTTGTACTCGACCGCCTTGAGGAACAGGCTGGCGGCGTGGTTCTTCAGGTCCACGCCCGGCCCGCTGTCGCCGCCGGCGAGGACCGCCTCGCGGGTGGCGAGGCTGAACCCGCCCTTGATCTTCTCCTCGTCCGCCCCGTGGCACTTGAGGCAGTGCGCCGCGAGGATGGGGCGGACCTCTTTCTCGTAGAAGTCCACGTCGGCCTTGGCGAACGTCTTCGGCGCGTCGCCCGGCTGGCCGGCGGCCTGGTGGACCGTCGCGGCGGCCACAATGGCGCCGAGCGCGACGGCGGCGAGCAAACGACGGCGGGGCATGGCAGTCATCCGGCAGGCGGGGAACCCGCCCCCTGTGGGGCGGGCAGCGGGGGCGGGGCGGGCTCAGGGCGACTCGACGGTTACAGCCATGATAACAGGGGCGCTGGCGTCCGGTCCCTTCACGAACTCGATCGAGCGGAGTGCGGCGTCCGGCCGGCGCGGCGTCACCGCGAGGTAGCGGACCTGCTGCCCGCCGCGCATGGCGAACGCGAACTGCGACCCGGGCACGTCCACCCGCCGGATGTAGTCGGCGAAGTGGACGCCGTTCACCAGGTCGTGCGTCTCGGTCTTGCCGTCCTCGTAGGTCAGCCGGACGGTCATGCTGACGGTCCCCTTCGGGATCGCCGGGAAGTTCCAGCCGCCCACGCCGCTGAGCAGGTGGACGGCCTTCGCCTTCCCGGTGAACGGGAGTGCCACGCCCTTCGGCATGTCGGGCGCCCGCTTGCCGTTCGGGCCGTACAGCATCACCGCATTCTTCGTCGTGTCGCCGCGCGGGTCCACCAGCACGAACGGCACGCCGGCGAACGTCTTCGGCTTCCAGTCGGCGAACGCCAGACGTTCGGCGACCCCGGAGTCCTCGAAGAACATCCCCTTCGTCGTCACCACCGTGGCGACGCGGTCGAGCGGCAGCGGGACGTATTTCCCCTTCTGGGTCAAGAACTCGAGAAGGTCGGTGAGCTCCGTCGGGTTAATTTGTTTTTCAAAGCCCTCGGGCATCAGCGACTTCTCGGTCTCGGCCAGCGTCTCGATGTCGTCGCGGGCGAGCGGGTGGCGCTTCCCCTCCGCGTCCACGACCTCGACCGAGGTCTTCGTCTCACCGGCGAGGAGGCCGACGAGCGAGCGGCCGTCGGTGGTGACGACGCGGTACGCCTTGTAGTTCCCCTCCACGCTCCGCGACGGGTCGAGGATGTGGATGAGGAGTTCCTCCTTCGGGTGGACCGCCATGCCGGTCAGGTCCGGGCCGATCTGCGTTCCCTCGCCGGCGTAGACGTGGCACTTCGCGCACTGCGCCGTGAACACCGTCTTCCCCTTCGCCACGTCGCCCATCTTCGTGACGACGTGGTGCAACTCCTCGATCACCTTCTGCCGGTCCGCGTTGGGCAACCCGCCGCCGGCGGCGAGGAGCTTTTGCGCCCGCGCGGCGATGGCCTTGTCCGGGTTTGATGCCAGCCCCGTCTTCTGGTCGAGGGCGAGCATGTCGAAGCGGAGCTGACCCTTCTCGACGGCGTCGAGGAAGGCCGCGGCCGAGTCGGGGCGGCCGAGGACGAGCCGCAGCGCCGCGGGGCGGGCGGTCGTCGGCAACTCGCGGAGCCGGCCGACGACCGCCGGGCCGACCGCCTTCGACCGCGACGCCGCCAGCGCCTCGAAGACACCGGCGGCGACCGCGGGCGGCGTCTGCGGCGTGACGGCGGCGAGCAGCTTCGCCGCGGCGTCGGCGTCGTCGGGGCGGAACTCCATCACCGACTTCGCGGCGTCGACGCGGTCGGCGTCCGCGGCTTTCGCGTCGGCGACGGTGTTGAGGAAACCGGTGACGACCGTGGCGAGTTGAGCGTCGAGCCCCTTCACCCCCCCCGCCGAGGCGAACCGGAGGAGCTTGCCGCGCGGCGCCGGGGCGAGCTTGCCGAGGAGGTCGCCGACGGCCTTCTCGCCGTCCGGCGACAGGTCCAGTTTGCGGCCCGCCGGCCACCCCGCGGCGAGGCCGGCGAGGATGGCGTCGTCGGCCTTCGGGTTCGTGCCGAGGCTTCGCAGCAACCGTTCGACCGGCGAAGGCGCCGCGGCCGGCTGCCCGCCGGGTCCGGTCGGCGCGCCGACCGGGGCGGGGGAGTCGGCCTTGGTGGGCGGTGCCTTCGGGTCGGCGGCGAACGTGCGGGCGACGAGTTCGACCACCTTCGTCGCCGCCGGCGGGAGCGTGCGCTCTTTGGGCGTGTCGGCGACGGCGGTGAGGAACCGCAGCGGGTGCGCCGCGCCCGCGGCGGCTGTCGCCTCGGGCAGCGCGGCCGCGTCGAGGAAGCCCGGCTCGGTCAGGTGCGTGGCGATCACCTTCGTCAGGTTCGGCGCATCGGTAAGGTCGGCGGTGGCGAGCAGCGCCGCGACCCGGACCGGGGCGTCCGGGTCGGCGTAGGGCGACTTCGTGGCAAGGCCCGGGACGAGCCCGTCGCCGTGCTCGGCGAGTTTCGCCACCAGCCCGAGGTACGTCGCGCGGCGGACGGCCGCGGACCGGTGCGTGACGCCGGCCCGTACGGCTTCAAGGAGCTCTTCAGGAACGGCCTTGGGGCCGAGCAGTCCGGAGAGTGTCCAGACGGCGTGGACGGCGCCGGCGTTCAGGCCGGTTTCGTCAGCGGTCTGATCCTTGATGAGCGCGTGCAGCGCCGGCTCGATGTCGCGCTTTCCGCGGGCGACGAGGAGGCGCTGGGCGTGCAGCCGCCACGTCAGGTTGGGGTGTTTCAGCGTCTCGACCAGCACCTCGGGCGAGGCGGTCGACAGGTCGAGCCGCGGGTCGGCCTTACCGGCGTGGACGACGCGGTAGATGCGGCCGTGCGTCTTGTCGCGCAGCTCCGTCTCGTACGCGTTCCCGGCGCCGTTCCGAAACCCGACCGGCGTCGGGTTGTGCTGGACGATGAAGTTGTACCAGTCGTTCACCCACATATTGCCGTCCGGCCCCACCTGGGCGTCGATCGGCGAGGCCCACTCGTCGTCGCTGGCGAGCAGGTTCCAGCCGTAGGTCGCGGCGAACGTGGCCCCGTTCGGGCGGACGGTGAACGCCGCCGTCAGGTGACCGGTCGGCTCGCTGACGAAGGCGGTGCGGTTCCAGTACTCGCGCGGGTAGGTGCGGGCGGTGTAGAGGGCCACGTGCGACGCGGCCGTGAACCCGCCGTGCCAGTCCACTTGGCGGACGTGCTCCGTCACCGGCTCGAAGTGGTTGTCGGCGGCGATGTTCGCCAGCGGCGCCGCGCTCAGCCCGCGAACCTTCTCCGTGTAGCGGTTCGGGATGGGCATGTGGACGAGCGGACAGCCGTTCGCCGTGCTGCCGAACAGTTCGCCCGACTCGTCGAAGTTCAGCCCCCAGGTGTTGTTGTTGGTGCTGCGGAGGAATTCGAGCTTCGCCACCTTCAGCGCCGGGCCGTCGGCCTCGACCCGGATGCGGTAGAAGCCCTGCTTGAACGACACCCGCTCACCGCCGACCGTGCCGGTGAACCCGGCGTAGCCGACCGAGCCGTACACCCAGTTGTCGAACCCGTAGCGGAGGTTACTCGGGCCGGCGTGCGTGTCGTAGGTCGCCCAGCCGCGGATGAGTTCCTGCTTCACGTCGGCGGTGCCGTCGCCATCAGTGTCCTTGAGGAACAGCGTCACCGGCGCCTGATGAACGATCACGCCGCCGGCGTAGGGGAGAATGCTCGTGACGATGCTGAGCTTGTCGGCGAACGGCGTTACCGTGTCGCACACGCCGTCGCCGTCCGTGTCCGTGCAGATGACGATGCGGTCGCGGCCCTGGCCCTCGCCCTTCCGCTCGTTCGGGTAGTCGAGCGTGACCGACACCCACAGCCGGCCCTTCTCGTCCCACGCCATCGCCAGCGGCTTGCCGCCGAGCTTCTCCTCGGTGACGAACGGCCGCACCTCGAACCCGACCGGCGTGACGTAGTGCTTCACACTCTCGGCCATCGGCAGCGGCTTCTGCATCCGGGTGATCGGGTCGGCCTTCTCGCCGCGCTTGCCCGGGTAGAACGGCACCTTCGCCGGGACGTACTCGAACGGCGCCAGCCCCTTCGGTAGCGCCGTCATGTCCGGGCGGGTGAAGAACGGGCCGGCGAGCGCCGGGTCTTGCCCGCACGCCCAGCGCACGCCGCGTTCCAGCAGGTTGTGGAAGCCGGGGTTGCTCCAGGTCCGCTGGTCGTGGCCCCACGCGGTGTAGAAGACCCGTCCCTGGCCCTGCGTCCGCACCCACGTCCACGGCTCCTTCACGCCGGGCTCCTCGCGCACCTCGAGGACGGTGCGGTCCTTGTCATTGTGCTTGTGGTGGACGTAGGTCTCGTCGAAGCTCGTGAACGAGCGGTAACCCTTGAGGATCGGGTGATCGGGCTGAACCGCCGTGGTGCGGAACGTGCCGGTGGTGTGGCTGCGGAACTGGGCGCCGACGAGGTCGATGTACGCCGGTGAGTTCAGAAAGCAGTAACTCGCGCAGTGGACCGGGATGAAGCCCTTCCCGCTCGCCACGTAGTCGAGCAGAGCCTTCTCTTGCTCGCGGGAGATCTTGGTGTGGTTCGCGTAGACCATCAGCCCGTCGTACTTGTTCAGGTTCTCCGCATTCAGGTCGTCGAGCTTGTCAGTGTACGCGAGCTGGATGCCGCGCTTGGCGAATACGGGCTGGAGCTGCGCGAACCGCGCTGCCGGCTGGTGCCCGGCGGTGTCGCCGAGGAACAGTAGCTTGAGCGGCGGCGCGTCGGCGCTGCGGACGTGCTCGCGCGCGGCGAACACGGCGAGCAGGACGGCAACGATCGGCGGGAGAGCGCGCATCGCGGAGTCCTCGTGCGGGCGTTACACGTCCTGGGCCACGGCGTCGGTGAGCAGTCGGACGATCCCGGCCACCGCCCCCTGCCGCTTGCTCCCCTTGGCGGGGACGATGCGGGTGTCGGCGAACGCGGGCGGGAGGGTGCGGGCCTGGGCCTGGCGGACGACTTCGTCGAACAACCCGGGGTCAGTTTCAAACAATCGCGAGTGAATGAACAGGGTCGCCGGGTTGAACAGGTTCAACACCGCCGCCACGCCCACCGCCAGGTACTTCACCGCCGCCCGTAGCTCCGCCGACAGGTCCACCGTGCCGGCCCTGAGCAGGTCGATCACCTCGTCCACGTCCACGTCGCGGCCGAGCTTCTCGGACGCCCGCAGCGCCAGTGCGTGGTCACTCGCCACGGTTTCGAGGCAGCCGTGGTTTCCGCACCCGCACGGAAGGCCGGCGTCGGCCACGACGGTGATGTGGCCGATCTCGCCGGCGAGCCCGGAGTGGCCCGTCACCAGCCGCCCGCCGGACATCACCCCGAGGCCGACGCCGGTGCCCACGTCGAGCATGGCGAAGTCGTCCATGCCGCGGGCGAGGCCGTACTCGCGCTCGGCGAGGCAGAGGGCGTGCGACTCCTGGAGGAGCGTACACTCGATCCCGAGGCGCTCCGCCAGGTCCGCCGCCGGGCAGTGGCCGTTTGTGATCGGCAGGTTCGGCGACAAGACGCCGCACCCCTTTCGATAGTCCACCATCCCCGGAAGACTCACACCGAGGCCGAGCGTCGTGAGCCGGGGGCGGGACATGAGCTGGCGCGCGGCGGCCTCGATCGCGTCGAGGAGCGCGGGGTAGTTCGCCGGTGTCGGGACGGTCACGAGGTCGGTGTGCAGTTCGCCGTCGAGCCCGGCCGAGACGACCTCGCAGTGCCCGCCGTCGATCGTCACGCCGAGCACTTGTGCCGACGAACTCGCCAACCGCAGGCGCGGCGCCGGGCGTCCGCGGGCCGTCTCGGGCGCGTCCGCCTCTTCGAGCAGCCCGGATTTTAGCAGCGCCGCGACCGCCTTCGACACAGTGGGAGGACTCAAGCCGCTCTCACGCGCGACTTCGGCGCGTGAGAGCGGCCCGCGCGACTGGATGACGCGCAAGACCTGCCGTTCGTTCAGCCGACCGACCAGAGCCGGGCGGATGGTCGTGATCGCCGACATGGCGCCGTTGCCGGTGGGTGCCATAGATTCGACCAGACTACAGCCCGCCGGCGAGTTTGTAAAGCATCTTTAGTAAAGTCGATTTAGAAAATTCACCGAGCTGAACGTTCAGATCACCGGGGCGTGTCGCTGCCGCTCGCGCCAGCCACGGAGTGCGAACCCCTTTAGGAACTCGACTTGTTCCGGCTCGATGGAGTCGCCGGGGATGGTAAGAACCGATCCGTTCAAGTGCAGCAGCGTCCAGTTACGCCCGGTGCGGTAGACCTGGATCACGCCGTCGAGGTACAGCCACACGCGACCGGTCGGCGTGAGCAGTCCGAGGCGCTCGGCTTCCACGACGACGTCCACCTGCCGCGCCGCGACCGTCGCCACTCCCGCCAGAAACGCGATCAGCCCGCGGCACACCACGAGCGGCAATAGGAGCAGGACGAAGAACCACGCCGACACGACGGCGCCGAGGTACGCGACGCCGCTCGTGAAGCCGAGTGCCGCCGCGAAGGCCGGCAGGTGCGGGGTGAACTCGACCGCGAGCCGGTCGCGGCGGCCGAGCGCGTACTGGAGGCGGAACGGGACCACAGCCGTCTTCCCCGGAACGACCCCAGCATACGGCACCGCGCGCCGCCGTCCAAGCCCCACCCGGGATCGGCCCGACTTGCCCCGCGGCGGCGATTCGCTTCAACGAGAGTCTCCTTGTCCGTGGAGACCGTGCGGATGACCCCGGCCGGCACCGGCCCGAAACGCGACCCCTGGTCGCCGCGCATGTGGGAGGGGAGCGACTACCCCCCGTACCTGCGGCTCCTCGCCCGCAACCACTTCGCGGTCGGCCCGCGGCAGGCGTACATCGCGCTGATCGCGTCGGTGGTCACGGTCGGGAACATGGTCCTCCGCTGGTTCCAGGAGGGGCTGCACGGCGTCGAGGTCCGCCGCACCGACCTCGTCGGCCCGCCGGTGTTCGTCATCGGCCACTGGCGGACCGGCACCACGCTGCTGCACGAACTGCTCTGCCTCGACGGGCGGCACACCAGCCCGACGTTCCTCCAGTGCTTCGCGCCGACACACTTCCTCCTCTCGGAACGCTTCCTCAAAGGGCCGCTCAAACTCCTCGCCCCGGACAAGCGGCCGATGGACAACATGGCCGTCGGCTGGGACCGCCCGCAGGAAGACGAGTTCGCCCTGTGCCTGCTCGGCCTGCCGTCGCCCTACGCCGACATCGCCTTCCCGAACCGGCCGGGCGTCTACCCGGGGTCGCTCGACCTGTCGGGGCTCACTCCTGGTCAACTTGCCGGTTGGAAGCGCGGGTTCGTGCGGTTTCTGAAGGCCGTGACGTACCACGACCGCCGGCGGCTGGTGCTGAAGTCGCCGCCGCACACGGCGCGGGTGAAGGTGTTGATCGAGCTGTTCCCGGATGCGCGGTTCGTCCACATCGTCCGCGACCCGTACGTCGTGTTCCCGTCCACGGTGAACCTGTGGACCGCGCTCGGCCGCAAGCACGGGCTCCAGACGCCGTCGAATCCGGAACGCATCCGCGAGAAGGTGTTCACGGAGTTCCGCACGGTCTACGACCGGCTCGAAGAGGCGAAGCCGCTGATTCCCGCGGGGCAGTTCCACGAGCTGCGATACGAGGCGCTGGTGAAGGACACCGCGGGCGAAATGGGGCGCGTGTACGAGGCCCTCGGCCTCGGCGGGTACGACGCCTTCAAGCCGCGCCTGGACGAGTACCTCGCCGCGACGCGCGGGTACGAGGCGAACAAGTACACGCTGTCGGACGCGGACCGTGCCGAGGTGACGCGGCGCTGGGGCGATGTGATTTCGCGATACGGGTACGAGCCGCGGTAATTTCGGATTACGGAGTCAGGCCGGATCGGGTGTGGGGCCGTTTTCCAACCGGCCAATGTCCGGCCGGTTGGAAAACGGCCCCTCAGATGCGCGAGGCACCGTGCATCGCCCGGGTTGGTAACCCCGGGCGGGCGCGGGCAGGCAAATCGGCCGGTACACTTCGATGAGATATCGGGTATGGCCCCACCGAGTCGGCTGCGGCCCGGACCGCGGTGGCAGAATCGTTGCGCGGCCGACGCGTGGACGTTCCGGAGTACCCGGTGCGGATAGCCCGTGAGGCGCACGAGTGATAAGTTTGGTCAATTATGGTCACGCTCGGCACGACCCATCGGCCCGTCAATCGGTCGACGCCGAGTGCGAACCCCGATGTGGTAAACGACTTGCGAGCCAGGGTGTCAGAACCCGGGAGATGCATGAGTCGCGAATCCAGTCAATTATGGTCACGCTTGGTGTCGGAATCCGACACCAAGCGACCAGCGGCCGCCGTCCTGACCCCGAGCGACAGACCGCCGACTACGGAGGTCGGTCAGCTGCCGAATAGCGCTCGAATCACGAAGTACCCCAGTGCTGCCGTTGCCGCGCCGATGGCGAATACCGCGAACAGCAGGCCGATCACCACCCCGGTGCTCGCCCGGGCGGTCCGCCGCGGGTCTTCGAGGGTCTGTTCCAGAAGCCGGACGTTTTTCACGTTCGACTTGAACCCCAGGTCGAGCAAGTCGCCGGCGAACGGGATCAGGCCGACGAGGGCGTCCACACCTTGATTCAGTACCATTCGCGCGAGCACTGGCGCCGGTGCCCCGAGGCGGTGGGCGATCAGGATGATGTAACTGCCGACGACCGAACTGATCGTGTCACCGACGCCGGGCACGAGGCCGAGCAGCGCGTCGAGGCCGATCGACACCTTCGTACCGGGGAGTGTAATGGCCCGGTCCATGATGTTGGCGACAGCGCGGACCGCCGGCAGCGCGGACTTCGGGTCGTCGTTCAGGATGAGTTCAGGCTTCGGTAAGGCCGTGGACATCGTGGCTCCCCGGGCGTCGGGCGGTGTCACTGCAAACCGCTTGCCGCATCCTTTTCGGCCCGTTCGCGGTCGTGCTCGGGCTTGAGGAAGCGGGCGTCGTACACGAACGTCCCGAACGGCACGAGCGCGGCGACGAACCCGTAGACACCGGACATGATCCCCCACCTTCTCGCCTGCATTGCGAGCAGGCCGGCGATGCCGAAGGCGATGACCAGAACGCCGTGCGCCCAGCCGACGTACCTCACCGGGAGCGGGTTCGCCCCCAGCGCCTCGACGTACTTGATCGGCATCGCCACGAAGAACAGGAGTAGGGCCGAGACGCCTTCCACGAGCGCGATCACGCGGAACCGGCCGACGGGGGTCGAGAGCAAGGCTTCTCCTGGCAGTGGCAAGGGGCGTGGGGTGTGGGGCCAAGCGGGGACAGCAGAAGTATCGTATCGGACCGGTTCGCCCGTGCCCCTCGCCCCATTCCGCCGGCTACTACCGCAGGGTGGCCGGATCGACGCGGGCGGTCTTGATGTGGGTGCGCCGCCACGTGTAGGTCATGACGAGCTCGCCGGCCGCGGTCTCGATGATCGCCGGGTACGAGTACTCGCCCGGCTCCGTCTCCAGGTCGCGGACCTTCCGCCACGTCCTGCCGTCGTCCGCCGACACCCCGAGGCTGATCGGCGAGCGGCCGACGGCGACCGGGTTGTAGATCATCACCAACTGCCCGGCACGGGTGCGCACCGCGTCGATGCCGGCGCTCGGGTTCGGCACGTCAATTTCCTCGCTCGGCGCGAACGTCCGCCCGCCGTCGGTCGAGACGGAGCGGCACACCTTCAGCGTCCGCGAGCGCGTCAGCGCCACGACGCCGCGGCCGTCCGCCGTCGGCACGAGTGTCGGCTGGATCTGTCCGAACGCCCGCGGGAGCGGGAACGGGTTCGAGCGCGTCCACGTCTGCCCGTCGTCGTCGGAGCGATCGACGTAGGGCGTCCAGTTCCGGTAGCTCTCGACCGACGAGCCCGCGAGAATGGCTCCGTCGGGCAGCTGGATCGGCTTCGCCCGTACCGGGCCGTAGAGTGGCGTCGGCAGCATGCGCGGCTCAGTCCAAGTGCGGCCGCCGTCGGCGCTGGTGCGGTCGTAGCCGGTCCAGTTGTCCGGCTTCGGCCCGGCCTTGTACCACAGCCGCAGCGTCCCCTTCGTGCTCTTGAACAGCACCGGGTTCCACGTCGGCTGGCCGGGCTCGCTGCCGACCACGGTCGGCTCCGACCACGCCCGGCCGTCGAACGTGGACAGCCAGATTTGCACGTTCCGCGCCCCCTCGGCGTCGCCGGCGAACCACGCGGCGAGGAGTTTTCCGGGCTCGTGCTCGGCGACGGTCGAGGCGTGGCACGACTTGAACGGCGCCTTCTCGAAGATGAACATGTGCGACCCGTAGGAATGGGGAGAGCGGATTCGGCCGCTATCCTACCGGGACACGAGCGTGGACGCGAGGGGTGGAATGGGGACGGTCACGGCCGAGGAGCTCCGTACCGCCCTCGCACGCTTCCGGCGCGAAGCGCGGCCGGGCGTCGTCCACACCGACCGCTACCGCCTCGCCTACCGCGCGTGGGGGAGCGGCCCGCCGGTCGTATTCGTCCACGGCATGGCGGATGTGGGCCGGTCGTTCGTAATGGTCATGGCCCGCCTCGCCGACCGATTCACCACGATCGAGTACGACCTGCCCGATGGCCTCACAGACGGCAGCGCGATCGGCCCGTACACGCACCGCGAGTACGTCGCCGATCTGCTCGCGCTGCTCGATCACCTCGGTCACGGGTGCGCGACGGTGGTGGGGTCGTCGTTCGGCTCGACGATCGCGCTAGCCGCGCTGGCGGAAGCGCCGGAGCGGTTCTCGCACGGCATCTTGCAGGGCGGGTTCGCACGTCGGCCGCTGCTGTGGTGGCAGTTCCGGCTCGCCCAGATCGCCCGCTTCTGGCCCGGCTACCAGGGCGATTGGCCGGCAATCCACGACTTCGTGATGGGGCGCGTCGAGGGAAACATGCGGGCGCAAGTGCCGCGGGAGGTGTGGCAGTTCTTCCTCGACAACCACGGCCGCACGACCTGCCGCGCCGCCGCCGTGCGTACGCTGACGATCGGCGCGACCGACCTGCGACCCATGCTGCCGGCGCTGCGGCTGCCGTTCCTGCAACTCGGCGGCGACCGCGACCCACTCGTGCCGAAGCAGTATGAGAAGGAGATCACGGCCGCGGTGCCGGGGGCGCGGCGCGTCGAGTTCGCCGACTGCGGTCACTACCCGCAGTACACGCACCCGGGGCCGATGGCGGAGGAGATCGGCCGCTTCCTTGGCGTATGAAGCGAGTAGCGGGGCGGTTGCGTTACTTCCCGGACTTCAGGTCGAGCTTGATCGTGTTCGTCCCGGACTTGATGTCTTCGTGCAGTTCCGACTTCAGGTTGTACCGTGCCGGGAACAGCTCCTCGGTGAGCACGACCTCTTCCTCCTTGCCGTCGAACCCCTTCTGGCGCCGCGTGCCCACCTTCTTCTGACCGGTCAGCTCCACGCGGTAGCGGCCGGGCTTCAACTTGGCCTCGAACGCGCCGTCCCGAATCACCGCCCCCTCGCGGCCCGACCCGCCCTCAGTCATCACGAACGTGACCGCCCCGTTCGGGACCGCCTGGCCGTCGAGGGTGACGGTCCCGGTGACGTTCGCCGGCCCCCCGCTGCCGCAGCCGGTCAGCAAGGCCAGGACGAGGGCGGGTGTGTAGCGGGTCATGGGCTCGGTGGGTTGGGAGAATGCGGTCCGCCGTCGTACGGGCCGCGGATCGCGCGTCAGTTTGAAACGACTTCGCCGGTGTCCATCGTCCCCATCGCCTGCCACGCGGGCAGGTTGACGCCGTTGGCGACGAACCGGGTAGAACCGTCGCCGTACACCGCGTTCACGCCGCCGGTGTGCCGACTGCGCGCGGCGTTCTGGCGGCTCGTCGTCCCCGAGTTGGTGCAGGGCATGAGCGGGTCGGTGTTGGCGATGAGGCCGCACAGCGCGTTGTCCGGGACGGTGCTGTTCGGGCCGTTGATCGACATGAAGATGTTCGGGCAGTGACTCGGCGACGACATGGTGGCGTCGTGCCAGATGTGCCCGCGGAAGTCGCCGTCCGGCCAGTTCCCGGCGCCGTTCTGGTTGTTGTCCTGTTTGGCGACGATGACCTCCGACATCATGAGCGTGTTGGACGTGCCGTCCGTGATCTGCACCAGCGTCGCCTGGTACGGGGTGAACTGGTTCGCGCCGGCGTTGGCGATGGCCGAGCACCCGAACACGCCACGACCGGGGCCGGTGGCGCCGCCGCCGAAGAGGACGGTGCCGTAGCACACCAGGTAGTTCGCCCGCGCCGAGACGTAGCCGGACTGGTCCGTCCACATCGCGCCGGGCCGGTCGCTCGGGCAGTAGAAGACGTTCAACGGGATCTGCGTCACCGCCAAGTTCGGGGCGTTGTACCAGTGGGTGTTCAGGTTGTACGCGGCGACGAGCGGAGCCTGCTCGAGGTAGGGCATGATGAACGGCGCCCAGTTCTGCCGGTTCGGGCTCACCTGGGTGAAGTACGGGAGCTTCCCGTTCACGTCGTGGTAGCCGTGCATCGCCAGCCCCCACTGCTTGAGGTTGTTGGAGCACTTGGCCCGGGCGGCGGCTTCGCGGACCTTCTGGACGGCGGGGAGGAGGAGCCCGATCAGGATGGCGATGATGGCGATGACGACCAGCAACTCGATCAGCGTGAACCCGCGAGGAGAGGGGACTGGACGACCCATTTGTGGACTCCGGCAGGGGGCGGAGGGGTGGGCGAACGAGTCACACCCGATCGTCACGGGTTCTGCACGAGCCGTCAAGCGCATTTGTGCGTCGAGCCGCCGCGCCGCCTTCCGACATTCTCCCCACCGCGCACGTCGCTTACACTTCCTCCATCTCCCCGCGAACCTCCCCCAGTTTCGGCGAATCTAGCGGTTGATCCCGTCGAGGTGACTGTCATGGCGAAGCTGCGGATCGGCCGGGAAATCCTCAAGAGCGCTCTCGACCGGGCGATCCTCACCGAAGCCGAACGCGCCACCCTCGAACGGCTCCTCGCCGGGGCCGGGCAGAAGGGACCGGTCGCCGCCGAGATCAACCAGATCCCGCTCCCGGCGCTGCGCTCGCTCCTCGACGACAGCCGGCTGTCGCCGAACCAGCGCGCCGTCATCGTCATGCACGTTCACGGCATGTCCGGGGCGACGGGCTCGGACCGCGACCACGTCTACCAGACGGTCGTCGGCAACCCGGTCGAGTTCGGCAGCACATTCGCCATGCTCGGCACCAAGACGCCGAACGTCGAGCTGTTTCTGAACGGCCGCTGGTACCCGGTCACGCTGAACGTGCAGTTCCTCAACGACAACCGCGAGGGGAACCACCTGAGCAAGGGTGTGCTCCTCCACGGCACGCTGTCGATGTGCGAGACCGCCTACGGCTTTAGCCGCTACGTGTACCCCGACATGTTCCTCGACGACGCCGGCCTGGCGCGCGAGATCACGGTCCTCCAGGTGCTGAACCACTTCGGCTACCGCGGGGTACAGGCGCAGGCGGGGGAGTTCAACCTCAAACTCCTCCGCGCCGAGCGCCAGAGCCGCGAGCGTGGGAGCGTGGTACTCGTGTGTGGCCCGGTGGTGACGATCAGCAACCGCTGGCTCCCCGGCCCGGAGAGTCGCGCCCTCGGCACGCCCGAACTGCCGCGCCGCTGCGTCGTCGAAGCGGAACTGGAAGTCGCGGAGGAGCAGCGGAACTACTACGCACCCTACGGCGGCAGCCAGGAGGGGATGAGCCGGCTTCCGTTCGTCCGCGTGTTCAGCCTCGACACGAAGCAGTACGTCTACGCCGACGTGGACGACGTGAGCGCGTACGAGTTCGACGAGCAGGCGATGGGGAAGCTCCACCTCTCCGGCGAGATGCTCGGCATCCTCACGCGCGTGTTCAACACGCCGGTCGAGGGGCTGTTCGGCGACGTGATCAAGGGGAAGCACGGCGGCGTGGTCATCCTCGCGGCGGGCAACCCCGGTGTGGGGAAGACGCTGACCGCGGAGGTGTACGCCGAACAGACACGCCGCCCGCTGTACGTACTGGAACTCGGCGAGCTGGGAACGAACGTGCAGCAGCTCGAAGAGAACCTGAACCGCGTGTTCGACCGCGTCGCCCGCTGGAACGCGGTGCTCCAGTTCGACGAGTGCGAAATCTTCCTCGCCCAGCGCGGGGAAGACCTGGAGCGCAGCGCGATCGTCGGCAGCTTCCTACGGCTGCTCGACTACTACCAGGGCATCCTGTTCCTGACGACGAACCGCGCCGACGTGCTCGACCACGCCGTCCGCAGCAGGGTGATGATCAAGCTCGACTACCCGGACCTGGACCAGCCAGCGCGGGCGGTGATCTGGGCGACGATGCTCACCGCCGCCGGGCTGACGTTGAGCAACTGCGACGTGATGGGCCTCGCCGAGACGGTGCTGAACGGCCGCCAGATCCGCAACCTGACGCGGCTGGCGAAGATTCTCTACCCGGCAGGCACGGTGACGCTGGAACAGATGCGCGGGGTGCTGCGGTATGGGTGCGCGTGAACCGGCGGAACGATCGGCGTGAGCCGTCTGTTCTCCAAGTGGCTCTTGATTCCGCGTGGGAACCTTCCATAATTTCAAGAGCCGCGCCCAGGTGGCGGAACTGGCAGACGCACCAGCTTGAGGGGCTGGCGGGAGCAATCCTGTGCAGGTTCAAATCCTGTCCTGGGCACTCGTTGCGGGGTAAGGGGTTACGGCGATAACCGTGGCCCCTTCTTCATTTCCCACCCCCGCGTTCGTGTAACACTCGTGTAACAGCGTTGCCGCCGTGTTGGTCAGCGTGGCCCTGGCGAGGGCTGAATCATGGCGTCCGTCCACCGCGACCCCCGGACGAACAAGTTCCTGCTCATGTTCCGCCACGGCGGCAAGCAGTACCGCAAGAGCCTGAAGACCGCCGACCAGGCCAAGGCCGAGCAGATGCTGTCGCGGGTCGAGGAGGTTCTTGATGAGCTCGACCGCGGCCGGAAGACCCTGCCCGAGGGCGCCGACCTCTGGGAGTTCCTGAAGTCGGACGGTCAGCGCTCGCAGAAGGCCGTCGCTCCGACGGTGTTGACCCTGGAGCAGTTGTTCGCGCGGTACGAGGCCGAAATGCCGGCCGGGACGATGGAGAAGAACTCGCTCGACACCGTCCGCACCCACTGGAAGCACCTCCTTCGGCTACTCGGCCCACGCACCGCCGTCAAGGAGGTTACGACGACCATCCTCCATCGCTACGTCAACCAGCGGGCGAAGGAGAAGTTCCGCGGCAAGAACACCCGGCCACCGACCATCAAGAAGGAGGTCGGCTCGCTGCGGGCCGCCTGGAACTGGGGGAAGCTGCACGGACTCACGACCGGTGACGCCCCGACGAAAGGACTTCGCTACGAGAAGGAGGACGGGAAGGGCGGGTTCATGACGTGGGCCGAAATCGAGCAGCGCATCGCCCGCGGCGGGTTGTCGGACGACGAGGTCGAGGACCTGTAGGACGGGCTGTTCCTCGACACGCAGCAGATTATCGAGTGCCTGGAGTACATCCGCGGCGTCCAAGCCCCGCCTTTCGTGTACCCCATGTTCGTGTTCGTGGCCCGCACCGGGGCGCGTCGAAGCGAACTCGTCCGGTCGCGGGTCGAGGACATTGACTTCGAGAACAAGCAGGTTCGCATCCGCGAGAAGAAGCGGGACACCTCGAAGAAGGAGACCGAGCGGTTCGTCCGCCTAAGCTCGCGTCTAGAACGGAGCCTGAAGGAGTGGTTCGAGAAGGAACACCCGGGCGGGCCCCACACTTTCTGCCAGTCGGGGGTAGTCCCCCGGAGCGCACGCGAAGCCGCACAACAGGTCACCAGAGTGGCGCGGGTCGGGCCACGACCGCCGCAGGCCGGAAGGCGACAGTCCATGAGCGGACTGACCTGCCCGAGACGGTCGCACTGACCGAAGACGTTGCCACCTACTACTTCAAGAAGGCGCTCCCGGGCAGCAAGTGGGAAGTCGTCCGCGGGTTCCACGTCTTCCGTCACTCGTTCGCGTCCAACCTGGCCCGCGAAAACGTCTCCCGGGACGTCATCGACGGCTACATGGGCCACCAGACCGAGGAGATGCGCAAGCGGTACAGGCACCTATTCCCCCAGGAGGGAGAGAACGCCATCCAGAAGGTGTTCGGTGACGACTAGTGGACGGCGGCGGGAGTTTGGTGGGGGTAGACCGGCCCCATCTTCTTCCGGGCGTCGGCGACCTTGAAGCACCACC
>VFQN01003877.1_pt1 | contig 20518 bp, 28 predicted proteins | sample 3512371 | NCBI WGS metagenome assembly VFQN01 (sample SAMN10412370, study PRJNA504923) | tailings metagenome | isolation source: Replicate 2 from Balatoc abandoned mine | place: Philippines: Itogon, Benguet | collected 2017-08-28
TGGCCCGGGTGCCCTCCGCGCAGTGCGAGCCCGCGTCGGTCAGCGAAGCGGCGGTAGCCATCAGCGCCGGGCGCCTCAGCGTGGTAACTGCGGGGAGGACAGAGTGAGGTGGCCAGGGGTTCAGTCCCACGTGGTGATAATTGCCTCTGGACCATGTGTGTAAGTAACAACGCATGTAGACACAACCAACCGGCTCGTGCAGGTTACAGGTCATTCACCTCACAACACCTCATGTGCGCCCAGGAATCTGCGCACAGGCGATGCCCCCTTGTCACAGTCTATCCAGGACGCTGCATGTCCGTCCCCCCCCTCTTGCACACAGCTTCAGCCGCCCCCCATCTCACCCTTGACGGCGGCGGCGGCGTTGGGCAGGCCAGTGCTGGCCCGGGTGCCCTCCGCGCAGTGCGAGCCCGCGTCGACCAGGGCGGTCGCCTTCACCAGCAGGGCGCCGTCCACCAGGAGAACGCCGTTGATGGAGCCTGAAGGCAAGGGCGCAACATGAAACGTCATGTGCACTCATGCAGACAGCGAAACAGTGCGATTTTATTAGGCACCTTCTCTGTTAATTTGCACCTCCTATGCACTGAGCTGAAGAAATGGTTGACCACGAGGGTTGCTCACATGCGTAGCTCTGCAGCGCGTTGCGGTCATCGGTGTCCACGCCAGCGGCCTGCGCCCGCTGCATGAAGAGGGGCGTAGCGACGTAGGCATCCAGGGCGTGCGCGCCCCAGTAGCTCCTGCGCCAGGCAGCCAGGTCCACGTCCGCCGGTGGTGACACGCCGTCCAGGGCGGCCATGTGCAGCCCCTTGGTCTCGCACGTGAGCTCCGCTGCGGGGACATGTTGGGGACGCATGCAATAGGCAGCTTAACAAGTGCAGCCCTGTCACATTTTGGACATGGCAACACTCGGGCATGGCAACACATATGCAATGGCTACGTTCCTAACAGTATAATAATCGATCGGAAGCCCGTCAAACCAACTCAATATTGCTCCCCTGTCCCCTACCCTGCAGTGAGTCCGTTGTCGCCCGACCACTTGAGCTCGCCCTGATGTCGGACTCGTCCTTGAGCGGATGAGCGGCCATGAAACCCTCCTTGATGTGGACCCACGCCGGCTGGACCACCCTCTGCCTGCTCCTGCTGCACGGATCCGCGTGCCATCTGCCCGCCCACAACCCGAAGGGCCGCGCCAGGGGCGCCGCCGCCATCGGCGTGATCTGGGTCGGAAGCACCGCCATCAAACTGCTGCAGCTGTTGGAACCGTTGCTGTCGCACCTGCTGCAGTTGCTGCTCCGGCGGGTGGTACTGTCCCTGCGGCTGCCGTGGCTGCTGCTCACCCAGCTCGCCCAGCTGCTGCACGGATCCGCGTGCCATCTGCCCGCCCACAACCGGAAGGGCCGCGCCAGGGGCGCCGCCGCCATCGGCGTGATCTGGGTCGGAAGCACCGCCATCAAACTGCTGCAGCTGTTGGAACCGTTGCTGTCGCACCTGCTGCAGTTGCTGCCCCAGTAGCTCATACTGCTGCTCCAGTTGCGCCTGGTCCACGTGGCCATAGCTGGCGATGGTGGCCATGCGGCTCATGGAGGGAGGGTAGCCTTGGCGGGGCAGGTGCAGATCCCCGCCCCCAGGGCGACCATCGCCCTGATATGGGTCCGGGGCACCAGCGCCGGAGGAGTGCTGCTGCTGCTGCTGCTGCGGGTTGTACCGCTCGTGCCACTGCTGCTGCTGCTGCAGCTGCTGTTCCGGCTGCTGTTGTTGTTGCTTGTACTGCTCCCACTGCATGCAGCTTTGTGCAATTGGAAGGCTGCTTGACACGGGCCGCCAGCCCCCGGGGGCACCCGTCCAGGGCTGGCCCCCGTCGGCGTTGGCGTGACGTGGGTTGCCGTTGGCGTGATGTGGGTCGGGGCTACGTGGCGGCCACCAGCCCACCGCAGCGCCCAGCTGCGGCTGTGGCTGCTGCTGCTGCTGCAGCTGCTGCTGGTGCTCGCGGTGATGCGCCAGACGCTGGTGTCGGTGGCCCGAAACATCACCGCCAGGACCAGAGGGGGGAAGAGGACTGGAAGCTAGGCGCCGCTTGACGTGCCCCGTTCCTAGTCGCCCCGCCGTGGCGCCGCCAGGGGACTCGGCAGCGCTTGCGTTGCCAGCGCCTACGAATGGGTCAAACCCAGGAGACGCCGGCGTCTGCCTCTTGTGGGTACCCGGTGCGAGTGGCGGTGGGAACGTGGTACGCGCGCTGCTACGCCCGCTGCCACTGACGACCGCCAGGGCGTGTGCAACGGGCCCGCCGCTGGCGCGCCGTCCGCACGTGAACCTGGAGAACTGGTTGGCCTGGGGTGCGGCTGCCCCTGGTGCTGGCGGGTCACCGGCGGCGCCGAGGCCACTGACGCCTGCCAGTCCCCCGCTGTCAGCCACCCCCTGCGCCTCGGCGTCGTCGCCACCTCCACCGCCTCCACCGGCGACAGCCCCGTCGCCATCGCCACGGGCCGCTGCGACGACAGCAGCGACAAGCCACGGCCTTCTCCCCTGCGCGCAAATGAAATCGTCAGGTCGAGTCAGCGAGTCCTGACGTGGTCCCGGGCCACGAGCCCGACAATGGATCTCGAGCTGTTGCGATGTTGCAACATTCCCGGAGTCTCACCTGTTCGCTGGGAGCTAAATACTTCGAGAGCCGCGTGCGCCAGTGAAAGACCAGGTCTTCAAAGTACGCGTTTGGGTAGCCCATGCCCGCGTGCAGCGCGATGAGCTCGTTCACAAACTCCTGCTTGCTCTTCCCTAGCGCCTTCAAGTCTATTAAAGTACCATCTGGGTTGAAGAGGCACGAGGGCATCGCGTACTCCTTGTGTCGCAAACAGGGCGGGGGTAGCTCCTTTACGTGCCATGACTGCCACTCTGGGTCATACCCTAGCAACGGTACATATGCCATTTTTTATAATGGGTATAGCACACGGACGTGCGCGTGGTCACATCGGTAAAGAGTGCAACAGCAGAAAGGTGGCTCCAGGAGGGGCCGGTCCCACGTCGGGATGTGGAGTGGGAACAGGGTGGGAATGGGAAACAGGATAGGAATGACAGGATGGAAACAGGATGGAAACACCACCACCAGCCCGCCAGCCCGCCACCTGGGAATTAAGTGCGGGAATTTGGGAATATGTGGCTCAGGGGAATTCCATTTTCCCGGTTACTGGCCCGATGCCTGACCCGATGGGGAATGTCCATTGCTTGACAAATCGAAAGATTGGACCAATTCGAATACAGAGGGTGCAAGCGTGGAGGCGCTGCACCGGTGCCCCGCATGGGACAGCGCCATGAGCAACAGCAGCAGCAGCACCGCCCTGCATGCAGCCCAGCCCTCCTTTACGGCTGCATCTTCGCCAGCTGCCTCCAAGCCCCTGCCGCCCCGGTCCCGGTCATGCCTGCTGAGTGGTTGGCCCCGGCCCCCTGTTCCCTCGGCGTCGTCTGGGTCTGTGGCCCCCTGTTCCCTCTAGGTCTGTGGCCCCCTGTGCACCACCACCTGGCGGTTTCTATTTGAGTGCGAGGTGAGGTGCAGCCGTTGTGTGTGGCCAGCAGAAGAGCGTATGGGAGATGCATGAGCAAAAACCATGATACACGAAAGGCAACACGCGAGTAGCGGGGATGTAGGTGGCCTCGCCATGGTGTGGTGCGCTTATTTTCTTGCTGACGGTTAGCCTGACGGAACAAGTTGCCGAAGAACGTGAAGCTACAAAGGAACTGCTTGCGCCGCAAGGCAGAAGCAGCTCAATAACCATTAGGTGATGATGTGGCTCATTGCTGCGGCTGGCCTGCGACTTGACGGACCGACATACATGCATGGGTGAGCAACATACATGGGTCAGCACGGCAGCAGCGACACGAACAACAGCTCTTGCATACTCAGCAAGTAAAAGCTGTCATACTATTCTTGGAGTCATTGTTGGCGCCGACGTGCTGATCGCATCATCCGCTCCAACCATGAACCCGGCTGCTACAGCCAGGGAACTCCCCTGCTCAATGACAACGGCTCGGTGTATTGACCGATGTAGTGACTGGACTGGAGGCTTACAACACAATACACAACATTGGTATTCAGGAACTCTGAGTAACTTCAACATCCATCGGGATTCGGTGTGGCTTGAGGCGCCTCCTGCGTCTGGAGGGCACCACCCTCCACCGCGTCACAGCATCCCCGCCGCAGGTACCCCGGGCCCCGCTGCTACCCTGCGCCCGATCGGTCCACTACCGTAGTCCACATGAGCCCCACGCATACTCTTGGTCTCTGGCCTATGATGTATTGCATAGTCGCTGCGGGGACCAACCATGACAGTCCACAGCGGGTGCTGTTGCAGCTACGGTTGTGCCTGCCTTGTCCTGCTGGATGGCACCGTATGCACCTGGACCGTGTGCGTTCAGCCCACACCTCGACACGTCCAGCTCATTTCGAGTAACCACGCCTCACTGTAACTTGGCAGCCTTTGGTATCTAGCAGCAGCATGCGTCCTCACGCCCTCGTACTTTGGGGGCGACACACATGTTAGCACAACACACAACCTGTTTCCTGCCCCACTTACGCGCTTGCCGGCCTAGCTCAACACCAGTACGGCCCTGCATGTCATAGTTTGCTACTTGCTGAGCATAGCACCCCATTTTGCTAAATCGATACCGCACGGCAACGGCGCAGCCACCCCACACACTGCACTGCTGGCCGGACTCATAATGCTGTGGCCGCTCCTGGTGGCGCCACACCACGCCACACACTGGAGGTCTGTGCAAGCCGCATGACGCCCTCTGCCTACAGTCTGTCCACTTCCCTGTGCTCCACTGCCCCTCAGCAATCAAGCATGACTCCGTCGGAACACATCAACGAAACCGGTGCAGACGCGACGTGCAGGTGCGGCTTCCATCCATAGCGCAGTGCAAACCCACGGGCTTCTGCTCCCAGCCGCAGCAGCAGCAGCTGCTGCTGCCCTAGCCCGCGGACCGTGTGCGCTGCTCATTGCCTTGCTGTCTGCTTTGCTTCCGCTTCGCCGCACCCACTGCTGCTGCTTGCCGGCTTGTCACGGTGGAGGGTCCAACACCGCTGCCACTGCTGCTGGCCCCCACACCACCGCTCGGCTGCTGTGACGGTTGGCCCGGCGATGCGTGCAACTGCTTCTGCTGCTGTCCTCCGCTCCACCTTCGCGGCAGCTCCACTCGCAGGAAGGTGAACTCCGCGCAAGGGGGGTGGTTGGGGTTCGGCTCGCGGTTGACCACTGCGGCAAAGGGCCGGGCAAACGTCAAAAGTAGTTTAGCAGTGAGGCCAGGGCATGCGATATCTGCAGTGGGTTGGCCGAGTACGGCGTGCCGAGAGCCAGACACTGCAGTGCCGCTTCCGCCCCGCCTACGTCCTGGCATACCTCGTCCAGTCCCCATGGAGTCGTGTCTGGTCCCAGCCACGCAGGGAAGCACCCACATGCGTAACCCAGCGTCCCCAGGTGGTGTGCGAAGAGGGCCAGGTCCGCAGCTGTGAACTCCTTCTTGCCCCACACCGGGTCCTTCCTGAGGTGCAGCTCGATGGCAATGATGGTGGGCAGGCCGGGGGTGTCCACCGTCCAGCTGCCCAGCGCTGCCCACTCGGAGCCTGGGGGCAAGGAAGTGGGGATCCGGGGATGGGGTATGCCGGGCAGCCGGGAGGAGACAGCTGTGGCAAACCGGTTGGCCGGCGTGGGAGAAAGGCTGGCGCCTTACTTGGCTGACGTGCGCTGCAGGCTTTCATGTCGTGCACTTGTGGACAATTCCGTACTGCCCTTCGATGTGAAAACAACCGGGCTGTCGTGGGCCCAGCAAGGATGCTGCACTGGTACGTAGCTGTAGGTGTGACGCATGCAAGCCAGTTTGCCCAGCAGCCCACGGCAGCCGACGGCGCGTGCCGAAGAGCAACATGCAGTCGGTTAGCGTACCCTAACAGTCGGCAACCCCGCCTGTCCCACCTTCTATGTCAATCTTGAGGATGTGGACGTCCGTGTGTCCGTTGGCCTGGAGGGCCTGGTCCCACGTCAAGAACTCTGGGCCCATGGAGCGGGGGCCAACACACTGCGTGGGTATGCAGGGGAAGAGCAGAGTCAGGCACAGTGCGCTACCATGGCTGATGTTGTACCCGCTGCAGTTGACGGGAATGCCACGACGCCAGCACACGCCACGTGTCCATCCTACCTACCGAGGCTTGACTAAGCTGGCGGACCTAGAACCCCCGCCCTGTACGCTCCAGGCCACCGCCAGCACACAGCAGCACTGGGAAGTGTGGCAGTGTGCTGACCCCTGGCCGCTTGCCCTAGCCTGTTGCGCAACGCAGTCGTACGCAGCATCATGCATCAACACCTTACGCAACCTGCCAGCCTGTCGGTAAGGTCGGGCTTGGCAGTGCTCTCTTGCGCCGTGCGCGGAGTGCACTCGGTCCCCAGCATGGAAGCGGCAACGCCACTTGTACCGCGCATTGTATGTGGCGCTGTTGACACTGACCCACCAGGCACCCGCCACACCAGTTAGCTATTACACCCATGACTGGTGTCAGCCACCTCACCGACCTTCTTGACGAATGTATGGCGCTCCGGGTCAACCGCCGACCCCCGCACGGTGCAGTCGTACTGCACAAGGGGGGTGCCAGAGGGGATGCCATAACGCAAGCGCCAAGCACGGGGTACCATGTACGGCAGGTCATTGAAAATGGTAGGTCACCCTGTCATGCCTATGTTGTTTTAGGCAAGGTCTTGCTGGTAATGGAACTGTCCCACTGCTGTTTTGTAATCGCTGAGCCAGCTAAATCCCGCAGAGTGCGTGCTTCACCAGGAGCTGCAGGCCGGGAGCGCTGTGCCCGGCTGTGCGGTGGCAAGGCGTGCTACCAGTATCTGCTAGCACCATCCACTAGCAGGGGACTGCAAACGTTGCGTACCGTGAACACGTCGCATCGCGTGGTGTTGAGGATGGCTTCCTCAAACAAAAAGTTCATCCGGCTGCCAAAGCTGTAGACAACGCACGGCCCAGGTGGCATCAGTTGGCCCAGTGGTGCGCAGAGCCATTTACCGCCGTCCTGGTGGCAGGAGAAAGGGTGAGATGGTATGAGTGCGGCTTAATCACAGGCCAATGGGAGCTTTAGGAGCAAGGCGTTTGGCAAGCCGCATGGCCTCGCACGCCACTTGAGACAGTTGCATGTCGATACGTCTGTACTGCGGCCGATACTCTTGGGTTTCTCTTATTGACAAGGTTCAAGCAAGTCATGCCATTCAGTGCGCATTCCTTTCGCGGTTATAAACGTTGCGCAAGGGCTGTACTTCAGCGCGTACAGAGTAAATCGTCGGGCGGGCCAGGTAGTTGTCACAGGGCATTCGTCACAGACCACTTGTCGGCAACCAGTTTTCACGACTAGAAGAGTATGCGGTCAACTTACAGTTTCAGGTTCGGGGGAGCCTAACCGCGCCAGATTCGTGCCAGGTGGGCAGGTGACAACCGGCTGAAGCAGGTCAAAATGGCTCCAGCGTGAGTGCTGACCTTGCGAGTACTCCATCACAGTGCGGAATAGGTCTGATCGCCATCTAGATAGGTTCGTTGCCGCGGTGAGGCCATATGGGCCATCAAACATGGAGACTGACATGGGGTGCCTATGCACCGCCGACGGATGCAGTTGAGGCCCACATGAGGCACGTTCGATATGGATAATGCAGAAGAGCAGTGCGAGCGTTTTGCACAACATTCGGTCAGCGGCCAACGCTGCACAGCTTGGTAGGGGCGAAGGTCCTCTGTCCATGCGCACTATTAGCAGCTTGATTCTTGTAGGTAGTGCATACTACGAGTCAATGCGAAACCAATACCAATACAAAGTGCTGCAGTAGTTTTTGAATGTTGTGCAGGCTGTGGGCATCAGTCACGTCGGCTCCGTACCCTGAGAACTCCCCTGCGTGAGTCCCAGCGCCGTGAACCCGGTGGCATCTGACAGGGCGCCGAACGACCAGCTGAACGGGCTCCTTATACAAAATGTCACAGGTTCATACATTGCCCTTGCATTGCCAGCCGACGTACCACTGCTGCTCACTGGCCGTCTCCCAGTACACGATGGGAAGCGGGTGGGATGTGGCTGGGATTGTAGGACGACCGTAACAGGCACCAACACAGCAACAGGGTCCAAGCAGCAGCCCTGGAAATGCTGTGAGGGGTCCCTCGTCGAGCGCCCTGCCCCCGAACGCTTTCACCAGCAGATGTCAACCGAAGCACGGAACACGGGGGTTGCCTTGCCCCGCCAGGTTCAGCAGCCCCTGCCCAGGGCACGAACGACCCGCCGTCTACCCGGTTACACGTGTATGACAAGGCAATCGCACACGAGCAAACCTGCTTTAAGTCGGTCATACATGTAGCCAGCACCCGTGTCTTCCAATCATGCCCAGCGCTGTGGCAGCGGTTAGGTTCGACCTGCCCCGCACAAAGCACAGGCAGTATTAGGATGAAACGCCAACACTCAACTGCTCAGCACACACCCCAAAGCTGTACCCAAGCATTATAGTGCAGCGCAGCATTAGGCGGTGCTTAGGCCCCACCTCACACCTCCGTCTCCGCAATCCCTGCCCCTATCCGCGTGCCTCTGCTCTCCGCCCCTGGCGGCTGCACGTCGGCATGCGCCAGCCGTGTTTGCCATGCCACATGTACTGCCAGGTGCAATGCCATGCAGTTGAGGCACCCCCATCCCCCATCTCCCCTCTTGATGCACATATACACACCCTTCCTTTCCCTTCACCCCTGACCAACCCGAATCCCTAGCCCGCGCCTACCTGCCAAACAGCCCCCGCCTGCCCATTCCTCTCGTCTTCCTAGTGCGGCACCCCTCTGCACCGACAACTGCAAACGTCCAATCCTGCCCCAGCTGCCGCAACTGCCCTGCCGCCGGTCGCGCCTTGCTCCTTCTCGCCTGCTCCTGCCGCCCCCCCCCCCCCCCCCCCCGGGGGAGGGGGGGGGGTACACCTTGGCAGGGGTTGGGGGGTGGGATGGCATCACGCCCTCCATCGCCTTGATCATGCTCTTGGACACCTGGGGTTGTGTGGAGAGGGAAAGGAGTGGTGTGGGGCGGGGGCAAGGGGAACGGAGGTGAAAACGGACCGGTGGAGACCGGGACGGCGTGCGGCAAACGGGGCATAGCACCCAACGGGGAGGAACAGGGGTGTGGGGCGAGGCGCACGCAGCTGCATGGCAGGCAGGGGCGTAACGGAACGCAAGGGCCCGCTGCACAAGGAGCAACGAGCTGTGTCCATACTAACACGGGGGGCAGTTGCACGAGTGTGCTATCCAGCATAATGTCATGGCTTCCTGTATGGTTCGGCCTGTGTAATAACAGTCACACTTGTCCTCCTGTGTTCTTTGGCTGGCCCGGAGAGATTCGCACAGCAGCCTGTGATGGCTGGTGTAACCGTTATTGCCTTCCTTGCGCGCGTGCGCTGAACCGCCCCCCAAACCCTCCAGCCGACAGCCAGCAACCCTGCCCATTCCCGCTTCCCTGGGCGCACCTTGGGGAAGGACAGCAGGTCGAAGCCGTTGAGGATGTCCCGGAAGCGCGCCGGGTCGGGGAAGTCGCCGCGGGGCAGGTGGTGCTCGCGCTGCACCTGTGTGTGCAAGGAAAACGCACAAGCAGCGTGAGCAGTAGCGAGGAGCACGGCTGGGGAAGGCCCAAGAAAAGGTTTTGTGCAGGTAAGGAGGCACAGACCCTTCCACAGGTGGCATACTGTGTCTACGACGTAGAAGCTAAGGGGCCCAGCAGCCAAGCACACAGCTGCTGGAATGCGTCACGATTAGGTCTGTCGCCGAACGCTGACATGGAAATCCGGGACAACCTCCCTCTCTAGCACATCCCGCACTTCCCCTCTACCGACCTACGACTCCGCCAAAACGGCAGTTGCACATGACGGGCATGAGGCCGTCTATTTCCTCCACCCCGCCCAAACCCACCGCCCCAAAATAACTGGTGACGCTGTTAACCATCTGCAACCGCGCTAGAGCCCACGCTACAGCGTGTTGCCACACCCCGCCCTTGCCCCTCTCCCCTCGCGTGCACCCACCGCCTCAAAGTTGGTGATGATGTCGTCCATCAGCTTCTTCTGCGCCTTCTGCGTGCCGAACATGGCGGGCATCTGCTTGCGCAGGTGGCCGATCAGCTGGGGGGGAGAGGGAACGGAAGGGTGCACACAGGAAGCGTGGGTGGGTGGGCCCCGCATAGGTGAAGTAATGCGTCGGGCAATTGCTGTTGCAGTTGGTGCAAACGGCGTTGTGCAGCACCAGCGGTGGGGATGCGCTCATCTGAAGGCGGTTTGAAGCCAGTGGTTCCGGCGCGGGGGGCTAGGAGAGACGGCTGGGACGTCGGCGACCCATGCACAGCTGCTTGCACCCGCCCGTTGGCACCGTTTCCTACCAACGGCGGACGCCATGCACAACCCCATACACTCCGACAGCTTTACACTCCCCCCACACGCACACCCCAGGCGTTCCGGGCTGCCGAGGTGGCTGTGTTAGACACCGTACGTCACAGCTGACAGGTTACAGCCTTTCCACGCCCACCCTGCCCTTGCAGCGCAGCCCCTGCCCCACCAGTATGTGGATCTTGGCGGCGCGCACGCGCTTGACGAACTCGTTGATCTTGCGGTCGGTGCTGCGCTGCGGGATCTCGTACAGGTCGTGCAGCAGCTGCTTCTGCTCGGCCTCGAACAGGGGCTTGCCGTAGGGGTTGACGCGCTCGTTGATGGGCGCCTCCGAGTTGAACGACCCCACGTACACCTGAGGTAAGGGCCGGGGCAGTGGGGCTTATGCAGTACCGCAGTAGGACATCAGACATACGCGCTTTGCAGGTCAACGCAGTCGGTTAAGCGCTGTAGTAGGGACAGGCGGTACAGTAAATCATCGAGCTGTACTGAAAACTGCGTCAAGAAGTGGAGGGGCCACGCATGCATGCGACGGGAGCCAAGGGCAGCACAGCATGGGTGTGGACAATGGAGCCTCGCGCGATAGGGCTGGTGGGTACAACGGACACGCGGCTCTTGGACATCCGGCAGGCAGCGGGCAAGAGGAAGAAGCGCCGACACATGGGGCGGGCACCCCACGAGCGCACCGCACGCCATGGCCCTACGCGGCGAACGGTTTGACGCCCTGCCATGCCCCTGGCCGCCCCCTGTGACACGCGGGGCGCACGCTTCCCCGACGCACCGCAATCGCCACCATGCCCCACCCGCCCCGGCCCCTGCAGCCGTACCTTGCAGACCTCTGGGCTCTTGAACACCTTGCCCAGGCTCCACATGAGCGCGCCGTACACGCGCATGAGCTGCTGCTGGTCCACCTGGTCGGCCTTGTTGAGGATGACGCGCACCTTGTCGTCGTGGCCGCGAAGGCAGTTGATCACCTGGGAGGCGGGGTGCGGGTCAGGGGCCATGGGACGTGAGCTTGCACTGTTGAGTGCGGTAGCAACAGGGGTCAGCATGGTTTCATCAGTGTGCTGCGGCGTCGGAGACAGCTTTGACCTCGGTTGGGTCGGGCGAAGCTGTGCCGTGAGCAGCTCAAGGTGCAAGGAAGCACGGTGGCATTGGGACGGCGTGGACTGTTCTCGGATCAAGGAGCTGACTGGTGATGGAGCCATAACCATAGCAGCACGTTGCCGGTGTTCCCCGACAGTGCCCAACCACCGAGTCGGCGGTAGCCTCCCAGCACTCACGCTCTTGAACTCGTCCGAGATGTCCAGCTTGTAGGGGTCGAACAGCAGGAAGATGAGGTCGCAGCGCGCCGCGAACCACTCGCAGATCTCCACGAAGTTGTACGCGCGCTCAATGCGCTGCTTCTCGCCCGAAAGCACACCTGCGGCGGGGTGGGTGCAAGATCAGTCCGGCTTTCATACACAGCCATGCGCTTTGGTCATAAGCACACGTGGGTCACAAGGGTTCCTCCTCAAGAGTTTATGCGGACCAACCGACAGCCCCTTTCCCTGCCCACTTGGCGTGGCCACTCTCCCCGCTTGCAGTGTCCACCCCTATCCCCTGCTGCCCGACCCTCACGCCACCCTCCAACTTCGCCTTCGGGCCTGCGCCCGCTCCCAATACCACAACCCCCGGCCCACCCGGCATGCCCACCCCTGCCCCCACCTACCGTACTCCTACCCACCTCGCCCAATCGCCACTCCTCCGTTCCCAGTCCGCTACTAAGACACCGCTCTCCTCCAACCCTTTCTCGCCCGGCCCCCCACCAGGGTACGTACGGCGTACGGCCCCCACCTGGCGTGTCCACCAGGCTGATCTCCTCCAGCAGGCGCGCGGGGCACTGGCTGCCCTCGAAGCGCGACAGGAAGCCGGTGCCGAAGGATGCCAGACCCTGGTACGGCTTGTCCGGCTGCACGGCCAGCGTGTTGCCGGGGATGCGCCGCTCCTCCGCGCCGTGGAACACCTGTAAGGGCAGACACAACACACATGCCTTAGCTGGGCTGGTGTGCCCTCAGCTTTTACGTGGGTGCTGTGAGTGCTGTTCAGGCGCAGTCGCACGAGCTCTGTTTACAGCTCTGTCACACGTTTCATCAAGTCCCGCCGGCTTTGCGTTGCGGCCACAGCCGAGATACCATCTCTCAGCGGAAACTGCCGCGTGCAGGTGCATCGGGGCATGCAGACAAACAGCTTCCTCAGTCCTTCTTGTGCAGGAGCGTCCGCGATGCGGGCTGCGCTATGCACGGGCACATGAGTTTCAAGGCTATTGAGGTCATGGTGAACCGCCCTCACGCGCACTGCACCGGCACGGGCACAAGGACATGCCAAGTCCCGTCCAACAACGGTACGGCTTAGGTCTATACTGGACTGTCAGGTAACAAGGGAATACCGTAGCCTGCGCCCAGTCACGGCAAGCCTTGCTCCCCTGGTGCTACCAACGGCGCCTCGTTCCTCCACAAACCCGCCCCCCCTTAGTAACACGTTGCCGCTCTGCGGTTGCCACCCCCCGCGCGCGGCCCCGCACCCACCACCACGAACCGGTCGGTGGTGGGCTCCGGCCCGATGTGCGTGCCGGGGTAGTCGCGGCCCAGCAGGTACTTGATGAACGTGGTCTTGCCTGCAAAGGCAACGTGGAGAGAAAGGTTATGGCGGCGTTGCTGGGTTTCCTCTTAACGCCGTGCCCCGGCCCAAGCCCGTGGGCATCTAGGGCCGTGGGGCCAAAGGCCCTTCGGTGGCAACAGTTAGGCTGCGGCGCTGCGCGCCCGTTGCAGCGCGACACTGCAGCGCACAAGCAGCACACCTTACTTTGGACATGCCTGCCCGCTGTGACCCTTCATCTCACAAGCAGCAGTGGGCGCCCTTCCCGTACACCACCTGCCCCCGGTGACAGGGTTCCTTGCGTCTCACGCGTACCCCCCGTGACCATGGCTCCAGCCGCAGCGCGAGGGGTCTCTCACCTATGCGCAACAGCGGGCGCCTCTTCAGGCTGCCCCCCTCAGCCGGTCACCCACCCACCCGTGGAGTACTGCCCCAGCAGCAGCACCGAGGGCTTTGCCTCGAAGTCGCTCTCGTTAAGCAGCGGGGAGAAGAAGTGCCCGAACTTGAACTGCTCCTCCAGGGGTCGCACCTGCAGGAAGGTGGCGGGTTGCGCCATACATTCTCCTCGTTAGCCAGCGGGCAGCTGGGCGTTGGGGGCAGAACAATTATGAAATAAAATCAACGGCTTGCGTGCAGAATATGGAACGGGTCCGGCGCCAGCCACGTAAGGCGCTGAGGAAGAAGCTAGCCTTTCTGAAGGGGGCATGGGGGCCGTCAAGTGCCAACGACGGTGTTCGGCCGTTGAGTGCTATACGAACGGATAGAAGGGCACTGCACACAGGCCAGATTGCGCATTTGGGTTCCACGGCAGCGCGCAAGCACTCGCGCCTGGATGAGTGCCCTTTGCACACCAGTGGACGGGTCCTTGCGGCCGCCATTCGGTACGGGGCCAAGGGCCCGCTGCGCCCCTCACCTTCTGGAAGTAGATTTGCTTCAGGCCGTCGATGATGGAGGTGCACACCTTCATGGGCAGCGGCTTCTTGTCCTTGCGGTGCTTGCCTGCGCGGGCCAATGCCGGCGGCTTACCGTAACTAACGAGACGCGCGCAAGCACGACCCCATGCGCCACAGCAGTGCAGTGGATGGAGCTGGAGCACATCCTGCCCGCAGCGCTACATGCACCCTATCCTCGTTGCGAATGCTTTGGCGGCCGCGCACGACCTCAAAATGCGTGGCTTACGGCTTCCCTACACGACAAAGGGTCTCGCCAGGGAACCCCCAAGACCGAAACGAACGAGCCCCTGCCCCTTTCATAGCATACGCGTGGACTTCCGCATGACATGGGAGCAGCCCGTTATGGCTATGTCGCATGTATCTGTCGTACAGACACGTGTGATCCAGCAGCGCCGCCTGGCTGACAGTACCGCAACACTCCGCGGCGCCCCTAGTCTGCAGCTCAGCACCCATAGGTTCCGGCCCTCCCCACTCGCTGTCTCCTCCGCACCGTCGCCGCCACACATAGCCTCTTTCCCCCTCTCGATCCCACAACACCCACCGTAGTCCTGCGGCGGCGGCTGCTGGTTGCGCCCTGTGGTGAATGTGTCCGGCGGCGGGGGCGCCGAGTAATGCGCGGCGTGCGGGTTGGGCGGCTGCTGCGGCCCGCCGAACCCAGAGCCACCCGTGGTGTCCGCGGACGCCGGCCCCCCAAACGACTGCTGGTGCAGGGGCGCCTGCGCGGCGGTGTCCAGCGCGTTGCCGTCCGCGTCGCTGAGGCCTGACAGCACCGGCAGCCTGAAGCCGCCGTTGTCGATCTGGGTCAGGTAGCCCTCCTTGGTCACCAGCTGGCCCTGTGGGAGGAAAGGGCGGGGCGCCGATGGCAGGCGCGACACGACCGTGTAATGGCATGCGCTAGTTGCTGGAAATGAACCTGGCTCGGGAGGAGCGGTGCGCAGCGCTGCCAGCGTGATGCCATGGGGGTGTCCTGCGAAGCCCTAAGGGGGTTTTCCATGGGGCAACACAAAGCTTACCAGATGGCGCCACATCCTTGCGAGGCATCCGTGCAACCAGCCACAGCGCTGCCGGCTGCTTTGCCGTAAGTGAGCACCGTGCCCAAGTCCGTTGGGCATAGCTAGCGGCAAACCTACTCAAACCTAGCCGCCCATCCTGACCGCTAAAACGATGGTGATCATGACGAATGACAGCTGAAGTATGTGATTGCTTGCTCCTAGCAGCCGACATGCTTATCCCGTGCGCCCCAACCTTCCGGCCTCTCCTCCGGCTGTGCCAGCGGGGCCCAAGCACTGCTGGTACTCCGCAGCATCCCCACTGTCCGCGCCTACCGATTGAGCCAGGCTGATGAGGTCCATGGCCTTATGGAAGGCCAGGCGGTCCAAGTAGCCTAGCCTCCTGTCGTTGGCCAACTCCCACACGGTGGCCAGCGTCTCCCGCGGCAGTCCCGAGCGGCCGAAGAACGCCACAGCGTCCCCGCCTGTGACGCGCCCATCACGGTCGCTGTCAGCTGTCTGGAACCAGCGGTCGTAGTGGACCGCGTTAGCAGACGTCATGGCCTGGGGCTGGGCGCAGTAGGGGATCGGGGAGAGAGTTGCGGAGGTGTAGCAAGGAAGGACCCGTCAGTGGCGGGCCTCAGGCCGGAGGGTGGGGCAGCTGGGTTCTCGCTAGGGCTCTGCATGTAGCCAAGTGTTGCTACACAGTGAACTCCCGATCAAGGTATTTTTATGTTTATGAAGCTGTATGTAGTGTTGCACAGTGTCAAAAGGAGACAAGACACGCGGCAAGGCTGTGTGGATCGAGCCTCGGAATATGTAGAAAATGCCGTCCGTCCGTGACATATCGTCAACCTTTATGACTGAAGTTTGCAGTCCAATGCCCCCAGGCCCAGGAGACGGAAAGGTACATATATGGCAGTGGCACGCAGTCACAAGCGTGCCTCTTCGCCTTGAACCCATACAAAAGCACATGCTAATGCTTACCTTTTATAAGTCCCTCCAGCGAGCTACGCGCACGGCCCTATTTGCTAGGCTCGGAAGTTGACGGTGCTTTAGTTGGCGGGGCGCTGGACGCTTTGAGGTCGTCCAAAAGGAATCGGGTGCGATGGCTGCTTTCAGTGTTTCCAGCACCGTCAGCAGAACGGCCTCCAAGTACGTAGCTTGCTTGGTAGAGGGTCAGCGCTGCAGCGATTGGAAAGACTATATAGTCAACTAGCGAGAGTTGACCCTTTCGTAGCTTCAACCTGGCCATCCACGCTTCGTATGTAGAGGACAGGTTGTACCGGTTTGCCCGAGTGCTTTCGGGGGTGGGACAGGAACTCAACAGCTAGCGACCTTGCATGGAAGGAGGTGGTTGCACGTGGTTGCGCTAGCCCATGACAGCCCATACATAGGCGGATGCTTGAGCATGTGACCTCTCGCCTATAAGCAACGTGCAAGAACTGGTGGGGCAGGCAGGGCAGGCAGGGCAGGCGTTGGCAAAGCGTGGCGTTCGGGATTTGCCAGCAGTTTGCCCCTGGTTTGTAGTAGGCACATGATACGGCCAAAGTGCATCGGTAGCAGTTGCTGCCGCCCGCTGCCGCCTACGGGAACACTGAGCATGGCAGAAGGCCCGCAGGCGACAACGCATGTGACACCGTCACTCGTGCTACGTTCTGAAGCAAGGCCACCTTTTGCACATGGGTGCAAACCCGGTGAGGCGCAGCCAAACGCCGCACCGCAGGGGATGCATGTGGTTGCACGGCACGTCGAAGGCGCTCATCAGCTACGCGAAGCTGACTACGATGCAAACGACACGCATTTGGAGCCATGAGGCGTATCCGTCCCCTGCCATCCTTGTCCCGCGTGCTGCAGGACAGCAGGAGAGATCCCAGGGGCGCATCCAGGGACGACCTGGACAGACCCAGAGTGACATGCCGTACACTTCGAAGAACCGCCTTGGTCACTGACGATGCGTAGTCTCTCCGCTGATGCGCCCAGGCAGCCTAGGGCAGCCCTGGCCTGGCGACCGCACATGAATTGACTGGCCTGGTGACCGCACATGAACTAGAATACCGTACTGAGCAGGGGTACTGAGCCACACGTGATCTGTTTACCCAGCTGCCAAGGTACCACAGGTGCCATCCCTTCAGCCCCGCCGACAAAAGCAGACAGTAATTTCATTTTGCTTCATGTGCAGAATGCGCCGACAACGTACATACCGGTACGGCCGGTACCTTGTTCCGCCCAAGTCCCCAAGAACGCTGAGGCTTGTGTCATTAGCTTGGCAAAATACCGGTACGGGCAATGGCCCTGGGGTCGCAGCTCCTGGGCCTCGCACACGCCTCAGGGGCGCATGCCACGTGTGCTCATATCATATGCCCTTGCACGCCGCTTCTAAGTGAGTTCACTACTACCGGTAGTAACCATCCCGTGGACAAGAAATTGTGTGAGCACTTCGTGGCACAGCACCATTCAGAACCTGGCTTCCGGACACAGACGGGAACGTGGACGGGAAGGCCTTGTGCACCAGCTGGCTGGGTGGACCTGAACGCAGCAGTCCACGACCCCGTAGGAACTCCCCGTGTCCCTGCCGACCAGGAAGCACCCGAGCACTCTCCCTGGTCTTGGATGCCGCCTGGGTCAGGATTGCCAGCGCACTGCCCTTAGGCGTGCTGCTGAACGTGGAGGCCCCTTCAGCAGGTCATCAAGCGCGCTTCCGACACGAGTCTCATCACATAGGGAAGAACTATGCTGAACATGTAATTAACATCATCTCAAGTTCAAAGGCATGTGTGTTGTCGCGAAGGCCGAAGGTCGCAATGCGGACAGGTGAACAGTAGGGCGCCGAGGCCAAGCGCATGCGCGTATCACGGTAACAGCTGGATGTGCCAAGTTGCAGCCATCCACTGTATAGACGTAAGGGACCCGTGCGAGGGCTCAGGCTCAAAGGGGCGTTGGGTTTCGGAGCCGGGCGCCAGGGAGGGGCGCAGATCTCGGCCGGTCGCGTTCATAGTCTGCGTCGAGACACGGCATGCCTGTTCATCGTGACCGCACTCACTAATCTATCACCATGGCCGCCGTTCAGCAGACCGTTGCCCCTCGTGGCCTGGCTCCCCTGAGGTAGGCGTATCGCAAGTAAACCACGAAGCGACGTGGCATCGCGAGAGACCTCCAACGGCCTTGGGCACTGCCTACCAGCAACCAGCTACGCATGTTGCCACTCAGCAAAGTTGTGCTTCGTTTTGATCTGGCGCTGAGCAGTGTGCTGCGGAGCGGCCTTGTCAGCGAAATGTTGGCGAGGGCCAGCTGGCATGAGCTCAGGTCCACGCACTCTTGCTGACTGCCAGCCCATTCGGTGTAATGTTTGCAGGGCCCGCGTGTCCGCGCGCCGCGTTGTGCGCCCCGTTGCCAGCGGCGGTGGCAAGGTCGACATCACCAAGGTCGGCCTGAACTCCATCGAGGATGAGGTGGTGAAGATGAACCTGATGGGCAAGTCCCGCTACATGGCCAACAAGGAGTGGCGCGACTCCTCCGGCCGCAAGGGCAAGGTCAGTGTCTGGAAAAGCATGCTTGAAGCGCAGGCAAGCATATGCTTCAAAGCCCCACCGCGCGATGCTCGTTCATATTCACTGCGGAAAACAAGGCTATGCGCCATTATTGTTGATGCCATTGTCATGTGGGACAGTGAAGTCGCAACCTAACGCATACGTGTCCTCGTCCCGAACCATCCAACCCCCCAGGGCTACGGTGTGTACCGCTACGCCGACAAGTACGGTGCCAACGTGGACGGCTACTCCCCCATTTACACCCCCGACCAGTGGACGGAGACCGGTGACTCCTACTCCCTGGGCACCAAGGGCCTGATCGCCTGGTAGGTGTGGGCGGGAAGCTGGGAATCCGTCCTCCATCCCCTGCACCCTGTGACTGTGCTGAGGCATGTATCTTTTGGCGACAAGTCTCCGAACGCACATTTTGCAGCAACGTGTTTATTCTTCCTCATCCTGAATTGCAGGGCTGGTCTGGTCCTGGTCCTGCTGGCGGTCGGCGTCAACCTGATCATCTCCACCTCTCAGCTGGGCGCCTAAACGTGTCCTACGGCACGCCTGGTTGGGTTGGCCTTCTGGAGTGCAAGGACTGGTCACGCAAGCATGCTAGCAGTCCGGTAGAATTGAGAAGAAAAGTGTTTTGACGTCGAGGAGTGTTGAGTGAGCTCGGATCCGGCGGTCTGGCAGCGGAGGGTGCGCCCCCTGTCGTGTAGTTAGTTTCCTGTATCATAACCCCGCTGCGGGTACGGTGGTGCTTGATGTGGGCACATCCCCATCAGGCACAATAAGTAGCATAGCCCTACAGGGGTATGCAACGGTGGTGATTTTGTGCATGGACGCTGTTCTGCGGTGTAACATGTCATGTACATTGCTTTGCTCTCCTGTGGTGCACAGTCGACAGCTGGACCAGCCATTAAGTAGGACTTCAGGTCACACGAGGATGGAAATGCAACGGTCGTGACAGCACACATCGGGTAAAGCTTCAGGTGATCAGTGACGAGTGTACGGTATATAGGGAGTGGAAAAAGCACTTCTTCACGCTTGGACAGCATAAGTGATCACAGGGGCAGATTCCTGGCACCAACATCTCATGCGCAGGGTAGGGCTAATGTATAGCAGCTGCTTCAGGGGCAGGGATTCAACATGGTACACGTTGCGCAACTCAACTCCAATCATTGGTAGCTGCACGTCTGCATAGGTAGACGGAACATGCCAGCACGAATCCCCTTCACATCAGTCCAAACGGTTGGAGCGGGGACACAACCGGGCGAAGTGTCTTCCTCGGGTACATGTCGCTGATCAGCTACCAAGAGCTGAATTTGCAGTCAGGCCTGCGGGCCGTGGCATGGCGGCCTGCGTGGTGGCCTGCGGAGGGCCTGCGCCTGCGATCCTTCAAGCCCCTGGCATACTTCTGTGCAGTCCTAAAGCTCTGCACATCGTGCCGGGGCGCCAGGGGACCCGTCGCGCCAGGTGCTGCAGGCGGCACCAGGTGTCCGGGGTCCGAGGGCAGCCGCGGCTTGATGTAGCACATGGCACATGCCAGTGCCAGCGCTGCGGGCACGAGGGATCTACAGTCCCAGACTGCTGTTGGGCTTAGACATTGGAGTCAGCAACACCTGACTCAAACATGTTTGGCGTGGAAAAGAGCACGCGCCGCTCGGCCTTCGTGATATGAAGGTTGGCCCGACGGGACGCTGTCCCGGACAGGGAGTTGGCCTACACGAAACAGTATAGCGTGAATACGCCGCTGAGTGCGCTGAATCTGCCGGCCAAGCACATCAGCGTTTTGCACGTGTGCCGAGCAGCAGTCACCCTGTGAGGTGCCTGTGAGGTCTGCCCGGACCCATGGGGAAGGCGTGTCGGTGGTTAGTGGCTACCAGTGGGTGATGTTCGGGCATCAGCTGGTAGATGGTTTCCCATTCCCTGTCTCAGGACCCCTTCCCCCTGTTCGTGAGTTTACTGGTAGCAGGTAGTGCGACGAGTTC
>VFQN01003878.1_pt1 | contig 20497 bp, 21 predicted proteins | sample 3512371 | NCBI WGS metagenome assembly VFQN01 (sample SAMN10412370, study PRJNA504923) | tailings metagenome | isolation source: Replicate 2 from Balatoc abandoned mine | place: Philippines: Itogon, Benguet | collected 2017-08-28
CGCCCCGGACCGACCTCCATCTGGGCTGGCGCCCGCCAGGCAACCCCCCATCTCATCTGGCGCTACGCCCCCATCCTGTGACAAGTTCTTTTTGGCGAAATTTGCCATCGATCACCCTCTGCTCAGACCGCTCAGCACTCTTATACATCCCGTGTCTTACGGTTTAAGCTCGACCTTACCTCTAATCAAGGCTTATGTTCAAGAACCGTCCTTAAAGCTAAACCAGATTTAAACGTAAGAATCAATCTTCAAGCTAAAATTCAATAGGCACGGGCACGGTACAGCGCAGCACATGCCCAGCATATGCGATGCAACAATCAATTAGGCTACATCCGTTTACCACTCGCCCCTAACTACGGTACTAGCAAGCCAATGAGCCTGCTTACCAACAATCACTCCGTCCTGGGGTCCTGTCTTGACCCCAATACCATGCATGCACACAAATGCCACAGTAATCTTCGGCAGGAGTGCGCCCTACAATGTCGCCTCCACTAAAAGCCCCTTCCTCACACCCTGCACCGACCCGCAGGCAAGCTATTTAGCGCCTCACCACCTTGCGCCGCCTAGTGTTGGCACTGCTGCCCCCATCTGCGCCCGCCTCCAGCTCCGTGCCCGTTTTCCCTCCCGCTCCACCCTCCTGCACCGACCCGCGGACGCCCCCCTCCTTGCCCTTGATGCCCTCCCCAGAACCCCGCTTCTCCCGAGCTGCTGGCAGCATCCGCTGCACTTTCAGCTGCTCATCCACGCGGCGCAAGGTCTCCTCCGCCTGCTGGTCCAGCACCATATGGACAGCGTCACACGCTGTCATGCCCCGCATCCTGGGCCACAAACCGCACAGGGGCCACGTGACCTATGGACAGGGCGCAACGGCAGAAGGGTAGCACGGTGTCGATGTCAGAGATAAGGTGAACAGCACTAGCGTATTACAGTCAGTGGCGAAACGGGCCTAGGGCGGACAGGCCCCTGCACTGAAGGCAACTGAACAGCCCTTGGGGCGGAGTAGTTGGGACATGCACATACGGAGGTGCAGGAGCGGCTCAGCAGCCGGGCCTCCCAGAACCGCGTGCCCAGGGGGTCGTGCGGCGTGGCGTAGGCGGCGGGGGCCCGGCTGGAGGAGGAAGGCGAGGAGGGGCCGGGGCTGGGGGTGGGGTCGGCGGCCTTGCGGGAAGGCGTGGTGCGAGGGGGCAGGGGGTATTTGTCGAGCAGCTGCTGAAGCTGGAGGCCGGGGGCGGGGGCGGGGGCGGAGGTGTCCGCGGGGGGCAGCGGGTGCTGCTGCGGCTGCAGGTGCAGCTGCCCGGGGGAAGGGCGTGTGGGGCGGGTTCGCGGCTCTTCGTGAGCTGCAGCACGGGCAGGCCCTTCCAAGGGCAGCACGTTGTTGTGGGCTGGCTGGGGTGCCGGTGTTCGAGAAGGAAGGGCTTGGCCGGTGGTCAGGGTCGAGTCTGCGCCGGATGGCTTAGCGCGCGAGTGCAAGGATTGGTGTTTTACTGATGGCTTTTTAAGGTGGACGCTCTCGCGCGGGACGATGCCAACGGCGCCGGTCGCAACGCCTGGCAATTCCGGTGGTGCCGTGGCGGTCGCCGCCGCGTCTGCAACGCTCCCTGTGAGTGCTCCACGAGCTACAGGTATGCGTTGTTTACATATGACACGAGGCTGAGGGCATGGACGCTCTGAACGTGCTGTGGCATGGCTGTGCACGCCACCACCGCTCGTTCCCGGCATACTGTGTATGACCGCTTGACGGCCCTTGGTGCTTCAACAACCTTATGTACCGTTGGAATTTTATGTCACCTACAACACGAATTGCCACGACGGCACCTCAAGGTTCTTAAAGGGTCAAGAGTCCTTACTGCACAACGCTACAGCCTTGTTTTTAGCCATAACGTGGACACTGACAGGAGGAGAACGCGGGGGTCGATACAGGATAAGGGGCACTTCCGGATGGCCTGTCCTGTCAGGACTGCAAAGCGGTACAGTACGGTAGTTGCGGCCCTGCTAGCAAGCGCCTTGCTTGCTAACGTTTACGTTATTGTTGAAGATTGTTTGGCTGCATGCTGCATGAGTCTCACTCTCTTCTCACAAGCCCTGAAAGTGCCACGCCACGCATGGACCTAGGCAGATGCAACTGAGACACAGGCCGCTCATATCCTGCAGAGCAAATGACCGGCGCCGCGGCGTTTAGGGCGCCCGCCCTAAGGACGTTTCTACCCCACTGTTCTGCATGGCCAGTGTTACAGACGACGGGACAGAGTATTCCCAATACCTTACACGCCTGCTCAAGTTTAACGTAAACCTAAGCCCGCAGCGGCCGAATGGAGGTCGACCGGGCCCGGCACGCGTGCTCTCAGGCCGCAGCGGCAATGCTAACCCTTCAGTGAGTGGGCTCTGGGACGTGTAAGGCATGGACTTAGCGGTTGGAGCTGATCCACGCTCAGCACCAAGCCACTCCTCTTGCCCCACCGGTATGGATGCATGGCTATATTGCTCCGCGTACATGCGGCTGTCTCTCAACGAGCAGGCTTAGGTACCCGCTGGGCAGGGGCTTGGGGGTGCGGTACGTGGCTTCACCACACGTGGCCGGCTGCACGAGCAGCAGAGTTGTAACTCGCTCACCAAAGCTTCCCAAAGGCTCATCCTGCACCTGGCAACGGTTTGTGCGCGCAGGCCCAGGCATGGGCGTCCGCGGGGCAGGCCACCACAGGAACAGCTGCCACAACAGGCGGGGCCGCAGGGCCATGGGATGCACCAGGCGGACCGCAGGGCCCCCGCGAGGCTGCCGGTGAGGCGTGGGGCAGTGTGGGCCGGGCAAAGGACAGGCCTTCGCGAGGGCCGGGGCCCAGCCGGGGTAGGGGGCAAGGACAGCCTCAAGTCCCACGGTGCCCTTTGGGGGCTCATGCTGGGAAGCACCGGTAACCTTCTCAGAGAGCGAGCGCCCTAGCGCTTTACCAACCCTGGTGGTGTATCATGCAGCTGCACTCATTGCAGCACCTGCATTGAAACGCCTGCCCCCTGCCGCCATCCCTCGCAGGCTCCGGCCGCTTCCAGCGGCCCTCCGTGCCCTCCTGCGCCGCCCCGCCCTGCAGCTTCATGCGCAGCCCCCGCTCGGCGCCCGCCACCCCACGCCAGCGCCAGCGCCCGCACAGCAGCCCCGTGCGCAGCAGCGACATGCAACCAGCCGCACAGCAGTTGCACGCAGCACACTCCCTTGACAGACACGCCTCGGCCCGCGCCCGCGCCGCAAGCACCGCCCACTCCATGCTAACGGCGCGTGGGCCGGCGCCGGGGTGGGCACGGTCCCACACCGCGGGGGGCATGGTGACGGAAGGAGCTGTGGCGCGGGGGAGAAGTGCGGGCTCAGGGGCAAGGGCGGAGGCGGCGTTGGGAGCAGGTGCGGCAGTAGCTGGCATGGCTCCACTCTCTGCGCGCAGCCTTGGTACAGGGACAGCGGCGGCAACGGCGGGCATATCCGCAAAGTATGCGTCTGGGTCGCGCATAGAACGCATCCTGGCCATGGCCCCGGCCCAGGGAGCATCAGCGCCAGGGCACCGGCTGCAGCAGGCCACACGCCCCGCCTCTGTGGCGGCAGAGCTCGCGCCGCCCCGGGCAGGCTCCCAACAGCAAGCCCCACAGCACCAGCAACACACAAGCCTCGCCACGGACCCGGCGCTCGCATCGCCTCGAGCGCGCGCTTCGCCTCGCCGTGCGGCCACCCACAGCAACCTGTCGTACAGGCCAGGGGTCAACCTGGCGGCGGAGCCGGCGGCGGCGGCGCTGCAGCGTCTGGGGCGGCTGGCCGCCAGCATCGGCACCCGCAACGGCGTGGCGACGGCGGCGCCACGCGGCGGCGGCAGTGGCGGCAACAGCGGTGGCGGCAGGCCCTACGGGGCCGTCGGCCTCCAAGCTTCGCAGGGACTTACTTGTCATGAGTACGGTGTCAGCGCAACGGTGACCGGGGATGGCTATGTATCCCTGGTCAACGCGGCAAGCGGCGACAGTACGGCAGCTGCCGAGGTGGCGGGCGACAGAGAGGAGATAGCGGCGGCGGCGGCGGCAGCGGGTGGCGGCAATGGGCTGTTGGTGTCCGACAGCTGGCGGGGGCACGGCCTGACACCGCATGGCGCTGGCCCCGGCAGTACCTTTTACGACTCCCTGTCCCTTTCGCACAGAGAGCGGCAACACCAAGAACACACGCAAGCAACTGCCCACATGCAGCTGCCTGCACACGGGCTCCGGGCTGCCTCCCCGTACCAGAAGTGGCACGGCGGCAGTGGCGGCGGCGCCGGCGGCCTGCCGTCGCCCCGTGCGACCCAACCTGGCATCTTCGCGCCCCCACAGCAGCTGTACCTCACTAAGGCCGCCAAGCACGTCCCCCGACTGAACCTGTCCTCGCTGGGCGGCGCGGCGGCAAACGCCGACGGTCCAGACCCAAACGGCGGCGCTGCCGCCGCCGCCGCAGCCACTGCCAGCCCGTTCACCGCCCCGCCGGCGGGCGGCTGGCCGCAGGAGCTGTACGGCAGCGATGGCGAGGGCCCGCCGCGGCGCGGAGCCAAAGGAGAGAGCGAGTTGGCCAGCCCCATGCCTCGTGGGCTGGGATCATCGTATGGAGAGGGCATGTCCTTTGGGGACAGCTGGGGGTGGGACAGCCTGGAACCAGCCGGCTCGGTGAGGCAGCCGCAGCAGCACGGGGAGGGGGAGGGGGAGGGGTTGCAGGTGGGTGAGCAGCGAAGCGGGGCAGGCGGCGGCCTCAGCGTGCGGTGGGATGATGCGGTATTGGGGCAGAGCTCTGGGGGAGGAGCGGACGGGCAGCGGGAAGGCGAGGAGGACGGGGGAGAGAGCACGGGGGACGGGGAGGGGCAAGGGGAGGGGTACGGCTCGCCGTGCACGCCGCGGCGGGGGCTGCAGTCCGCGCCGTCTTCCAGGTCGCTGGCGGCGGGGCAGTCGTTCCGGAGGCTGGCCGTGGGCGCGGAGGGCCGACCCGCGGGTCAGGGCAGGGGGTCTGGCGGGGGAGGCGACGGGGAGGGGCAGCTGGAGTCGCCGCTGCATAAGCTGGTGGCGCGGGGCGTAGTTGGGACATGCGCACGCTACCGAGGTGACCGAGGCAACTGCCCAATTCCCTGCCGGGGCCGACTAAAAGCACAAAAGCGGCACTCACAGAACAGCAAGCCCGGCAGCCCCTAGGCACGAAAGCCCATACATCCGAAACCCACTTTTCTCCCAAGTCCAGGCCCTAGCCAACCAGCGCTTGGCAAGGGCACGTAACCCACCCTGCACCACAAACCTGCTGACACCTCGCGCCCCCCATTAGAAAACCCACAGCCCAAAAAGAGCACAAACGTGCACGGCCATCAGGCGTTCAGGCCACACAGCACACATGCATACACCCGGCTCGCAGCATCCACCAAGCAAGCAGGGAGACGGCCCAAACTTGACGGCTCAAGCCTAGGTGGCCACCGGGGACGCTCCGCTGGTTCACCCTAGGCAGCCCCTCACGCCTGCCAACGAACAGCTCCTGCAACACGCCTGTAACAAGCCCCCGCCCCTTGGGACGGGACAAAGAGTAGCGGATCTGTGTATGTACCAGTGCGCACAGCACCCACAGCAGAACACACAGTCGAGTTTGTGCAACACAAGGCCTGGCGTTACCGTCACCTACCACAGCAGTGACTCCGCCACACTCCTGCTAACTACAGCTACCAATGGCCATGCACCAACCAAGGTCGATCGCCACCGTACGGTGTATCTGGTTGCGCCCCGCACACCACGTTGAGCAGCACCTGGACCGACATGTGTTGCACGCCTGTCGAGCTGTTGTGGCTTCCGACAACATGCAGTTCATCTACAAACCAGTCGCTGGGCCCGTCCATAAGCATGCTGCCAACGTCAATAGGGGTAAAGCCCGCCTATGGGAAGCGCTGCAGCATGGCCAGCACCTTGTGCTGCATGCACACCATCCGGTCCAACATGTTGCCCCAACATATGTTGCGCATGGGGGCCGGCTGGTAGCCATGGAACAGCCAGTACATGCGTGCAGCGGGCAGGCCCCGGGCCCGCAGCGACTGCCGAGCTTGGATGACTGCCTGGAGGAAGGTCGCCAGGGCCTGCGGTGCGCACGGGGCGTCGAGTGATGACTAGCACCAGGCTAGAAGTACACCGCATGGATGGGAGCAGCCAGGGTGTCAGCCAAAACACACCGGCATACTGCACTGCGTACCGAGACGCACACGAATGCAGGGGTCTGCTGCGCGCAGATGTGGCATTCTTGGTCCTTCACGCCGCGTAGAGGGAGCCAGCAGCACGCATTACCGTACTACTCCGCCCGCCGTACATTCACCCACCTGCTTGTACTGCTGCACGGGGCGGTACTTGTGCTCGGTGGCCTCCACGTCGTTGCGCGGCGCGCATGTGGTGTTGCCCAGCACGCCCGGGGGCCCGAAGTCGTACCCGAAGTGTGCGTTTTGCTCGATCACCGGCTGCAGCCTATATGCCGGCATGTAGTTGATAAGGTCGTGGACCAGGCTGTGGGGTAGGCAGGGAGGGGAACAGTGCGTGTTGGGCGACTGTATGTGAAGTGATATTCATGACTTGCAACAAAGTGGTTACCGGTACCAACTGGGAGAGAACTTACGCTTACTAAAATGCAGGCGGGCGAGTCGTGCCGCCCGTCACGAGGCAGCTGCATGAGAAGGGCAAACAAGGCGCCCAGGCAAGCTGCAGGCCGTTGGTTGTGCGGCCCAGGTGCTGTGCACCGGTGGGGCGTGCGTGCAGCTGTTACATGTGCAAGGGGCGACCGAACAAGGGATACCTGTCTCCCCTTCGACCGTACCACGTTCGTCAGGTCAAGCCCAAGCTAGCCTCCCACACCGTCCTTGACTGCTATATCACCTGTTTATGAAGATCTGCGGGGGCGGAGGGAAACGTGGGTACACCGCGGAAGAACCGGTCACGGCCAACGTCTGTGTGTGCATCCCTGACGCAGGCCCACTGGCGCATGCAGCATTTGTTGACGTGGTCACATGCAGTGCGGACAAGTGAAGGACAGGCGATTATGCCCGTGCGATTGCAGCAGAGCTTAACCCTATCAACGCACTGACTATTACCCACACGCATGCACGGTAACCAGTTACGACAAACCCTGTCGCAGTCTCCTGTCTCAATATCTCCTACTTTGAAAATATAGGATGGGTTTCCACCCGTCCGCACGGGAATGGAGCTACATTCGGTGCCACCACACCTTACGTAGTTTTACTACAGTGTACGCCACTGGGAATGGACAGTGCACTGTACTCACGTAATCATGGGTAAACAGCAGCTTGTCCAGCGCTGCTCCTTAGTCGCCCGACATGTTTAGGTACTTATTTAACGCCATGTGCATCGCCCGGATGCCCACATTAAACGGCATGAGGTCAATGAATTCCGTGGTGCTGAGCAGCCGCTTGAAGAATATGCCCAGGTTCCCGGTGCGCGAGTTGCCCAGGAAAAGCACTCGCTTGCCGGTAAGGCACGCCGGCCCGTCGTACATGCGGTACTGGCACGTGAAGGGCGTGTACACGTGGGAGAAGCCCATGGCCACGTTGTCGGCGCCGGCCAGGTCCAGCGAGTGCAGGGAGCCGATGCAGACGCCCGGGGGACAGTCGCTTGCGCTGCGCCATCACAAGCAGGCAAATAGCATGCGTTTGGGGGCCTGCGGAGGCAATGCTCGGCCGCCGTTGGCAAAGCAGCGAACGTAAGCCCATAAGTGGGTTTGGCAAGGGCAATCAACAAGTGTATGCCACATTGCATCTGGTGCGATTGCCCGGCGCCCACTAGATTGCACAAGTGCAGGCAAGCAGGCCCCTGTTACAAGGCCATGCGGTCTCCCTTGCAGCACATACCAAAGGGGGCATCGTGCGAGTGCGGCACACATTCGGAACCGGAAAAGGTCACCAGCCGCAAATGTTCGATACGCTACACACGCACCTACGCGGCACCTCGCTCCACATGCCCTTGGCGGTTTGCGTGCACTGCGGCAGCGACTGGCCAAAAGCCGCCGGCAGCTTGGTCAGGGTAGTACTGAGCACCACCCTTATTGGGTAGTCCACCAGCGTGAGGGTCTGCCACCAGAAGTCCGTGTGCAAGGCGGAGGTGTTGGCCGGCGCCGTGAGCAGCAGGGTGGTGGCTGTGGCCCACAGCACAAAGCTGGCGTTGTAGGTGCCGGGGGGCACCTGCGTGTAGGCGATATGACACGTGGCGGGTGCCAGATGCATCGTAAGGAAGGTCACGTGCAAAACGGGCGGGCATGCTTACTTCGTAAGGGCCGGGGGCACTTGCGTGCGGCCGATAAGCAACAAAACAACGCAAGGCGCCAGTGCCACGTGCGTACGTAAAGGCATAGAGCTGGTGTTGTTGGTGCCGCAAGGCACGTGCAATGTCATGCCTACGCCAGTACGGTACAGCAGTGCGACGATCACCACTTGCAGGGCACGCTCAGTGCAGTGGTGTCGTCCTGCTGTGAGGTGCAGGCAAGCTTTTGCGCGGTAGGATGCACCGATACGCTGACCAGTACACCGTTTCGGGTGCAGCAGGGGTTTGCAGGTACGCTACGGCTCCTTGGCTTCGCAGGGAGCCCCTTCGGCATTTGTCCTTTCTGATCGCTCATTGAGGTGAAAGCTCACCCCGTGCCATTCAAGAACTTGGAAGATCCCTGCGAGCAGAGGATGGGGGGAGAAGAGATTACCATCAGCTAGCTAGCTATCTCAATGACATACTACCTGCACAAGCATCGTTAATCCCTAACACGTCACCTACTGCTAGCATGCCCAGTTCTAGCCATGCCTCTAGCCGTGCCTCTAGCCGTGCCAAAGGGATCATGCACCCCCATCCTTGTCCCCACCCCCATCCTTGTCCCCACGCCATTATGCCCCCGTCCCCTCACAGCCTCAGCAGTCGCCCTTCGACGCTATGGGCAAATGCTTCTATGCAATCCCTACTAGCAGTTGCGAGCTGTCTCGTCTGGCGGCAAGTATGGCTGTGGTACCCAAAACGGATACGTAGCCGCACCGTTCTGGACAGGCACAGCGGGAAGCCGCGTTGCTACACGTGTGCGCCAAGGTTGTTTGATCTCCACGAAGATGTAATCTTTGCCATGTACAGAGGATTGTTCAGAGGCTTCCAACCTGCTACCATCTTTACAGGCCAGGGTCTGCCCAATAATCGTCTGTTGGGAAACGGCCAAGACCCTGATGCCACATGCTTGTTTATGAGGTTGATTTCCACTGCACTGGAGGAGAGTATACATAGCATGGTGAAACGGAGCTGCGCCAGCTGTTCCCAGCTGTAAGTAAGCCTGCTGTCAGGTGGTGGCCAAAGGCAATGTGTAATAGGATATAAAATACGCGGACATATGAAAGAAAGAGCATTGGAATTACTCGGCTCGATAATCGAACCCGACACGACTGGAACCGCAACCCGCTTGTTGTAAGTTTACATTGTTTTACGAACGTCTCACTCAAGGTCTTGGGATTGGGATTGGAATAGGTTTCCGGCCAATCTTCCATTCCGGATGATGGATACTACTGGGGTTGGAGGACGGAAGGACGGGGTTACGCCAATTCCTTTGAAGACTTCAGCCAGTGTACGTGTGAGCAGGGCCATGACGACGGTGCGCCCTCAAGGCTGACTACTAAGCCAGGCAGAAGCAGCAGGGATGAGGCCTACAAGTGCATGGATGTGCTCCGGTAGGCACCACCAGGGGAACACGGTCAGCTGCAAACCGCTTGCAGCACAGGCCTACCGACCAGGGTACCAGACAGCAGGTTTGACACCCGGGTCGAGAAACTGCCAGTCAAGCCTCATATATATAATGCAATACTTGCACCACTGCCATGCTACTCTCGACATGCCTCCCATACCGCACTACGCAGGGAAACCCAAACCGCTCAGCAGAGCAAGCTCCTGACCGAGCCCCCTTGGTTTCACCTGCCATGTGACACCGAGCGCATGTGATGCGGCATGTTCAATTTGGACCAAGGCCGTTTCCAACAGGGTAGCCCCCCTGGTCTTCTTCCCAATCAAAGCACGTGAGCCTCTCGCTGCACCCGCCCAAGTGCCCGTCGCTCGCAGCGCCGTTCACCACATGCCCACCCAACGCCCCAACACGACCATCCAGCCAAGAATGTATAGCCAGGGTGTGGGCAGACCGATACGAAGGCCCCGCCCCCACAACAACAGGACGCAAGCCACCAGGCCAATCGCCGGGGCACGTCCCGTAGCAAACAAAGATCCCCTGGCGGGATGAATGCAAGGCCACGGACGCTCACAGACTTGGACAGCAGCAGCTTACACCCATGGCAAATCACACCACGGCGTGTCGTTCGATCCTAGGGCCCCGTGCCACGCCGCCCCCGCAGGCCACCCTAAGCTCCCGGTTCCCGGTTCGGTGCCAGGTCTCAATAAGCGGCCCGGGATGCACTCCACCCCTGGCCTACTTGGTCAGTGGGAGCTGCGGACGCCCTTAATGCAAGGCCAGACCGCTAGTTTCACCAACCAAGCTAAACACTCAACCCTGCCAGCTAAATGATGTGAAGCTGCGTTCCTACCCCAAGCTAGTCCCACAGGCGTTGTAGCCCAAGTCCTCCATGCGCGCGGCATCTAGTTAACCTCCTCCCATGTCCCATTCCGTCTGCGGAACCTGAGCGCACATACCAGGCCTCCCTCCTCAGCCATGAAGGCATGCCGGTCACTGCCCATCCCACGCCCCTCCCTCCTCCATATCCAATGTGAAGGACCCAGAGGGCCCTTCGGCCCCGGACGTCCTCCGCGCCGGAAGGTGCCCCGCTCGGCCCCTGCCTCTTACGCCGAGGCCGAGGGGAACACGCGGATGGGCAGCTCCACGCCCGCACCCGCCAGCGCATGCCACACCAGGTCCACCTGCACCTCCCACGGCAGGTCGTTGTACGACATCGCGCCGCCAACCGTCTGCCGTACGGAATCGTCCCATTTGCCCGTCCTGCTCACGTGGCTGTAGTAGGCCTCCCGCAGGTGGAACCAGTCGTGATCGAGCTCCAGTACGACAATCTCGTCGTACTCGTGCCGGGGCCGCCGTGGCACCCTAGTAGCGTCGCACGACAGTGTGACAGCGGGGCTGGCACCTCTGCTGCTGGTGCCCCCCAGGGCAACCCCGCTGGCACTCGCAGTATCTCCCGCCGCGGCTTCGGAGGCGGTGTCCGAGGCCGCGCCTGGCCGCGGGGCAGCGGCCGACGCAGCAGGTAGAGACGAGGAGTACACCACAGCAGCTGCGTCCGTACCTTGCTGCTCCTGCTCCTGCTCCCCGCCTGCCCCGTGCTCCTGCTGCTGGCCCTGGTAGGCGTGCAGGTGGGCCAGCAGCGCCTCCAGGGCGCACGCCGCCTCGTCGTCAGAGCCGCCAGCCTCCTCGCCCGTCGCCGCCGCCGCCGCCGGAGGAGGAGGAGCCACTGCAACTGGAGCAGCTGCCTCCGCCACAGCAGCTGCAGCAGGTGCAGGACCTGCCGCGGCAGCCTGGGGCACGACCACGGAACTGCCGCTGCAAGGCTGCGCTGCAGCGCCGGGTGTATCCACGCATGGCTGCTGTGGCTGCTCCTGCCGCTGCTGCCGCAGGGCCGGCAGCGGCCCGACGTCGCCCTCACTCAGCTCGTCCGCGGCGATGGCAGCGGCGGCGGCGGCGAGCAGAGGAGGCCCCGCTGGCAAGGTTCCCTCCCTTGCGACCCCCAGCACAGCGGCCGCTGCCGCCGCTGCCGCCTCCAGCGTCCCACCAGCGGGACCGCACTGCTCGCCCGGCAAGTGGGCCTCAGTACCAGCAGCACCCGCACATGCGCCAGAGCCGCCGCACGGCACAGCAGCCGCTCGCTCCCCGTCCAGCGGCGCCTCCTGCTGCGCCGCCTCGCCGCCGGACAGCACGGCAGCGGCGACCGCAATGGCGGCGGCCGTCAGCCCAGTGGCGGCGTCGCGCACCTCTGCAGCGGAGGTCGCGTGGCCGCCCTCGCCGCCACCACCTGGTGCCGTCGCCGTTACCGTCGCGCCAGACTCACCGACGTCGGGAGGAGCACCTGTGCCGTCAGCGGCGACGGCCGCTGCAGCGGGCGGGTGTTGCTGTGCGGCGGCGGCTGAGGAGGCTGCGACGGCCGCCAGGTGCTGCAGCCAGCCCATGGTGGCAGTGGCGATGGCGGCAGCGGCGACGGCGGCGTCAGGGGTGGGGTCACCGCCAAGCGCGCGGTGCGCCGCCGCCAGTGCCGCCGCATCCACCGCCACCGGCTCCGCAACCCACGACATCGCCGGGGCAGGGGCCGCTGCTGAGCCTAGGGCGCATGCGGCAGTTGCCACCTCTGGAGCTGCCGTCATGTCACCAGCCCACCCTTTTGCACCCAGCACTGCTGCCTTGGCCTCAGCTGCTGCTGCTGCTGCTGCTGCCGCTGTTGCTGCTGCTTTTGCCTCTGCCAGCGCCTTCGCCTCTGTCGCTGCCCTCGCCTCCGCCTCTGCCTTCGCCTTTGCTCGTACCCTTGCCTCCTCCGCCACCCTCGCCTCTTCTGCGGCCTTTGCTTCTGCTGCCGCCTTGGCCTCCGCTACCGCCCTCGCCGCTTCCGCCGCCTGTGCTTCTGCTGCTGCTTTTGCCTCCGCCTCCGCCTCCGCCGCCTTTTCCGCCGCCCGCTGGAAGGGCCGCTGCGTGTCCCTCAGCTCCCGCCGCGGCCAGCCCCGCAGCGCGTGCTGCAGAACCGCCAGCTCCCCAGGGCTGCGGCGGCTGGCGCCCAGGTGCGACAGCACCAGACCCACGCGCCGCCCGCGGGCGTCCGTGAACACCTGCGCACCGGGGAGGTCACAGGAGCACGGGGCGGTGTGCGTCAGTGGCAGCAGCGGTAACAGGACACCACAAGCAGAGACGGACATGGCCCAAGCAATGCAGCAGGTATACACCATTGTGGTCTGGTGTTCAAGAAAAATGTCGCAGGTACGAGACATGCACCTCGCGCAGCCGCCCCACCCCGCCCACCATGTCGACTGCGGCAGCGTGCGGCATCGCCAGCGCCGACAGCAGCAGCGCCTCCGAGGGGCCCCCAGCGCCGCCGCCTGCGGCCGCCGCTGCGCTCGCCCCACTGCCCCCGTCTGCAAGACCGGAGCTGTGCGCGGCTGGGGCGGTCGGGAGTGCCGTAGCTACTGCGGGGTTGACCCCCGGGAAGGTAACGGAGGTGGTGGTGGCAGCGGCGGCGGCGACAGCAGGGCTGCACGCTGGCGGGGCGCTGAGCGATGTGAGGAGGCGTGCGTCTGGGGCCTGGGCCTTTACGGCGCGGAACAGGCGCTCCAGGGTGCGGAAGTGCAGCTCCGAGTAGGCCTGAGTAGCGTACGGTCAAGTGGGAGGGTTGGCAGGTGTCAGGACTAGACCACGTGTGCAGGTAGGTGCGGTTGCAGTTGTGGGAAGCGGAGACGACGGGGCTGTGCATGTGCATGTGCGTTACAGTAGAGAGCCTATGCGTGGGACACATAGACACATCCGGTGGCCTACAGGAGCAACACTAATGGGTGTAATGTTGACATGCAAGGCACGGGGGAGGGACTAAGACCAATCTCGGCCACCGGCATGCATGCAACGGCCAACAGGAGGCCACCCGCAGGGCAGCGAAGCCGCTATACCACCCCGCTGCTCCGCCCAGGCTCTGCACGTAACCCCACCATACATGCTGCTCTCTGCCCTTCCCTTTTACCCACCTGCAAGATGAGGCGCAGGTGCCGCCGGCCGCCCACCACAGCGCCTCCCCGGCCGCAGTCCGTGGGCTCTGACCCAGCTGCAGGCCCCGGCCCCACTGCACCAGACCCAACCCCCGACCCCGCGCCAAAGCTGCTCAGACCAGGTCCCTCAGCAGCTGGATGTGCCCCTGCTCCTCCGCTGCCCCTCCCCTGCGGACTGCTGCTGCTGCTGGTGGTGGCGGGCACGGTGTGGACTTCCTGAGGACGCCCGCCAGCCGTTACTACTTCCGGTGTAGCCTCCTGGTTGCCGCCAGTGCTGCCGCTGCTGCTGCCGCTGCCGCTAGCGCCTTGGCAGGTGCTGGTGGCATCGGTGCCAGTTGTGGCGTCCTGCGCCCTGCCCCCGGCCGCCTCCACCAGGCGGCCCATCTCGGGCCACACGCCCAGCAGCAGGCAGGCGCGCTGCAGGGAGGAAAAGCACGCAGGAGGGGACAGTGTCAGCGCGTCGCGGCAGGCGGATCCGAGGACGGATGGGTAAGGACAGGAGCGGCCGCATCCATGTGAAGCCGCCCGCACAACGGCAAGAGCACAGCCGCGGTGCCCGCAACACGCGCTGGCCATCGGCCAGCGCTACACCGAGAGCACACCGGCCGCCTCCTATCAGAATCCGTGCATACTCCTCTCCTTTCCCCATCCATACCACCCGCATCACAAACACTTAGCATATGCCCCCACGCCTCCACTGTCCTCCCGACCCTTCCCCAGCACGTCCCAGGCCCTCCCTAGACCCCGAATCCCCCCACCTGCTGGGGGTCCGCCAGCACCTCCCGCCACTCCTTCTCGCTCTGCGGCAGAACGTCCCATGGGTCGGCCCAGGGGAGTGGCACCGCGCCGGAGGGGCCGGCAGGGGAGGCCCCCAGCCAGCGGCAGCCGCTGTCCCGCGCGTGGTCGCGGGCCGCGGCCAGGAACGCCTGGCGGCGGGCAGCAGTGGGGGAAGATGCAGTGTTGTCCGGGGATTGGGTTGCGGAGCGTGCGGTTTGCGGCCGGCCGTGGGCGCAAGCGGATGCGAGTTGCGTACCGATGCGTATCGAGAGATGCAGTGGCAAGAGCACCTGGATGGCCGGTGCGGTCGCATGGGGAAGTCATGGCGCGCAGTTGCGCGTAGCCATGGGGCGACACAATCACGTGGTCCAACAGGCGCCAGCCAGCCTGCGCCCTCGGACGCTAAGAAGAGCGCCAGGGACAACGCCCCATACATGGGAGTACGCCTGCCTTAAGCAGCCCCTTGCACAACGCCACCACCCACCAACCTACCTCAAGTGCGGCGATCGCACTGCTGCTGCTGCTGCTGCTGCTGCTGCTGCTGCTGCTCGCACCGCCGTTGCCACCGCCGCTTAATCGCCCCGTACCCTCCGCCTTGCCCTCCGCCTTCCCATCGCCACCGTCGCTGCCACTGCTGCTGCTGCTCCCCCTCCCCTCGTCCTCCCCCTCCCCCAGCTGCCCCTCCCGCTGCCTCAGCAGCACCAGCGCCACCACCGCCAGCTGCCACACGCCGTACACCTCCCCCGGGCCGCACTTCTTCAGCGCCCCCTCGCACCGCTCCTTGTTCCTCAGTTGCCGCAGCAGCACTTCCCCCAGCTGCTCCAGCAGCCGCATCTCACCCCCCGCAAACCTCCCTTCCCCTCCTGCTCCCCCTGCCGCTCCCCCCGCTGCCCCCCGCAGAATGGCGCCAGGATCCAACGGAAGCTGCAGCGCCCCTGCACCGGGCAGCTGCAGCCGCAGCAGCGCCCACATCACCCTCACGGTGTCCAGCGGGGAGTGCGAGCGGCCCCCCACCCGAAGGTAGCGAGCCAGCAGCGCCGCCGGGATGCGGCTGCCGCTGCCGCTGCCGGGCAGCGTGTTGGGCAGCAGGGGGCCCGCCATGGCCAGGGCGCCGGGGATGGCGGAGGAGGGGGGCGGCAGGGAGGGCGGGGTGTGCGGCTGCGCGGCGGCGAGGAGGAACAGCAGCGCGGCGGCGGTGCTGGCGGGCAGGGCAGCAAGAGCAGCGAGCTTGACTGGGTCTGAGGTGGCGGCCATGTCTAGCAGGCGGCCCAGCTGGCGGCCGGAGTAGGGGATGCCGGGGAGGACGCGGGCGGAGGAGGATGGGGAGGAGAGGGAGTCGAGAGGGAGGAGCGAAGGGGAGGGGGAGGAGGAAGGGGAGGGGAGGGATGGGGGCAGGGGCGGCTCGCGGAGGGTGTATGCGCCCTCGTGGCCGCAGGCGTGAGAAAGGCGCAGCACGGCGCCGGCGGCGGCGTGGGCTAGGGCATTGAGGGCCGGGGGGGCCTCCAGCGGTGCGAGGCTGCTGGGCGTGGAGGGGGAGAGCGAAGGCGGGGGCGAGGGCGTGTCGCGCCATAGGGAGTAGTCGACGAGCGCGGACGCCACCGCCTTGAGGCTGTGGATGACGGGGAGGTTGTCGTACAGGTCGGCATCGGGGGAGGCGGGCGGGGCGGGCGGCAGGGGGGAGGCGGACAGGGTGGCAAGATCGCTGAGGAGGGCGGATAAGGGATCGGAGGCGGGGCCCGGGGAGGCGGGGGAGGTGTTGGAACTCGGGGCAGGGGCGGTCCCGTGGTCGAGGGGCGAGAGTGTGGATGGTGAAGGCGAGGGGCTGGGTGTGTGGAGCGGGGAATGTTGCTGTGCTGTGGGCGGGTTGGAGGGGGTAGGTGCGGTGAGGACGTTTATCAGGTGGTCTGTTGCTGCGGAGGGCACGTGGAAGTGGCTGGCGATGTGGAAGGCGAGGGAGGTGCAGGAGCGGCTCAGCAGCCGGGCCTCCCAGAACCGCGTGCCCAGGGGGTCGTGCGGCGTGGCGTAGGCGGCGGGGGCCCGGCTGGAGGAGGAAGGCGAGGAGGGGCCGGGGCTGGGGGTGGGGTCGGCGGCCTTGCGGGAAGGCGTGGTGCGAGGGGGCAGGGGGTATTTGTCGAGCAGCTGCTGAAGCTGGAGGCCGGGGGCGGGGGCGGGGGCGGAGGTGTCCGCGGGGGGCAGCGGGTGCTGCTGCGGCTGCAGGTGCAGCTGCCCGGGGGAAGGGCGTGTGGGGCGGGTTCGCGGCTCTTCGTGAGCTGCAGCACGGGCAGGCCCTTCCAAGGGCAGCACGTTGTTGTGGGCTGGCTGGGGTGCCGGTGTTCGAGAAGGAAGGGCTTGGCCGGTGGTCAGGGTCGAGTCTGCGCCGGATGGCTTAGCGCGCGAGTGCAAGGATTGGTGTTTTACTGATGGCTTTTTAAGGTGGACGCTCTCGCGCGGGACGATGCCAACGGCGCCGGTCGCAACGCCTGGCAATTCCGGTGGTGCCGTGGCGGTCGCCGCCGCGTCTGCAACGCTCCCTGTGAGTGCTCCACGAGCTACAGGTATGCGTTGTTTACATATGACACGAGGCTGAGGGCATGGACGCTCTGAACGTGCTGTGGCATGGCTGTGCACGCCACCACCGCTCGTTCCCGGCATACTGTGTATGACCGCTTGACGGCCCTTGGTGCTTCAACAACCTTATGTACCGTTGGAATTTTATGTCACCTACAACACGAATTGCCACGACGGCACCTCAAGGTTCTTAAAGGGTCAAGAGTCCTTACTGCACAACGCTACAGCCTTGTTTTTAGCCATAACGTGGACACTGACAGGAGGAGAACGCGGGGGTCGATACAGGATAAGGGGCACTTCCGGATGGCCTGTCCTGTCAGGACTGCAAAGCGGTACAGTACGGTAGTTGCGGCCCTGCTAGCAAGCGCCTTGCTTGCTAACGTTTACGTTATTGTTGAAGATTGTTTGGCTGCATGCTGCATGAGTCTCACTCTCTTCTCACAAGCCCTGAAAGTGCCACGCCACGCATGGACCTAGGCAGATGCAACTGAGACACAGGCCGCTCATATCCTGCAGAGCAAATGACCGGCGCCGCGGCGTTTAGGGCGCCCGCCCTAAGGACGTTTCTACCCCACTGTTCTGCATGGCCAGTGTTACAGACGACGGGACAGAGTATTCCCAATACCTTACACGCCTGCTCAAGTTTAACGTAAACCTAAGCCCGCAGCGGCCGAATGGAGGTCGACCGGGCCCGGCACGCGTGCTCTCAGGCCGCAGCGGCAATGCTAACCCTTCAGTGAGTGGGCTCTGGGACGTGTAAGGCATGGACTTAGCGGTTGGAGCTGATCCACGCTCAGCACCAAGCCACTCCTCTTGCCCCACCGGTATGGATGCATGGCTATATTGCTCCGCGTACATGCGGCTGTCTCTCAACGAGCAGGCTTAGGTACCCGCTGGGCAGGGGCTTGGGGGTGCGGTACGTGGCTTCACCACACGTGGCCGGCTGCACGAGCAGCAGAGTTGTAACTCGCTCACCAAAGCTTCCCAAAGGCTCATCCTGCACCTGGCAACGGTTTGTGCGCGCAGGCCCAGGCATGGGCGTCCGCGGGGCAGGCCACCACAGGAACAGCTGCCACAACAGGCGGGGCCGCAGGGCCATGGGATGCACCAGGCGGACCGCAGGGCCCCCGCGAGGCTGCCGGTGAGGCGTGGGGCAGTGTGGGCCGGGCAAAGGACAGGCCTTCGCGAGGGCCGGGGCCCAGCCGGGGTAGGGGGCAAGGACAGCCTCAAGTCCCACGGTGCCCTTTGGGGGCTCATGCTGGGAAGCACCGGTAACCTTCTCAGAGAGCGAGCGCCCTAGCGCTTTACCAACCCTGGTGGTGTATCATGCAGCTGCACTCATTGCAGCACCTGCATTGAAACGCCTGCCCCCTGCCGCCATCCCTCGCAGGCTCCGGCCGCTTCCAGCGGCCCTCCGTGCCCTCCTGCGCCGCCCCGCCCTGCAGCTTCATGCGCAGCCCCCGCTCGGCGCCCGCCACCCCACGCCAGCGCCAGCGCCCGCACAGCAGCCCCGTGCGCAGCAGCGACATGCAACCAGCCGCACAGCAGTTGCACGCAGCACACTCCCTTGACAGACACGCCTCGGCCCGCGCCCGCGCCGCAAGCACCGCCCACTCCATGCTAACGGCGCGTGGGCCGGCGCCGGGGTGGGCACGGTCCCACACCGCGGGGGGCATGGTGACGGAAGGAGCTGTGGCGCGGGGGAGAAGTGCGGGCTCAGGGGCAAGGGCGGAGGCGGCGTTGGGAGCAGGTGCGGCAGTAGCTGGCATGGCTCCACTCTCTGCGCGCAGCCTTGGTACAGGGACAGCGGCGGCAACGGCGGGCATATCCGCAAAGTATGCGTCTGGGTCGCGCATAGAACGCATCCTGGCCATGGCCCCGGCCCAGGGAGCATCAGCGCCAGGGCACCGGCTGCAGCAGGCCACACGCCCCGCCTCTGTGGCGGCAGAGCTCGCGCCGCCCCGGGCAGGCTCCCAACAGCAAGCCCCACAGCACCAGCAACACACAAGCCTCGCCACGGACCCGGCGCTCGCATCGCCTCGAGCGCGCGCTTCGCCTCGCCGTGCGGCCACCCACAGCAACCTGTCGTACAGGCCAGGGGTCAACCTGGCGGCGGAGCCGGCGGCGGCGGCGCTGCAGCGTCTGGGGCGGCTGGCCGCCAGCATCGGCACCCGCAACGGCGTGGCGACGGCGGCGCCACGCGGCGGCGGCAGTGGCGGCAACAGCGGTGGCGGCAGGCCCTACGGGGCCGTCGGCCTCCAAGCTTCGCAGGGACTTACTTGTCATGAGTACGGTGTCAGCGCAACGGTGACCGGGGATGGCTATGTATCCCTGGTCAACGCGGCAAGCGGCGACAGTACGGCAGCTGCCGAGGTGGCGGGCGACAGAGAGGAGATAGCGGCGGCGGCGGCGGCAGCGGGTGGCGGCAATGGGCTGTTGGTGTCCGACAGCTGGCGGGGGCACGGCCTGACACCGCATGGCGCTGGCCCCGGCAGTACCTTTTACGACTCCCTGTCCCTTTCGCACAGAGAGCGGCAACACCAAGAACACACGCAAGCAACTGCCCACATGCAGCTGCCTGCACACGGGCTCCGGGCTGCCTCCCCGTACCAGAAGTGGCACGGCGGCAGTGGCGGCGGCGCCGGCGGCCTGCCGTCGCCCCGTGCGACCCAACCTGGCATCTTCGCGCCCCCACAGCAGCTGTACCTCACTAAGGCCGCCAAGCACGTCCCCCGACTGAACCTGTCCTCGCTGGGCGGCGCGGCGGCAAACGCCGACGGTCCAGACCCAAACGGCGGCGCTGCCGCCGCCGCCGCAGCCACTGCCAGCCCGTTCACCGCCCCGCCGGCGGGCGGCTGGCCGCAGGAGCTGTACGGCAGCGATGGCGAGGGCCCGCCGCGGCGCGGAGCCAAAGGAGAGAGCGAGTTGGCCAGCCCCATGCCTCGTGGGCTGGGATCATCGTATGGAGAGGGCATGTCCTTTGGGGACAGCTGGGGGTGGGACAGCCTGGAACCAGCCGGCTCGGTGAGGCAGCCGCAGCAGCACGGGGAGGGGGAGGGGGAGGGGTTGCAGGTGGGTGAGCAGCGAAGCGGGGCAGGCGGCGGCCTCAGCGTGCGGTGGGATGATGCGGTATTGGGGCAGAGCTCTGGGGGAGGAGCGGACGGGCAGCGGGAAGGCGAGGAGGACGGGGGAGAGAGCACGGGGGACGGGGAGGGGCAAGGGGAGGGGTACGGCTCGCCGTGCACGCCGCGGCGGGGGCTGCAGTCCGCGCCGTCTTCCAGGTCGCTGGCGGCGGGGCAGTCGTTCCGGAGGCTGGCCGTGGGCGCGGAGGGCCGACCCGCGGGTCAGGGCAGGGGGTCTGGCGGGGGAGGCGACGGGGAGGGGCAGCTGGAGTCGCCGCTGCATAAGCTGGTGGCGCGGGGCG
>VFQN01003879.1_pt1 | contig 20492 bp, 31 predicted proteins | sample 3512371 | NCBI WGS metagenome assembly VFQN01 (sample SAMN10412370, study PRJNA504923) | tailings metagenome | isolation source: Replicate 2 from Balatoc abandoned mine | place: Philippines: Itogon, Benguet | collected 2017-08-28
TGCTCGCGTACTGCGCGTGGCGGTGGGTGCCGGGGCTGGCTGGTGTTGCGCGGCGGATGGCGGAGGGGGGCTTCAGGCCGGAGGACTGGGACACTGTGGGGTGGCTGGTGTGGGAGCCGCTGCTATACTGGGTAAACCTGCTGTGCTGCCGCCACCTGCTCAGCGCCGAGGCGGAGGAACTTGGTGGCGAGCAGCGGCCGAACGGGGGCGGAGCGAACGAGAGCAGCACCTGCAGTGGGGTTCGGGGAGGAGCGGGCGGTTCCAGCAGCAGCAGCAACAACAGCAGCAGCTGGGATGGCGGTAAGCAGCCGGCAGTACAAGGGTTTGATGGCGGACTGGGGATAGGTGGGGAGGCAGGAACGGTTGCAGGCGCAGGAACCGGTGGGCAAAACACGAATGCTGTAGTGTGTGTGAACAGCTGCGGCAGCGCCGGTTGTGGGAGCGAGGGAGGCGTCGGACGGCGGTGCGGCTGCTGGCGGGACTTCCTGTTGCGGGAAGTGGGGGCGGTGGAGCTGGTGGGGTTGGCGCTGCGGGTGGTGGTGCCGGCGCTACTGCAGCAGCAGCAATTGGAGGGCGAGGAGGGTGCTATGGCAAAAGACGTGCCGCGCTTTGTCCTGGAAGTGTGCGTGGCTCTGGCTGCGGTGTGTCCTGAGGAGGTGGCGCGCGTGGCATGGGGGCCGGTGCGGGGCGAGGCGGCGGCCCCAGGCGGTAACAGCCCTGGCGATGACGGTGGAAAGGGCGGTGACGGCGGCGGCTGTGCCAAGGGCCCAGGAGAAGGAGGAGGTGGGGTTGCGGGCTCGGTCGCTGGCACGCGCATGTGGCCCCTTGCCACTTTGGCTGCCTTGGCCGACCGCATTGGGGATGCGCACGAGGCCATGCACCAGGCCCTGCGTGTGCTGGTGGAGTGGGGCACGGAGTGTGAGAGGCAGGGCAGGCCGGTGGGGGCCGGCGAGGCGCAGCGGAGGGTGCTGGCGCAGGTGGCGGAGCGGTTCTTGAACGGCGTCGAGGAGGACACGGTGCTCCTGGACGTGCTGCTGATGCCTCCACTGTGCCAGCTGCGGAGCGCGCTGCGTACCTGCAGCAACCCAAGGTGCGTGGTGCTGCCGCCGCCGGGGCAGACCGAGGCGGAGGCGGCGGCGGAGGCGGGAGGGCGGATGGAGGCGTGCCCCGGGGGCTGTGGTGCGGCGTGGTACTGCTGCCAGGAGTGCAGGGCGGAGCACTGGCGGGAGGGGCACGGGCAGGTGTGCTGCGCAAGGACAGAACAGCAGCTGAAGCAGGTGTAGCAAGGCAAATCGTCAAGTGTGCGTAGCATCGTGATGCAGGATCTTTGTAGCCTCGGACCGGGCGGCCCGTAGCAAGTGTTGTGGTGCTGACGGGGGAGTCCTTGTTAGGGGGCAAGTGCAAGGGGAGGCCCCCCGTGGTGTGGTGTACAATCCAGGTTGTATGACTACGCGTTGTGTGCACGTGTGTGCCGGTCTGCGTATGCCGTGCGGCGCCGACAACGCGCAGCACTTTGTGACGGCGCTAGTCGTGCCGTGTACGCGAGGCATGGGACGAGGCAAGGCAAGTGGAGATGTCAAGTCAGATATGGGTGGAACGTTGTCCCATGGGAGCGGACAACTTTTGGCCTGTTGCGTGCTACTGGCAGCTCCTGTTCCCGCATCAGTGCCTTTTTTGCGCATGTGAAAGGTGATGTACGACTCCGCTTGCTGACATGCTTGTGTAATGGCAATGAATTCGGGCGGATTCTTCGTTGTGGACGGCACAAGGCAGGGGAGTTCCCCTGGCGCCGGGACCTTGCTGGCATTACGGCAGCACGCATGCAGATGCAGGTGTGTTGCCCATGTCGTCCCAGCGCCAGCCACTGCCTAAATTGTAGCGCCTGCCGCCTGGAGCTCTCCCCTGCTGGAGCTTTCCCCTGCTCGTGCGTTGGGGGCCATCGTGGGCATCCGTCGCAAAGTCTGTCACTGACGCGGTTCACATGCTTAGCATTTATTTGTGCGTCCTCAGTATGTTGGCTTGGCTGCAGAGGTTATGCCACCAGGGGGCTACGCCAGTGCTACACTGAGGATGACTCCATAATGCTGATGCCCTGCCTGCTCACTGCCCCTTGAGGGTACCGCTCAACGCGTAATACGCTTGCGTCCGTTCGTGTTACCGAGTTCCCGCACGCATTGTTACGCAATCGCTTTGCGCCGCGCAACAACTTTGTACTGCGTGCGTGCGTGGATCACCTGGGGGCTCGGTTCCAGGGGCGAGGGGTTTGGGTAGGGTTACTCCCGACCGAGTCAACAGCTTGTCCTTGGCATGTACACGTGGAACGCCACAGCTTCGTGTGCTGCAGTGAGCAGCCGAGGTATAACGTATAAGTGCCGGTATTTCAGCCACCGTATTCTGCGCACTGTCACTGGGACCAGCTAAGGGTTTTGTATTGAGCGTGGGAAGCTGGTGACATGAGTGAGCAGCGGGGTAGAAGCGTCGTACGAATCGTGCTTCGGAACGTGGACGGAATGCTTCGTGCAGCCTGAACGTTCACAATCCCAATGTGCAGGCTGCCAGATGAGCTGTGTAACATCAGTAATTCTGAGAAGAAGACCGCGGGACAGAGGGATGCGGATGCATGGCTTCGCACGCGAGCAACCCTAAGCCTTAACTGCTCTGGCTAAACGAGGGCAACAGATGGAGTATAATGATATTCCTCCGGTAAGTCGTAAGCGGTCACAATCTGTCTGAAGGGGCCTGTGCTGCGCAGACCAATCCCGCAATCGGTACCTGAGTACAAAGGCCCATTCTGGCGTGGTCTTCCATGAATGGAATCATCAGCAGTACTTGAATTGACTTAGCGTTGAAAGCCTTCGCTACGGCCTTGGGCACTGAAACCCCAGCTATGGCCATGGACACCGTTTGAGCGAACCCGCGGGCTCGTTACAGCGCCTGAGGGACCGCGCGCTATGGGCACTCATACTGAACCAACATCAACTGCAAACCATGGCGCAGGGGACTGCATGCGACAGCAGACTCCGCAACTGCCAGGCCTTGATGCACGCCGGACAGGCACCGACAGCCACAGCCAGCAGGGACGAGGCCATGCATGCGGGCTGCAGTGAGACTACAGCCACCTGGGCTGGCGGTTCGCCGTTTGTGACTGCCAGTTGCGAGGCCACATTGCCCTCCGCCATCATGCTGCACTGCCTTGAGCTCCTTTCCCCCAACGAGCTGGCGTGCAGCGGCCGCCTGGCCTTCAAGGACGCAGCCCAGCACTTCTCCTCCCCCGCCCACTGCACCGTCCACCTGTCCCAGCCGCTGCCCGACCACGTCGCTGACAGCTGGCCAGCGCTAGAGGGCAACGCAGTGACATCGCTGTACTATATGACTTTTCGACAGAAGCTGCACCGGATGAGCACCGCAGCCACCAGCGGCTGTGTGGCCAACATGCGTGTCGCCTGGCAGCTAGTACAGCATTGTGTGTTCCCGGACCTGTTCTATGGCGAGGCATTCCTCGGCTACGACGAGGACGCTACAAGCAGCGTCAATGGCTTCATTGCTGAGGCATGGAAGGCAACAGACCCCGGGACGGCCGCGGTGCGGGCGGGGCACGTGCGGCTGCTGCGCTGGATGCTGGAGCACCGGGTTCCCATCTCGCCCAACAGCACCCTCCGGGCCGCGGCGCTGTGCTGCAGCCTGGCGGATCTGCAGGAAGCTGCACAGCTGCTGCAGCGGCACTGCCGTAAGCGGCGTACGTTCGACGGGAACATGTGGAACCGCGTGGCGGAGTGCGCCGCTGCCTCGCACACGCCCGACGCGCAGTCCAAGGTAGCGTGGCTGCTGCGCACCTCCGCCCGGCGGCCTGACACGGCCCTCCCCGTCTCCGCCGCTAGTGCTGGCAACATCGCCCTCCTGCAGTGGCTCCAGAGCCGGGGCCACGCCATCTCTGAGCGTGCGGTGCTGGGTGCTGCGCTGGAGCATGCGGATGGCGTGGAGGCCGCGGAGTGGTTGCTGGACAGAACCACGTGCCGCCTGCCTTCCGACCGGAACCCTCACGGCTCCCGAAAGGGCGGCTGGGCCTGCCTGTCCCGCTGTGCCGCAGCCAGCGGCAGCGTGGCCAAGCTGCGGTGGCTGGCGGCGCGGGCGGGAGGGCCGCTGCACGTGGCCGCAGCCGGCGCTGCAGCACAGCGCGGCCACCTGGAGGCCGTGCAGCACCTGCATGCGCAAGGAGGCGTGGTGCTGAGCAAGGACCTGTTCTGTAGGGCGGCGGGCTCGGGGGACATTGAGCTGGTGTCATGGCTCCGGGACCTGGGCTGCCCCATGCACAGGTCTGCGTACCCTGCGGCGGCAGATCACAGGCACGTGGAGATGATACGGTGGCTGGCGCAGGAGGCCAGGTGCCCAGGCTTCGATGACCCCTGGACTCTGAGGTTGGTGGTTCAGGGTTGGGGCTATGAGGGCTGGGAGTGGACGGGCTTGGCAGTGGCTGGCGGATCCACAGCTGGAGGGGAGGCAGCCGGAGCGGGGCCTGGCGGGGTGGTAGGCTGGTGGAGCAGCAACAGCAGCGGTTGCCTGGAGGCTGTGCGGGTACTGGTTGGCGCCGGGTCTCTCGTGGGCTATGACTTGCTCGACACAGCGGCGTCTGCCGGGAACCTGGGTCTGGTGCAGTACCTGCACGAGCAGGGGATGTCCTTCAGCTACGGGACACTGATGCGCGCGGCTGGCAGCGGCTGCGAGGCGCTGGTGGAGTGGCTGGTGCTGGAGAAGGGGTGCAGGGCGGGGCCACTGGTGGACTGGGACCCGTATCTGGAGGCGGGGGAGGGGGGCGACCTGGCCATGCTGAAGTGTCTTAGGGAGCTGGGGGTGCCGTGGCACAGGCGTGCGCTGAGGGAGGCGGAGGAGTTGGACTGCCCCCTGCCGGTGGTGCAGTGGATGGCGGAGCACGGGGCACCGGGGGGGAGGAAGCACCGGGGCAGGGCGATCGGGCATGAGGCGCGGCTGCAGGGTTTTAGGGACCAGATGCTGAGGATGGAACCGGTGGCTCGCGTGGGGAAGGTTTTGGGGTGGGTGACTGGCGGGATGGTGGGGATAGCGCTAGGTGCTGTGCTAGTACTGCTAGGGACAGGCTGCCGCGCGGGCAGGAGCGCGAGGGTGGTGGGACACGTGGCAAGATAGCGGCGTTACGGTGCGGATGTGGCTTTTGATTTGCACGGGAAAGGGTGCGCGTACAAGCAAGCATGCAGCACGTGGTGGTGTATGGTGTGGGCCATGCCCTTGGTCGGGAACACGGAAACAACGCGCTGGTGACAGGCGAGGCGGCTTGAACTGCACGCATGGAGACGTCTTGTGCTGGGGGTCAAGCTGTGTCTTGACGCAAATGCGTGGGTACAAAACACTGAGCTAGTCGGCGCGTGTTATGTCCTTCGTCCATCAGACCTGTACGGAAGGGGCCAACAGGACACACGTCTATGCTGTGCCTACTGGTACTGTAAATTTGCAGGGGTTCATCAAGCCACGGGCCCCGACTTCACCCCAGTGTTCGGTGAACGGCTATGGGAAGCAGTAGATGCAGCGTGCGCCTTCAAGAGGCATTGTTTCCCACTGGCAACAGCGGGCCCCAGCAACGCAGGGGGACCCTGGGGGGAACACGCAAACACCTAGCCCTCCAGCAAGGTTGTAGCTTGCATGTGCCAACGGTGTACAACGACTCAATCGCCACGCCTCAGTGCTGCGAGGATGAATCGTTGATAAAGTGTCGCCATGTATAGTTCCTTGGTGTAGTGCAGCGCAGCGGGCTTGTTTCCTTCCAGCAGTTAGCTACCATGTAAACGCGCTTCTGCCGTTTCGCGAATTTTCATCTGTGCTTGGCCCTCACCGTCCAACGCCAGGCTGGAAGCGATACTATACAATGCAGGCTTACATGCTTTCCGCAGGCCATACTACAAACGCCGGTCTTGCAGTGGCACTCTTCGGAGGCCTCGGCGCTCAGGCCTATCCAGCGTGGAAGGCAGTCTACAAGTATGGTCCGCCTTGACCAAGGCAGGGACCTGCACCAGTTTCGTTGCAAGCCACCCGAACAAAGCGCCCATTTTGCATGCGGCAGCAGGCTGTCTGCAGGGTCACCGAAGGGGGCACTTGTGCTCGTGCGTCATGTACGCACGCACCCACGCAGCCTGTGGCGCCCCTGCTCTACAGCTGCTGTGGACAGCCGCCCTGTCACCCATGGACAAGACGGCAAGGCGCCCTCTTGTCCACTTACACGACGTCAGTATTGGCAAGGAAGAGGCAGCTGTGCGGCTGGGCGACGGCCATGATGGGCTGGACTGCCGCTGACAGCAGGCCGTACATGTGCAGTGCGGGGGACACCTCGGACCTGCAGCCAGCGACTCCTCGTCGCGATTGGCCCCATTCACCCGACTACCGCAGAGGCAAGTAGTTCGCAAATGCAATGTTTAACTTCTGTCAATGGCTGAGAATAAACCTTGTGATGCGTCGGTTGCGGCCCAACCGACCCTCGGGTCGCACGGGACTTTTTCAGTACCGAGGTCCGATCACCAGCCGCACCCGTAGCCAATGGCTTGTGTGCATGCGCTTGTAGATATCTGGCCCTGTAGTACCACCGCCTGATTTCAAACTCGTAGGCGTCCTTGTAAGCCATTAACGCACGCGCGGGACGAGCAGCAACCGAATAGTGCGTCGAGTGCGAAGGCAATGCAGCCCTAGCTTTTGTTGCTGTACCACCCTGTGAAGCGTATTTTACTCAGGTGCTACACCACTAGGCACAGGTCAGGCGTGACCACATCGATGCAGACCCTGAAAGCCTGCCCTAGCAAGAACGCTGTACTTGCATGGGTGCTTCCGCGAGGCAACAACTGATACATGGACCATACTATACCTGTACATTAGGCTTCTCTTGATTTGGCCCCATCTTGAACCGCCCAAGCCTGCATGGTCAGCACGATCCCTGTCTCTTCTTTGCCCTCACATGCCTTCCTACCTGCCCTGTTCCCCCTGCCTCCGCCCATACAGCTATGCTCACAGTCAAATGCAAGGCGGCGGCCTTGCTAGCCCTAGCCGCACTGTTGGCCCTCTCGGGGCTGGCTCGTGCGCAGGAGTCGTCGGAGGCGGTTAGCACGGTGACACGTGCCGATGCCGGCGCGTCGGGCGATGCACGTGGCGATGGCGGCGCCTTCCTGGAGGAGGAGCTGCCATTGCGGGTGGCCCTCACGGCGCCCGTGGAGATCTACCGGGCGCCCCCCAATGAGAGCGTGCAGCTCATCGGAGGCCAGGCGCTGACGGTGGGGAACGTGTGAAGGCTTGCCGGGGCTTGGAGGGCAGCTGCAGCACGGCATTGCGCGCCTGCGTGATTAACCGTACGCTTCCAGTCTCACTGAGTCGCTGTACCTGCTTGAAATGCCTTCGTGCATCTTGAGTTCAATGAGATGTCCTTTACCATTTATCGAGCCTGTGATGACGATCCTTGCGGTGCGCAGGTGGTGTTTTCCCGCCCCGTCATCGCGCTGGGTTCGGACTTCGTGGGCGGCTCTGCAGCCAACCTGGTGCGTCACGTGTCGCGTGAAGTTTTCAGATCTCCTTTGCACTGGGCACACTCTGCATTGCTCCAGAAGGCGACAGACGCTCGCTTGTACGGCTGGGAAGCATGTTGGTGTCATGCTCATAAAGGCTCGGGCGGTGGTGACTGGTGCTTCGCGCAGCAGGGACACTGCTGGCCCCCGGCTAGCACCATAACACTGGGCATTGCAGCATCCGGCATAGGCCTTCAACCCACGCGACCGGACAGTGCTTGTCCACTGACGCCTGTTGCAACCATGCCCCGGTTCCTCTTGTACCCCCGCCCGCACGCAGAGGCCCTTCACGCTAAGCTGCAACATCCCCGGCCTGTTCCGCTGGGTGACCACCACCACCGCCAGGTTCGACCCTCTGCAGAACTGGCCCACGGACCTGGATTGCAACTTCGTGTGGAACACCACCCTCACCTCCTTCGACGGTGAGCTCAGCCATCCACCACCTGCCCTACCTTTGACCAACCGCCTTTCTCCCTTGCCCCCACACTGCCTCTCTGCGTGTCACCATGCCCGCTCTGCAACGGCTCCGCTTTGCGAATTATCACGCACTGCTTCAATTCATTCATACCTGCCTTTTCGCCGCCTCTCCTTTGTTTCCCAACCTCACGCCCTCGCCCCCACCCAGACGACACTCGCCTTACAGGCGTGCCGCTGCGGTTGGACCCCGAAGGTGCCTGCCGTGCGGCCTATGGACCATTGCACACCTTTTTCACTAACCTTCAACCTATATTGTCCCTCTGCTTTCTCTCTCCTTCATCCCCAGGGGTCCCCTTGCAGTTGGACCCCGAGGTGCCCACCGTGCGGTCGCTCACCTCCTTGCCGCTGGCGGTCACCCAGGTCACCGTCGTCAGCAACAACACGCTGCGCCTCACAGGCGGGCGGTGGGACCCCACGCTGGGCGGAGTGGGAGACATCCTGCCTGAGGTGCCCCCGGACGGTGAGGCGCGGCTTGTGTGCTGTGCATGTCAGCGCCGTCCGTACAGCTTATTAGGAGTACGGCAGTGGGTAGGGCGAGACGTGTGGGACTGCACGGGGGTTTTCGGCATGAGGTGCGTGGATAGGCGAGCTGTGTGTAAGGACGGTCAGCGGACGGTCGGCGCGTGTAGAAGAGGTGCAGGTGTTCCAAAACCTCAAACCTTAGCAAACCTGTCAGCCTCAAGATGCTGAGTTGTCCCATGTGCATGCCTCTTTGATCCCATCGCACAGGTCGCATCCAGCTGTACTTCTCCGGCCCGGTAGATCTGCAGCGCGTGGGCGCGGCCTTGCAGGTAGGCTGCTGCAGGCACTGCCCGTATCCTATACATACAGTACTGCAACATTCGGTGGTTTTGTGACAAGGGGCCTGATGTATCTTACTGGTAGCCCTAGGATGAATGGAGTGGCTGTCCACTGCTGTCCTTTGCTGAAGTGGTTTGCTCCTGCCGCGCTCTGCAGCTCAGTGGTATCGGTGTGACGGTGGGCCGGTGCCCCCCGCCCCAGTACGGCGGCTTCGCAACGGTGAGTATCATGACGCAGCAAAGTTCCTGTTGCACAGCTTAAGGAGACCTGAATGGCGGCATGCAGGTGTACGCATGCAGTGATACCGGTTGCTACACACAGGGCAAGTCAATGGCTGTTGTGACACGCGCAGCGGCACGGCGCGTTGGTAGTCCTGGAAAGCATGGGCCATAAAGTGACCCGTGGGTCACTGCAACTCTCAAGCTGCGATTCCAGCAAAGCGTTGCATCGGCTACTTGGGCTTGTTGTTTAGCCTACCGGTATTCCGGTACAAGTGGACATCACGCTGCTGGCGTCCCCCTATGTTCCCATTACATGTGCGGCATCAGTGCCCAAGGGCACTGCGCCGTTCACTTCCAGGGCGTGATATGCGTGTGCTGGACCAGCGACCATGAATGTGTTGACCCCACCTGTTGCCCTCCTGCACTTACCTACTGCCCTGCTGCAGAGCACTTCTGACAACAATGTGACGTGTGTCGAGGTCGTGCCACGCAGCCCACTGCCGCCCAACTCAAAGTGAGCCGCCAGCAGCTACGCTTAACCAGCTGCGTGTCAGAACTGCCAAGCACACCCAGGTCTAAGGACATGAAGGTCAACGCGGGCTTGCGCAAGCTTGCGCTGCACCCGAATGTGCCGCCACATGAGCCCGGGCCCCATTTGCATCCGCCGTTGGCGCCTCCGCGGCACGCTGCTCACCCCCACCTACCGCACGCACCTCCGGCTCCCTGCCACCACATGACAATACCGGTACCCGGCCCTCTTCCATGGCCCTTCCACGCACGTGCCCCATGCAGCAACTCCCTCGTCCTTCCCATCGGCACGCGCTACTACGCCCTGTCGGGGCCCCTTACGGTGGAGCTCACGCAGCAGCTGGGCGGCCTGCGGCCCTTCCGCATACCCTTCAACACCTACCAGGACCAGACACCCGAGGGCGGGCTGAGGTGGGCCGTTCGCCCTTGCCCTGTCCTACGTTGCCTGACTGTGTACATCTTGCGCAACAAAGGGGCGCCTGGTTCACTGTAGCAGCCATCCGGCAAGCAGGCATGCATGCATGCGCATCGTGTTCCTGTACAGCTTCGCGTACATGTGCATGGAAACTACCGGGCAGCACGTGTGCAATGGCTCCGCTCCCTGCTTGTGCAGCTACCGCCGGCTGGACGCCTGGCTGGTGCACGGACTGTCGCCCGACACCACCCCAGAGCATCTGGCGGCCAAGATCTCCATCTGCCAGCTGGCCAACCCAGAGGCCAACGCCAGCGCCGTGTGTGTTAGCGGGGGCGAGGGCGCGTCCCTGCCCTTCAACCTCACGCGGTTGGACCCCGGCGCGATACGGCTGTCCATCCCAGGGCTGCAGGAGGGGCGCAAGTACCGCATCAGCGTGGCTTCCGACCCAAATGTCAAGGACGGATATGGGCAGGGACTGCAGGTGGGAGTGGTACCATTCACAAGGGCACGCGGGCGCGCTGCGCGCCGTGTTGAGGTCGTCTCCTTCGGGCGGACGCGTGCATTCGCTTCTTGCGCGCCCGAAAATTTGCTAGCCGACGTCCATACACTGCACTGCACGCCCAGACCAAGCTCCGTTCGGCAACGGCATTGCTTGGATTTGGCACCACAAATGGCACCGCACGCCTGCTGGCACGTGCACATGGTCATAAGCTGCACCAGCCATGCACGTGCCTCCTCGACACGGCGTGGATGCGATCCGCCACGTGCCAGTGCACGTGGAGCACGGTAGCTTGGCGCTGTTCCTCCTCCTCCACTAAGGACAGACCTCCGCTATCGCGCTTTACATTCCCACCTGCCCATGGCCCTGCAGGCCAGCTCAACCGACTTCTACATGCGCCTCATTGAGGAGGACGTCGACGCGCCGTCTACCTACAGCACCGTGGCCATCCTGGAGCCCACAGACCCCCTCTCCGAGTGGCCCTTCCTGGTGCATTCCCCAGCCGCCTACAACAAGTACGGCAACCTGTCCGCCTTCACCATCGACACCAGTACGACGGAGTCCCTGGCCTTCCTTGCCGTACTGCTGTACAACGGGTCGTACAGGGAGGATCTGCGGCTGACCGTTGGCGCGCCGGTTGCGGAGGTTAAGATCCCGAATGAGCTGCTGTACGGTCAGGCGGGGCCCGGGTGGAGTGAGTTCCGGCTGCAGCTGCCCGAGCTGCTGGCGTCGCCCGGGGGCGGCGGCAGGACGGTGGTGGCTGTGCAGAGGTGCTGCGCTCCGGTGAGTGGGCGCGGGAGCGTAAGGGCTGCCGTCAGTGGAAAATGTGGCTGTCCGGCGGCGGCGACAGGCACTGCCTCATTCAGGGTGACACTGCTGAACATACTTGGTACAGGAAGCCTTGGGCCCTCGACGGGTGCTGAGGACCCGTGTGTCGAAGGCGTGCGCTGAATGCAAGGGTCGCCAGACGATGCAAAGCAGCCATACGTGCACACGCAAGGTCCCCTCGCTACGCCTGATCAATGCTTTCGGGTGTGGTAGTCTTATGTCTGTTCCGTTCGCCATTCGTGCTGCCGTTTTACCCCAGCCCCTCCTTGGCGCCATCGTTGTACTAACTTCGCATGCCCACCTGTGCATGTGTCTTGCTACAGGGTTCCTCCAACGGCCAGGTGCAGCTGCTGCTCAACAGCAGCCTGTCGCTGAACGTCATATCAGCCGGCGTGTCGACTTCGGCGGACACCGCGTGGGTGCTGGACAGTCGTGTGGGAGGCGGGCCGGTGGCTGGCGCCGAGGTGTTTGTGTACGGCGTACAGAACTACCAGGCAAGGACGCGAACAGCACAATTGTCGTACCCTGCTCGCGCGGATAGGCCACTAGCGTTCGCTGCTGTGCGTGGCGGTGGGTTGCATGGCTGCATGCATGGGAGTCCTGTCTTGCGTCGCATCTAACATGTAGCTTACAGCACGTGATTGCCTGCGCCCCGCCTATCACCCATGTAACACACAGGCGCTCCTGCTGTCGTCCTGCGCCACCAACTCGGACGGCCTGTGCAGCTTGGAGTATGCGAACGCATCAGCAGCGGTGAGCTGGGCTTTCAGCACAACACGTGTCGGTCACGTGTGGGCAGGCACCTGTATGTCGGCAGGCATGTGTCCCGAATCTCGGCAGACAAGCAGGCATCGACACAGCGTTCTGCACTAGATACCGTACATCACATCTTCTTCTGGACAAAATAGCCTCCATTGTCGGTGCCTGCGGGTCACATTTTTCACATACGCTCCTGCCACAAGGAGTTCCACGTTTTCAGTCCTCTCCACCACCCGCCCAACAGCCCCCGGATGACGCACGAGCACGCCTGGGCACATCACCCAAACGCAAAGCATAATACACCCCTGCCGCCCAAACACGCTCATGTGCGCATACCAACATGCACGTGCAGGCGGGGGTGTCCCAGATCGTCCTCGCCCGCTCGCCCGACGGCCAGCTGTCAGTCATCCCCTCCGCCGCCTACCTGTCGCCGCCCAACCGCCCGGGCGTGGTGGCCACACTGGTTCTGGACCGCAAGGTCGTCCAGGAGGGAGACAGCCTCAAGGTCACAGGTGGGGTCGTGCATGGGGATCAGGCAGGGGGTAACCGGTAGTGCCGGGCGCGTCGCAGTACGGCACTCGACCGCCAAGCCACAGGTGACGACAGGGGGCACGCCGTGGCGTGGAACTCAGTACTCCAAGTTCCTGGGTTTCCAGCATTCCGCCAACGTGTCAAAACCGCGCCATGCATGCAAGCCACAAATCATGCCGGCCCTCGGTTCGGACCAACTCGTCAGTGCTAGCGCTTCACCCGGAGCCGCCAAGCCCACCACCACCATCCCTCGCCACGTGTCACACGCCCTCCAGGCTTCACGCAGAAGGTCAACCCCGACCTGACCCTGGGGCTGCTGCCCAACGGCACCCAGGCGGTGCTGGAGGTCAGCCCCTCGTGGCTGGCGGCGCCCGGGGGCGGCGGCGTGAACGACAACGGCCAACCGCCACGTGTCCTGACCACGGTGCGTGCGCTGGGGACCTACACCCGCACCTATCCCACAGGGCATCACTCCCCTTGCACGTCGTCGTCACCGCAGGAGTCGTGCAATGAACCTTACGGCTTATGCGCGGAAAGTAGCGCGCAGCCTGCGAGGTCAGCGTGTCGACTGCTGGAGTAGGCATCCGCTCTGCACTTGCTGACAGGACGTACGCCACGGCCAATCCCATGCAGGTCAACGGCAGCTCTGGCACCATCCACGCCGAGGTCCCGGTGCCCCTGGGCGTGCGCCTGCAGCCCTACACCCTGCAGCTGAGGCTGGACCCCTCCAAGCTGGGCAACGTAACCGAAGCAACCGAAACCGGCACCAGCAGCCGCCGGCGGTTGGCTCGGCGGTTGGCGTCAGTTGCACAGATCGACGCGAGTGAGGCGACCTCCCTTGGCGCCCTGCAACGGCACTTGCGGGCCCTGCTCCAGGACGAGGCTGCTCCTGGCGCTGCTGTTGAGGAGGAGGAGACTGCTGCGGCGGTTGAGACTGCCAACTACGACGAGTGGCCTTTAGTGGCGTCCGTGAGCTTCACTGTGGCGGACCCGCGCCCGCCCACCGTGGAGCTGCAGGTGCGTGTCTGCGGGGCGGAGGCAAGGGCTGAAGACGCCTCTCTACCTTATGCTGCCATGCAGAAGACCAAGTGCTGGCAGTTTGTGGCCCCGAGAACATGCCTTTTTAGAGTGGGACATAGCAACGCAGGACTAGGGCCTTTGGATTACTGCGATTACTGCGTTCGACGACCAGACCGTTGTACATGTACTGGATGTACTGCAACGAAGGCGCGACGGTGTGTTCCACAAGAACGCATAAGACAACTCTGCTGCTCGTTCGCCCCGTCTGCTTTACCCCGCAGCTGGTCACGCCCCCCTTCGCACCGAACGGCTCCCTGGTGCCCGTGTCCGTGGTCGCTATCAGCTACATCGGGGCCTCCGTGGCGGGCGCCAACATCAACCTCACCTGGTCAACCACCAACGCCTCCGGCATCCTGCCCCTGGTCACCGACGTCAACGGCATCGCCAACGGTACCATCGACCTGGCGTCCCTCCCGGCGGTCAACCGCACGCAGGAGTTTGACACGCTGACGGTCACGGCCGAGTGGATAGGGCCCACGCGTGAGCGTGTCGTGGACACCAACTCCGTCAGGTGGGCATTAGTGATGTCCTGCCCTCTGGGCTGCTTCAACATGGTGGTACGGACTGGCGGCGGTCTGGTAGCTCCATGGTACTGCCGTCCCCACGATACACACTCAGTCCTGCCTACCGCCTTGGAGGCCAGCGGCCCGCTGTGGTGGTTCCGCTGGTGCTGCGGTGCTGCACTGCGCGGCAGCAGCGCTTGCTTGGTGGCATTGAAGGCCACTACCGTACCAGGCTCCCTCTCAACACCCACCCAGAACCGCTTGCCTGGACACCAAGCTTGATACATACGGCACCAGACACTTGACACCTCACCTTTCTACCTCCACTTGCGTCCTATCACCTCCGCGCAGGCTGGCCAACTGGCCCTACACCGTCTCGCTCACTCCCTCAATCGACACCGACGTCCCAGGCTTCGTCTTCACCGTCGCCGCCGCCCTTTTCTCCAACGCTGGGAAACCCCAGCTCAACGGCACAACCGTCACCGTCACCCTGCTCCCCAACACCACAGAGGCTGCCGCATGCGCCGGCGTGTCTGCCGGCAGCCCCATTGCCACCTGTACGGCAGTGTCCGGCGCGGGCTACTCCGACAAGTGCGAGCTGAAGCTGCCCTGCATCGGCAGGTTTACATTGCGTGGGTGTGCGGACATCCCGTCGGGTGTGGACGGCACCGGCCCCACGCAGACGACCTGCAGCTACGACGACATTGGCCTCAATGCGACAGAGTGGGCGCAGGCGCCTTGGTCCAGCCAGCCTAGTCTTGACGTCCTGACCACACAGTAAGTCCATGTGGGGTTGCTCTCAATTGAGGTGCGTAGGTGTACGGGCGTACTCTCGAATTCGATGCTGACTGTGGGGTTGCTATCAATGGAGGTGCGGAGGCGTACGGGTGTAAATTCGGACCCAGTGGTAACGGCGTAGCACCCCTGGCATGCTGCGTGTGACCGTTGGGCTGCACAAGTTGAGGCTCTGCACTACGGTTATTGTACTTGCGATTTCGGCGGGCTCCTGCGACACCAAAAATCAGCCGCGCTGCACCTTACGGGGCAGGTATTGGTACTAGCAATGTAAGTGTGCGTGTCGCTGTGATTGCAGGTCCAACTACACGTTAGGCGACACCGTTACGGCGACCTTCTCCAACCCCTACCCTGGCGCACGCCTGCTGCTGGTGTGGGGCAACGAGGCGGCCACTCGGACCAAGGTCATCAGCAGCGTGAGTACCGTAACGCAACAGGGCGATGCCGCGTATGACAAAGGCAGCAACGCCCCAATCCAAAGCTGCATGGTCGCTGCCTTCGGCATCCCATGGCTGCCTGCTGCCCACTCCGTTCCACAGGATGCTTGCCTGCCTCTGACGTCGTTTCATCTCTCCGCGACATAACCTGTCCCCTCCCCGCAGCTCCCGTCCGGCCCGCTGGTGTCCGCCTCCTTCGGCCCGCTGGGCCCCGAGTGCCGCGGCGGCTGCTCCCTGGCCGCCGTGCTGGACGTGCCCCGCCTGCGACCCGAGGACTTCCCGCCCGCCCGCGCCCCGGGGGTGCCGGTCAGCAAGCTATTCGACCCGCTGGCGCCGTTTTCGTTGTACCAGAACAACGTGCTAAACGTACGGCAAGACAACAGCCTGGACGTTGCCGTACAGGTGGTCAGCGTGGAGGGCAGTACGGCGTTCCCCACCGAGACCAACGCGGCAGGGGACGTGCAGCCTGTCGTACAGCCGGGACAGGAGGCACAGGTAGGCAGGCCGACGGGAGGGTCATCATTACCACGACACCCGCAACACGCCAGCAACACGCACCACCCGCCGTGTAGATCCAAGCAGAAGCATCGCACGTGCTTGTAAGCCCTACCCTTATCCGGCCGCTCTGGCCATCCGCAGATCACTGTGACGGTGAAAGTGCCCGGGGCATCCAGCGGCGACGGCACCACCTCCGCCTCCACACCGTCCGTTGGCACGGAGGTGACGCTGTACGCTGTGGACAAGGCCTTCCTGGACCTGCTGCCGTACCCGCTGCCCGCCATCCAAGAGCAGATGGTACTGCGGCTGCTGACCACCCTGTCCGACTACGACGTGACTGAGAACCGCATCGCGCCGGGGGCCGTACGGGCGGTGTTCGACACGCTGCTGCGCAGGTGCGCAAACGCCCTACAGCGAAAAGGTTAATGCAGGTGGAGGGATACCGCACAGTGAAACGGGCCCCTGGTCAGTCTTACGTCAAACCCTGCCATTTCCAACCTGACGGGGAGAGGGGCTGGGGGCTTCCGCAGAGTATTACTACCGTATTACTACACTTGGAAACACCACTAGTCCCGCATCCTGTGCTCTGCGTCGTCCCCCAGGCTGACGGAGGTGGATCCGTGGCTACCAGTGGTCACCAGCGTGTACCCCACCGGCGGCTCCACGTCCCCCGTGGACCTCAGTGACGCCGACCTGTTGGCGCAGTACACTACCGACATCACGCCCCTGCCGGTGGGTACTGGCAACACTTGAAGAGTTGGGTTAGCAAGCCCTGCAGGCCAGGCCCAGGCCGGTGGGTAATGGCAACGGTCGGTTTGGGGCCATTGAGGTCTGCAGCCAGGCCCCTGCCGGTCAAGGCGCGGCGTGGTGTGTGCGGGACGGTTGCGTACCTGTACGGGCACGCGTGCCGTCTCGGCAAGCAAGTACTTTTCCAGATGGGTGCATCTCGCAAGCGCTGACGTGGCTTAGCTGGTGCAGAGGGGCATTTGCCGGTTCGGGTGCTTCCGTTTGCGAAGCCAGGTGGCCATCAGAGCCATGCCTCAACAAGTGCGCGGAAAGGCACCTCTGTACTTCATGCCCTCCTGCCCTTCATCTCTCCTGCAGTCCCCCTCTGGGCCCTTCGCCAACTTTGCGCAGTTCCTGCCCGAAGGTGTGTCAAGCTATCACACGGCCGCCAACCGTTCACCACGGCACACCCCCTGCACTGTGCTAATGGCCGGCACCGGGGACGCATGACACTGCACAGTGGCCTGCAGATGGTGCTCTGTCATCAATCATACCCCATAAATCGGGGTAGCATGGTGCCCCTCAGCTACCACTCAAGCTCACATGCGCCTTTCCCCATGCGCCTGTCCCCATGCGCCTGCCCCCATGCTCCCATCAGACCTCCCACCTGCCCCCTGCCCCCACGCAGACCTCCTGTTCAGTGGGACCTTCGCGTCGGCGCTCAGCATCGCAGGTATGCAGACGGAGGCGGGCGGGCGGTGCACCCAAAGCCGCATCCCACATTGCACCCATCCCACGGTGCACCCTTATAGCAGTACTGCGTGGGCAACAATTGTTACGCTGACCCTTCTTACGCCATATCCGTGTTGGCCGGGGCAGCGATGCCGTCGACCCAGCCACTCGCCTCCCACGGTCTCACCGCCATGCCACGACCCCGGTTCCTTAGGCCCCATGCATGCACATCCCCTTGTACCCCACCGTAGGCGGCGGCAGCTCCGAGGCCATCCTGGCGCAGCAGGCCCCGGGGGGCGGGGCCAACTACGGGGAGGAGGCGGCGCCGGGGCGGCCCCGCAGGACGGAGGAGTTTGTGGTCACACCGCTGTTTGCCATCGGCACAACGGATGCCAACGGTGTCGCGAGGTTCAACCTCACGGGGCCGCAGAAGCTGGGCGCGTTTGTGCTCAGGTGGGAGGGCTTCGAAGGAGCACACGTGCTACATCAGGTACCAGGGCGTACAGCAGAGTCCTTGCACCTTGCTTTTCCGACCTTTTACCCCGTATGCCTTGTACGTTGTACTGCAGGGCCTTCGCCGCATCCGGCTCAACCGCCCGGTACGGCGCCAACGAGTCCAGCATTGTCGTACGCAAGGACATTTCCCTGGTGCCCAGCACGCCCCGCTTCGTGCGCGTCAACGACACCTTTGAGGCGGGCGTTGTTGTAACCGTCGAACGGGCCCCCGCAACCGTAATCATAACCGCCAGCATCGTGCCACCCAACGCCACCGCTAACGCGACGGCGGGTCCAGAGCCCTTAGTGGCTACTGGCTCCCTGACAAAGACGCTGAAGTTTGCAGCGGGCGGAGGGCTGTCCGCAGAGGCGCGGTTTGAGTTCGCGGCGGTGGCGGTTGGCACGGCAAGCGTGCTGTTCAGTGCTGAGGCGACGGTTGGAGCGGAGGGCGGTCCGGCCATTCGGGACGCTCTGCAACTGGAAATCCCTGTGGAAGGTAGGTCCTCGGTAATCCTGCGTGCGCGTTCTGGCACTCTATATGCTGCGTGGCGGTACGTGTGCTTGGTATGGGTTTTCGGGCGTGCTGCCAGAGAAGGGTGCGACCAGCCCTGGGCCCACGCAGCACCGCCGCACCGACGCCCTAACGGGACGCCACCCGATGTCGGACCAGCGAGAAGACTCTGTCTTCTACAGCAGTGCTGTGACTTGTTGCCTGTGCCTGCCGCGCAACAGGCCAGCAGGGCGCCCTGGCGGTTGCAAACGCCCTACATGGGCGTGAAACACTTACTGCACGCTTGTAATGTTCCGTCTTCATTTGTGTAACTTCCTGATAAACTCCTGTCTTGCCTCACAGGCCAGCAGGGCGCCGTGGTGGTGGCCACCACCTTCGCCCTGGAGGGCTCCGCGGCTGGAGCTGCCCAGTGGCAGGAGGGCATCGAGCTGCCCCAGGCGGTGCCGGGAAGCGGTGGGTTGCTGCCGGCCCGCAGCGGGCTTCGGCATGGCCGGCGCCGGGCCGGGTCGCCCTCGCTGCTGCCTTCTGCTGTTTTTGGTACAGCCGCCCTGGTTGCCGCGCCTCACACTAACACCTCGGCGGATAACCAGCAGGATGCATGTGCCCTTCGGTGTGCAAATCACGCCACGCCCTGTCACCGGTGTGCTGCAGGCGGCCTGACGCTCACCGCGGGTGTGGGCTACCTGCCCTTCATCCTGGCCGTGTACGACACACTGCTGGGGGAGGAGAAAGTCAGGTGGGCTGCTCCTGCCTTGCTTGGGCAGCGGGGTGTGAACACTGCAATGCGGGACCCCGGGGTGCACGTGGCGTAGCACGTGTAGTAATAGGTTTCGGCGGAGGCTGACGCCCTGTCCCGCCACCCCAGCCTCACCTTGCCTAGGTTCCTGTGCTACATACAACAGCACGGCCCTTGACCGATGCCGTGTGCGTGAGCATGAAGGCCGTGGCATAGGGGCTCCTGCCTTGTGCCCCACCTGGCCGCACAAGCCGCCACCTGCATGCCGAACTGTGCACGAGGCTGCGGCCCACCGCCGAGTCATACCTCCCCCGGCGAACCGCACCCTACCCTTTCCCAACGTGCTTGCCCGCCGTGTCTGCTGTGCACGGTAATAATGCGACCCCAGGCTCTACCCCGAGGCCCAGCCCTCCGTGCTGTGGGCCACCGCTCCTGCCGTACTGTCGTACTACGGCAAGCAGACCAACGCGAGCCAGGCCAACGTGACCGCCAAGGCGCTGGTGGACCTGCAGGGCCCGCTCACCGACGACACCTACGGTCTGCTGTTCACATTCACCTCCCGCTGGCCCAACTACTTCCCCACCAGGTGCATTACGTGCGCGCGCTTGCCTGTTCCAACCCTTGCTACTACCAACTGGTACCGTGCGTAGAAGCCCGACTGTTTGCTAGCTTATGGTGGTAGTGAGCAGCGCTACATGCGTACAAGCGCTTCAATGTGCATCCTGGCATTCAGCTGCCGCGCTTCTGCCGTACGGACCACCTGCACCCCAACACCCCCGCACCATAGCAGCAACCTGCCACACACGCGCACAAGACCTGCCCACGATGCAGCACCTCACCTCCCCTGTGCCACTGAACCGACGTGTACCTCAACACCTAAGCCACGCACCTTCCACCCTCTGCTAACCCTAACACACATGAATCTCATCTCAATCAATCACCCCACCTCCCTGCTCCAACGGCACCCCTCTCCACCTCACAGGACCGACGTGTACCTCAACACGTGGGCCATCTTCCTCACCCAGGCCTTCGCGCCCGCCTACAACGCCTCCTCCGCCCTCACCGCCGCCTCCGCGCCCGCCTTCAACGCCCTGGTCGCCACCACGCTGCCCGTGTGGAGCACCGCGGTCTCGGAGCAGGTGGTCAAGGACGCGCTGGAGTCGCGGCAGGAGAACAGCCGCGCCTACGAGGACTGGGAGTCGCTGTCGTGGGTTAGGTGCGTCGGTGGACGAACTGACAGCACGTCAGGGCGTGTATCGGTGTGGCAGGATCGCGACTAGCTGTTCCTGAGCGTTCAGTAATCAAATGGTACCGGTGACCGTGACTGCGCGCGCGCAAAGAATGACACG
>VFQN01003880.1_pt1 | contig 20487 bp, 13 predicted proteins | sample 3512371 | NCBI WGS metagenome assembly VFQN01 (sample SAMN10412370, study PRJNA504923) | tailings metagenome | isolation source: Replicate 2 from Balatoc abandoned mine | place: Philippines: Itogon, Benguet | collected 2017-08-28
ATGTGGAGCCGGTTGTTGCCGTGCATGTCCTGCGAGAAGTGGCAGTCCACGCAGTGCATCCCCTTTTCCATGTGGATGTCCATCAGGTGGACGGGGAGGCCGTTGCGGCAGTCGTGGTGCTTGGCCTCGGCTGCCTTCGCCGCGTCCGGCCCCTTCACCGGGTCGGTGAACTGCTTCTGGACCGGCTCCTTGAAGAACTCGCGGGCCTTGTTCGGCCAGTCGGTCGCGGCCATCAGCATCGCCGGGGTCGGCGGGCCGACGACGTTCCCCTTGTGGTCGAGCAGGTTCCCCTGGCGGTCGCGCTTGAACACGGCGCGGAACGCCCACCCGTGGCTGTGGAAGTCGCCGAACTGGACGCGGCTCATGTGCGGGTTCAGCCGGGTCAACTCGGCCACGAACTCCGGGTCCGACAGGTGCCCGCGGGCCGCCGACTCGTTCGGGTTCCGCAGCATCGAGCGGATGAGTTCTTCGCCCGTCGGGTTGCGCTGCTGGGCCGGGTACATGAGGTGCCCCTCACTCTCCTCGTCCCACCACATGTACCCGATGTAACTGTTCATCACGGTCGTGCCGGGGTGGACGTGGCACACCATGCACTGGCTGACCGGGATGGCGTTCGTGAACTTGTGCTCGATCGGGTGGCCCGACTGGTTCCGCGGGATGGTCGGGTCCGGGTTCGCGCTGTAGCCGCGGTTGCCGTACTTGGCGTAGGGGCCGGAGTGGACCGGCGACCGGTCGTTGGCGTAGATGACGTGGCACGCCGAGCACCCGCTGGACCGGTAGTCGCCGGGGTTGTCGTTCGTGCCGAGCATGTTCAGCGTCGGGTCGAACAGGCGCGTCTTGTTCGCGCTGACGAGCACCGGGTCGGTGCGGTTGAGGGTGCCGAGGCCGCGCGTGCTGAGGCGGACGCGGGTGCGCCCGGGTTCGTCCATCTTCTCGGGGATGCCGATCTCCGGCTGGAACCGGCCGCCCGGCTCGAAGATGCGGAAGATGTTCGCCGGCTGGCTCATCTCGAACCGCGGGAGCGGGTACAGCGCCGCGACCACGCCGCGCTTCTGCTCCTCCTCCGACGGGGCGGGGTGGGTCTTGAGCATGAGCGGCGCGCCGGTCATCCCGTAGGCCTCGCCGAGGAGGGAGGGCTTCGCGGGCAGCGTGCCGTTGTTGTAAGCCGCGGCCCCCCACAGCATGCAGCCGGTGGACATGATCTGCTTGCGGTTCGTCTGCACCTCCTTCGGGTGACAGCCGGACGTGCCGCAGCTGATGTGCGCGACGCGGAAGTCGCCGGGGTTCACGAACCGGATGAACTCGGGCGACTCGTGGTTGAGCAGGGTGTACGAGCGGACCGGGTTCGCCCCGCCGGCGGGCCACAGGTGCGGGTTCCGCGGCTGGACGTGCGCCTGCTCCTTCGTGGCGCAGGTCGCGTTCCCGCCGTGGCAGTCGGTGCAGCCGATGCGGAGCGTCGGCTTGCAGTGCGGGTCGCCGACGTTCGCGTGGCAGGCGATGCAGCCCGCGGACTTGGCCGCCTGCTGGTCGGGCGTCTGCTCCATGAGCCGGACGTTCGCCCACTCGGGCGGCATCGGGAACGGGTCGGTCGGGTCGGTGGACCAGTTCGGGTTGGTCAGGTCGCGGAGGCCGTCGCCGTTCGGCAGCAGCGGGTTCCGCGGCTGCGGCTGGGCCGGGACGTTCGCCGACGCCGGGGTGACGGGCGCGGCGGCGGGGCGGCCCGGGCCGGCGTCGTCGGCGTAGACGTAGAGCGAGACACCCAGCGGCCCGCCGACCAGGGCGGCGAAGATCGCCAGCCCGGCGACGACCGAGCGGAACGAAACCGGCTTGTCGCCCGCGTCCATGCGGCACCCCCAGACCCGCGGCAGCGGCCCGCGGAACCGTGCGTGTATACCGACGGTCGTGTGGGGGTCAAGAGGAAATTGCCGCGCGGCTCAGTTCGCCCAGAGCTCCAGCGCCAGCCCGGCCGCCAGAAAGCCGCTCAACACTGCCAGGAGCGCCACCAGCCGACGCAGCCGGCCGCGGACCTCCGAGTGGCGGGCGAGCTCGTATTCGGCACGCTCGGTCACCCGGGCCGCCTTCCGCGCCTCGCCGCTGCGCGCCACCGCCGCCGCCTGCTCGCGGTCGAACTCTTTCAGCCGCTCCTCGAACCCGGTCCGGTGGGCGATCAGGATGCCGGTCACGACCGCGGCGTCGGGCGGGCGGTCGCACGGCTCCGGCGCCAGGCACGACTTCGCCAGCGCGACCAGCTCCGGCGCGGCGTCCGACCGGTCGAGCCGGTCGAAGGCGTCTTCGAGGTCGGCGACGCGGGCCTTCCGCAACACGTCGTCGGCGTCGCGGCCGGTGAACGGCGGGCGGCCGGTGAGGATGGCGCACAGGATGCCGCCGAGGGCGAACACGTCGGCCCGCACGTCCACCGGCTCGCCGCGGGCCTGCTCCGGCGCCATGTACGCCGGCGTCCCGACGACCGCGGAGGTCCGGGCGTGCGCGGACTGCGGCGTGCGGAGGGCGGTGTTCAGCATCGACGGGTCGAGGTAGTCGGCCCGCGTCTCCGCGTTCCGCGCCGCCCCCCCGGGGACTTCCACCGCCAGCCCCCAGTCCATGACCTGCACCTCGCCGAACGCCCCGACCATGACGTTCGCCGGCTTCAGGTCGCGGTGGATCACGTTGCGGGAGTGGGCGAACCCGACCGTCTGGCACACCTGCTCGAAGATCGTCAGCGCCCCCGGCGAGTCCGGGGTGGTGAGGTCGAGGTCTTCGGTCGACCGCGACGCCGGCTTCTGCCAGCGGGCGGCGAGGACGGCGGCGAGCGTCCGCCCGTGGATGAGTTTCATGGCCATGAACGGGCGGCCGTCGGCCAACTTGCCGAGCCTGTAGACGGGCGGCACCCCCAGGTGCGGCAGGCGGGCGGTGATCCGGGCCTCGGCGTGGAACCGGGCTTCGGCGCCGCCGTCGTGGGCGTACTCCGGGAGGAGCGTCTTGACCGCCACCTCGCGGTCGAGGTCGAGTTCGCGCGCCTTGAAGACCACGCCCATCCCGCCGCGGGCGATCTCGCCGAGCACCTGGTGCCCGGGAATGACGAGCCCGCCGAGCGCCGGGAACGGGGACGGCTTGTTGTCGCCGGCCCGGTGCACGGTGCGGTTCGGGTCGGACGCGGAGGTGACGTTCCCGGGCCGCGTGAACGCGGCAGAACCGGAGCGTGGAATTCTCGGGGACCGTCCCGATCCGATCGGGGCACTCAATGACATGAGAGGGCATCCCTGGCGCGAACGGTACTGGCATCATGGGCGCCGGACGCCGGCCGTTCCAGAACAGATGGCTGATTCCGCGGAATTCCATCCACCGCTGTGGCGTGGGCTGAACCGGCGCCGGGGTTTCGCCCCACGCCGGAACTGGGGTTGATTCGATCCGCGTTCGCGGTATGTGCGGGTTTCTCGTGTCGAAACCAAAGTCCTGGACGGGGGGCAACCCATGCCGTGGGGGAACGGTCGGGTGCTGGTCGTCGCGGCGGGGCTCGTCTGGGGCGGGGTCTCCGCCGGCGACGCCCGTGGGCAGCAGGGGCCGACTCCGCCCCTGTTCCCGCCGGGCACGGCGCGGGTCGGCGGGCCGACGGAACTGCCGGCCGCACCGCCGGCGGGGGTCACACAGGTTCAGGTGAAGAGTCCGGCGCCGGCCGAGCTGCCGGCGCTCGCGCCACCCGCGGGCAAGGCGACGGAACTTCCGACGCTCGCGCCGCCCGCGGGTAAGGTCGAGCCGATGCCGCACGGCGTCAAGGACCTGACGCCGCCCGAGCTCGAGCACCACGAGCCGGCCCACGGCGCGAGCGGGCACGGCGGCGACCACGGCGGCGGTGGCCACGGCGGGCACGGGACCGGGCACCCGGAAATCCCGGGTCACCTCCTCCCGTCGGTGCCGGAGGAGGGCGGGGTCTTCACCGCGGTCGACTTCCTGCTGTTGCGGCCGCGGCGCGGGGCGTTCGACTTCGCCATCCCGAGCACCGCCGGCGGGCTCATCACCAACGGCCCGGTGCGCAGCCTGAACTACGAGCTCCGCACCGGCGTGCGGGCCGAACTCGGCTACCGGTTCGGCCACTCCCACTGGGAGGCGCTCGCCGGGTACACGTACTTCCGCAGCAACGCCTTCGATTCCGGGTTCGCCGGCCCCGGGCAGGCGCTGCTCCCGACGCTGACGCGCCCCGGGCTCACCGACAACGTGGCGTTCGCCGCGGCCGACGCGAACCTCGTCTACAACGTGTACGACGCGATGGTGGCGCGGCGGTTCGCGGTCGGCGAGCACGTCGGCCTGCGGATGCTCGGCGGCATGCGGTTCGCCAACATCCAGCAGAGCTTCAACGCCTACTACGACGGCGGCGACGCCCAGCAGGCGCAGGTGCGGCTCGGGTCGCAGTTCCAGGGGTTCGGCCCGATCGTCGGCGGCGAGGCGGTGTGGGTCGGGTGGAACGGGTTCCACCTGTACGCCAAGGCCAACGGCGGCATCCTGACCGGCAACGCGGAGAACCCGCTGAACGAGGCGAACGGGAACGGCCGCGCGGTCTTCGCCAACACCACCTACGACCTCCAGAAGACGGTGCCGTTCACGACGGTCGGGGTCGGCGGCGGGTGGCAGTACCGGACGTTCTCGCTGCGGGCCGGGTACGAGATCACCCACTGGTTCGGGCTGATCGACCAGCCGCGGTTCACCGACGACGTGGGCCGCGGCCGGTTCGTGCCGACGCCGGCGAACCTGTCGCTGGAGGGGTTGTTCGTCCAGGCCGGGGTGGCGTACTGACCGCGCCCGTAGGTCGGGTCGAGTCTTCGAGACCCGACGCGGCGGAACGATCAGGACTGAAAGAGGCCGGAAGCCGAACCCGCATGGGTCTGGCTTCCGGCCTCTTCGCCAGGCATCAGGTTCGCCGCGTCGGGTCTCGAAGACTCGACCCGACCTACGAAGCCGACCCGTCCGCCAACTCCTTCGCCACCTCCCCGACGCGCTTTAGGTCAAGTTTGCCGCTCCCGAGCACGGGGAGTTCCTTCACCTCGTAGCAGTCGCGCGCGTCCGGAATCCACAGGTTCGGCAGGTCGCGCGCCGGCAAGCGGGCGAGCAACTGACCGATCGTGTCGGCCACCTCCGGCAGAACCAGTACCACCAGCCGTTCGCCGCGCTTCTCGTCCGGCACCGCCGCCACCGCCAGCACCCGGTCGCCCCCGCCGTGCAGGTCGTGGAGTTCCTCTTCGAGCCGTTCCAGCGGCACCATCTCGCCGGCGATCTTGGCGAAGCGGCTGACCCGGCCGGTGATCTGGATGAACCCGTCCGGCCGCACCAGCCCCACGTCGCCGGTGCTGTACCAGCCGTCTTGCACCGCCGTCTTCGTCTTCTCCGGCTGGTGCAGGTAGCCGAGCATCACGTTCGGCCCCTTGCCGCACAGCACCCCCTCCGTGCCCGTCGGCAGCGGTTGGCGGTCTTCCTGGGTGAAGGCGCGCACCGCCACGCCGACGATCGGCCGCCCCACGGTGCCGCGGGCGTTGCACTCGTGCGTCACGCCGTCGATCGTGACGGCGTGCAGGTTCGTCGAGACGACCGGCGACAGCTCGGTGCAGCCGTACCCTTCGAGGGGCAGCACGCCGAACCGCGCCTGGAACTCGTCCTGGAGCTTCACCGGCAGCTTCTCGGCGCCGCAGATGAGGATGCGCACGGAGCGGAAGTCGTCGGGCTCGCAGCGACGGAGGTAGAAGCGGAGGAACGTGGCCGTGCTGAGCATCAGCGTCGCGCCGTGTTTGCGGACGATGATGCCGACCTCCTTCGCCGCCTTCGGATCGGGCGAGTAGATCGCCGTCGCCCCGGCCACGAGCGGCGCCCACAGGCAGACCGTGTACCCGAAGCTGTGAAAGAACGGCAGCACGCCGAGGAGCTTGTCGCTCGGGCGGATCTGGATCGTGCGGATTGCCGAGTCCACGTTCGACCCGACGTTGCGGTGCGTCAGCACGATCCCCTTCGGCTCACCGGTGCTACCGCTGGAGAACACCACCGTGAGCACGTCGTCCGGTTTCCGCTTGTGAAGGCCGAGAACGAACCGGTCGATGACCCATGCCGGCAGGAAGACTGCCATCAAGAACGTGCGGATTTGCTGCCCCTTCGTGATCGAGGCGAGCACGTCTTCGGCGTAGACGCGCTCGATGTCGTCGGGCAACTCCAGGGGGAATCGCATCAGGAACCGCTTCGACGTGACCACCACCCTCAGCCCCGCCTGCCGCGCCGCGGACGCGACCGGGCCGGCGCCGGCGGTGTAGTTCAGGTTCACTGACGCCCGGCCGAGGAACGCGATCGCCAGGTTCACCAGTGCCCCGCCGAGGCTGGTCGGGAGCCACACGCCGACGTTCGGCGCGTCGCCGACGCGGCCGCGGAGGTAGTTCGTGACGCACATCGCGGCGACGAACGTCTTCCCCCAGGTGAGCGTCTTCTCGCCGGCCGCGTAGTCGATGACGCACGGGCGGAAGAGGTTCCGCAGGGCGACCGCGTTCCGCAGGAACGCCCGGTGGACGAGCGGCGTGTCGTCGCTGAGGCGGATGGCGAGGTCGGCGCGCACCTCCTCGACCGCGAGGCGGAGTTCCGACGCCGGCGTCGCCTTCGGCAGCGGGTCGCCGAACGCCACGCCGGCGGTCGCGCGCCACCCGCGCGGGCGCTTCCAGAACAGCCGACCCGCGGAGTAGCTGAACCACCCGCCCCACACGCCGTCCGTCGCCGCCGGCACCACGGCCACCTCCGCGCTCGCCGCGGCCAGGATCGCTTCGACCTCCGGGCCGAACGCCCGCAGGTGGCCGCTGCGCGTCGCTTCCCCCTCGGGGAACACCAGCACCACCCCGCCGCGGTCGAGCACTGTGACCGCGGCGGTGATGTCGATGTCGGTGTCGGGCAGCACCACCAGGCCGCGCGGGCACGCGGCGCGGAGCATGAGCCGGTCGAGCGGGCCGACGCGGTTGGCGACGACGAGGCACGCGCCGCGCCGCGGCACGCGATCCCGGCCCTGCACGCGGAACCGGTAGAGGAGTCGCACGACGAGGCCGGCGAGGAGTGACAGCATGACGTGGTGGGATGCGTGGGGAGGGACGAGGGATGAGGATAGCCCGGCCGGGCAACCGCCGCCAGCGCCGGGCTTCACCGGTTCTTCCCGATATCCGCTTGCGAGCGTCCCGGGCGGCCGTTATACGCACCCCGCTTCGCACGATCATGCCGAGAGGCGGCCCGACCGCGAACGGTCCGGGCCACGGGGAAGGGCACCCGCGGGCGGGGAGGGGGAACGACGGCCACCGGCCGGTCGCCCCGCCCGTGGGGCCGCGTTACGCCGCCCGGCACTCCCGCCGGCGGCCGGGGGGGGGCGTTCATGCCGACGTCGTGTGACCCGATGCTCCGTCACGTCCTCCGGGACGAGGCGCTGACTCGCGGGCTCGGGGACATCGAGGCGAAGATGCTCGTCGAGTGGGTCGCCGACTGGACCGAACTCCTCGCCGAGGCCGCCCGCACCGAGGACGACGCGTGGTCGTGCGTGAAACGGCTGTGCCGCCGCGGGCGGGCGATCAGCCGATTCGTACAGCTGTGGAACGAGCCCGCGGGCCGTGGCGCCGCCAGCCAACTCGCCGCCGCCGAGCGGTTCAACTGGCCACTCCCGCCGACCGACGTCGAGCCGCCCGACCTGATGCACCACATCCTCACCTGGGAGAACCAGCACCCGGACCGGTAACAGCGGCGACCCGGACCGGCATTTGGAGCTAGGGTTCCGGTCCTCGGCAAACAATCCCGGGGAATTCCAGAATCGTCAGGATGAAGTGACCCCTCCAACGGCGGCCGCGACGTTCTCCCAGGCGGCACACCTTCCCGCGGAAGCGTGCCGGTGGCAGGTCTGGGAGGTCGGCTTCGCTTGCTCATGGTCGGCGCGGCGTTATGCTAGTAGTGGATTTGCCGACTTTACCGCCTCTCTGCGAGGTCTCCCTTGACGCCTACCCCGACCTCCGCAACGTCCGCCAGCAGTTCTAGTTCGGGCGGAACGAATGACCCCAAGAACCGCTACGGCCGGCAGATCGAGGAGGCGTTCGAGGCGGCGTCCAAACTGGCTGGCTCTGCCCTGGCACCCTCAGACTTCTATCAGCAGTTCCTGAACCGCACCCTCGCCGCGATTGACGCGCCGGCCGGTGCCGTGTGGCTGCGCACGCCACAGGGCTTCCTCCAGATCGCCTGCCAGGTCAACCTGGAGAAGGTCGGCCTGGAAAACCGCCGTGGCGGCCGGCAGTGTCACAACGAGGTGCTGCGTCAGGTGTTCCAGTCGGCGCCGCCGCGCCCGCTGATGTTGGAACCGAACGGCCGCCTTGCGCCGAACCAGGCCATGCCGGCCGCGGCGACACCCGGCGACCCCGGCATCCCGGCGGCGAACCTCACCGACTACTTCGCGCTGTTCGCCCCGATCGTGACGCCGGACAAGACGGCGCTCGGCGTGCTGGAGGTGTTCCAGGATCCGGCGCTCGACCCGAAGCTCTACCCTACCTTCCTGAACTACACGTTCCAGATGGCCGGGTACGCCAGCCAGTACCACCAGTTCTCGAACGCCCGCAGCACCACCGGCATCGAGCGCACGTTCACGCAGGTCGAGACGTTCGCCCGCCTCGTCCACGGGACGTTGAACCCGACCGAAGTCGCCTACCACGTCGCCAACGAGGGGCGGAAACTCATCGAGTGCGACCGGCTGTGCGTCGGCATCCGCCACGCCCGCAAGAAGGTGACGGTCGAGGCCGTGAGCGGGGCCGACGTGGTGGAGAAGGCCAGCACCCACGTCCGCCGGCTGCGGCACCTGATGGAGGCGGTGGTCGCCTGGGGCGAGACGCTGACGTTCAAGGGGATCAAGGACGCCGGCCTGCCGCCGGACGTGTCGCACTCGCTCGACGAGTACCTGAACGAGAGCCAGCCCAAGCTCCTCGTCGTCCAGCCGATCCGCGACGAGCGCGAGAAGGACCAGGCGAAGCCGGCCCGGTCGGTGCTGGTGCTGGAGAGCTTCAACCCGCCCGAAGACGCCGCGCCGATGGTGCAGCGGTTGGAACTCGTCGCCAAGCACGCCGCCCCGGCCCTGTACAACGCGGCCGAACTCAAGCGCGTGCCGCTCAAGTTCCTGTGGTGGCCGCTCGCCAAGGTGCAGGAGGGCGTCGGCGGGAAGGGGCGCTTCTACATCGCCGCCGGGGCGGTCGCGGCGGCGATTCTGATCGCCGCCATGATCGTCGTCCCGTACCCGCTGCGGATGGACGCCAAGGGGCAGATGCAGCCGGTCGAAATCGCCAAGGTCTACGCCCCGCGCGAGGGCCAAATCCGCCGCGTGCTGGTGAAGCCCGGCGACGAGATCGGCCCGGACTACTCGGTGGTCGAACTCCACGACGCGCAACTCGAGGGCGAGTACCGGGGGCTGATGTCCAAGCTGGCCGAGGCGCAGGCGAAGCAGTTCAGCACGGCCAACCTGCTCGGCGACCAGCGGCTGTCGCTCACCGACAGGCTCCGACTTACGTCCGAGAACGAGCAAGCCCGGCTCCAGATCGAGAGCGCGACCAAGAACATGAAGGCGCTCGACGAGGCGTTCAACGCGACGCAGGCCCGGCCCGGCTGGTTCTTCGCCAAGACGGCCCGGTTCGACGCCACGCTCAAGCGCCCGGCGGGTGCGGACAAGTGGACGGTGCTGAACGACGACCGCCGCGAGAACCTGCTCGGCCGGACGATGCGGCCGAGCGAGGAGGTGCTGCGGGTCGGCAACCTCAAGGGAGCGTGGCAGGTCGAGCTGAAGGTGCCGCAGCGGAACGTCGGCCAGATCATGCGGGCCTTCACCGACCCGGCCATGTACAAGACCGACAAGAACAACCGGCAGTACCTGGACGTGGACGTACTCCTCGCCAGCATGCCCGACGACCGCTTCCTGGGCCGCCTGTACAAGGACGACATCGCCGCCGAAGCGGTGCCGAACAAGAACGACCAGGACGAGAACGAGCCGGTCGTCACCGCCTACGTGAAGCTGAACCTGGACGACATGACGGCGGCCGAGCGCATTCCCGAGGCGCAGTTCGTGACCGGCCTCGAGGTCCGCACCCGCGTCCGCTGCGGCGACCACGCCCTGGGCTACTCGATGTTCCACGGCGTCTGGGAGTGGTTCTACGAGAAGGTGGTCTTCTTCTTTTAGCGGTTAGGCCGGGGCGCGAGCCGCGGCTCGCGCCCCAGGCCTGACTCGAGCAAATCCGCCCCACGCCCCCCGGCCGAACGGTCGGGACCGGGGGCACCCAGGACACGACCCCGTAACCCGTTCCCGAGGGAACCGCCATGCGTGCCCGTCATCTCCTCCTCCCCGCCCTGTGCGCCGCGGCCGTCGCCGCCGGTTGCGGGCGGAGCACTCCAGACGCGAAGACCTTGGGTAACGGCGACACCCCCGACGCCCCGGAAGCCGACGTCGGCGCGCCGCTGTACGCGCCGAAGGCGCCGGTGAAACTGGCACTCGCCCCGCTCACCGGGCGCGAGCCGCTGGTCGTGCCGAACTGCACGGTCCAGTACGAGGAGCGGCAGCAGGTGTCGTCGGAGGTGGACGGGACGATCGACCTCCTCGCGGTGCGCGACGACGCGATCCCGGCCGGAGACGTGGACCTTGTCTACCACCCCCGCGACCTGGAGACGCTGAAGCGCGTCACGGTTCCGGGGCAGCCGCACCCGGTCTATGACCCGCAGGAACTCGCGAAGCTGCCGAAGTACCGCAAGCTTCACGAGGGCGACACGGTCAAGGCCGGGCAGCGGATCTGCATGCTCGACGACCAACTCTTCATCGCCCGCAAGGAGGCCGCGATCGAGTCCGAGAAGGCGGCCGGGAAGGTCATCGCGTCGGCCACCGAAGGGGTCGCGCTGACGATCGAGAAGTTACAGCTGACGAAGAAGGCGGAGGAGCGCGGCGGCGGTTCGAAGGGCGACCTGCTCCAGGACCAGATCACGCTGACGCGGTTCCAGGAGAACCTGGCCCAGGCCGGGCAGACGATCGCCAAGGCGGTCTCCGAACTGAAGGAGGCCAACGTGATGATCCGCCGCCACCAGATCTACAGCGGCGTGAACGGCGTGGTGCGGGCGAAGTCGAAGCACCCCGGCGAGTTCGTGAAGGCCGGCGAGAAGATCCTCGAAATCCAGGCCACCGACCGCGTGCGGCTCGAAGGCTTTCTCGACGTGCAGTACGCCGGGCTCGTCCGCCGCGGGATGACCGTCGCGGTCGAACCCGCGATCCCCAGCGCCCCGGACAAGACGCTCCCGCTCCACCGCGCCGCCGTCACCGGCATGGCCGTGTCGTCGCACGCCGACCGCCCGCTCGTCGTCACCGTCAGCGCCGACGGGACCGGCCGCGTGTGGGACGCGACGACCCCCGCCGGCGCCGCGCACAGCCTCAACCACCCGGTTCCGGTGCGCTCGGTCGCGTGCACGCCGGCAGGGGTGAAGGCGGTCGCCGTGACCGGCTGCGACGACGGTAAGCTGCGGGTGTTCGACTTGTCGAACCCCGGGCAGATCCACGGCGACGGGCAGGAACTCGCCGACGCCCACGCCGCCGCCGTCGGGGCCATCGCGTTCAGCCCAAACGGGCAGTTCATGGCGTCCGCCGCCGGCCGCGACGTGTTCATCTGGGACGCGGCCAACTGGAAGAAGCTGTACACGCTGCCGGCCGAGCACCGCGACGCCGTGACCAGCCTCCAGTTCACGCCGCAGGGGACGCTCGTCACCGCCTCGAAGGACCGCACGCTGAAGGTGTGGCGGCTCGGCGCCGAGAAGGCCGCCGTCGCCCGCACCATCGACCACCGCAACGGCGCCGTGGACGTGCTCGGCGTCAGCTCGGACGGCGGGCGGGTCGTGTTCGACCACGACAAGAACCGCCTCGACCTCCTCTGCCTCGCCGACAAGCAGACCGCCGGGCAGGTCCAGAACGTCGGCCCGACGGCGACGTTCGCGGCCCTCGCCGTCTTCAACCGCGACGACAGCCTCCTCCTCACCGCGGGCGGGGAAGGGGAACTCAAGGGCGGGCTCCAGGTGTGGAGCGTGGCGGCGACCGGCGGCCGCGGCGCCGAGATCGCCCGGCTGTTCACCCCGGGCCGCGTTGGCGTGACGGCGGGGGCGTTCAGCCACACGGACGCGCACAAGTTCCTCGCCGTCGGGACCGAGCGCGGGACCGTCCACCTGTGGGCGGCGCCGACGAACCGGAAGGCGTACACCGGCAAGGTGGTGTACGTGGACGCCTCGGACAACCGCCAGGTGACCGTCCGCGTCGAGATGGACAACCGCGAGCTCGGCCTCCGCGACCGCTCGGCGGCGACGGTGGTCATCAACCCGGGTCAGTAACCAGGGGACAGGGGGACGGGGAACAGGAGACACATTTGTGTCGTCCTGTCTCCTGCCCCCGGTTTCCCGTCCCCTGTCTCCTCAACGAACATGGACCTCACCACCAATCTCAACAACCCGGCCGAGCGGCGCAAGCAGGTCCGGCTGAAGGTCCGGCCGGACCTTCAGGTGTACGAGCAGAAGTACGAGGGGAAGGGTTTCCACGTCGTCAAAGACCCGGTGTGCCTCCGCTACTACCGGTTCAACAAGCAGGAGTACTTTGTCTTCAGCCTGTTCGACGGCCAGCACACGATGGAGCAGGTCCGCGACCGGTTCGAGGAGGAGTTCACCCCGCAGCGGCTGGAGCAGCAAGACCTCGAGAGTTTCGCCCGCCAGTTGGTCACGGCGGGGCTCGTGCAGCACGAGCAGGCCGGCGCCGGCAAGCACCTGTTCCAGCGCCGCGCCAAGCAGCGCCGCACGCGGCGGCTGGCGACGCTCACGAACATCCTGTACCTCAAGATCCCGGTCTTCGACCCCGACCGCGTCCTCAACTGGCTCTACAAGTACCTGTGGTGGATCTTCACCTCGACGTTCCTCGCCGTGAGCGTGCTGTTCATGCTCTCGGCGGTCGTCCACGTGACGCTCCACTTCAACACCTTCTACGCCAAACTCCCGGCGTACCAGGAGTTCTTCACGTGGAACTCCGTCCTCTACATGTGGATCTCGCTCGGGATCGTGAAGGTGATCCACGAGTTCGGGCACGGGCTGTCGTGTAAGGCGTTCAAGGGCGAGTGCCACGAGATGGGCGTCCTGCTCATGTGCCTCAGCCCGGCGCTCTACTGCAACGTGACCGACGCCTGGACGCTCGCCGACAAGTGGAAGCGCATCATCATCAGCTTCGCCGGCATCTACGTCGAGCTGGTGATCGCCGCCGCGGCGACGTTCGTGTGGTGGTACACCCCGGCGTACCCGTTCGTGAACAACGTGGCGCTCGCCCTCATGGTGCTGTGCTCGGTGTCCACGGTGGTGTTCAACGCCAACCCGCTGATGCGGTTCGACGGGTACTACATCCTGGCGGACTGGCTCGAAATCCCGAACCTCCGGGAGAAGGCGAACCGCTTTCTCAACAACCTGTTCCTGGAGAAGTGCCTCGGCGTGGAGGTGCCGCCGGAGGCCTACATGGCGCCGGGGCGGAAGGTGCTGTTCGTCGTCTACGCGGTCGCCAGCTGGGTGTACCGCTGGGTGGTGACGTTCAGCATCCTCTGGTTCCTCGCCGACTTCCTCGGGCCGAAGCTCAAGATTCTCAGCCAGATGCTGGCGGTGATGTCGCTGATGTCGATCTTCGTCTGGCCGACGTTCAAGGTGGTGAAAAACATCCGTCAACGGGGGCGGTTGCCCGACATGAAAGCTCCACGCGTCTACGTCACACTCACGGTCTTCGCCGGGTTCCTGGCCGCGTTCTTCTTCCTGCCGCTGCCGGTCAGCCGGGTCCACGAGACCGGCCTGCTCGGGATCGACCCCGGCGCCGCCGAGTCGGTGCTCCTTCCCGAGCCCGGCCGCCTCGTGCGGATCGAGCCCGGGGCGAAGGCCAACCGGGAGGTGCGCGCCGACGAACTCCTCGCGGTGTTCACGAGCGAGCAGTTGCAGGTCGACCTGACGGGGGCGGTCAGCGAGCGGGACGAGCAGCGGCGGGCGTTCGCCGACCTCACGCGGGCGATCTCCGAGAACCGCGGGCGGATCGAGGACGACGCCCTGAAGAGTTACGAGCAGCAGGCCCGCGACGCCGAGGAGAAGGCGCGGACGGCCAGCGAGCGAGTCAACCTGCTGACCCGCCGTCAGAACGCCCTCGCCGAGATCCGGGCGCCCCGCGCCGGGATGGTGGCGACGGCACCGCGGGCGGACGAGGTCGGCAAGCTGTTCGACCGCGGGTACGGCGAGAACCAACCGGTGTTCGTGGTCGGCGACCCGTCGAAGCTGGTCGTGCGCGTGCCGGTCACCCCACAGCAATTCCGCGTCCTCAAGGAAGACCTGCCGCTCCGCAACGAGCTGGACGTGACGCTGTACGTGAAGGGACGCAGCGACCGCGAGTTCCACGGCAAGGTCCGCCGCCTCCCGGCACAGAACGCGGCGACCGTGCCGGTTCAGCTGACCCAGCGCGGCGGCGGCCCGCTCGCCGTGAAGCCGAACGACGACCCGAATCTACTGGTGCCGCTCGCCCAGACGTACCTCGTCGAGGTCGAGATCACCGACCCCGACGCGGCGCTGAAGCCGGGTCAGCTGGCGTCGGCGAAGATTCACGCGAAGTGGCGGAGCGGGGCGTGGTGGGTCGGCCAGACGCTCGCCAACGCCCTGGACATTGGTCTGTTCCGCTGACCGGGTGACCGACCGGCCGGCGTGAGCCGGCTGGTCGTTGGCCCAGGCTCATGGATCAACGACCAGCCGGCTCACGCCGGCCGGTCGCCTGCGAAATGACGAAAGCCCGGGGCTCACACCCCGGGCTTTTCGCGTTATCGAGAGCGGCCGTGGAACGGCCGGTCAGCGGGAATCGTCCGCGTCATCGGCGGGCGTGGAGCGGTCGTCCGAGTTCGCGCCGCCGACGCGATAGTCTTCACCGAGCCAGCGGCCGAGGTCCACCATCCGGCAGCGGCGCGAGCAGAACGGGTAGTCGGGGTAGTCCTTGCGGTTCCCCGGCATCGCCGCGTCGCAGATCGGACACCGCACCTTTTCCATCGGCCCTACCCGCCCCGGACTTCGGGAATTCCCGACACGACCGGCTGCCCGCGTCAATCGGCTTTCTTCGACCCGCCCTTCTTGGCCGTCCCGTTCGACTCGGCCTTCGGCTTGGCCTCGGACTTGGTTTCCGTCTTGGTCTCAGTCTTCGACTCGCCCGCGGCCGGTGTTTCGGGCGCGGCGTCGGCCTTCTTTTCGCCGGAGCGGCGGTAGTCGGTCTCGTAGAAGCCGGTGCCCTTGAAGATGATCGCCCCGCCGCCGCCGAAGAGGCGTTCGAGCTTGTTCTTCTTGCACGCCGGGCACTTCGTCAGCACCGGCGCGGAGAACGACTGCAACTCCTCGAACGTGTGGCCGCAGGCGTGGCACTTGTAGTCGTAGGTAGGCATGGGGTTCCTGGCGAACGGCCGGCGTTAGCCGACTGGTTGTCTGGGATGAGCGTGCCGCGACCAGCCGGCTGACGCCGGCCGTTCGCCTATTCCGCACTGCCGCCCGCGGGCGGCGCCGTCGCCACGACGACCATCGCCGGCCGCAGCACCTTCTCGTGGAGCGTGAAGCCGGTGCCGACCACCTGCGTGACCTGGCCGGGCTCGTAGTCGTTGGTCGGCTGCTGCGACACCGCCTGGTGGACGTTCGGGTCGAACGCGGTGCCGGGGGCGGCGTCGATCTTCGCCACGCCGTTCCGCTTCAGCACGTCGAGGAACTGGCTCGCCGTCGCGGACACGCCCGTCGCGAGCGGGCCGCTGTCGCCGGCGGCCTTCGCGGCGGCGAGGGCTCGTTCCAGGTTGTCGAGCCCCGAGAGCAGGTCGCGGATGAGCCCTTCGGCGGCGAACCTCCGCTGCGCTTCGGCGTCGCGGAGCATCCGCCGGCGGGCGTTCTCGAAGTCGGCGAGGCGGAGCTTGTAGTTCGCCAGTTCGTCCTCGGCGGCCACGAGTTTCGCCCGCGCCGCGTCGAGCTCGGCGAGGGGTACGGTGTCCACCGGGATGCGGTCGTCGGGGAGGTCGGACATCGGCGTGATCCTGTTCCTACTTCTCATCCGGGTTTGGAGTGCCCTCGCCGCCGAGGAGATCCTTCAATTTCCCGAAGAACCCCTTGCGCGGCCCGGCCACGCTCGTCTTCGTCGTCTCGGCCAGCTTGCGGAAGAGGTCTTCCTGCTCGGGCGTGAGGTTGGTCGGCGTCTCGACCACGACTTGCACGAGCAGATCACCCTTCCGCCCGCCGCGCGGGTTGGGCATCCCGTGGCCGAAGACGCGGATGACCTCGTGCGTCTGCGTGCCCCGCGGCAAATCGTGGACCACCTTTTGGCCGGTGAGGGTCGTGATCTCGATCGGCCCGCCGAGCGCGGCCTGCGAGACCGACACCGGCCACTGGCAGACGAGGTTGTGCCCGTCGCGGTGGAAGAACTTGTGCTCGCGCACGCGGATGACGAACTCCAGGTCGCCGCGCGGGGCGCCCGGGTCGCCGGCGTCACCCTCGCCGGCGTAGCGGATGCGGTTGCCGGTGTCGACGCCGGCCGGGATTTCGACCTCCAGCGTCCGCCGCGACTCGACCCGGCCGTGCCCGCGGCACGACCCGCACGGGTCGGTGATGACGACCCCGCGACCCTCGCACGCCCGGCACGTCTGCTGGACGGAAATGAACCCCTGGTTGAGGAGCACCGCCCCCTGCCCGCCGCAGCGCTTGCACGTCACCGGCTTGGTTCCCGGCTTCGCGCCCGTACCGTTGCACGTGCCGCAGAACTCCTCGCGCGGCACCGTCTGCGACTTCTTGACGCCCGTGGCCGCCTCGACGAGGTCGATGTCGAGGATCGCCTGAATGTCGCGTCCGGCCCGCGGCCCGCCGCGCTGCCGGCGACCGCCACCACCACCGCCTCCCCCGCCGAAGAAGCTGCCGAACAGGTCGCCGATGAGGTCGCCGAGGTCGGAGGGCTGTCCGCCGCCCGCGGCGCCGGACAGCCCGGCGTGGCCGTGGCGGTCGTAGACGGCCCGCTTCTGCGGGTCGCGGAGGATCTCGTAGGCCTCGGTCACTTCCTTGAAGCGCACCTCGGCCTCGGCGTCCCCGACGTTCCGGTCGGGGTGGTGCTGCATCGCCAGCTTCCGGTACGACTTGGTGATCTCCACCTCGGTCGCCGTCCGCGTGACGCTCAGTACCTCGTAACAGTCCCGTTTTGCCATTTCGGAGGTGGCCGGTAGTCGGTGGTCAGTAAAGCCCCGAACCATAATAACCCGTGGGCAGTGGTCGGTGAACGCGGTTGCCCGGTTTCACTGGCCACTGCCCACGGTCAACTGCCCACCCGGGCTACGCGATCGCGCCCGCCACCTTCGACTTCTTGTCGTCCTCGTCGATCTTGGTCACCATGACCTCGGTCGTGAGCATCAGCCCGGCGATGCTGGCGGCGTTGGTCAGGGCGTTGCGGGTGACGCGGAGCGGGTCCACGATCCCGGTCTTGAACATGTCCACGTACTCGTCGTTGTTGGCGTCGTAGCCGAAGGTCGCGTTCTTCTGGGTGGCGACCTCCTCGGCGACGACCGCGCCGTCCTTGCCGCAGTTCTCGGCGATGGTGCGGACCGGCTTCTGGAGCGCCCGGGCCACGATCTCGGCGCCGTTCGCCTCGTCGCCCTTGAGCTTCTCGGCCAGCGCCTCGACGACCGGCACGCAGCGGAGCAGGGCGGTGCCGCCGCCGGCGACGATCCCCTCGGCGACCGCGGCCCGGGTGGCGTGCAGGGCGTCCTCGACGCGGCCCTTCGTCTGCTTCATCTCGGCCTCGGTGGCGGCGCCGACCTTGATGATCGCCACCCCGCCGACCAGCTTCGCCAGCCGCTCGCTGAACTTCTCCTTGTCGTACTCGCTCTCGGTCTGGTCCATCTGGGTGCGGATGGTCTGCACGCGGGCCTCGATCGCCCCCTTGCGGGCCTTGTCGAGCTTCTCGACGATGATCGTGCAGTTCTCCTTCTCGACGCTCACCCGGTCGGCCGTGCCGAGCATGTCGAGAGTGACGTTCTCGAGCTTGATGCCGCGGTCCTCGCTGACGAAGGTGCCGCCGGTGAGGACGGCCATGTCCTCCATCATCGCCTTGCGGCGGTCGCCGAACCCGGGCGCCTTGACGGCGCACACCTCGACCAGCCCGCGGAGCTTGTTGACGACGAGCATGGCGAGCGCCTCGCTCTCCACGTCCTCGGCGACGATGAGGAGCGGCCGGCGGGCCTGCGCCACCTTCTCCAGCAGCGGCAGGAACTCGCGGACGTTCGACAGCTTCTTCTCGTAGAGGAGAACCAGCACGTTCTCCGGCTCCCACCTCAGCTCCGGGCTGTTGGCGGCGAAGTACGGCGAGATGTAGCCCTTGTCGAACTGCATCCCCTCGACGAAGTCGAGTACGGTCTCGGAGGTCTTCCCTTCTTCGACCGTGATGACGCCGTCCTTGCCGACCTTCTCGAAGGCGTCGGCCATGAGGGCGCCGATCTTCGGGTCGTTGTTCGCGGAGATGGAGGCGACGTGCTGCATCTCCTCCTTCTTGGTCAGCCGGCGCGTCAGGGTGTTCTCGAGGTGCTCAACAGCCTTCGCCACGGCCTTGTCGATGCCGCGCTTCACCATCATCGGGTTGCCGCCGACGCCGGTGTAACGCAGCCCCTCCTGGTAGATGGCCAGGGCCAGCACGGTGGCGGTGGTGGTGCCGTCGCCGGCGTTGTCAGAAGTCTTCTGGGCGACCGCGTTGACCAGCTTGGCGCCCATGTTCTCGAAGGCGTCGGGCAGGTCGATCTCCTTCGAGACCGTCACCCCGTCCTTCGTGACCGTCGGGCCGCCGAACGACTTGTCGATGATGACGTTCCGCCCGGTCGGCCCGAGCGTGACGCCGACGGCGCGGGCGAGCTTCTCGGCGCCGGTGAGGAGCTTCTTGCGGGCGTCGTCGGTGTAGAGCAGTTGCTTCGGCATGGGTGGTTCCGTGTTTGGTGTTTGGAGTTTGGTGTTTGGTGTTTTGGCGAACGGCCGGCGTCAGCCGGCTGGTTACCGGGTTCAGGTGCCTCGGGCGGTCACCAGCCGGCTGACGCCGGCCGTTCGCCAAAACACCGAACGCCCGACACCAAACACGAAGCGGGTTACTTCACGAGCTTGGCGAGGATGTCGCTCTCGCGGAGGATCTTCAGCTCCTTGCCGCTGACCTCCACGTCCGACCCGCTGTACTTCCCGTAGATCACGGTGTCGCCGATCTTGACCCCGACCGCGGTCCGGGCGCCCTTGTCCGACAGCTTCCCGGGGCCGACGGCGACGACCTTCCCCTGCTGCGGCTTCTGCTTGGCGGTGTCCGGCAGGAGGATGCCGCCGGCGGTCTTCTCCTCGGCGTCGGTCGGCTCCACCACGATGCGGTCGTCGAGCGGGCGGAGGGCGAGGGTCGCTTCCTTCTTGGCCATGTTGGAACCCAGTGTGAGTGTGAGTGCGTGTGTGAGTGAAGCCAGTTGTATAGTCGCGTGTGAGGCGAGTTGGTGAGTGCGAGAGGGACGGCCCCCGCTCGCACTCACACTAATGCCGTCACATCATCCCGCCCATGCCGCCCATGCCGCCCATCCCGCCCATGCCGCCCATGCCACCCATCCCGTGGTCATCGTGGTGGTGGTCGCCGCCGCCGGCCTTCTTCGGCTCGGGGATGTCGGCGATCATGGCCTCGGTGGTGAGGAGCAGGCAGGCGACGCTCGCCCCGTTCTGGAGGGCGCTGCGGGTGACCTTCACCGGGTCCACCACGCCGGCCTTGCGGAGGTCTTCGTACTCGTCCGAGTCGGCGTTGTAGCCGTGGTTCTTGTCTTTCACCTTGAGGATCTTGGCGACGACCACGGTGCCGTCCTTGCCGGCGTTCTCGGCGATCATCCGGCAGGGCATCTCGAGCGCCCGGTACAGCACCCGCACGCCCTCGGCCTCCTCGCCGTCCAGCTTCAGCTTGTCGAGTCCCTTGCGGGCGTTCAGCAGCGCCACGCCGCCGCCGGGGACGATGCCCTCGGCGATGGCGGCCTTCGTCGCGGCCAGGGCGTCCTCGTACAGCGCCTTCCGCTCCTTCATGGCCGTCTCGGTCGCGCCGCCGACCTTGATGACCGCCACGCCGCCCGCCAGCTTGGCCAGCCGTTCCTGGAGCTTCTCGCGGTCGTACTCGCTGTCCGTCTTCTCGATCTCCTTGCGGATGAGCTCGGCCCGCCCGTCGATCGCCGCCTGCTTGCCCTTGCCCTCGGTGATCGTCGTGTTCTCGGCGTCGATCTTGATCTTCTTGCAGCGGCCGAGGTAGTCGACGACGGTCGGCTTCTTCTCGCCCTTCGGCCCGTCGGTGACGGCGTCGAGCTGCACGCCGAGGTCCTTGAAGATCGCCTTGCCGCCGGTCAGCACGGCGATGTCCTCGAGCATGGCCTTGCGGCGGTCGCCGTA
>VFQN01003881.1_pt1 | contig 20482 bp, 26 predicted proteins | sample 3512371 | NCBI WGS metagenome assembly VFQN01 (sample SAMN10412370, study PRJNA504923) | tailings metagenome | isolation source: Replicate 2 from Balatoc abandoned mine | place: Philippines: Itogon, Benguet | collected 2017-08-28
CGGCTGTGCATGTCGCCGCACCTCAGCCGCAAGGACCTGGACGGCATGCTGGCCATCATTGACGAGGTGGCTGAAGTGTGCGGCATCAAGTTCTGGAACCGCAAGGCCTACGCCGAGGCGGAGGCCGAGCTGCAGCAGCTGGTGGCCAGCCGCCAGGGGGCTGTGGCGGGCGCCAAGGCCACCATTGCGGCCATGGCGGCTGCACCGTGCGCCATCATCCGCAACGTTTGATAGGTGCAAAGAAAGCAAGAAGCTGAATGCATCAGGGCAGATCAGGGGAAACGGTTCTCCCCTTGAATGTACGGCTTGGGGGTAAACGTGGGTGAAATTGCTACGGTTGCTGTGAGCTCCAGGGAGCGTAACACGTTGTTACGCGGTGAGACGTGGGGAGCACACCCGCCTGGTTGGCGCTTGTTGTTGGCTGGGATTGTGTGTCCAGTGGTGCCGGCCTGAGGCCTGCACGCTCACAGCCATTCGCACATGCTGGACAGGAGCACCAGTGTTGAAGACGCTCAAGTGTTTACAGGCTAGACGCAACTCGGGTCGACTGTAATCTGGTACCGGTATTACCAATACCCAAGCCAAATATCTCTTTCGCCCTTTGCCACAAAGCGCCTCCATGCTAGATACACCGTAGTCAGCGGTGGTATGGTATGCAGTAACCACCACACGTGTGTACCAACCTCTTTGCGCCCCAAAGCCTGCCTTCCATGTACTGGCAGCCAAAACCTTCACGGAGCGGCAGCCACGCCAAGTACCATCGGCAGCAGCCACTATCCGACAGCCCGATACTATGTAAACCAGCATTATTGCAAGCCATTGGCAACTTGTGCTGCTGCGACTATGTGCAAGTTGCCAATGCACAAAACACGTGCCTTGTGGCGACCTCGCCGCAGGCCAATGTGGCCTTTCACGCCACGATATGCTGGATTTCCTAACCGAAGAATACTGTTGCCGCACGCGCAGAGTATCTCGCGCAAGCTGTGCGCAACCTCAAATGACCAATCATCTTCCACAACAAAGCTATGCAAGCCTGAAGGGCAGGCCTAAAACCTATGCGCACCACCGTAACAATTCTTCTGCGCTCAGCTAAAGCACCTCTACATGGTGCTGTACCCGAACAAAAAGCGGAGCTGACTCCTATCAATCCGCAGCTCCGTGTGCTCACTGGCCCCAAGCCAATCCGCTTGGCGCCACGCCCTGTCGCCCTACTCAGCCCTATCCCCCGTCTCCCTACGCCTCAGCCCCCCGCACCACCCCCCTGCTCACCACCCGCCCGTCCTCCCCTTGCGCCCCAGCCCCCCGTCATCGTCATCGTCCTCCCCCTCCACGTCCCCTCCCAGGATCGCAGCTAGCACCTCATCCATCCTATTCCTGACCTCATCCCCTTCCTCCTCCTCCTCCTCCTCCGTCGTCTCATCCTCCAGCTGCCTCCTGCTGCTCCGCACCGCCTGCTTGCCGCCCCCCGCCGCCGCCAGCAGCTCCGCCAGGGCCCGGGCCTCCCTCGCATCGTCGTCATCCTCTTCGTAGCTCCCCAGGGGGCGCATCACGCTGCTCGTGTCCAGCCCGGCCGCCGCCGCCGCGGCCATGAGCTCCCGGATGCGGTCCTCCCTGTCGCGCTGCTGCTGGCGCTCCTGCGACTTCTGCTGCTCCTGCTGCTGGTTGATGACGCCCAGCCAGCCGTTGAGCGACAGCGGGTGCAGCGCGCCCCAGTACTGGGAGTGGATCTGGGGCAGCAGACAGGAGCACGGAAGGGTTACGGTGCGCTATGGACTTGCGTGCGGCGACTGTGCTGCGTGTCAGATGCAGGCACCTGCGTCCTTTTTCGTAGCGCAGGTTGCTCCGTTGCTACAGCCCCAGAGTTGGCACATCTAGCCAGGTCGAGCAAGGCAATGTATGTCACCTGCTCCTTCGCCCCAGTGTCTTAACCCACCTGCATGGCGTTCATGATGGCCACCCAGCCGGAGCTGCTGCTGCCCCACGGCCCCGGCAGCGGCGGCGGCGTCTCCCCCAGCATCACGCGCAGGCAGCCCTCCGCCGCGTCTGCCAGGCCGCTGAGGCGGTAGCCGCCCTCCAGCAGCAGCCCCGTGGGCGCCACGCCGCACAGCATGTGCGTCAGGTGCGCGAACACAGCGGGGGAGCAGTTGCAGGGGCCTGCGGCAAAGGGGCGGAGCAAAGTGCAAGCCAGGCGCAGCACACCACAGCCACACGTGACAAGAGCACAGGCTTTCAGGCTCCTAGCGGCGAAACAACGCGGCTTACACCGTACATGATGCAACAATTACGGCAGCCTGCAGGTATGATGTTGCCGGGCATGCCGGGGCCCCACCTGCGGGGTCTCCCTTGATCGCCCCGAAGCCCGCCGCCACCAGCACCACGTCCGGCCGGAACTGATAGGCCAGCGGTAGCACCACGTGCAGCCACGCCGACAGCAGGTCGCCGTCCGTCAGCGCGACGGAGGCGGCGTGGCGGCCGTCGCCCGAGGGCGTGATGGAGATGTTGACGTTGCGGCCGGCGCCCGCGCCCTCGCCCGCCTCCTCCACGCCGCCGCTGCCGCTGCAGCCCGGGTACATGTCACTGCGGGTGGGCGTGGTGCAGGGATAACGTGACGTCAGGACGCTGCACACGCATCATGCCGCACAAGGGGCGCCCTCTTGGCGTGTATAACAGTGCCTTCCATGGTTGCCAGCACATGCGAGCCGAACCGCCCTTGCGCCCACGGAGAGAGACGGCGTAGGTGCAACCTCCCCTGGAGGGATATCTAGGTATAGCCTCCCTCTGCCCAACCCTGCTAAAGCCCATGCCCCTTCTCTCCGGTATGCTCACGGGCTGTGCAGGTGGGCGTCTACCACCAGCACTCGGCCGTCCTCCCAGAACACCTCGCTGGTGCCCTGCCCGTGGTGCAGGTCCCAGTCAACCACCATCACGCGTCGTGCCCCAGCCGCCAGCGCTGCGCGCGCCGCCACCGCCACGTTGTTGAGGTAGCAGCCGCCACGAATGGCGGACGGGCCGGCCTGACGGGGCAGAAGGCAGCTCTGTGCATGTCGTGCACCGCCATTGTCCCCTGTGCATGCTACGTACATGTGACCAAATGCCCATCAAGTGCTGCCTATGCTGCCGTGTGCAGAGGTCAATGCCCATTGAGACGAGCTGTGTGGCATACAAATGCCAGTTTGCTGCAGGCCCATATGGCCCACTGCACATTGATGTCTACGCGACAGTGCCGGCACAGAGCGAGCTGGCACTCGAGCAGGGCGAAGCAGGCACACGCAACAGGCACCTGCACGCCCCCTCACCTGGGCTCCAGGAGGACGCACAATGGCAAGGGCACGGCGTGCGGTGCCGCTGGCCAGAGCCGTGCCAACGTCGGCGGCGGCGCCGGCTGCCAGCAGCGCGGCGGCACGCGTATGCGCGTTGTACAGCGTGTCGGGGGCCAGAGAGGAGCTCGGGGCCGAGCCGGCTGCCGTCTGAGCAGGCACCTGCGTATGGGACGGTGTCATGGTGTGGATACTACCATTTTCAGCCCCTGCAAGGTTGTGGATACGTATAGGACGTGCGAACGAGGGCTGCGTCTTTCACGGCGTGCGCATTGCCAACAATGCACCTCGGGAAAGGAGGGGGTGCCCTGCTCCACGAGCCCAGATGTGGATGGTGGTGCTGTAGCAGGTGCTGCTGCCGCCTCAGCCGCCGCCATGGCCGCCGCCGCCTCTGGCCCCAGCGGCGGGCCCAACGCTAGCACCGCCGCCACGTGCTGCGGGGTGTGCGCCGCCAGCAGCTCACGCTGAAGGGCGGGGCGGCAGCGCAGCAGGCGGCAGCGGGACATGAGGCCGCGCGCGTGCAGGCGGGACATGATGGCCTGCAGCCGCTCGGGCCTGCAGCAGCAACAGGCAGGAGGAAAGACGCTGTTAAGAGAAATGCAGGCCAGCAGACTATTTGAAGGTTGAGCGTCACAGCGGTAACCTTGTTATAGTGCAGTAGCATTAGGCATTTGCGGAGCGGTGAGGCTAGATATGGTGTGAAAGGTCGTACCTTTCCGGGTGCGGCGGCAGCGAGCAGCGGTGCTGCAGCATGCGCGCGTCCGTGGCCAGCAGCACCCCACCAGCCGCCGCAGCTCCACAGCAAGCTGCCCCCGCCTGCGGCTCCGCTTCCTGCTGTGCTTCTCCCTGGCTGCCCTGCTGCTGCGACTGCTGCTGGTCCAGCGCCTCCTGCTCTTGTTGCTGCAGCTGCTGCTCGTAGGCCTGGACCCACGCCACGGGGTCCCCAAGGAGCTGCGCGTCTGTCTCCGGCCCAGGGGTGTGGCCGCAAGCCGAACACCGGTTGCCTGGCCCAACAAGGGGCCGGCAGCAGTTTGTGCAGAAGCTAGCTGGGCGGTGGTTCGTGTATGCCCCGGCGGGGAGGGCCTCCGAGACCATGTGGGCGTTGAGCTGCAGCTTGGGAACCGGGCGGGGGGTGGGCAGGGTGCCGCGGGTCAGCCTTGTGAGGGTCGCGAAGAACGAGGATAGCTTCAGCAGTGTTGACGGGGTGTGGTTGTAGACGAGTTACGTGGTGTGTCCGAGTAAGTTGGACCTGTGGGACCTCGTGCTGGAGCGTGCTGTGAAAGAAAGAGGTGGATGGCAGGGAACGCGTGCCATGGCCGCGGACTAGCGTGGTCAACAAACCCTCCGAAAGCCCTACCCTCGAGAGCGTCTCTTCATCTCCACAGTCGGAATTGCTGCTGCTACTCAGCATCTCGCTTAGTAGTTGCAGAAGTTCCTTCGGAAGAGGCGGAATTTCAAGCTCGTCGTCGTCGTCAAACAGCTCGCCGTCGTCGTCAGCATCAAGCTGTGCGTGGTGCAGGCTAGCCTTGCCAACCTCTGGAGCATTGTGGCTTTTTGTTTGGCCATCAGCAGCTGACAAGCTTAAAGCGCTGACTGGGACCACCCCAGTCCGCAGCCGTCTTCCCTGCTGGGCTTCCACGACAGAGCGAGGAAAAGGTGCTGTGTGGACAGGATACAGCCCTATAGCATCGTATCCCTTACGGGCTACTGTGCTAGGTCCTCCGCAGCACCGCTGTAGGTTCATTTGTATTTTGCGCCCTGTCCAATGACGGCAATTGTGTGAGCAATACAGTAAGAGCTATACTTCTTATAAGAATATAAAGGCATGAGTTGAGCTGTGGCTACAGCCACTTGAACCGCCGGGAAAGAGACAGTTATGGTTGGTTGTTCGGTTGATTATGGATTTTCCGATTCGTCTGCAACTCCGTGCCCTGGCTGGCGCGTCCCAAACACACCATTCAGCCCTCAAGCTCACGCCACAATAAAAGGCGTGGCACACAGTCGCTGTAACCCTACGTTCATGCAGGCATCCGCGCACCGTTTGCAGGCGCATCCAGTTTTCGCGCGATGTAGCAGCTTCTTATCACAGCATTGCTCATCAGCTGCGTCCTCTAGCCTTCATCACAGCCTACGAGCAATCGGTGCAGACCTGGTGGCACTCCTCTCTCACCCCCGCGACTCGTGGCAGGTTGGTGCCTCGTGTTCTGCGCCTCAGGGACGCGCTCGAGACGGCGAGCCAGTCAGCCCTGTAACAGGCCTTGGCAGCTTGCTGTATCACTCTACACCGGACAGCACTCCATGAATCCTCTTGGCACACGCACACTTACAAGCCGTCTCCTTGTTCGGCTTCTGTTCCAGGCACGTGTACAACGGGACCATGGCTTCGCCACAACCGCCCACACCTCCGCGCCAACAGTCAACTACTCAAACGACAGCCAGGATGCGTTGGTCAATAGCCTGGTGCAGCAGGGGCTCCTGACCCGCGGAGGACGCGTGGAGGGCGTCATGCGTGCTGTGGACAGGCGGGACTTCACGTCAACCCACCTGGGGATACCCCCGCACATCTCGTACATGGTACGGCCGCAGCGGTACTGTGGTCATAGCACAAACAGCTGCTCCTAGCACTGCAGTCACGTCCCACTGTGCTAGCTAACAAGCTGCGCTGGTCGCACTGCCAAACACTGACAGGCAGCGGTACTGTACCGTTGCAATCCGTACCGCTGCGACCTGTGGTGGCAGCAGGCCTTGAGCGAATGCGTTGGGTGCCATGTGTGTGTTGGCAGGACGGCCAGGTGCCCATCGGCCAGGGCCAGAGCATCTCTGCGCCCTCCCTGCACGCCGTGATGCTGGAGCTGGTGGCGGGCCATGCACGGGAGGGGGCCGTGGTCATGGACGTGGGCACAGGTGGGGGCGCAGCAAGTGTGGGCCGAGGAGGGAGCTGTGGGGCAGGTACTTGAGGTGGGGCTGCACGGGGCCAATCGCGGTTGTCGGTACCGAACGCCTGGCATGCGTTGTTGGCGGCTCTGTGAGCTCTGCCGATACCTGCACCCTAAGAAAATGAGGCAGCTATGACGCACGTCACTCTCTGGTTCCCGAGGTGGGCCGTGCGGAGAGTCTCTATGCCGCGGCCTCTGACTCTGCCCCTGCCCCTGGCCTTGACCGTGCACCAGGATCCGGGTACCTAGCGGCGTGTCTGTCGCTCCTGGTGGGGCTGTCCGGGCGCGTGGTGGCGGTGGAGCGGCAGGAGCGGCTGCTGCAGCAGGCCAGGTGGGCTACGTTGGGACACGCGCAATTCGAGGACGTCGCCTTTTTCTGGCCGTCTCAACGAACCTTCGCCTGTAATCTTGGCAGCCATGGCGCAGAACTGCCTGCCAGCCGACAGCGTCCGAGTTTTCAAACATTACCTACTGTCAGTACTGCAACGCGACCCCAGGGTGAGTCTGGTGCAGTCCCTGTCGCCGCACCACGCCCGCCACGTGCCGCACGGCGGGGAGCAGCGGGGGGACGCAACGGTGCACAACGTGACGCTGGTGCACGGCAACATACTGGAGGGTGAGGGACGACGAGGCATAGCCATTGCTGGTCGCATGTCCCGAAGGTTTGTGTTCGTTGTACCATGCGCTGTACATGTTCGTCAGGGGAGATGTTGGTGTCTGGTGCTAAACAGTTGGGTACAAACGGCTAAGCTATGCTTCTTCTTCGTCGAACTAGATTGTCACCTGTGCGGCCATGTGATGCTTGACACGTGTCGGTCCTGCTACGCGCGTGCCGCAGAGCCCGTCCTGGAGGCCGTGACGGGTGAGGGACCGTACGACGCAGTGGTGGTGGGCGCGGCGGCGCGGTCCGTACCGCAGGGGCTGGTGGAGCTGCTGCGACCAGGAGGCAGGCTGGTGGTGGCGGTTGGGCGGCCGCTGCAGATGCAGGTGCACGGGGACTGGGTCATTGTGCAGATGGGGTCACGTGAACGCTGGACGTACTCCATCTGGTCGTACGGAAAGCTGTGGCCAGAGCCCAGGGAAGTGCACATGCGCAGCTGCCGCAGGCAGCAGGGCGGCACCTGGGGGGGGCCGCAGGATGTGGGTTGGGCTAGCATTAATGAGTGCCACGCTGCACATTGCGGCGACAAAACGCGCCCTAGCAGGCTACGTGTAAGCGGCTCCCCCGGCGCCCTCCCGCATGGCCAACAATATCTTGAAGCCTGCTTGAGGCAAGGAAGCTCTCTGCCAGTTTGTCACCGTCCCGCGCCCCCTGCCCAGCCCTCTACCAGGACTGCCGTGCATCAACAAGATTTTTCCATCCGTGCAACCCTCCCATCCGCTTGCCTGCCTCAGGAGCTGCTGGTGGTGGACAAGGGGGCGGACGGCGGTGTCACCAGCTGCAAGGCGCGGGACGTGCACCTGCCGCCGCTGGCACCCGCGCTGGCTGACAGGTTCCAACTGTAACCCCTGGCTTGCAATGCAGTACTCCCGGTCTTCTATACACGTGCACGCCTTGTAGGTAGCTGTGGGGGCAGGCGAGTAACCAGAGCGGTCAGAGAACACAGTCCGCCGCCCTAACAGCGGTGCTGTTCAAGATTACGCCTGAAGTTCCAATGGCAAGGCCAGCCAGGAGAGGCTAAAGGCGCCATTGTCCAGATGGCAACAATGCATGTTCCATGTCTTGCCCAACCAGAATTTGGCTGGTAAACGCCGCTCGCTCATCACCCTCAAGCGAACGTCCACAGCTCTGGGAACCTTCAGCCTCGAGCGTGCCTCCCAACCTTTTGCAACCCAGACGACGTGTGCCTGCGTGTGCAATAGTGCCGGTAAACCTCTGTAAGGTGTGGGCCCATGGCACACTGGCCAAGCTCAGTACTCACCCTTTGATGCAACCAGGGGATGCAACAGCAGTAGCAGAAAGCTGCCTGTCAGAGGGACAAACCGATTCCTAACCAACCAACCTCTGAGTAAGAACTTCTGTTGGATGGTTTTCAGCCTTGTGTCGCGTGCAGATGTAGCCCATACGTATACAGAGCCTATGGAGCGCTATGGCTTGCCTCAATGCACTTTGTGTCAAACCATTTCCCAGGGCAGGGAGACGTAATTATGTGAGCAGCGCCTGGCTTCCGTTCTTCCTCGCCAATACCTCATATCTTACAATAGTTTTCAGTTAGACGGCAAGCACAGCGTGACTTGAAAGCCGCGCCGCACAGGCACCGCGCGGACCCATCACTACGCGTGCTCTGCAGCGCAAATGCTCATTAAGGCTTGCGAGGCACCGCAATAGCTTGATGCAGATGAAATACTTTGCGCTCATCCTACTCGTATGGATAGGCCCTTGCGTGGCGAGTAAGTTGGCCCGCACGCGTGGCGAGCGCGAAGCCAACGTGCAGGGCTAGGCACGAGTCAGCCAACTCTAAGCTTGCCTTGCGCTGTGGATCAGTTGCGTCATGTCGTGGAGAAAATGCACGGCATACCCTTTCCAGATGGTCGCTATTATGTTAGCCCCAGTGCGCCTTCCGTGTGTGCTTGCCTTGCAGACTCACCTTCCCCCGCTCCGTCTGGTGGGCCTTTGATCGGAGGATGGTGCTGAGGAATAGGCCCTGTGCAGTGCATGCACAGTTTAAGGACACGGCACCTGTCTCTTATGGCCGCGGGGGTTGGTGTGGAAGCACGTCCCATAGCGGACACACGTAGGCATCTCCTGTCGAGCTGTCGTACGTCCAGCATGTGCAATTCGCGCCCAAGCAACTCGCGGCGTATTTTTTTGGCAACTTAACCTGTACATTGTCCCACATCGCAGGTGGGCTTCCGCCTCCTGCGCTGGACACGGCGCCGGACCAGGAGTGCAGCATCTCGCTTGTGGGCGCAGCGCCGTCCGGACGAGTGCAGCCCCCCAACACCCTGGCTGTGTCCTGCCGGGGGTCACCGGGCGGCGTGCAGCTCCTGCTCAGCCCCTGGCTACAGGCAGCAGCAGCAGCCTCGACCAACGGCTCTGCCCCAGCAGCCCAGAGCGCAACACGTGACCGCAGCGGGCTGCCGGACGTCCGGATAGGTGGTGTGGAGGTGGCGGGAGCGCCGGAGGAGGGCCCCGGAAGGGGCAGCGGGGGCAGCGGGGAGGAGGCCGGGGACTGGCGGCTGGCCCTGGTGTGCAGCCCAGGCACCACCCACCTGCGGTTGTACGATTCGCTGGTGTGGAAAGTGCCGCTCAGCACACGCGGGCCGGTGCTGCAGCTGGTGGGGTGCGGTGCAGTGTCGTTCGACAACGTCACGCTGACGGAGCTCACGGCGCTGCCGGGGGCCTCCGCAGACACTGCGCCCGCCTACGGTGCCGTACACGCCAGAGGGCTGGTGGCGGGCGCCCGCCTGTCGGGCGTGGAATGTTCAGAGGTGGCGGGGTCGCACACGTGGGCGTGCTTCCTGCTGAGCTTTGAGGAGGACGTGCAGGGGAGGGAGGGCGAACAGCCGGCCTTACTGAAAGGCACAGTGGAGATCGCCGACAGCCTCTTCAGCAACACCAATGTAACAGCCAGAGTGGACAGGGTTCTCAAAACCACCGCACTAATGCCATCAGTGGCGGCCGCCCTAAAGCCCAACCAACTGCTGGGCGGCGGTTTGGGTGGGGGCTGCGGCGGCGGCATGTATGGCGCCGTGGTGGTTGGCTCAGCGCCCCGCACCATCAAGACAGCAGTGGACGTGGGCGGGGGTTCACCGCCGCCCGGCGTTGTCACCGTGCGGGTGGTGTCGAGCAGCGCGGACGGGTGCACGGGAGGCTGTGGTGGCGTGCTCGCGGTCACGTGCCCGGTGGTGAGTGTGCACATGGGCGGCAGGCCCTACCTGCTGCGCCTGCGGTGTACTCTGGGGTTACGTCTTGCAGATTCAGGCCTGCATGCTGGCGCCAAAGCTTCAAAGGGTGTCCTGCTTGCAGGTGTGCATATTGACGTCGGGCGTACTCCTGACAGGCAGAAAGGCCAACCCTCTGGTACCATCAACCCTGCCGTGTTGCGCTGCTGCTCCTCGCACCGGTAACGCTCCTACTGTGACGGCTTCCCACAGGCCTCCCTGACCGTCTCCAACGGCAGCAACCTGACCTACAACGCCGTGATGTCGGACGGCGGCGCGCTGTACTCCATGTGGGGCGTGGGACTGCTGCGGGTGGAGGGGGGCAGCAGGCTGCGAGGCAACTGGGCGGGGGGCTTTGGGGGCGCGATCGCCGTACACAGCTCAGTGGGCCGGCTTGAGGTGCGGGGCGGCAGCTCCTTGACCAGGAACAACGCCTCCACACAGGACGGGGGAGCCGTGTTCATCAGGCACAACGCAACGGAGATTTTTATTGCCGAGGGCAGCGAGTTAAGCTCTAATGCCGCAACCTTTTGGGGCGGTGCCATTAAGGTGGGCCAGGAGGACGCCGACGGCCAAACCGTGCGGGGCACGGGCTACGTGGGCAGGCTGGTGGTGGAGTCGGGCAGCCAGCTGCGCCGGAACTACGCTGGTTCACGCGGCGGCGCAATTCACTTCAACGGAGACGTCGGGTCCATTATCATCAACGCTAGCTATGTGGAGCAGAACGCGGCTGGGGACCCTGCTAGCACGGACGAGTCCAACGGCGGGGCGTTTTCCACCCGGGGCGGCGTTGGCGAGCTGCTGCTGGACTACGGAGCCTCCCTCACCAACAACTCGGCCGGCACCTGGGGCGGGGCTGTGTACTCAGAGGGCACCTTGGAGCGCATGGTGTTGGACCGGGGCAGCAGCATCAGCTACAACACGGTCTTGCAGGCGAACAGCTTCGGCGGCGCGGTAGCTTCCTTATACATCAACACCTTCGTCACCAGCAGCATTGAGCTGCTTCGTGGCAGCCGCATGGTGGGCAACACAGCGCCAGGCGCGGGAGGGGCGGTGGTGCTTGTCGGCGCGCTTGGCAGCCTGGTGGTCGACGGGGGCAGCGTCCTGGAGGGCAACGAGGCGTGCTTAGGCGGCGCCTTTCACGTCGTGGAAGGCATTGATAGCATTGCCTTCACCAACGGCAGCAGAGTGGCGGCGAACATGGCCAAGGCCAGGTGCACGAACGCGCACGGCGGCGCTGTTTCATCGGAGGGGCCAGTGGGGTCGGTGGTGATCAGCGGGGGTAGCAACGTGACGCGCAACAGTGCCACGGTGAGCGGTGGTGTCATACACTGCAACTCGCGTCTGGAGGAGTTCCTGGTCACCGGTGGATCAGTGCTAACACGAAACGCTGCGGGCGTGAGTGGCGGGGTGCTAGCTGTGAACGGCAGCGTCGATAGCTTCGTGATTAGTGGAGGCTCCTTTGTTGAAGGCAACACCGCAGGGTTGGAGGGTGGAGCGTTCGTGATTGGTGGGGTCGGGGTGCGGACGAATATGGTGCAACGGATAGAGGTGGCTGGCAGCGTGCTGTGGAGGAACAACGCCAGCATGGGCGGGGTTCTGCATGTCCGTGGGAGGACGGGTGGCGTTCTCATCAGAGCCAGTGACGTGTCCAACAATACAGCGCCGTACCTGCAGACAAATGACGCGAGCGGCTGCGGGGGGGCCATGTACTTTGGCGGGCGGGTGGGCAACTTCACGATTGACAATGGGACGCGGATGCAGAAAAACTCGGCGGAGCGCGGGGGCGGGGCGCTCCGGTTTGCCGGCGGCCTGGGAGCCTTCACCCTGGCTGGCAAGTCCAACATCAGTCACAACTGGGCTTGGGACTTGGCGACAGCAAGCGGGGGCGCGGTGAACGTGGGCCAGAGTTTAGGCCTCCTGGAGATTGCATCAGGGTCATCGGTGGAGAACAACACTGCGCCGTGGCTAGGCGGCGCTTTCTACATTGACAACAGGTTCGACAGCGGCACTACAGTGCACGTCGACGGCTCGGCTCGCGTGCTGCTCAACGTTGCCGCCTCAGGTGTGTGTTGGGCCAGCCTGAAACCATGACCTGATCGCCCTAGTGCAGCATGCGGGACCGTGCGTTTAACTTGACTGCCCGTATGCCTGCAAGCTACAGGTCACGAATGCACCCTTGCTTACCACCTTGCATCCGCCGTACTGCCGGCCAACTTGTACCGGGCTGCCGTGCACACGTGTGGCTTATACTGCATGCATCGCGAATTCGTCGCCCCCCAGGTGGTTGGCTCAATGTGGCGGGACAAGTGTCGACCCTGCGTATCACCGGGGGCAGCCAGGTGGCTTACAACAAGGCAACCATTGGCAACGAAGTCCTGCGTGCGGGTCTTGGCGGTGCGGTCAATGTTGAGAGCTCCCTAGGGCAGCTCGTCATCGACTCGGGCAGCCAGGTGCACAAGAACGAGGCGCGGTGGCGTGGAGGGGCAGTCGCCTCTCGTGCTGTGGGGCTGTTCCTGCTGACTGGCAACAGCAGCTTGTCGGATAACAGGGTTAACGATGTGGCGTATGGCACCGGTGGAGCGGTCTTCATCGACGGCACAGCCACCAACATCACCACCTCTTCAGGCGCAGTTGTGCACAACAACTACGCGCCGAAGCAAGGGGGCGGCTTCTACGCTGTTGAGAGGGTGGCGACGTTTGCGATGTACGACAGCCAGGCAACCGCCAACGGTGCGCGTGCCGGCGGGCTGGTCTCTACTGAACGCGACTGCGGCAACATGACCATTGCAGACAGCATCCTAACGGGGAACTACGTCGAAGGGGGCGATGGTCCGGCGATCGAAGTGCAAGGCAGCCTCGGGGCGTTCACGCTGCGGCGGTCGGAGGCTTCGTCCCACCGTGGCAGATACGGCGGCGTGCTCGTTGTATATGGCGATGCAGGCGAGCTGCTGCTAGACGGCGCCACCGTGACGGACAACGTCGTCACAAACCAAGGTGGTGCCATCTTTGTATACGGTGCAACACGGCGCCTGTCCATCGTCCGCAACTGCAGCATCACGGGGAATGGGGCCGTCATGGGCGGTGCTGTGATCAGCGGGCTGGGTTACGGGTCCATCCTCATCTCCGACAGCGTCTTGGCCTTCAACGAGAATGTTTATGGCAGCGGCGGCGTGATCTCTGGCGGGCACTATTGGAGCTGGCGGGACGCGGAGCCCACAGCCCTGTTGGTGGAGGGGTCCAGGATCCTCAACAACACCGCCACACGCAGCGGAGGGGCCATATCGCTGGTTGGGGAGGTGCGCAGTGCGGTGTTCCGTGGGGCGACCCTCATAGGCAACACCGCGGGGGACGGCGGCGGCTGCCTGGCTGTCCTGGGCACTGTGGGCGAGGTGGTGCTGGAGGCGGGGACGGTGGGGCAGGGCAACCGGGCGGGCGCCATGGGCGGCTTCCTGTCCGTGTCCGCCCCGGACGACCTGACGGGGGTGCTGCTGCGGAGCCTGGTGCTGCGGGGCGGCTCCCGGCTGGAGGGCAACGTGGCGGGGAGGCTGGGCGGCGCGGTGGCGGCCCCGCTGCTGGGGCGGGTGGAGGTGACGGAGGGCAGCAGCCTCAGCGCCAACAGCGCGACGGAGGGGGCGGGAGGGGCGGTCGCGGAGCGGGCGGCGGTGGTGAGTGCGGTCCGTGGATGTGTGTCCTTGATGTGTGATGGAGGTGAGGTAGAGTGGATGGTACCCGTGCCTCCATGGAAGCGAGGCCCTACCATGCCATCCCGTTATCGCTTTGACGGCCGGCGGGGAAAATGCATGTCCTTGTTGCTGGACAACTGCAGTCTCTTTGGTACTAACCTACTTTCATCACGTCGTCTTGTCACCTACCCGCCCGCACAGGACTGGACGCCGCCTGTGTCCCTGGCGTGCCGCCTGCTCCCTTCCGTTGCGGAGTGGCGCATTGACGGCGGGTCCACGGTTTCAGGGAACGTGGCTGGCGGCGGCGGCGCTGCTGGCGGCGGCGGCGCGCTGCTGCTGTCCACCCTGGGCCGCTGCGACGAGCAGGGGAGACCCTTGCGGCCCGCGGCGCTGCGCCTGGCCCTGGGGAACGCCACGTTTGAGGGCAACCGGGCGGGGGGCGGCGGTGGCGGGGCCATTGCGGTCCGCGGGCCCATGGGTCCAGACGCCGCCGGCCTCCCTACGAGGGACGTGGAGGTGACCACCCAGGGCACCGTGCTCGTGGGGAACACGGCGGGCCGGGTGGCGGCTGGGGGCGCCCCGACCCCCGCCGACGGCTCTCCGTTAGGCAGCGGCGGGGCTCTGGAGGTGTGGCTGCCGCACTGGGCCGCTGCCTCTGATGGGCCCATGCTTGCCCGGGACGGGTGGAATGGCACCGACACGTGGCCGCAGTGCCACGTGTTCCTAGGGCCTGGGACGGTTGTGTACGGCAACGCGGCCGCTGGCAGCGGCGGTGCTGTGGCGCTGGTGGGGTGCGGCCTGGGGGCGGCCGAGGCGCGGCTGGAGGGCAACAGGGCAGGCGCGGCGGGCGGTGGTGCGGTGGTGCTGTGGGGCAGCCCACAGGCGGCCCTGCCGGCTGGGATGATCATGCCCGAAGACTTGGTGTTCCAAGCCAACCCCACGCAGCAGCTGGATAACACACTGACAGGTGGGGAGTCTGGGTGCTACAGAAACCAACAGGCTTGGGGCGCTCTTGGTGTATGTCATGCGCTAGTTGAGGCGAGGCTGCAGATGACCCGTTCCTGTTGCAAGAAGCACTTGCGCGGGCACAGTTTGTATGCACATGACAGCGTTCAGGCGGCCGCGCTCTCAACTCCCGCCCCCAGGCCCCATCGGGTCCTGCCCGACCGCTCCGGGCTACACAGCAGTTTATGGTAAGCCCAACCGGGAGCAACAAGTGGCGGCTCTATTCGAATGTGCTGTAGGGCTGCGGCATTGCGGCTGCTGTCAGCGGATAGCGTAGCGGTGTTGGCAGGCAGAAGCACCTGTCCTGTGTCAGCACCTGCATGCCAAAATGCGTGGAGGGAAACAGCACGTGTAGGTACAACCGTCAGCGTATGACACAGTGGATGCGGCTGCACGGCACTCTGCCCTGCACCCATGGCCGACGTAACGCTGTCCCCAGGCTTCGACATCCCTGGCGCCGACCTGCTGCCGTACCTGCTGTACGGCACGGTTCCCGAGCTGGCGGCTGCGTGCGCCGCCAACGCGTCGTGCGTGGCGTTCACCAGCACTGGGCGGCGGGGGGCGCTCAAGGGAGGCGCCTTCCTCAACCGCACAGCCCTGCTCAGCGCCAGCGCCACGCCCGCACCCACCTGCACCTACATCAAGTACACGGGTGCGAGCTGTGCCGCATGTGTGCACGGGCTGTCGGTGGCTTCGGATATGTACGGGCCTTGCGCAACTCGTTACTGCAGGCATGTAGAGTACGCTATCTTTAAGCCATCTTGTGCGCAGTGCCGAGAGACAAACAAGCTGTGTATTGTGGCCCAGCCGTGTAAGCCCGGAGTGCCACATCTTCTCTGTGTTCCGTGTTTCTGTGTTCCGTTTAACACGGCGCAGGCTCGGATGGCGCCACGTGTCCGCCCATCGGCGGCTTTGTCGCCCTACCCGGAATGGTGAGGCATCGCGTAGCATTGCCAACCCCTTTGAATCCCTGCTGGCGTGGGGAAGTTTGGCACGTGCCTGCCTTCCCACTTGAAGCTTTCGACTCAACTTCTCATATGCTCTGTGCACTGCAGGACGCCAGCAGTAGCAGCGGGGGCGCTGGCCCGCTAGCCGACCCCATCCTGCTCGCCCGGGACTGCATCCGGAACAGGAACTGCGGGGCCTTCAGCAACAGCGGCTGGCGGGGGGCCGCAGCGCTGCCCGCGGTGCCCTCTGACAGGCCGGGCAGCTGCCTGTACGTGTACCAGGAGGGTGAGGGCACGTGTGGACGGTTAACAAACTGCCACTGCTTCACCTGGTCATGCGTGCGGTTCACGCCACAGAGTCCATACCTACAAGACGGTTCCTCACGGCGTGCCCGACAGCTGTGTGTGTTAGGGAGGTCGAGTGCAGTAACCGGCCACCCCGCCGCCTTCCGTGCTGACACGTGTCGATACGGTGCGCGCAGGCGCGTGCCCCCACGTGGAGGGCTTTGCGGCGTACTGGATCCTGAACCTGGTTGGGTACGGGCTTGCCAACCTTAACCCCGACGGCCAGGCCGCTGCTGGGGACGTGTCCCTCATGGCCGCCAACTGCAGCGCAGACAGCCGCTGCGTGGGCTTCAGCAGCACAGGCAAGACACAACGGGTTGTGGGTTGTCAGGACGCCTATCAAGAGCGCGCAACAGACGGCGCGTGCGCACTAGGTTGCACGCGGGTGCCCTTGCTGCAGAATGACGGGTGGCGCATACCAGTAGTCCGCTAGCATACGGTACCCGGTGCACAGGGTTCAGGTGCGGCAATGTGGATTATCGTTTCGTACGGTATTCGTCATCGCAGGTGCCGCCAAGTCCACGCTGCGCAGCTGGTTCTACTTGTCGACACCTCAAGATGACCCACTCGTTTATTGCTCCTACCTGCGGCTACCAGCACCAGGCAAGTACCGTACAGATGGCACCCTGCCTTTATGTGAGAGGTAGGGGAGAAAGGGCTTGAAGCACCTACCGTACGCATGTACGGCAGGTGCCATATCTTGTACGGCGGTCGCACAGCGTGCGGATGAGGCATGCATTGACGGCAGTGCACCCAACAGGATGACCGCTGAGCACGGCCATCCTGCCACGAGCTCGATGAAGGTGCCTTGCATCGCAGCGAATCCAATGCTGCACCCATTGCTACCCGTTCATGCAGATTGGTCATGCCCAGCGCTCCCAGGCTTCGTCGCAGTACCAGAAGGCTACTACGAGGGTAACTCCGCGCGGCATCCTGGCATCCGTACTGCTGCCCGTACCGCCAAGCTCCTTGTATCCATGTTGGCCATGTTCAGAATGCCTTTAACGGATATCAACCCCGTTCTCTCATAAAAGCAACTGCCCGTACTGTCAAGCTCTGCGTACAAGCGCGATGACCTAGTTGCCTGCAGAGTATTACTAATGCCGGCCCGCTGAGGAACGTGTGCGCCCTTCATCGCTGCCAGGTGATGACTCCCTGGTGGTCAGGGCGGCTGGGAGCCTAGAGGCCAAGGCGGCGGCATGCGCTGCCAACGCCACGTGTCGGGGGTTCTGGAGGTGCGTGAAAGGAGGTTTCAAGTGCAGCGACGTGTTAACTGTAGCCGTCTGACGGTGTGCCATGGGCATGCTTACGGCCACGGATACGGTACCGCGTGTGCAGAGGCCTTTTCGCCGCTGCCGTAAGCAGATACCGGTATGTGCTTCCTGCGCCCGTATGGTTAACACACAAAGTCAGCCCAGAAGCCTGCCTGCCTCTGACTCTCACCGTCCTTCGAAATGCAACATTCGCAGTGGTAACTCGAGGAGCTTGCAGTCCGGCACCGGCAGTACCCGCAAGTCAACGACCAACGACAGTAACTGCCTGTACATCAAGGGTGCGTTGGCTGGGTGTGCACTGTGACGGCGGGAAGGAAGTTCCAGCCAGCGAGCCGTATGCGAATGCACTGCTGCCCTAGCTGAACGCCGTCATCTGTGCCAGCACTCCACTACCCTTCCTTTCCCTAGTACTTTGACCAACAAACGTGGACCGCCCTAGGTCCAGTGTTCACCGCTCTAACTCCCACATGCCCCACGTTCACCCCTGTCTCTCATATGTACGCAGATCCATGCGCCACGGCGGCCGGTGCACCTCCCCTGTGCGACGCCGCTGCCGGTGAGCTGTGCGTCCCGGACGCGTCCCTGCCGCCCGCCTTCGCGCGCTGCGACTGCAGGCCGGGGTACGCCCGCGGCAGGGGGCAGGCGGCAGGGGCAGCAGCAAGTGCAAGCGGCGACTGGGGCAGCTGCGGTGAGTGCAGGGCGCTTTCAAGCAATAGCCGCTCAGCTGGGTGCCATGCATTCCGGTTGCGCCTTCTAAGGCTGCCAGCTATCTAGCATATGGTATGGACCTGCTCTCTCCGCTTGCGTTGAGGTCATTTACGTGCATTCCTGTCGGCGTCCTGCTGCATGCCGCACTTTTGTTAGTTGCATTGGGTGTCCGTACGATATGCGTTGCCCGGTATGTTTGGTTCGCAGTGCCCGTTATCGCTACACCGGCCCGTTGGTTGGACGTTGAGGGCTCCACCTTCACCAACAACGTGGCGCTCAATGGCTCGGGAGGGGCGCTGCACGTGGACGTCACGACGGCCTTCCAAGGCGCTGCAGGCATGAGCAACGGAGACGGCAGCAGCATCGTCGGCACAAGCAGCGCGATGTTGCCACAGCTGTTGCTGTCGCTGAGCAACAGCGTGTTTTCAGGCAACGCAGCCAACGGCACGGCGCCAACCGACGGCGGAGGGGCATGCTCGTTGGCGGTTTCCGCCGGGGGCAGAAGCGGGAACGGCGCTACCAGCATCAGTGGCAGCGGCGGCAGCGGCAGCGGCGGCGGCGTTGACTTAGGTGGTGTGCATATGACGGCATGTAACTTCACATCCAACAGCGCACGTGGGGACGGAGGGGCGCTGCTGCTGACCTTGCAAGGAGGCAGGTCAGGAGCCGGAGGCTGCGGGTGGACAGCCGAACAGCAGTCACCAGGGGTGCACGTGACCTCCGTCAGGGCTGTGGGCAACGCCGCAGGGGGGCACGGGGGAGCGCTGGCGATCATGCAGCTGAACCTACAGGCGCAGCACGCAGACAACTGCAGCAGTGGAGCTGGTACTACTGAGGTCACGCTCAGGGGCTGTGTCCTGGATGAGAACGTAGCAGCGGATTCCGGCGGTGGCATGTACGTCTATGGGAGGTTCGGGGTTGGGATTGAGGGGACGCACGTCTGGGGCAACGCAGCGGCTGGCGGCCCTGGCGGTGGAGTTGCTGTTGTGGGCTGCAGCCAGCTGGCCCTCAGCAACAGCAGCGCAAACGGCAACGGTGCAGCGGCCGGCGGTGGTGGCGGGGTGTTTGCAGGCGGCTGCGGGCGCGTGCTGCTGTCACAGTCTGAGCTGGTGGGCAACAGAGCGCTGGCGGGAGGGGCGCTGCACGTGACGGCAGGGGCGGCGGCAGGGACTGCACTGGAAAGGTTGCAAGTGCTGCAGCAGGGCGCTGGCGGCTCCAGTGCCGCACTGTTGCCGTACAACCACACGGCTGTGCTGGTGGACCAGGCGCGGTTCAGCAACAACACGGCGCTGGACGAGGGGCAGGTGTCTGGCGAGGAGGGCCGCGGGGGCGCAGTGTACCTGTCGGGGGCCGTGGCAGCCGCCATCGTGGGAGGGGACTTCAGCGGCGGCAATGCTGCCCGCTTCGGTTCGAGCATCGCCTCAACGCAGACCTGCAGGCCGCAGGGAGCAGCTGACGCAGGCGGGACCGTGGCCCAAAGCCGCCGGCGGGTAGGTGCCTATGGATAGCCGCCCTGCTGATTGCTACTTGGCGACCAATGCACTGCATGCCATTCCTTAACATACAATGGGCCGATGGTGGTTGTATCTAGACAAATTTAACGTTTCCTCATGATAAATGCGGTAACGATGCTTGGTCCCATTCGCAGGCCTTGCTGCAGGGTCCCAACGCAGAGCGCCTAGATGCCGCATCTGCGCTGAAAGCCCTTGAGGATGCAATCCCTGGGCGGCAGTGTTTCACGCTGGCGCTGCTGGGCGGCACGCGGTTCGGGGTGCCCACGGCCGAGCAGCAAGCCGAGGAGGAGAGCGACGGGCAGGTAGGTGCATGCGTGGTAGGGGAGCTTCGGCACGGGCAGGTGAGCGCAGCCTTGAGGCGCCTGTTGGCCTCTGCCACACGATGAGACAGCAACACTGCGCAGATCCAGGAGTTGGGGTCCGTTGTTGCAGCCAATGGTTGGCGAGCTGCATACCCCTCCCCTTCTTACCACCTAAAGCTCTGCGGTTGTCTGCTTTTCCGCGGCAGGCCCGATTCCAGCTGTGGTCCTTCGACGCCTTCCACTCCATCTACGCCAACTGCACGCCCTCCACAGCGCCCGACGGCGGCGTGTCCGAGGCTGTAGCCCACCTGCTGCGGCAGCAGCAACAGCAGCAGCAGCAGCAGCAGGGACAGGCCTCCTCCACCACCACCTCCGACGCCACCACCTCCAACACCACCACCTCCGACGCCGCCGCCCCCGACGACCCACGGGTCTCGCTCCCCGCCGCCCAGCGCTTCCTGGCCCTGCAGCAGGCCCTGGCTCAGTGCGCGGCGGGCCCGGGCTCCAACTCCAGTGCCGCCCTGGACCGCATGCTGTCCCTGCAGCCCGCCAGCGTCAGGCTC
>VFQN01003882.1_pt1 | contig 20479 bp, 24 predicted proteins | sample 3512371 | NCBI WGS metagenome assembly VFQN01 (sample SAMN10412370, study PRJNA504923) | tailings metagenome | isolation source: Replicate 2 from Balatoc abandoned mine | place: Philippines: Itogon, Benguet | collected 2017-08-28
AGTTGGAATCGTCATGATGATCCATGATGATGAAGATCTTTTACCTTACTGGCTTCGCTACCACAGTGCAATCGTTGGCGTCGAGAATATTGTGATATTGGATCAGAAGAGCAAGTCAGAAAAGACTCAAATTACCCTTCACACTTGGAATGAAATCAAGAAACTCAAGGTGCTGTGGAATCAAGGACCTTACTCTGCGAAGGGAAACCTGACTTACAATGCGTTTCAGCGCTACTTGGGAAATATTGACATCGCACTGCCTCTCGACAGTGATGAATTTCTCGTCGCTTTCAACGGATCACAGCCTGTCTTCTCAAGGAACGCGGTGCTTGATGAGCTTCGAAACTTCTGGGATTCAAAAGCTGCATGTTGGGCGTTCCAGCAATACTACTCCAGCCTACATCTATCTTTAGACGACTCATTGAAATCGGTCCGTTATTTCCATCCTGCTATCTATACCTTACAGCACGCCAAGAAGATGATTCGATGGGAGCACCTTAGAGCCTTGGACCATGGATCACATACACCGACCTTATCGAATGGAGGATGTGTGACAGCATTAAACCACTTAGGACTATTACATTATCACTTCCGCAATCCATTAACTACTGTTGAGAGAGCACTCAATGACGTGTTAGGGTTTGGATATCTTCCTTCGAATGTCACTTTAGCGACGTTGAAAAGCTATCGCCCCAAGCTGGAAGAACTGGCGCTGTTAGGAGTGGAGGGAAATCATAAGATTCAACAATTATTGAAATATTTGGATAAGGGACTTCCTGCACTACTTCATACTGACCATGATCAGGGAAAATTTGATCTACCTCCAATCGAAGAGATTGTTCAGAAGATTGAAAAGAAATAATTTTATCCATCAGATCATCAAATTTCGATAAAATTATTTTCAAAAATTTTTTATTTTTTGATTTCATTCTTGTTATTTTTTGTAAGTTGACAGGACCTTTCTGTCGGTAATTGTTATTAACAAATGCACAGTTACCGGTAGTATTTGTTAATTGTTCATTGGGTAGATTGATAGAATAGAAGCACATTTAAGAGATGGATGTCACAGAACTCGCAATGATGTTGAATACTATTCAACTAGAACCAGTATCTCCTCAAGAATTTATGCAAGCTGCTGGGACTGCCAAAGCTTTAATGAATCATTTAGATCAAGAGCAACAAATGTTCTTGTATGGTCTTTTTAAACAATCTTCTGTTGGTGATCATACTTCTGAGAAACCAGATGAAGGCAATCTTGTTGAATTCTATAAATGGTTCGTTATCGACTGACTGTTTGCCCTATCAATATGAATTTTCTCGTAGGACAGCATGGGAACAATTCAAAGGTTTCCCAAGAGAAGACGCAGCAAAAGCTTATGTATACATAGTGAATCAATTCAAGGATTCACTATCGGGTGAAAAGGGTGCCAATGATAATTCTGATCAGAAATCACAGCTTGGACCCGCTATGAGTATGTTCAGGTAATTGCGTTTTTCCTTCGGTCGGCTTATTATGAATGATCCCTCTTCGTCTCGTAGCAAAACAGAAGAAGATGATGTCAAATGGAGCGAAGATCATAGATTATTCCAGGCTGTAGTTGATGCAGATCCGGCTCAAGTCGCAAAATACCTCGATGAAGATATCGATGTCAATATCGTAGATGAAAATGTAATCAAATCATTTCTTCTTTATCATCTTTTTTGACTTGTCTTTGATGAAAATAGGGATTAACACCTCTTCATTATGCAGCAGATAGGGGAAATGTTGAGATAACAACTCTTCTGTTGAATAAAGGAGCATTGATTGATGCAGTAGATAGTGAAGGTCAAACACCGTTAATGCTTGCTGTAGTTTGTGAAAATGAAGCAGTTGTCAAGTTATTGTTAGAAAGAGGTGCTGATGTGACAATAGTTAATAGTCTTGGTGAAACGGTGCGAGATTTCCCAGATACACCTTCACCCATCGCTGAGCTATTAGTGTAAGACAACGGTTTGACTCTTTTATTTATCAATGAATTCGTGTTTTTTCTTTGTTTGATCATATTCACTTCTGTGTGTGAGAAAGATTTTTAACAATTTAAATTAACCATTCAGCAAGACATATCTGTCATTAGTTTCATCATCGATTAACCTTCCCAAGAATATGTTCAGCTTTATGAAAGGAAAAACATCTTCTTCCGATTTCAAAATTCATCGGTCCAATCCCCCAAGGATCCTGAATCAGAAGGCTCTTAGAAATGACATCAAGGAACAAAGGAGAACTTTACCTTAATTAGAACGACATCTCCAGTTTGATATGGAGCAATTTCTTGGATTGGTTGTACTCTTCCGTTCTCACTTTCTAAGCCATAATCTTTTGGGATTGAAAGGATTTTACCCAATCGCTTTTTATCTTTTCCTTCTATTGTGGGTAGGAATAGGCCAAAGGATGTGGTAGGTGGATCATGAAATCTCTCCACTAAGATCATATCATAAATAGCACTATGTCCTGATATTTCATCAGGAACATTTTCACCAACTGCCCAATCTACAGGAGCTTGAACTCTCATCAAATCTTCTAGTTCAGGTTTTTTGGAGAACTGGTCGTATGCCTTAAGATTTCCTCTCCATTTAAGAGATGCCTTAGGCATTAGATAAGCAACAGAGAGTTGCAGAATCAGGAATAGACAAGTATAAAGTAAGAAAAGCTGCATTATTGCATGAAGTTTCGAGAAATGAAAGAAATGAACGTCATTTACAGCATTTTCCGGAAAAGTGTGGAAGAAAGCATGGAAAAAGAGAGGAATTGTTAGGGAGAATATAAGCGTTTTTATTATCAGAAAACGCCTTTTGCTCCCTCTGCTTTGTTTTCTTCATGAAAGCAGTTGATCTCGAACTACGAAGTGATTGAACTTGATTAAAGTTGAGTCATTTTCATTGATTGGTATTGAAATTGTGTCAACGGAAATTATTTAGGCAAAAATTGAATTATCACAGTTCGAGAAGGCAGCGGAAGGCTCGAGAAAAAGTAAGAACAACTCCGCAGACTGTTTGAAGAGGAGATTCTTCCTCAAATCAACTACATTTTACTCTTTCGTTGAATTATAAACTCATCATTATCATCAAGTTTGCTATTTAGGGAGAATTCTCGTTCTAAAAGAAAGAAATGGACCTGGAGAAGATTTTATCGGAGATCACTCAACACTTAAATCCTGATCTCTTAGATGTAGCCAAATTACAAGATCTATCTAATCAATTAATTATACATGTAGAAAAAGCTTTAAAACAATCATTGGATTATATTCCAATTATTGAACGATTTGCTATTGATTCACTTGATGCAATGTTCGCACCAAAGCAAATCCTCCGACAAGCGATCTTAATTGGTGCATTACAAGTGACCTTGTTTGGTTTAGGTGCTACAAATTCTGTCTTTACCTACCTTTATCAGTTGTTTACAACAAAAGGACAACAAGAAAAACAATTAATTGATGCTTTAGCGAAAGCAGAAAGTTATACTGAATGGAAGATTATTGCATCAAAATTAGATAAATTTCGTGGATTAGATAAATGGCGAGATAATCCTGCTTCATCACTATATGATTATAAATTAATTCGTAAGAGAATTGAAGGCACAAAGGAGATGTTAGATCGTGGTGATGTCTTTGATCTGATGTTTCGTATTCGTGGTGCTTTAGCCAGAGATCAATTTGGAATCCAAAATGAAGGTTTGTTTACCCGTGCATTAGCAGGACCAAAGCATTTAGTTGAGCAGTATCATGAAACGATGGCGAGAGCATTGAATTTCATCTGTGATTCGCCTATTGCTGATGAAGAGGTAAATTTACAATATTTTGAATAGGAATATTTGAATTATTTATTTTAATTCCTCCGCATAGATACCAACAGATGCAAAATTAGCATTTTTCAACGAAACACGTCATGCTTATGGTAGAACTGCTCTCTTGTAAGGATTCGATCATATTTCTCCTCTAACATATCGCTGACTTTAAAATTTTCATTTTAGACTGTCCGGTGGTGCTTATCTCGGTTACTATCATATGGGAGTGGTCAATGCCTTATTTCAAGAAGCATTATTACCTCGTGTTCTGAGTGGAGCTTCTGCAGGATCCATCATGACGGCGGTTATTGGGTAAGAGACTAGTATTTATTCACTTTCTGATCGCATCCAATTAATTTCACTTGTTCACAGAACGAAAACAGATGCAGAACTACAAGCTCTTATGGAATCGGCAAAAGGTGATAAACTTCCAACTGGCTTGAGAACTGATTTCTTTCGAATGTCTGATGAATTAAAATCGGAAATGGCAAGGAAAATCAATTATCTTGTCCCACAAGGCTTAAGATGGCTTACATCACCAATTTTGTCTTCCTTGTTTGATAAAAAGCTTCTGAATTTAGATACAGAACATTTTAAGAAATGTTTAATGCAGAATTGTGGTTTATACACCTTCCAAGAAGCTTTCGATCGCACTGGTCGCATCATTAATATTATTGTTGCTCCTTTAAACCGATATGATCCACCAAGACTTTTAAATTACCTCACTGCTCCTCATGTCTGTGTTTGGAGTGCTGCCGCAGCTTCTTGCGCAATTCCTGGAGTCTTCGATTCAATTACATTGATCGTCAAAGAACCGAACGGAGCATTTAGACCGGAGCACGAGTGGACGAGATCTGCTTTATTTGATTCTGAGGAAGCGAAAAATGCTAAGATGGCATCGTATAGTGACGGATCTCTTGAAAATGATCTGCCAATGGAACAATTGTCAGAATTATTCAACGTGAATCATTTTATTGTTTCACAAGTAAATCCTCACTCTGCCATCTTATCATCGCTTTCCTTTAAACAAAGATCGAATACAAGTTGGATTTATAATGCACTTGTTGGATATATGAGATTTTTATCTGCTCAATGTCGTGATTGGTTAAAAAATATTATTAATTTCTTCATGTTTAGATCAAATGCACCAACATGGAGTGCTAAGAGAGGATTTACGCAAATTCTGACTCAGGTAAATTATGAAAACGTTCCGATTAAGTGAATTTTACTGATTTTCTTCCTTGTTCATTTTCTAATTTGATAGGATTATGAAGGAAGAGATAATGATGTTACTATTATGCCTTGGGCTGGTCATGTTAGCACTTTCACAGCACTAACCTCTGCTATTAAGGTAATTCAATTTCCTGTTTTTCCATATTGGATGAACTAATGTGATATTCATGATAGAACCCTAATGGAACAGAATATAATGATATGTCCCGTGCGGCTGGAGCGAATACTTGGCCTTGGATTGCTCGTATCCGCGCTCATTGTTTGATTGAAATGACTCTCGATCAATGTGTTCAACGATTACGTAAACGTATCACTGAAGAAAGTGAAATTCAGCGAGAGCGTGTTATTAAGAATGTTCTCAAGCATGTTGCAAGCACAACTGGTCGCCCCACTCAACTTGATCGCACTCCATCGTTTTACACTTCCCGTTCCATCGTCAATCTGTCAGGTCTCTCGGTGTCAGATCCTGTTCCTTATGGTAAGCGATTACCAAGTCATGGTGCCTTATCAGCGATTCCCTCGAATGGTACTACTCCAGGAGCTCGTGCAAGATCTAGAAGCAACAGCATAAGTAAGTGGTCAAAGTATCCTCGTTTTATTCTTTTATTGATATTTTCATTTTTTTCAGGTGCAGAACATGCTCTGAGCGGAGCAGTCAATGCTAACGCGGCAGCAGCTCCCTCCTCCGGTGTGATGCCTGTTAATTTACCAACGACTGCTCAACAACCAGCTCCTACGCTGAGCAAGGTGTTTAATCAAGTCTCTAATGAAAATCTCGCAGGAGCCGCAGCACCATTACCAGGGAATGATAAGAGAAGAAGAAGTGGAAGTTTCTCATATCACTTTGATGATCTATCCGAGGAAGAAGATGATGAATATCCACAACAAATTACCTATGAAGTTATTCAACAAGTTCCTCTAGAACGAACAACTTCTTTAAATGCATATTCTGCTTTACCTGGACCATTACATGACTCAAAATCATCCGAAGATAATCTAAGAGAGAAAGTTATGCAAAAGTACGTCAATTCTTTTCGATTTCTCTTTATTTTTTGATCTTTGTTTTGATAGAACTACGAATATGGCAAATTTCTATTATAAGAAAGGGCATTCAGCAGAAAATTTAGATGAAAAGTTTGATGAAATCTCGAAAATGTCAACAACAAGTCTAACACCATTAGATCAAGAGGAATATGTTGTTAATAATGCCAATAATGAGGTCTAAAAATGATGGATATATCTTCCACTATCGATCTTTATTGGATGTTAGATTTCTTCCTATTTTGACTGTTCTTTTCATTTTTCTTCGTGTTGATGTGGACTAAGTATGAGAAATAGTGAAGTAGGAAGGTGGTAAGTAGAGGAATCATCATGATCTCAGAGTATTTTTTTGCTCATTAAGGATGAAATTTAGTGAGAGAATAAAAAAGACTTTTTCTATCTTCAATTTTCTTTTTAGTCTTTTTTTTCTTTTTTCTCTTCATTAAAATAAATATAAGATTGTTTGTTATCTCGCTCTATTCTATTCTAATCTTTTGTTTTCTTCTTCTGATATTAGCTTGAACTATAAGAGCTTATTGAAGGCGTTGATTGTATCGGCGATCAATGAAAGCATGATGGTTTGTGATGGAATTAATTCTCTTATATTACTGCTATTTACTTAAGAGCAAATCAAATCAAATCAAAACAAACCACAAAAGGAAGGAAAGTACAACAAGAAGAAAAGGAAAGAGTTAAATGTGGTTAGAAATTCGTGGTAGAGAGACGAAAGAAAAAAGAACTAAACAAAAAATAGTAGTTTCACAAATACATATAAAAGAAGGAAAGTTTCACTAAATACTGATCAAAGAAAAGATGTAATCGTAAGGAAGTAAAACAGGGAAAATAATGGTCGTTTGCAGTGAGATGGTGAGAGGGGAGTAAGTTTTGATCGAAAGAGGCATTTAATCATTCATAAAACCAAAATAAGAATAATAATAATAAGAAGAAGAAGAAGAGGAAGGAAAAGAAAAAGTAACAGAAAAATTAATCAAAGAGTTGTTGATAATAAAAATTTCTTTTATAATTTCCTAATTCAATTGGAATTTGTTTTGTTTTATATTGACATTGTGTTAAAATTTCTAAATCATTTGCTGTAATTGATAATAATGATTCAATTTCATTTTTTTCAATTAATTCTTCTAATCTTTCACTTTTTAATTGTTTTATATCTAATATCAGATTAGCCGTTGATCGAAAGAAGAAAGGGAATGAAAATCTATGGAAATTTGAAGTCACACGATGAATAGGAGCTTGATAATAACCACCAGTGAGGCGTCCTAGCGCCTCACCAGCAAAGAGAATGAGACAAGGCTTTGTAGGACTTGCTGCTTCGACATCGATGTAACGAGAAGGCGGTTGAAACGATTTCATCTGTAAACCAGAGGAAAGAGCAGGAGCAAGAGTTAATAAACCCATATCCGTGTGACGCTGACAAGTTTCTTTGTCCTTCTCACCTAACATTTATATCAATGAATGAAGAGAAAGCGAGATTGAAGGGGAGGAAGAGGAATCTTACCAATAAAATTATAACGAATAAGTCTTAATTTACTATGAGATTCACCATTCATTAAAGCATTTAAATAATCTTCATTCTTTACATCAAGAATAAACATTAATAAACGAAAAAAAGAAATACAATATTTATTAAATAATAAATAAGTTTTATTCACGATTCTATGGAAATCAGGATGATTATGATCAAATGCATCATTATTCGAGATATCATAAAATTCACGTGGATTTAGTTTTTCATTATTCACATATCCTTTCCCTAATGCACGATTAACATTTAAAATTTGAAGATTTGCTTTCATATCTTCACATTTTGTTGTTTTAGGATTGTTCAAGTTATTGCTGGTTTGGGGAGGTAATGAAGTTTGTGGGTCTATGATTGTCATGGGAGTTGAGTTAGAAGAAGAGTGAAATGCTCTTGGAAAGAGATTGAGGAATGATGACAATAAGCTCCTTGACTGACTCCCGTGGACAGATCTGCAGGGTCTAAAACCTCGAAAATAGCAGTTGACAAAGCAAACAACCTCAGCGGGGTCTCCGAAGCCCATGTCAACGTCATAAGTGGTGTCAAAGGGATTTCTGCGCTGCTGCATGTTCACAGGTGGAATTTGAACCTTCCTTTTCTGTGCTTTGGCTTTTCGCTTCTCCATCACATCTTTGGAAAGGAAGGACTTCTTTTGATCGACAGGGAGGTTGAAAAAGATCTCAGAGACCTTCTGAAGTTCTTCCAGACAGCTTAACACTTCCTCGTTGCATTCGACATAAATATATCCATCTCTTCGGAATTCATCATGAATTTCTTGAATAAGATTTCGATGGTGATCAAATTCTTCAGGAAATAATCTTGGGAAGAGCTTTTTCTGCTTTATAGGACAACTCGAAGTATCATCTCCATTCATTGTGTTGGTTAAAGTGTTTGGATGAACTAAGTTTCGAAGGGAAGCAATCTCATAAATTTACCGACAATCTCATACCGGCAATCTCATACCGATATTTTTTTTGTGCGAGGGTCAAAAATATTGAGTTTTCAAAAGGTCGATTTTCTGTTAGGATTTGGATCTTCTTTGATTGTGTTATTCTTTGAATTGTTTTTTTCTGCGACTAAACCTCCGTCTTCTTCCTCGATTCTTCCGTCAAAATGATTTACAAATTAGTTGTTGCTATGGCAATTGTTGCCTCTGCCTCTGCAAAATTATTCACCAGCGATCCCGTACTACAAAAGGCTCTCTGGGATGGTTTCAAATCTGACCATGGACGTAGCTACGAAACTATTGCGGACGAAACCCATCGCTTCCACGTCTTTTTGGAAAACTTAAAGTTAGCGGACCATCGTAATGAACGGGAACAGAAGCGCGGAGGTTCTGCCGTCTATGGTATCACCAAGTTTTCTGATATGAGCCAGGCCGAATTCGAGTCTCAATACCTGACCGCTGACGCTTCCTTAAAGTCTGCCATCAAGGAAATCACCAAAATTGATCGTCCAGTTGATACCACTGCAGGTTTGGTTGACTGGTCTGGTGTTTACACAACCCCTGTCAAGGATCAGGTAAGCGAGTGTAGTTTTTAGAAGGCGTTCTCAACGTATTTCTTCTCTAGGGTTACTGTGGTTCTTGCTGGGCCTTCTCTGCTACAGAGCAAATCGAGTCCGATGCCATTCGTTTAACTGGCTCAACCTACTTGCTCTCTGCCGAGCAGATCACCCAATGTGCCACCCTTGCTTTTGGTTGCGGTGGTGGATGGACTGAAACTGCCTATGCCTACGTTAAGAACAATAACGGATTAGTTACTGAGGCTGTTTATCCTTACACTTCTTATCAAGGTACCACAGGGCAGTGCTCAGTCGACACTTCTCAAGCTGTCGTCGGTATCAACGGATTCACCACCGTCAACGGCGAGTCTGATATGGCTTCTTATGTCCAATCTACAGGCCCATTATCTGTCTGTATTGACGCCAGTACATGGAATGCTTACACTGGTGGTATTGTGAGCGATTGTGGTCAAAGCGTCAACCACTGTGTTCAAGCTGTTGGTGTTGATGTTTCTGGCGGCTATTGGAAGGTTAGAAATTCCTGGGGATCTTCTTGGGGTGAATCTGGTTACATCCGTTTGGCTTACGGTCAAAACACTTGTGCCATCACTAACGACCCAACCTATGTTTCTGCTTATAGAAAGTAGATTCTCATTGTTGAATGAACATTATGGTTTTTTTGTATTTGCTTGAGGACTACGCTATGTTGTATATCTGTCGTTTCTCATTTTCTCATTGGAATAAACACCTAATTCTTCGGTATTACACTTAAATTCGGTAATTTAATGATCAATGCTACCTTCTGGCACAGAATCTTCTGTCCTTTGCTTCTTTAATGTTAAATCTGAAAATTTGGAAAATAAGCAAGGGAAAAAATAAAATAAGTTCGAGAAACAATTGAGTTTTTCTCAACATCTGAAGGTTTCTTTTCACTTCTTTTCGGCCAGACAATTTAGTGTAGGTAGAATATGCGCGCGGAAGTGAATCTTACTAAATCTATAATAAAGTCAATCATAATTTTAATAATCAGAAAGAAAGAAATAATAATACAGTGGATCTAATAGTTTGAAAAAAACTAAGAACACTTTCGGTGTTTGACATCTCATACCGGTAATTACCGGTAAATGTGAAAATGAGGAAAGAGGAAAGAGAAATCAGAGAGTTCGAGAGTTATTATTATATCTTCAACTCCAAAATACATCGAACGATTTGAGATTCTTTCATGGCAGAGTTTAGTAGAGATCCTATTGATCCTGTTGTTGAATATCAACAATGTCAACAAATCATTAATTACCTTCGAAATAAAAAGTCTGCCAGCACTCATCAAATCAATAAAGCACTTTCTCTTGATTCGAAGATGGTAAGTTGATATAGAAAGTTTGAATTTCTTTAAATCTTATAGTTCTTCGTATAGATTATGCGGAGACGACGTTTTCAGGAGTATTTTGTACCGAATCCGAACAAGAACAATGATTTCTCTCTCAATCATGAAAATCTTCGATCTCTTGATTATCATTTGCCAATGCATCCAAGTGTTATTCCAATTAAACCCCCGCATTCACCTTCTGATAATTTGATTATTCGCTATACTCATCATCTTCGTGATGCGAGTATCGGCTACCTACCAACTTCCTCGATCACTCCAACGCTGTTCAAAAGATCATCGTTTATTGCCTTGGATTTAGAAGGATTTGATGAAACAAATACTAACTATTCCATTGCTCAGTTGAGTACTAATGACGAGATTGCTCTTCTGTTCGATCGTCTTCGAGGTGGAGATGAAGTTCATCAGTTACTTCTATCCACATTACAACGCCTTCCTTCTCTACAATATGTATTTCTACATGATTGTACATGTGATATACAAGCTTTGTCGCGAGGTTTTATTGAAGCTCTAACTGAAGCTTCGTCGGGTCAGAGGAAGAATTTCATTGATACTCAGATTATAATGGAATATTTCACTCACGAGGTTTACACAGGCTTTAATCGAATGATCCAATATTTCTTACCATCTACACAAAAACAATCTCATATTAGTAAGATTGACGTTGGTAGGAAGATGAAAGAAGATGATCATTATTGGGATAAAAGAGATTTGACATCAGAACAGATTCATTACGCTGCCATGGATGTCCTCCTCTTACATCAAACCATTCCTTTCATTCTACAGAAGATTAATGAAGATGAAAAATGTATGGAAGGGTTATTGAATGGATTTATTAATGCGACGAAGAAGAGAATGATGTATATCTTTGAATCAAAGGAAAGATATGTTATGATTCATCCAACAGAACATTCTATGATGTCATCAGAATTAGTTGAAGCATTAGCTGAAATTAGTACTGCTGATTCGATTTATCATCAAATGATAGCACAACAGCAGAAAACTTCTCTCATGCGAGTAGTTGGAATTGATTCTTCCCTCTCTCATTATTTGGATATTTTCCCCTCGAATCATCACTACGTCATTGAAAGCACTGTCAAAGACCTGAAATCTACATCACTAACCTTTTTGGTTGGCGCTCAATCATCTATAGGTTCAAATGATGTCAGAATTCCATTGAACGAAGAGGAGCTTTCTGCGATAGGAGAGTATCTTCGTCGACATTCCCTTCCCCACTTCGTTGACGAACAAAGGAAAGCGCTAACAATATCCTTTCCAACCAAAACTATTATTGGTCAAAATTTAATGATGTCAGATCTTCTTTATCACGATTCGTATGCTCAAAACAGCCTCCTAATTCTCTCTGAAAGTCCTCGAAGTCTCTCATCTACATCATTGCTTAGAGACTTTGCAGCTCGCCTCTCCGCGACTTCATCTGTAATTTATGTTGATTCCTCTAATCAACTTGCTGAAGTTAACGTTGCAACTATCGAGCAAATCGTGGGCAGAGCAGTGCGAGTACCAGTGATGAATCCCAATCAACAGGGGGATGTAATTCGTGCGAGTATAGCGAGTCTTAGACCAAGCGTCGTTGTTATTGATGATATCAGAACAATGGATGATGTTAGAGCGGTAGAGATGTGCAAGAATCAAAATATTCGAGTGATTGCAGGTTGTTCTACTGTCAAATCATTTCGGCAGGCGTTGCAACTAGAACCATTCAACGTGATGATAGGAAGTCCTCAACCCCCAGCGCCTGTCAGTGATAGAGACAGAGACCGAGGTCAAAGAAGAAAGGCAAACGCTTTGCTCGAAGTAGTGATTGAAGTAGAGGAGAGCGGGACAGGATATAGGATTATAAGAGATTCTGCAAAAACAGCAGAGATGATTTTACAGTACGGGAAAGGCAAAGGAGAATTGCGCAAGAGATCGATTGTTACAAAAGTTGAAGAGAGTAGCGATGTTGTTATTCAGAGAATGGCATACTTTTTCATAGATTTGTAAGTTCAGTAAATTAGATGCTAACAATGTCTCTTACATGCAAAGATCAAGCACTCTGCTAACCATGAAATAGCACTTGCTAGACTCCGAGTCTGTCTCTCCATCTCTCCATCTGTCTCTTTCTACCCACCAGTATTCATTTTGATTTTAAAATCGAAATAAAACACATATGTTTTAGATGTGTCCACTCCGCTTTAGTCGGATCATATTGATATCCTTTTCAGTTCGAGTTTAAACTCTACGTTTTTGAGTTGAATACGCATATATTCGTGCACCCGTATGCATATATGCAAACAAACGATTAATAATCGAATGTGATGAAATTTCTCGCCTCGAAATTTCTTTTAAGCGTATTTATTATTGGATTTTTGATGGTGATCAAGGAGAGCAAATGCCAATACTATATGAAAACAATCGCAGGTATCGGAGTCGTAACAGGGAATGATAATGGAACAACTCGAGCAACGAAAGCCATTCTAAGACAGCCAGTTGGAGTGTGGTCAGACACGATTGGAAATATTTATTTTAGTGAGTGGGGTGGAAATATAGTTCGTAAAGTCACACCTGATGGAAATATTACAACGGTAGTTGGAAGTGGAGCAATAGGAACTACCGGTGTTGGTGGTTCTGCTTTAACCGTTGATCTCGATCAGACCTTCGGAGTCTACGGTGACACTTTAGGTTCCTACTTATATGTTGCTGGTGGTACATACTTTATGTGGCGATATAATCTTTCTTCCAGGTTTCTGTCGCGCATAGGAGGACTTCCTCCTTCATTCAGCACGAGTGGGAGACAAGCAACATCCACCAGGCTGTATCGACCGCGCAACATGTTTTTATCCACTTCTGGTGTCATTTACTTTGCTGAGCGTGATAAGCATCTTATTCGAACAATCAATATGACTAGTGGAGTTCTTTCCACCGTTGCCGGTAATGGCAGTGCTGCATTCGGAGGAGACAACGGACCTGCGACATTGGCTGCTTTAAGTAGTCCACGAAGTGTCTGGTTGAATAGTGCAGGGATGATGTTCATCGCAGATAAAGATAATAATCGAGTTCGACAAGTTGATACAGCGGGGATAATTACTACGATTGCCGGCACGGGGCTGACTCCTTACAATGGTAATAACATAGCCGCCTCGTCAGCAAACTTAAATTCTCCCGCGGATGCGAAAGGAGACACGTTAGGCAATCTTTTTATTGCAGAAGATAGCGGTTGCCGAATTAGAATAGTTTCACCGTCTGGGATTATTACAACTTTTATGGGTACAGGGTCTTGTTTTAGTCCTGCAGCAACTACCTCTGCTCGCGTAGCAACTTCCACTGCAGTTAGAAATGTTAACGCAATTTGGATTGACAGTTTAGGAAATCTCTACTATACCGAGTACGCTGATGGATATCTTCGTTACATTTTTTATCAACCACCGACAGCTTTACCAACGAGAGCTCCAACCATGACACCGTCTCTCAATCCTTCTATCAAGCCTTCTCCATCCCCATCTAATAATCCAACTACGATTCCAAGTATAAATCCGAGCGCAATTCCTTCTCTGATGCCAAGTATAATGCCAAGCGCCATACTATCGTCGGGGCCTTCTCCATCTCCCTCGGCACTTCCAACCACAAGTCCAACTGTAACACTGAGCGAGACTCCGAGTATAACCCCTTCGATGATGCCAAGTATGACTCCGAGTATAACCCCTTCGATGATGCCAAGTATGACTCCGAGTATAACCCCTTCGATGATGCCAAGTATGACTCCGAGTATAACCCCTTCGATGATGCCAAGTATGACTCCGAGTATAACCCCTTCGATGATGCCAAGTATGACTCCGAGTATAACCCCTTCGATGATGCCAAGTATGGCACCGAGTAGTATAATTTTGACTTCCCTTTCGCCATCGGTTATTCCTTCATATTGGCCCGGTACGGCTCCGAGTGCATTTTCGAGTTCCGCCAGTCCGTCGCCGAATGCGGTTGCTTTATCAGCCCCTTCGACATCGCCTTCAATCTCACCGTCGGTGTCACCTTCATGCAATCCAAGCATGACTCCTAGTGCAATTCCAAGCGCAGACCCCTCCTCTTTTTCTACTGTTGCACCGTCTCTTACTCCTTCTGTCGAACCTTCCCCAGTCCCTTCCAGTAGTCCAAGTAAGATGCCGAGTACGAATCCGAGTGCGGTGCCAAGTATAATGCCAAGCGCCATACTATCATCGGAACCTTCCCCAACACCTACTATAACCCCGTCGATAATTCCAAGTATGACACCAAGTATAATGCCAATGAAGGCGCCATCGATTGTCCCTTCGCTTTCACCGTCGGTCATTCCTTCATATTGGCCCAGTACGGTTCCGAGTGAGTTTACGAGTGCCAGTCCGTCGTTGGACTTCAGTGGGTCGCCGAGTGTGGTTCCTTCACCAGCAGCACCTTCGACATCGCCTTCAATCTCACCATCAAGACTACCTTCCTGCAGTTCGATTCTCACTCCAACACAGACTATGACGATCGAGCCGTCAACTGCCGTAACTTCATATTCTGGAGTTCCCACCATTTCCCCATCCTTCTCGCCTTATCCTCTCTTCTTCTCGCTGTCACCCGGTTCAAACTCAAGCACTTGGAAAGCATGTGCTTCGTTCTTCAGTGTGTATGTGTCCAATCAAGCAAAGTCATCCTTCCTGGACGTTTCATCGGCTTCGGAGGGTGTAAGCTACGTCATATTGGGAAGTCGAGCATTGTCTTCCACTTCTTTCAGCATGATGAACCTGATGTCTGCCTCTTTGATGGCCCATTATCCGGTGATCAAGGTATCTCCGTCTTTCACGAGAGATTCTGTTTCTCCCACGGCAGCGGTGGTAGGGGATGTGAATGGAGATGGATTGAATGACCTGTTGGTGTGTTATGCTGTGGCTTCAGCATGCTCGATCTTCTTCGGAAAGAGGGAGACGGGTCTTACAGATGTGACGGTGGGAGTAGGGTTGTTGGGCAGCGCGTCGTCATTTTTCGGGTATGCAGCGGGGGGAGCTGGAGACTTGAACGGAGACGGTTATGCAGATATGATAGTGAGTGCTCTGACAGGCAGGGTGTGTTATGTGTTGTATGGGAGAGCGTCATGGACGAGAGAGCTGAGAGTAGGCGAATTTGAGACGGGAGTGGATGGATATCGGGTGGTGGCAGACTCATCCACGACATTGACAGGACTGTCGGTGGGAGGAGTGGGAGACATGAATGGAGACGGTAAGGTGGATGTGGCAATGAGTGTGCAAAGAGGAGGGATGTTTATAGTGTATGTGATTTGGGGTAAAGGAATGGGAGTAGGAGATGTGATGCTTAGCGAGGTAGGGAATGGAGTGCAAGGGATTCGAATAATCGGAGAGCAAGGATATTATACAGGATTATCAATAAGTGGGGGAGGCGACGTGAACGATGATGGCGAGGCGGATTTGATAATAGGGGCAGTTCCATTAGCGATGGGAAGCGCATCACAGCGAAGTTATGTGATATTTGGCTCGAATTCAAGTTCTTCAGCAATGGAAGATGTGCAGTTAGGTGTGGAAGCGCTTGAATCGAAGGGTGAAGGTGTGGTGATAGAAGGAGGAGGGTTTCTTGTGAGCAGTGTGGGAGATGTGAATGATGACGGAATAGATGACGTGATGGTGACAGTGGTTGATGACTATATCGGGAGAGGAAATACTTACATCGTGCCCTACCCGAAGAAGATAACCAGTCCACCGAGTTTGCTTCCTTCATCAGCGCCTTCGTCGTCTCCTTCTCTTCAACCGACAAGTTCGCCATCTACTTCAATGCCTTCGAACCCTCCATCGCGGTCAATTAGCCCATCATTTGAGTTTGAAATGAATGTGACGATGAAGCCAACGATGACTCCATCGAGAAGACCTTCGCGTCTCCCGAGTAAGAGGCCTAGTTTGAAGCCCAGTGTTCCTCCCACGAAGAGTCCTTCGCAGACCCCGAGTGTAGCTCCTTCGAAGTGGAGATCACCGAGTATGGTGCCAAGCAAGAGTCCGAGCTTTCTTCCAACCTGGCAGCCGACCAGGTTTGAAGGTCCAACGCGAGCTCCTTCGATGACGTTGCTGTTGCTCCCTTGGTCAGAGTATGTTGTGAGACTGGTGAACATGACGTCATCGAGTAAAACAGGAGGAGTGGTGTATGGAGTAGAAGGCTTGAACGAGATATTTGAGATCTCATCGTTGAGTGTAGATGGTAAGAGAATGAGTGGATGGTCAGGGAGGATCATAATCAGTGTTGTTGGTAGTGGTAGTGTTAGTGGTGGAGGAACGAAGAGAGGGAGGAAGGTGTATGTGATCTATCCGAAAGATGTCAGCGAGGTAGTGAATCGAATCGTGTTAGAAGACTTTGATCGGAGCAGCGATATAATCGATTTGTCTCATTATTCGCAGATAGAGAGTATATCGGATTTGGTGTACTTCAGTGGACCTTTATCATTGTTTTTGGTGGATGGTCAGTCGATCGAATTTCCGACACATATGGAGTTCGATCTGAGCGAGGAGAACTTTGTATTCGGAGGATCTTCACTAACTTCATCCTCCTCAGAGGGCGAAGGTTCTTCGAGTATAATGGGAGGAATATGGAGTAGTTTAAAGGATATTTCGATTCTGACACCAATGATAGTAGTGTTGGTGTTTCTGATGTCGCCTTTCTTTCTATCATTTCTATACAAGCGTAAAGAGGTTGATAATAATTTTAGAGGCAAGATGGTTCTTACAAAAGAAATGGAATCTATAGGGGATCAGAATATAGCTGACGGTATTGGCACTTCTCCTTCGAAAGCACGTCGAGTAACCTTTGAAGAGGTCTTTGGATCTGAAAGCGGAAGAAATGGGAGCAGCGTTAATGGAAGTGAAAGTATGAGTAGTCAAGCGAGTTCCTCGAGTTCTAGTGTACCATTAGGTAAAAAAGATGAAATCGAGCAGGATAATGAGTCTGACAACAAATATTCAAGTAGTAATAGTAGTTATGGGGACTTTGACTCTTTTTCTTCAGTTCTGATTTAATTGAATTCATATTGGATGTCGGAGAAAGATTCTTTGTGTAGATATTGAAAGGGGGAAATGATCTTAGTTTATATGAAGTCGTGAGTGATGGAAGGTGAACTTCATAAATATTTTTGAAAGTTTTGTCATACTTTTCATTGTCTTTCTTCGGTCTTGTGATGAAGTCTAAATTCATTTTTTATTATCAGTTAGTACATTTTAGTAGAAAAATTAAGGTAGGCAAGTTAGGAGATAAGTTTTGATTTTACAGTGGGAAGTTAGCTATTAAATAGCGAGCAGTACCATTTAACGCTATTTCCCGGTCATCTTCTGTTTACGGTCTCGTTGAGATAACAGGGAAATATGAAGTACCATCATCATATTGTATATTCGTCCCTCGTTGTCATAAGTAATTAAGAAAACTCTTCTCGTCAAATTTGAAGTGATACTGAATTGATTGTGATGCCAACAAGTTTAATGTCAAGCAAGGTTTCACTCTGTGCACAAACCGACATTTGTGCACTGTGCTTTTGCACAAAACTTCTTCTTGACATTTGAAGGGATGATCTCTATGATACTTTTATGTTGCAACGGAAATACCTTGCAAACTTATGTATTCTAGCATTTATGATTTTCCTAAAGGTGGGGTCATTGTGAATACTTCATGAAAACGATCGCAGGGATAATGGAACAACTCGAGCAACAGCAGCTATATTGAAGCAACCAGTTGGACTCTGCATACTGTGATACTGTGGGCTCTTTCCTTTATGTTACTGGTGGAGCATCCTTTGTGTGGAAATACAGTCTTTCATCTCGGTTTCTCTCGCGTATTGCTGGAATCCCTCCCAATGTTACTTCCACAACAGGGAAAAATGTCCCGGCCACGTCGACTAAGCTATCTCGCCCGCGAAATTTATTCATATCCACTTCAGGTAGTTTATATCTTCCTGGGAGGCATTTTATTTGAACAATCAATACTTGTCCATGAGACAAGTCTTCAGTCAGAATACAACAGATATATTTATATTTATCAATGAAGGGGAACGAAAGATCGTTATTCGCACAATCGAATGAGAAAACACAAATTAATATACTAAGAAGTACTCACTACAGTAACCAAAGCAATAAGATCATTACTTCATTATTTGAAGATTGTTTGAGGAAATTTGATGATTTTAGAGAAAAAGCTTGACATCTTTCCTTTGAATGTTCCATTAGAGATAGTGGAGATTGAGTTCTTGCTATCATGATAGTTGGTAATATTATTAGAATTATTATTCTCTTCATCATGAACTCCCTCTTTCCAGTCATTCTCACTGGAACAAGGTCGAGTTTCACTGAGCTTTTCATTATTATCTTGATTCTTATGAAGTGATTGAATCAAGTAAAGCTCGTCATCTTCTATATGAGTGAAATAATATTTTAATTCATTGTGAAGTAACTTTACTTCTAATTCTTGTAAATTGCAATGAATGCTTCGTCTTTGAGCTTCGGTTAATTGTTTTAATTCATAAACAATGATGTCAATAATATCATTCGTTTTACTCTGTCTGACACTGTAAGTCAAGCAAGGATTTCCAGAACTATCATTGTCTACAGAGACACGAGAGACTTCGTACTTATCTTGTTCTTGATCATTTCCTTCGACTTCACGTTGACCCAATAACCTTTCAAAGCGTGCTAGTCTCTCGTCATTCACTGTTAAAGATGGAAGAACATTGGAATTAAGTGGAGGAGATTTTATAATCAATGAAAGGTCATCAGAAGAGGCTTTGATTGGAGTAGACTCTTCACTGCTATTATTTGATATTTCTTCTTGATTCTTTGAAAGCTTTTGAGAAATTCTTCTTCGCCATTTCTTACAGACACGACGAACCCTGACGACAGTCACAATATCAAAGACATCTTTTTGAATCCATTGATGCTCTAATGCTTGATCAATTAACATTCGATGCTTTGGATTGATTTGTAAGAAAGCTGAAATAAAATCTTTAGCTTCATTGCTAATGTTATCCCAAAGGTTTATCTGTTTTCTCTCACCAAACTCATTCACAACGTCATCGTCTATCATACTGCGAAAGTCAAATTTTCCTTTGACAATTTTTCTTTTGAGTGTCTCCATATCAACAGAGTGGAATGGAAAATGTCCAGATAAAAGAGCGAATGTGATTACTCCGATCGCCCAAAGATCAACACTTTTGCCATAAGGTTCTTTCTTATAGATCTCAGGAGCAGCGTAATAGAACGATCCAACGCTGTCAACAAGACTAGCACCATAAGCGTGAGTAGCAAAACCAAAATCAATAATTTTAATAATACTTTCAGCCTTTAGATCGCTTAAAGGTGCGGTTAATAGAATATTCTCTAACTTGAGATCTCTACCAGCACATTGAATAGGAGTCAGAGATATAAGAGATATCTGCGCTTACCTATGAACAATTCCTCGGTCATGAAGGTGTTTCACTGCTAATAAAATCTCTCTTACAATGCGACGACATTCTTTCTCGGTGGGTGGCTGAGGTGGACCTGCTATGACAGTGGGAGATGTCACTGGTTCTCCCTCTGTTACCAACTGAAATAAATCTCCATGTGGTAGATACTCGGTAACGATGTAAAACATGTCTTTTTCATCATAACAAGCCTCAAATTGTAGAATATTCGGATGAGGACAAAGTTCCTGTAAAATCTTTGCTTCTTGTAAAGGACGCAAATTACCATTCTTCTTCAACATCTTTACAGCATATCTCCTTGATCTATCCTTTCTTGAAATTGCAAGGAAGACAGAACCATACCCACCATCACCTATCATTCTCTGTGTTTCATAATCATCATCGAAAAAAGACTTTGCCACAACCTCGCTCATCTCTTAAGAATAAAATAATGTATTCCAAGCTGATTTTTTGTATTGTCTGATTTATACGTACTTTTTTTACATTGTTCTCTTGTCTCTT
>VFQN01003883.1_pt1 | contig 20474 bp, 23 predicted proteins | sample 3512371 | NCBI WGS metagenome assembly VFQN01 (sample SAMN10412370, study PRJNA504923) | tailings metagenome | isolation source: Replicate 2 from Balatoc abandoned mine | place: Philippines: Itogon, Benguet | collected 2017-08-28
CCGCCTGGGTGTGCTGCTGGAGGTGAACTGCGAGACGGACTTCGTGGCGGCGTCGGAGAAGTTCAACGAGCTGGTGCAGTACATTGCCATGGGCATCGTGGCGGGCCAGAACGTGCAGTTCGTGAGCGCGGAGGACATCCCCGCCGAGGTGTTCGAGCGCGAGAAGCAGATCGAGATGGCGCGCGAGGACCTCAAGGTGGGTCTTCCTTGCATGGGAGTGGGGCATGGGATGATGTGAATTGTTGAAGAAGAGGACACGGAGGATCTGAGTTGGGCCCAGGAAGCGCAACTCGGTTCTCAACCCCCACTGCACCGCACAATGGTCTCCTACACCGCCAGTTGTGTTGTACGGGAGCTGCCAGCACTAGTCGCCTGCCGCTTCAGGCCTAACATGGAACGCTCCGGAATTGGTTACCTGCTGCAGAACAAGCCCGACGCCATCCGCGCCAAGATCGCCGAGGGCCGCGCCAAGAAGATCGCGCAGGAGATGTGCCTGCTGGACCAGCCCTTCCTCACCGACCCCAGCAAGACCGTGGCGGAGGCCATCAAGGAGGCCATCGCCGCCATCGGCGAGAAGATCTCGGTGCGCCGCTTCGTCAAGTTCCAGCTGGGCGAGGGCATTGAGAAGAAGAGCAACGACTTCGCTGCCGAGGTCGCCGCCGCCACCGGCAAGAAGTAAATAGCTGGGCAAGGGAGCTCTCGTTGTTAGATCTAGCTTTATGGTGGTGTGTGGTGAAGGCGGAGAGTGAATGCGCACGGCAGGCCTGTCGGATGGAGTAAGGTGTAGTTGCTGTTTCGGTGCGTATCGGAGGGGACGGGTTGGGGCTCGGGGGCCAGTGCATTGGCATCTGGGCACGTCGTATAGCTCCTGGTGAGCTGTTGGAAGGGAGCAGGTAGTTCCCGCGGGGGTCCCTGGTTCCTGCTAGGCAGTAAGGGACGAGCCCATGCAGTTGCATTGCAGAACAAGGCCAGGATGGTCTGCTGCCGGCTGGTGCGTTTCGGGGGAACTGATGCACGCAAGGGGGTTGGCCCCCGCTGGTTTTGGACTCGCAAGGCGGTCTTTATGGTATGGACGGCGTTGGTATGGTGAGGAAACGGGGATCCTTGCATGCCCAGCGAGGTATCAAGCTGGGCTGCAGTTTTGCAAAGCCGTCGGCTGTTTCGGGGCCGGACACCAGCTTGCTGGTGGAGCGTTTTGGCATAGGTAGGCCAGGCACGGAGTCAGGTAGATGGCTATGGCAATGGCCTGCCTGTTGAGCGAAGAGGACAACTCGAACGGTGTAAACACAAAATGGCGGTACTGTGCACAAGGACCATACGGCAGGGATGCACCGCAGGTGACCGCGTGTTACGGCGGCCACCGAGTTGGTGTGCACCAAGTCACCAACGCGCATGGTTTCCTGTTCCGGCACTTTGGCTCTGTTGGCGTGTTGACCTACCATACGTCGCATGCAGTTCGGTCCTGCCTACCTCCAGGCAAAGTCGCTCGCAGGGGCTGTCACGTTCACATCAGGCGGGCAACCTCCTCGCTTGTCATTACAACTTGTAAAGGCAGTTGACTGACAGCTCCTCAACGACACTTGCAAAAAGTGGTGACCCGCCTGGCACCATCAAAAGGCACCTCTGGTAATGAATTTGAAGTCCGCGTCTACTGTGCATGACCCACCACAATCAAGGCGCAAGGCTAGAGACCAACCGCCTGCGTAAGAACTCACCCTGCACATTGCACCTAACTATGCTGTGGAGAAAATGACGTCATGCCTATCTAACGTGTCGCATGTGCCTTACTATCACACGAGCCGTCGGTGTTGTGGTATGTACACAGTGCAGGATGGCATCACCACACACCTGTGGCTACGCTTACTACTGGCCCTCAGCGTCATGCTTGAGTCATGCACCCATCACGTGAGGGCGGTAGGGCAGCCTGTTTGTTTCATCCTAAGGCGCCCCTGCGCTCGCACAATCGCAGCTGTTGGCGCCAACGGCACCTTATCCATGGACTCCTCGACCAAGGTGGCTCATCGCCACACCGGCACCGACTTCTTGGAGGCCAGTTCACGCAGGGACGCAGCACGGCCAGCTGCGAGCGAACAGCAGGCAGCAAGATTTGAATTGTCAACGTAGGTATTAGTAATTGGCTGATTGCACTCATTCGGCAGTGTGCGCACGGGTCATAGCATCAAGTTAGGTATTCATGCAAGGCTGCGTGCCGCTACAGTTGGCCCACTCAACTCCTACGGTACCTCCCCTGCAGACAAGCCCACCCACCCCCCAACGTGCTTACCATCAAGGCTGCTCGTCACGCCGCCACTGGCCGCCGAAGAAAGCGCCTGCGCCGACGTCCGCACCCCGCCCGCCCCCAGAGCAGCTGCGAGGCTCCCCGCAGCGCCCTCCACGCCCGCTGACGATCCCGCGCCCCGCACCGACCCTGTCGCCGCCGCTGCCGCCGCCTCCACCAGCGGCTGGTCCCAGTTGCGCTGCATGCTGTCGCGCAGCGCCTTGGTCCGCTCCCTGGCCGCCTCGGCCTTGGCCTTGTACAGGTTGGTCAGCGGGGTGGTCTTCTCGCTGGACCCAGCCATGATGGCCGACCCAGGGGTCGCGCCGGGGTTGCGGTTCTCCCCGTCAATGGTCCCAACGCTGGCCCGGTAGCGGCTGTTCTGTGCGCTGCCCGGGGTGGACGCGGTCCAGCCGCCAGGGGACGCCGAGGCCGGCCGGTCCCCGCCGCCGCCCAGGCGGCTGTAGTGGTGGCCGGGGGTTGCGGTGCTGGCCCGCATGAAGGTGGCGCGCAGGGAGGCGCGGGGGCTGAGGCTCTTGTTGGGTGAAGACAGGACGGCGGAACGGTAGTCGAGCGCTTCGCGGGGGGAGCTCGGCGCGGGGGTGTTGCCTGCGTCGACTGCACCTGCCGCGGGCGACGAGCGGGATTCCCGCAGGGCGTTGGCTCCGCTGGTGTTCTGCAGGCCCTGCGACTGGGTCCAGACCTGGTAGCGCCGAGAGCTGTAGAAGCCAGGGGTGCCTGTGGCCGCGGCGGCGGCGGGCGAGGAGGATGAGCAGCTGCGGTTGAGGGCGGCGTTGCCCGCGACTGCAGGAGCCGGGGCACCGGCCTGCGCCCCGGCGGTGGTGGGGAAGTTGGCCGAGGACCTGAGCGAGGACGCCCAGTTGAAGCGGTTGGCCTGCGCCGCGTTCAGCGAGGAGCGGCCCAACTGACTGGGCATGGAGCCGCTGTCGCGCGAGCCGCCGGTGCTGTTGTTGCGCCGACCGACCGAGTTGGGTGAGGGGCTGGGCTGCGGCCCTCCGAGGGACCCTCCGCTCTGCAGAGGCTGCGAGAAGGTGAAGCCGCCCTGGCTGCCGGCTTCATCTGGGGAACCCGGGTTGCGCTCCGCCACGCCCAGGCTGCGGCCGAGGTACAGGCCCCCGCCGCCGCTGGCGACGCCGCCATGGCTTGCTGACCGGGCAACGGTGTTGTTGCCGCGGTTCTGGGTCCTGGGCGCATCGCACATGTCCACGTCCCCGCTGGACGTGGGGTCGAGCGGAGGGGCGGCGAAGGGGCCCGAGGGGTGGTGGTAGTGCTGCTGCTGGGCGTGCAGCTGGCCGGGCTGGATGCCCAGGATGCGGCCGTAGTCTGCAATCAGCGCCGCGCGGTTCTTGGAGCCGGCGTGCCACACCTGGCCGTCGATGACGGTACCCTTGAGCGCATCCTGTAACAATGCAGGCCACAGGGTACAAAGTCAACCTGGAAGGCCCGGGTATAGCTTGGCATAGGTGGCTTCACCTGCCCCCAAGCTCATGACTTGGCAAAGCGTAAGCAAATTGGAACTGCTGCTGGCCGTTACTACCACTATTGGGCGTAACCTACCTTCAGAAGCGCGACCGTGAGCTTGCCCACGCGCTGCTTGCCCGCCACGATGCGCTTGAGGTTCAGGTCGTCCAGCACCACGCGCTCCAGCTCCATCGCCACCTCGTCCTGCACGCTGGTGGTGCTGCTACTGCGCCGCCCCGCACCGTCCGCCGCTGCGCTCACCCGCCCCCCCGCGCTGCTGCGCCTCTGCCCCCGCGCCTGCCCCTCCTCCACACCCGCTGGGGTGCCCTCCTCATCGCGCGACACGCGGCGGCTGTTGCGCCCGGTCCCCTTGCCCACCCCGGAGCTGACTGCCGCGGGCAGCGCTGAGGAGCGCCTGCCGCTGGCACGCGCACCGCGGCCCTTGCGCGCAGGGGTGGGGTTGGAGGGGTCCCAGTCGTCATCGTCATCTTCCGAGTCGTCGTCCGAATCGTCGTCATGGCCATCGTCCTCCATGGGGTCCTCCTCCTCCTCCCCGCTGCTGTGGTCGGCGAACGCGTCAGCCGCCTCCTCCATCTCAACATCCTCGTCCCCGTCATCTTCGGACTGAGGAGAGCGTAGGAAGGGCACAGTAGTAAAGTGAGCACAGATTGGCACAGAACGAGGGGAAGGGTGAGCGGCCCAGAGTACAGCTTACAATCAACGACCACACAAGCTAGCTTCATTTGCCTCCTGCTGTGCAAGGCTATTCGGAGATGTCAACTGCGGACGTGGCCTACACAGTTCCCGCAAGGCATCCTACCTCGTCTTCGTACGGGCCCGACTCCACGGGCGAGTACCGCTGCGACGAGGCGCCGTGCAGCGAGGTCCTGGGCCGGTGGCCCGAGGGCACAGGGGACAGGAAATCCAGCACCTTGGGCTCAATGGGCGCCCCGTGGGAGGCGGTGGGCGTGCCGGGCGTGCCCTCCGCGGGGTCCGCCGCCGGGTCCACGGCCCCGGTGCTGTGTGAGCTGCCGTCCTGCTGAGCGGCACCGGAGGTGGAGACCGCCGGCGTGTTGCTGCGCACGACGTGCAGGGCCTCCAGCACGGCGTCCACCTGCGCGGGGAAAGGAGCGATAAAATATGTCAGCGAGCTGTAAATTGGCCTCCAAGCACTGTGCGATGAGGGCGCTGCTGCGACTTGTAGGGCACTTTGTGTTACAGTAGGCACCCATTGCTCATTTCGGACTAGATGCCTTGAGTCGGGAATACTGCTGCTGGCACCGTACCAACCTGCTTGTCCGTCTCGTCCTGGGTAGAGATGTTGGTGTGGTGCGGGACGGAAGCCACGTGCACTGCTGCAGCCTGCAAACGACGTAAAAGGGACGCCTCTGTTAGCACACTTCTTATCATGTTCAGTTCACCACAGCAACCTTCTCGCTTGTTGCCCCGAAGAGCCGTGCAAGCTAAGCAGGCATGTCGCCCAGGCACCAACCCAGGCTGCCCCACCTGCAGCGCCGCCGCCAGCTTGCGGTACTGCGCGCACTTCTTTTGCGCGCCCTCCAGCTGCACGCGCAGCAGGTCCACCTCCTCCATGTAGCGCTCCATGTCCACAGTCAGGTCGTTGTTCAGGCACCTAGGTGGGAAGCGTGCACAGGGGATGGTCAGCACCCAATGTTAGCTATTGCGTGCTGTACAGCACCTGCCTGACGCCATGACCGTTGCGACATTGGCCCCTCGTCCGGGCACCCAGGGAAGCGAAGCCCAGGTGCTACAAGCCGTAACTCACTTGGCCTCCACGCTGATGCGGAACAGGGTGCGCATCAGCTCGCGGCTCTCCAGCACCGATCGCAGCCCCGTCCAGCGGCGCACGTCCATGGCGCCGCCGCCGCGGGACTCCTCCTCCGCCTTCTGCCGCTCCCACGCCGCCTGCAGCTCCGCCACCTGGGCGTTGTGGTACGCCACCTTGTCCTCCAGCTCCTTCTTGCGCGCCAGCAGCTTAGCACGGCCCTCGGGGCCCAGAGACAGGCCGCCCGCCGCCGCTGCCGACGCAGGGCTGAGTGCGGACATGTCGGCTGCGGCGGCGCCAGCCTCGCCGCCTGCGCCCGCGACCAGGAGCGGGCTGGCGGGCTGCAGCTGGTCCAGCACCGTGAGGCGCTTCTCCAACTCCTACGACAGACAGGTGCACAAAGCTGCTTAGCAGGGTGTCGGGGGTTTGTGGATTAGACACAAGGGACGGATGCATCCAAGAATCAGAGCCGAAAGCTTGCCAACAGCAAGGCTTTGGGGCGCAGTAGTGGTCACAACGCACCTTGAGCTTCCTGCTCGCCTCCGCCCGCTGCGCCAGCTCGCCATCAATGACCTTGCGGAACTCGGAGGACATGTTGCACAGCTCCAGCTCGCGCACCAGCCACTCGCGCCGGTCCTTCTCCGTGCGGAGGAGCGGCGCCTGCGCAAAAAAAAGGCAGATTGACAGGGTTACACCTTACACTTCACTGTGCTTTTGGGAAGCTCGCGTGCTCAGGGAAGGCCGGACGCTTACCAGGCTGTTGGGCTGCATCTCCACGTTGCCAGTCGCCGCCGCGTTGGCTGCCGCCTGCTGCACGTTGGCCGCGGCGGCTGCGTTGGCAGCAGCCCTGCGCCCGTTGGCCTCCATGTACTCCTGCGGCATGCAGAGTGGTTTGGCATGTCAGCGTGTTGCGCCAGCGCCGGTGCCTTTGCATCAAGGAGCTAACCCGTCGGCAGTCGGCGAAATGGTTTGCATGCGTGCTCACCTTGAGCTTCTTACGGGCTGCGTTGGCGTCGGAGATCTTGCGCTGCAGGACGGCGTTCTGCTTTGCCTGAAGGAAAAACGCATGTGATAGGGCTGGCATTCAGCACGACGTGTCCTGGCAGGCCGGCCGTCACAGAAGCCCTACGTGATGCCGCAAGCAGCAAGGATACTGCATCAAACGTACAGGCTGTGCTGGCCCTATTATTGGACGCGGCGTGCGGAGACCAACGGAGTTCAGTAGGTACACTTCTGCTTGGCGCACCTGGATGGCCTCCAGCTGCTGGATGTGCGCCCGGTCGCGGCGGCTCTGCTTCCGCAGCTGCGTCAGCTCCTTCTCGCGCTCCGCCCGCCACGCCGCAAACTGCTTGGCATTCGCGTCCAGCTGCTTCTGGACAGCAACCTGTTCATTGCCAGGCAATGGCAACCGTCGTCAAGGACAGTAAGCCACAAGTACAGCTGCTGCCATAAGGGGGTTGTGCGCGCGGCAAGGATCCAGGAGGTAGTTAGCGTGTACGAATGCTGACACAGTGCGCAGGCGACCCCTCAGCGCGTGCGTACCTTTTGCTGCTTGAGGCGAGTGATGTCCGCAGAGAGCCGGCGGTGCGCTTCCTCCGTGCGCTGCTTGAGCTTCTGCATGCTGATGAACTCACGCTCTTTACGGCGCAGCTGCAAGCAAACACGGTATAGCGCGGGGCCATTGCGTGTGTTAAAGCGGGGTTCTCAAGTAGCATTCAATGCATGGTAAAGGATAGCAAAGGTATTTACCCTTGGTGGTAGCTTCCTGACCATCGCTGAGAACCATAAGCCACACCGCGTAACCTCATGTAACAGCACCGCGCGTACCTCCTTAAGCCGGTCATCGTACTGCGAGATGCGGTCCTTGTAGTTGGCCTCCAGGCGCTTGCGCTCCTCCTCGTTGGCAGCCGACACGGCCGCCAGTTTCTGAGGCATAAAGAGCGCGGATAAGCTGATCAACACCTGGCACAGTACCGCATAATCGACCGGTATAGCAAGATCACGAGCCCATGCTCGACAAGTGCACCTGGTCGGGACCCAAGGCCCACCTCCATGAGCGCCTTCCGCTCCGCCACCAGGGTGTCCCGCTGCGCCTCCAGCTCGGCCAGCACGCGGTCGTAGTGCTGCTTGAGCGCGGGCATGGAGCCCGTGTTCTTCATCAGCTCCACCATCTTGCGCTCCTTGGCCTCCAGCTGCTTCTGCAGCAGCGCCACCTCCTTCTTCATCTTCTCCTGGTTCAACCTGCGGCCAAGGCACGCGTGCTGATTGGCGTTACTCCACGCCGTGTATACAGCCAATGAGCAGGTACGTGCCTAGCGCATTCATAAGAGAACGTTTAACTTTCGGTAACACGAGGACAGGCTGCGTTGGACTTCTGCTGATCGGCAGGCCAGCTGATACTGCGTTTCCCTGCGCTCACGTGTGCGCTGCCAGCTCCGCCATGAAGAACTCCTCCTCAGCAGCCAGCTCGTGGTGCGAGTTGTCCGGGTCGCTGGGGTCCTGCTCGCCCGACGCGTGCTCCTCGCCGCCCAGGCCCAGGCCGCTGAGGCCGGACAGCCGCGAGGTGTCGTGGATGGGCGACAGGCCATCCGGACCTGCAGTTCGTTAAGGGTCTCAGTACGGAAAGGCAATCTGCAATGCGGACGGTCAAAAAGGCTTGCACAGGCGTCAGCTATACGCCGGTGGAGATACTGGGGGTGGAACTGGTCGGGCGTCATTTAACACACCTGGCGACATCGGGCCGAAGTCGGACAAGCCCTCGGCCCCCGGCGTGCGCGTAGGGTCAATGCTGACGGACATGTTGCGGCGCCGCCTGCATGAAAGCAAAATCGGGAACATCCCATTATCAGCAGAACGCCGGACAAGCAGAATTTCACCGCTCAGCGTGCAGCCTTCACATAGGCGGAACGGGAGCCAGTACCGACCCCACGCATGCCAGCCATGGACTCACGCGAAGGAGATGCTCGCAAGCGCCTTGACGGACCGCAGCTCGCCCTCCAGCTCGGCGATGCGCGCCAAGTAGCCCTTGACGATGTCCAGGCCGGGCAGGGGCAGGGAGCCGTTGGCGGCAGCCGATAGTGCCGCCTCCTGCTCGCGGGACATGCCGCTGCCGCCCTCGCTGGAGGCCGCGGCGGCAGCAGCGGCCGCGGCGTTCATGCGCAGCAGGTCGCACTGTGCCTGGGCGGTGTGCCACCTGTCCGTGACCATGGCCACCTCGCGGCGGAGGTCCTCCTGCAAGCGTAGATGGACACCATCACGGTCAGCGCAGCCAAAAGCCTGGCAACTGCTGAGGCATCTTGGTGTCCCAACCCACACGACCCATAGGCACCAGCCCCCCTTCGCCGCTGTAAATTGGAAGGACCCAAGTTATGCCGCAATCCTACCATGTCCATCTTTAGCCGCAGGTTCTCTGCCTCCAGGGAGGAGTTCTCCTGCTGCAGCCGCTCCACCACAGCGTCCAGCGCCCCGCCGCCCAGGCCGCCGCCCGACAGCGCCTCCGTCACGGCGCCCTCGCTGCCGCCCGCCGTGGCCAGCGCGCGGCGCAGGGCCATGTTCTCGCCCTTGAGCTGCGCGATGGTGTTCCGCAGGGTGGCCAGCTGAGCGGCGATGGGGTCGCGGTTCACCACCGGCTTGTTGCGGATGTGGCGGGCGCGGTCAGCGTACCTGGAGGGAAAATAGCAGGGGTGGCAATCGTTCAGCAAGGAGTGTCATGTGACGCTGCAGGGTGAGTACTGTGACTTGCACGGCAACGTCATAGTGTAGAACGGTGAACTTGCATTGGGTTACCGCTACCGCCAAGGCGGCTCACCGCAGCGTGTTGAGGCTCTCCTCAAAGTTGCTGTCGGCCGGGCTCACGCACGCAATCATGACGGTGCGGCTGTTCCCGCCCAGCGAGTCCTGTGGGATGGCGGAGAGGACGTTCATGAGCACGCATCGCAATCAGCAAACAGCCAGTGTGATGCTGCCTCAGTCCACACTTTCAGGAGGTACGCTTGCCAGCACGGCGTCCTACCTGCAGCAGGCGAGTCAGCTTGGAGTCACGGTACGGCACGTGTTTGTGGTTGTCCACGATGGCGTTGATGACGTTGCCCAGCGCCAGCAGCCCCCGGTTGATGTGGATGCCCTCCCGGAGCCTCGCGCCTGCACGCATGGATTATGCCACAAGCTGAGTGTCTCGCCAAAACGCCCCGGCAAGTGGCAGGTAATCACAATGAGGCAAGGGCGGCAGGCATAGCTCGGTGTTGCTAACACTGACCCTCAGCCTTTGTGCGCTTGGCGCGCTCACTGCCAGCCAGGTCCACCATGTGCATCTTCGCGCACAGGTAGTCCTCTACGCCCTCCCCGTCCTCCCCGCCGGCGTCGTCGTCCCCGTCATCATCGTCATCGCCGCCTGGAAGAGAGCACAAGTTGCAGGGCAGCAGCTTCTGCTGATTGCAAACAGTACTCATTTGACACCTGAGCATCTGGCATTTGCGTTCGTTACAGCGCATGCTAGCGTATCCCGTATACACAACACATGAACGCTGCCTCACCCTAACTCCGCCGCTCCATGGTCGCTGCGCCTTTGCCTGGCTCTACCAACCTTGGATGCTGGACCCCTCGCCAATGGTGGTCGGCGTCCCCGCCGTCTGCACCACCTGCCGCCGCTGCTCCAGGATGATGCTGAAGATGGCGTGGCTGCGGCTGGAGCGGTTGTTCATGTTGGTGGAGGCGGTGGAGCGGCACAGCGTGCCCATGCTCAGCACCTCCGCCATCTCCTGCCGGTTGCGCACCTCCCGCTCCACCGCGCCGTACAAGGCCACGCCACCGCTCTGCGTCTCGCGAATGGTGATGGCGGCACGAGCGCCACCTCCCGCCGGCAGCAGCAGGTCCTTAATCTCCTCCTGCGGTATGGCATGGCGTACACAACCTGAGTCGAAGGACATGTTTGACCCCGTGCGCAGAACACATTCCTGCCATGCCCCATATACGGTCTATTCTGGCTCACAATAGGCAGTTGGGCACAGTCCATGTCAGTGTTTGCTGTGCGGCCGTCGCCATCTCACGCGCGACCTCCCTGCGTGCTGCTGAGGGTGAGCAGTATCCCACCTTCCCAACACCAGCCGTCCCTCCACCCAACCTTACCTTGTGGATTTCCACAAAGCTAACCCGGACGGTGATGTCACATTCCTTTGCTGCTTCGATACGCCTGAATATGTCGTTGATGGCGTCGGGTATCACACCTCTGCATGTCCCACCCGCCTTGAACTCGCTCCCCATCGTGTACGTTTTGCCCGAGCCAGTTTGCCCGTAAGCAAAGACCGTTGCATTGTATCCTTTGAACAAGCCGTCCACGAGAGGCGCGACACATTTGGGGTAGAGCATGCTCGGTTCGCTTCCGCCCCCGCCGAAGACATGGTCATAGGAGAAGGTGTGCTGCCCGGTTGATACCTGTTTGTACGTTGTTTTGTTAGACCCCACCTTGCAGAAGCCTAGGTAGGTTGCGGCGACCCCCAAGTCTACCTGTGGAACCCCGGGCGCGACGAAGAGCGTCTCCCGGCAAGAGTCCTCTATCTCCGAGGGCACCAGAGGTCGTATCTTCACGGCTACGCAAACGTTGCTCTCCTCCTCCGCGGCCGCGCGCGGCGCAGTGTTTTCCGCCATTTGTGTTTGTGTTGCTTACATCAACCCCAAGGCTGCTAGTCAGCGTGCTTTCATTAAGTTGCCTTGTAGTTTATAGGTAGTTACATGCGTCAGCAGTCGCAAGCTCTTCTGCTGCTTAACTTCAAGAAGGCTGCAGCAACGGCAACTTCCGCCGCGATGCCGTCCTATACAGTCCTTATACTATCATATTACATTATTGTTCGCCGCGCCTCGTTGCCGCAAAGCTGCAAGGCCATAGCTGCTGACCGCATTCAAACTAAGCTAATCGCATGGCCGCGATCGCCTTTCTGCTCCTGCGCAGTCACGCGAACCTGAGTCGAGGACTGGCGCACAGGAACTAGGATGTATGCTGCTAATTTGTCGCTACTGCAGGCACGGAGTGGAGCCCGCTTCTTGTGACCCAGGGGCCCGCCTGAGTGCCCAGACCGGTTTTCGTCCGGGAGCAGCCACCCTTGCCAGCACGTAAACTGCTGGTTCTCGCGTCCCGTACACCCGCCATGTCTCGTGCTGTCGTCCTTTTCAAAAACGCAATACCCTGTCCTCAGGCTCGGCGGTCGTTTGATCCTCGCTTAATTCGTTTGGCAAGCTGCAGAAGCGGGCGGTCAAGCGCAAGCAGTTGTCTTTAGTGGCCACTGCCCGCTGGTCCCGTACTACCCACCAGCGGTCCAGCGCCCGTTCCTAGCAGGCTATTAAGCAGTGGCCGAGTGACCTCAATTTTTGCCTTCATACGTGCCACTAGTGAAGGCACTAGCGAAGGCACAGAACAGTACGGCGTGACGAGGCTGATGACACGTTGCCAGGCTAAGGTTTTGAGACTGAAATGTCAGGATTACAAACTGCATGAGCAATGTCGGGTCCACCTGTCCAACCCACGCATGCGTACACATGCTTGGGTACCAGTACCGCACAGCAACGTTCTCCCTGGACGCACGCCAACAACCACACCGCCGTTCCCTCCCCCCCACACCAAACATTCCGTCCTTCCACATCCGCAGCCCATCACCACATACCGACCAGTCCGACCCTCCCTTCCGCCCCTCACCTCCCCTTCCTCCCGGCATGCTTCTTCCCGGCCCCCTTTGCCTCCCCCGCCTCCTTGACCGGCGGCACCAGCTTGTGCACGTTGCCCAGCTCCACCTCCGTCACCTGCAGCTCCACACGCAGCCCTTCCCGCACCACCCCGCCCGCCTCCCGCAGCGCCCGGGCGAGACCCGCCGCCGCATCCGCCGCCAGCAACCACACCACATTCGCCTCCTCCCCCAGCGGCTTGACCAGCTCGCTCTCATTGATGCTGAACAGCCGCCTGCCCCGCCCATCGCTGTACAGCAGCGTTGAAAGCGCCGTACGGACGTCCTTAAGAGCCAGCCGTGCAAGCAGCGGTGCCGCCACGGCTGCAGCGCCCGCGGCCGCCGCCGCAACCTGCTGGCTCTGCCGCCGCAGCTGCTCCTGCTGCTTCTGCAGCTTGGGCTGTTGCTTGGCCTGCTCCTTGTCCTGCGGCTGCTGCTGCTGCTGCAACAGCTGCTGCTTCTCGCGGGCCTCCTCGTCCTGCTGGCGCTGCTGCAGCAGCTGCCGCTGTCGCTGCTCCTCCTGCGCAACTAGCTCGTCCACCTTGTCGTACTGCACGGCGGTCACGGACATGACGATGTCGCGCCCCGCAGCCAGCATCTCCTGGCGGAGCTACACGACGCAAAGGGAACAGCCCAGCAATAGGCATTACAAGTTACGCAGCCAGCATCTCCTGGCGGAGCTACACGACGGAAAGGGAACAGCCCAGCAATAGGCATTACAAGTTAGCAAAGACCCCCGACATTGCTACGAACGCTAGTTCAGCTTTGCAAGGGCAGACACAGCAATACTCGTCATAGCGAGGGTCGCAAGCCATGGCTGGTGCCCACACCAACCCCAGAGTAATCTCACAAGAACAACAACCCAGCGTCACTGGCAGCCACTCACCCGTGCGCCCAGCAGCAGCGCCCGCAGAATGCCCACCACGCCCTCGCCTGTGATCCACGTCAGCCCTGTCCGCTGGCGGCTGAAGAACGGCCCTCGCAGGGCGGCCAGCAGTGAACTCCAACTGCACCGGGAGGGCAGATCATTTACGTAAGGACTTCAGGACTCTCGCATTTGCTAGAAAGGTTGGAGCATACCTTACATAACCCCTTACAAAGGTGCGTTGCCCACGACCCGAGCCAAGCACGGCCCCGGCCCCACCTGCAGCTGGCTGTGACGGCAAGGCTGCTGCGGTTGAGCGCGTCCCAGGATGGGTACTGCTTGGCCTCGGGCATGCTCTTCTTGAGGCTGGCGCCGTGTCGCACGTCCAGCCGCAGCAGCGCGCCCGCGGCGGCCGCCTCCACGCTGGCAGCGCACGCGGAGCCCGGCGGCTGCAGCTGCAGCTGCTGGTGTGGCTGCTGCTGGTGCGGGTGCTCGTCCACGCCAGGCAGCGACTGCAGAGGGTCCTGCAATGTGGCCAAACAGGGACACAGTCATGCGTCAGCGGGAGTGTACAGACTACAGCCCCATAGAGTCCTTGCCGACTAGAACGCATTAAATTGTGCGCAAGCCCGCTTCACCGTGCTCCATCAACCAGCGTAGCCATATCAGAAGGCTGGGCGTCGGGCTGGTTACCTCCTTACAACAATAATGAGACAGCTCGAAGCCCATCCTACACATGCAGCCTCGCTAACGCCCCACACCAGCCAGCGTCCCGAGCAACCCAACAGGGCACCCCCGAGCCAGCCCCACTCCCGCACCTTCTGTCCCGAGCACGGCAGCAGCAGCTGCGGCTGCACCACCAGGTCCTCCAACCCCTCCATCTCGTGGTGCAGCGACAGCAGCAGCAGCGTCGCAGCCTCCGGGCCGCCTACCACCGCCCGCGCCACGCCATCGCCGCCACGCACGTGCACCCGGGGCAGCAGCAGGCACGACATCACATCCCCTGCCACCTCAGGCGCCCAGCCCGAGCCCATGCCCACGGAATCGAGCAGCAGGTGCGTGTGAACGGCACCGTTGGAGACGAGGGGCTGCATGGCGCCGGCGCGGCCGGGCCTGATGCCCAGGAGGCCAGTTGCGGGCACGCCCAGGGCGTGGATTAGCGCGTCGCGGTGGGCAGCTGCTACCTGCGCCCGCTCGAGTTCCTGCCAGGTGGCAGCAGGAGACTGGATGTCGCCTGCGGCCGCGGTGCCGTTGTCATCAGGTAGGGGGTTGAACGAGCTGCTGGGCTCGGTGCTGCTGGTGGTGGTGGTGCGGGAGGGGCAGGCGGACACTAGGGCAGCTGCCAGCTGCTTGATGCGGTCGGAAATGGCAGGGGTCACGTGACGAGAGGAGCACTGCTGCTGCAGGTCCTGCTCCTTCGAGAGACCCGTGGACACGTGGACCGCCGTTGCCGTGCACGCCATGTCGTACAGGGCCAGCCGCAGGTACGTGTCGTACGGTTGGGCAGGAGTTCGGCCGGGTGAGCAGGGGATGTCTAACGGCCCGGCGGGTGGGCCCGAGAGGGCGGGGTTTCCTGCGTACGCCGCCAGGAGTTGTACAGCAGTACTGCACAGCTCGTACGGGATGGTGGTGAAGGCCAGGAGCAGGAGGTCTGTGTGCGTGCGCTGCAGCAGCAGGTGGTGCTGCTTGTGCGTGACGCTGGAGCCGGAGCTGGTCGAGGCGGTGGGCTACGGCGGGGCAAAGGACGGAGGGACACGCGGGTTCGCGTGAGTCATGCGTCCAGCGTTTTAGTCAATGCATGAGCTCAGCTTTTGTCCAGCTTCCATGGCCCCACGATTGCGGCAGACGGCACGCGTCATTGCGAGTTACAGCGACGACAACCAACGCAACCAGATGAACTGCAGCGGCATTGCAACCCTTTGGGCCTGGCGCACGCACCTGCACTGCGGCCAGCAGGCCTGCGATGGCGCACGGCGCAAGCTGCAGCGCTGCCAGCGGCAGGCTGTCGTACTTGAGGCTGGCCAGGCAGGACACCGCGGCGCGCAGCAACACCTGCAAGCAAGCGCACAGAATCAGCGTCAGCGACACAAACCTTGCGACGCCACCGCAATCCGCATCACCCCCAAACTAGCCCTCAATTGCCTGCGATACCTCATTTTTTTCTAATGAGCACCAAGGATTTTTTTGTGAGGAGCACACTCCGTTTCGCCAATACCACCACTTTCCACCCCCCCCCCCAGCTCCTCACCGTCAACTTGGCGTCGGGCTGCTGCCCCGCCGTCCGTTCGGCCTGCTCCGCTCTGCGCACCGCCGCCCCCCACGTGCCCGGGTGCGCCGCCAGCAGCCCCGGCCGCAGCGCCTCCACCACGCCGCGCAGCTGGCAGCCGGACAGCGGGGCGCCGCGAACGCACAGGGCAGCAGAGCGGGCCTCGCGAAAGGCCGCCAGCCCAGGGTCGCACCCCGCCTCCATGTCCCCCTCTGCCAGCTGCACGCTAGAGCCGGTGACCATGCCCGCTGCCTCTGTCCTGCTCTTGCGCACACGCCCCTTCGCCTCCTCCTTACCCGCCGCCAGCTCTTCCCTCAACGCCGCAACCGCCTCCTGCAGCATCCCGCCTACCCCGCCCTTGCCGTATGCCGTGCCCGCTGCCGTACACCCGTACGGCTCCTCCAGCCAGCCGTACTCATCCAGCGCGCGTACGGCGAGCTGCAGGCGGCGCAGCGCCTCGGGGCCGGCCCACGGCGCTCCCGCAGGACCACCCAGCAGCTGGTCCTGCTGCTGCTCCGGGGTAGCAACCCCCGCCTGCGACTGCTGCCTAGCCCCCGCCTGCAGCTGCTGATGCAGCAGCTGCCTATCCTGCCGCTGCTCCCTAGCCAACTCCGCCTCGGCCCGGTCCAGCGCATCCCTGTCCTTCCGCCTCCCCGCCCGCTCTTCCCCGTGCTCCCCGTCCTCCGCCTCTCCCTTCCCTTCCTCCTCATCCCCCGCCTCCCGCCCCTCCTCCTCGCCGTCCTCACCCACGTCCCTCCCTTCCCTTCCCCTGCCCTGCTGCCACTGCTGCTGCGCCTTCGCCGGCTGGTACTCCTCCCTCGGCTTGCGCTTCTTGGGCCTCGCCTTCTCTGCCTCCTTGTCGGCTGCAAACAGCTCCACGGCCGTGGCCATGATGAGGGCACGGCGCTCCAGCTCCTGCGCGGCGCTGCCGGGCCACCTGCCGCCCACGGAGCCCACGGCCCACGCCATGGCCGCCATTACCACGGCCATGACCCCCAGCGGCTGCTCCGCCACAGCACGCACCACCAGCTGCATGTGGGCCAGCGACAGGGGAGCAGGAGCAGCGGTGCGCTGCTGCTGTGGTGGCGGTGGCGGTCCCGGCGGCTGGTTGGGTTGGTCTTTGCGGGCGGCCTGCGGCCGCGGTACGGGCCACTCGAGCAGCAGCAGCATGCACTCCGGGGGCACCTTGGCCAGTGCCCAGTACAGCACCACGGGCGGCGGGATGGGGAAGGGCGGGGGGCCGTCCTCCTCCGCGCGCTGCGGTGGCGGAGGCGAGGTGCTCTGCGGTCGGGCACAGAAGTGGCAGCGGTGGGTGAGTTACTTGGCTGGTTGCATGTGCATTCTTCCCGTGCATTGGCCATTACACGCTGCGAAGCCTTTCTTACTGAGGACGGGGAAGCCCAATGCCACCAGGACTCAAAACCGTAGGAACAAGAAGTGCAAGGCATATGTGGATCAGGATGCACCTGCGGCGCGGTGAACACAACACTAACTGCGAATGCTAAGCGCCTGCCTTGCCTGTTGTAAGTTGTAAGCCCTAACGTCAGCACACGCACCTCCAGCGCGGTGAACACAACGCTGAATGCCGCCACGTCGGCGGGGTGCAGCCCCGCGTGCCCCCTGCACCACCGCGGCTCCAGTGCGCGGAACAGCGCCACGCCACAGCGCTGCAGCGCCAGCAGCCCACGCAGCGCGCGGTACAGCACCTGCGGCACGTGCAGACACGAGCATGCCCTACATTGGTCAGTCCGACAAAATGAATTGCAGCGCGCGGTGCAGTGCCTGCATCATGGGCAGTGCACCGAGCCACGTCGTGGGGTGTACGCCATGCAAGGACGATATGCATGGATGATAGTAACCTTCACGCGGCAGCGCTTTGGGTGCTAGTGTACGACGTCACTGCCCTGGCGAGAGCCAATACCGCTATTGCGAAGTGGAGCGCAGGCGCCGCAAACCGCGGTGCGTCTCCTCGAATGTGGGTCCATGGCCTTCCCTGCCTGCCCCGCTCACCTCCCGCAGCAGCCCGCTCTCCTCCCTAGCGGCCGTCTCCGCCAGCCTCCTCCACGCTGCTGCACCCGCATGGCCCCCCTCCGCCTCGTCCAGCAGCAGCTGCGGCCAGTGCGCCCGCAGCAGGCCCGCAAGCGCAGGACCACTGCCCCGGCCCGCGCCCACCTCCCCCGCAATCCCCTCCAGCCGCGGGCCCTCCTCCCCGCCCTTCGGGGCACCCCCGCCGACGTCCCATGTGTACGGCTTCCCCCCCAAGGCTGCGAATCCCTCCGGCGTCAGCAGCCCCTCGCCCCGCCACAACGTCTTTGTCAGCTGCCCGACGAGATCGAAGCAGCCGGACAGCAGCAGCTCCCGCTCGAAGACGCCCATGCGGTGCGCCTCGCGTGGGGCGGACACCCGCACCGTGCCGTTCCACAGCCAGGCTGTGCCCCTCCTGCGCTGCTGCTCAGCGGCAAAGGGCGAGGAGGGCTGGGTGATTTGCTGCTGGGCATGGGGTTCAGGCCCCTGGTCTTCGTCACCGGAGTCTAGCTCTCGAAGGGCTGCTAGGGGCAGGGCTGCGGCCGCTCGAAGGCAGCCCTGGACCTCCTCCGACCGGCGCTGGTTCATCTGAGGGCGGGAGAGTGAGGAGGAGAGTGGTTGCTCATGAAGCGGGGCAAGGGGGATTGGATCGGTGCTGTGGACCGGCCGACCCAGGTCGGCAATAGGATGCTCCTGACGTGAAAGGAAGGAAGGAGAAAATGGAGCAAAAAGGATGAGGCGGCGTGCGTGCAACCAGAGCACCGTGGCAACAGTAGGCTTCTGTGCGAGTCGTCACAAACAAGCTGTGCCTGCGTTCGGGAACCCACCTCGCAGCACCACAGCTCCGCTCGCATGTCTGCGTCCCACGCCGATAGGTCGTTGAGGTCATCGTCCAGCAGACCGCAGCTATCGTTGTCCCCATAGCCGTCCCCGTCCGGGTCTCCATCCCTGTCCCCGTCATCGTCACCTCCTGCAGGTCCACTGCCTGCTGAACCACTGCTGCCACTCCCCCAGCTGGGCTCTTTCACCAGCCGTCCGTTGGCGTTGACCGGTCCAGAGCCGGACCCGGCACAGGCACCTTCCGCCAGCTGCCCATCCTCGCCCCTGACGTGGGGCCCTACCCCAGCTTGCTCAGAGTTGCTGCTCCGCGCATGCTTTCCGTTACTGCTTCCTGCGCCAGCGTCTGTACTGAATGTGTTGCATCCAGGCTCTGATGGAGCTTGGCGAGCCTCCTGCTTGGCCGCCGTGGGAACACGGCTGCCCGCAGACGAGGAAGGGTCCGGCTGGGCCTGGGACCTGGGGCAAGTAGGCAGCGGTCCGCTACCTTCCATGGGCTGCTGCACCTTGCTGTTCCGCTTTTCAGCAATGTCGTGCGCCCCGTTCTCTGCTGTTTGCCGAAGCGCGCTGCCGCCGCTGCTCTCATGCCGCCGCTCCGAGAGCTCGTCCGAGGGTTGCTCCCGTAAGCGATCCAAACGTTCTGCTTGTAACAAAGCAAGCTCAGAACGCGCAGTCTTGATCACAGCGGCTGAACCCGCCTTAATGGGCCGCATTGGCGCCTTGTGAGGTTTCCCTGCCCCGCAAGAACGATACCTCACGAAATGTACTTGTGCATTGCTTATATTGCGCTACTTCACTCTTGGACTCCAAAGGCGAGTCATTCGCAGAAGCCAACTTCCAACACGTCAGCGACTGCTACATCGGCGACGCCAAGCCTGAGATCAGGTATGTCTTGATGATAACAGGACAATACACATATCATGTCGCAATTACATTGGCTGCGCTCTGGCGCGGCATGGGGTTGTCCTGGGTGACCCCGCCCATGCCACAGCCCACGTCCGTGTAGCGATGCAGTTGCAGCCCACGTCCGTGTGCATCTACGCCCCGCAATATCACCCCTGCGTGGTAGCGCTTGCTGCATGCTTTGCTGCATGTAGGTGAGCGCACACAGGGATGGCGTAGTTGTAAGCTGTCTTGGAAGGTTGGTCTGCAGAAACACTCCTGTTCTCGTGCCCAGGCCACAACACTCAGATGCATGGCGGCTGCCCTGCGGCCCTGAACCGCCATGAGGCCGCATGCATCCTGAACCGCCATGCCCTGGCCGTTGGACAATATGACCGCAACAGCACTTGCTCAACGAGGCCAGTGTGTCGGTAGCTTGCCTTGCGTGCGGCGTGGTACTGTGTGCGTGTCAGCGTCCTGCTGTCGGGTGTCGGCCCCCAAGGCACCGTAGCCGCTGTACCTGCCTTACGGCAGCGTACCTTTCTGGGCCTCTACACGTCACGGTCACGACACGCCGTTTCAATGCGGCGGTTCCTTGCCCGTGTGTTAATGACTGACGTGGCCTTTGCAAGTCTACGCGATGCAGTCTCGCCCCGATCCCTGTCTGTAACAAGGACATGCCAGATTTGTGCGCCCTGCCCACGTCCCTACAGTACCCACGCATTGCAGATACGGCAGTACAGTACGCCAGTGTTGATGGAATGTTTGTACATCTATATTTAATGCACGCCATTAGTGCCATGACCTTGTACGACGTGCTGCCTAGCGAGATTGCGGCGGACCCTCGACAGGTTGCTGTGTACGTCACCCGCCTTGTCCCTCCATATCTCAGTGGATAGTGGTGCAAGGGACGTAGAAATTTACCAGGCTCGGTGTGCGTTTCAGGGGCAGTGTTTCAGAGTGAACGATCCAACATTTACCCTGCTGCGGGTTTGCCACTGCCTCAGGAGTCAGGGCCAACGGTCATGCAGCTCGAACCGCAACGCCCTGCACCTTCCCTTCCCAGCCAACCTACGACTGGCAATACGTCTACAGACCTCCCAATAGCCCCCATCAACTTCATCCAGCGTAGTCAGCCCTCCTTAGCAACTGCATACGCTATACACAGGCCAAATGGATGGTAAACCGCTATCCGCACGCGCAATGGTGGGCCGTTACTCAGCTCCCATAAGCCCTTGACAGCAGAGGCATGCAAGACCCTCCGGTGCTCTACCAGCCTACTCCAGCACAGGTTGCTGCAAGAGCATATCGTTAAGCAGCAAGACTGACGAGACCTACCGTGCCCA
>VFQN01003884.1_pt1 | contig 20472 bp, 8 predicted proteins | sample 3512371 | NCBI WGS metagenome assembly VFQN01 (sample SAMN10412370, study PRJNA504923) | tailings metagenome | isolation source: Replicate 2 from Balatoc abandoned mine | place: Philippines: Itogon, Benguet | collected 2017-08-28
TTAAAGAATTCAGTCTACTACACTTAATCCTTTTGTTCAGTAATAATGGTTTCTATATGATAATAGTTATTACTATTCTATTGAGAAAGAGTGAACAAGCTTTTTAATGCTTTCGATTCTTTGCTAAGTCTTCCCACTGCTTTTTCAATTCGACTTGAGAAGAAGATTGCTTGATGAGATCACTCAACTCTCTGAAGAGAAAAGATGGATTCTTATTCTGAAGATGGTTAAGTAGTCCTGCCTTGGAATAGATGCGATGAATCACAAGTTCTTTCAAGAGCAAAGATAGCTGATCATGAAAATACAAGATTAATAAACATGACGATACTACCATTCATATTACCTTCGCATGAATCTTTTTCTGTTGAAGAGATTGATGAATCATTTCTTTCCATTGCTCTCTTTGTGATATTGCTTTGAAGAAGGGTAGGATTTGACCTTCTAACAGGAATTTCGCAAACCATCTAGAAGAATAGAATAACAGAGTATTAGGTGTAATGTATGACTCACAGCTGTATCGAAATTACCTATAAATTTCATCTTCCTTTCGATAGCCTAGGAGTCCCGCAGTAGCGGAGTCGAAAGAGACGGGAGCAGAGGAAGAAGAATAGATATGTCCAAACTTCTTTACAAGGATTTCAATCATCGGCTTTCTCACAGTTGATAATTCCCAACTCTGAGTCATTTCTGGATGACCGTATTTCGGTGTTACGTGGCAAAAGATGATATCTTCTCGCGAATCATACGAAGGAGTGGGTGAAGTGAGAATATCGCCATATGAAAGGAGTGGTGAGTCTTTTGCGATGTTAATTATCCAAGACTCCTCGATAATTGTCACATTCGTCATGTAATACTTAGTTTGCGACTGATTCATCACAATTGAGTGGTAAATAACGTACTGAGGAAGCTTCGATAGAGGATTTGCAGGATAAAGGTTGGAATGTGGATGAATATAGATTGGAACAATCACTTCCTCAGTCTTGACGTTGCGAATAACGGCGGTAGATTGCTGTTGAAGCTGCTTCTCTTTCTGCTTCACTATCATCTCTTTCGTATAGAACATTGGATGACATGATACGTATCCCGTAAAGCGATCTCGTCTATTTCCGGATTTCATCATACCAATTGGAATCTTCTTTGCGATTTGGTCACAGTAGCCTGATAACAACACCTGCCTTAAAATAGCCTCCTCCATAATTGTAGGCGGGACAGAAGGAGAGGGGAAGCTCACTGAAGAAAGCTTGGCTTGTAGATCAGCAAAGGAACTTTCTAAATCAATCAAATGGAAAGACTTCAGCAGCTTCGGCAACAGTTGCTCCGTTATTTGTTGCAATTGACAGCGGAGATCCAAGATGCGATGTAAAGTCATTTGATGAAGTTGAAATGAGGAGCAAAACCCTTCTAAAGCTTTTGTAACGTCAGCAGGTGCTGAACTATGCATTAGCTTTTGAAGTGAGCGTTTATTCAGCACTGGCACTACACTATTATCTTTGGCTTGAGAGCGAAGTAGACTTAATACAGTGGACGAATATTCCTCCGTTCCTCGAAGTAATGCAAGGGAATCACCGCTTGGATGACGAAATAAACTATTCTTCTTGTCTTTATCTTCTTCGTCATCCTTTTCAAAGTCACTATCATCACTCATTTTCCCCGCATCCTCGTCATCCGAGTCATCGATATCGCTATTTTGAATTTGATCGAAAGACTCACGATGGACGAAAATTGACTTCTCCGTCAAGGCAGCAACTAAACTCAAAGCGAACCCCATATAACGAATAAAATTGTCCAAAATTGATTGCACGTTATTCCTTTTCAAAGAAGAACTTAAAGGTTCAATGCAAAAACTAAAAATTGCTGTGACAAGAATCTTTGAAAATCTTGGATGAATAGGGAAGAAACTCATTAAACGACCAGCTACAGACAGATTTCCAACATGACTCTCTGACATCTCTTTCTTCTTTGTTGCAGCAAGGATAATATTAGAGGCAGAGGTATCTTTGTCGTGAATAAATTGCATGTATGAGGGAAGGTTAGAGTTTGAGGATGTTGACGAAATAGATTGAGGAATCAGTGCATTTAGGTTCTGAAGCAACTTTATAGCATTTGAAATTAAATGCTTCGGAGGATTCGTTGGGAACGGGAAATGATAAAGTTGCTTGATCCCTAAAGCAGCCATTTGCAAAATCACATCCTCTAACGGAGTTACTGTTATCTCTGGGGGCTGGAATGACTTCATGTACTGATGATAGAAGTTCGCAGAGTATAAGCGATAGCAATGACCTGGTCCAGTTCTTCCCGCACGACCTTGTCTTTGGTCAGCAGAAGCCTTTGAGACCCAATTGATTTCATATTTTGTCACACCAGCACTGCCACCAGGACCAGCTACGTTAACCTTCTCCTTGCAGCGGCCAGAATCAACGACGTACGTGATATTAGGAATCGTAATCGAAGTCTCTGCCACATTAGTAGCGATTACAATCAAACGATATCCCTCCGGGACAGGTCGAAACACTCTTTCTTGTAATTTGGGCGACATCATTGCGTATAAAGGATAAATCAAAGGCTTCAGCGCTTGTTGCGCGTCTTCTGCAATATTCTCAACCGATGCAACATTCACGGTTGAAGTATTGATAGAATTTGAAACATTATGCTCTAGACTGGATGAATCCTGTTGCACGGTAGGTTGATAGTCTTTTCCGAGTAACTTGGCTAACATCATGCGACGTGTTTCATCATCGCCATCCGAAGCATCAAGTTTTAGTTTAGGTGGGGCAATTGTTGAGGGTTGTACTGATTGGGTTGAACTATTATAATTTGGGTTCAAAGGGTCCGTGACGGAATAGTCATCGTCATCATCGTCTTCTTCATCACTTTCCTGAAAGACAGCTTCATCTAATTCCCCATCCTCACCATCTTCTTCTCCATTTCCATGGTCTTCATCAACTAAATATTCAGCCATCAATTCATCGGCACTTAACTCAGTATTGTTCCTTAACTTCATCTGGTCTTCTTCCACATTCAATTCATCATCAATGATCTTCATAATATCTTCACCTTCAACCTCTTCATCCACATTTTCCTCTAATTGCCCTCTCTTTCTTTTGTTCTTTTTACTTTTATTGCTTCCAGAAGTCTTTTCGGACAATTTTTTGCCGTAAAATCGCTGATACAAACGTCGACACATCGAAAGAATTTCATGTTTACCGGTTAAAAAGACCAAGATCCCTCCAGCAGGTAGTTTATTATGGATTTGTACAACCTTACGATAAGTCTCTTGAAGATAATCTTTAATTTCGGTCCTTTTGGCAAAGTGGCTCACCACAGGATATTGTCTTGCAGGTACAGATATTACAGGAGGTAGAGCTTTTGGAAATAATACAGAACTTTGAAAGTCCGTAACACGAATTGTTGCACTCATAATAATGAGTTTCAAAGGTTTAATGGGCGGGGAATATTGAGCTCTCTCTGCTTCAGAAAGTTGTTGATATTTCTTCTGTTCATCTTCGCTAATTTGATGTCTTAGAGGAATGGCTTTCGACAACATTCCAAGAAGTATGTCAGTGTTCACATTTCGCTCATGAGCTTCATCTAGCAATATGATGGAATATTGTCGAAGCAAGATATCTTGAGTAATCTCGCGTAACAAAATACCATCAGTCATAAACTTCACCTTTGTCTTTGGTGTAATCGTATGAGAGTCGTAACGCACTTGATAACCTACCAATCGTTCTGATTCTGTCAAAGTCTTTTGTCCCATTTCATAATTGACACGATCTGCCGTTGAGATCACTGCAACTCTTCGCGGTTGAGCAATTCCGATCATGCCATCGTCAGCGTACCCGTACTCGTACAAAAATTGCGGAACTTGAGTACTTTTTCCAGATCCTGTTTCACCACACAAGATGATGACATCGTTTTGGATGACAGCCTCCACTATCTCTTGCTCCATTTGGCACACTGGAAGATTCATTCGGGCTGTTCGAATATCAGCAGGTCGATTTACAGGATGATTAGACCGATGAAGGTCTGCCTTTTGCTCAGACGAAGTCGACAACGATTTCCCCGTTGTTGGCTCAATTCTCCCGAATTTATCGAGAGGAAGCTTAAGCTCCTCAAAAGTTTTGGCAGGTCGGTCAGAAAAAGTCTCTGTAGGAGTATTTTCAGTGTTGAAATCAATCATGGTAACTTTCTCAACTTTATCTTCTGTTTTCTCCTTCAATTTCTTGAATTTCTCCAGCATAAGAGCCCCGAGTGATTTCTTTTCCTCGGATTTAACCGTTATTTCAGGTGTTGATTCGGCAACCATTTTTTGTTTTTGAGGATTCTGAGCAGTAACTTCGTTGTTAGCAATTATTGGACCTTCAAAAGTGAACTCAGACTCTTTCGACAAGGAGCGAAGCGGCTTCCGCCGTTTACATTTCATAACGGGATTAATCAACCGGTTTTGTTTCCCGATACTTTGACTTTCATCAACCAAAGACTTTTCTGATTCGCTAATCTCAACAGAAAGATTTGAAATCGTAGGGGAATCAAGATGATTTATTGGTTTGACATTTATTGCATCGGTTTCCGACACTGGATTGTCATCAGTATGCTTTCTCTTTTTCCCTTTCTTTTTCTCCTTCAAACCATCTGAAGAAAGCTCGGAGGACTTGGCTGATTTTAAAATATCTTCAAAAAGAAAAGGGGCATCAACTTCACTTGGGGTTTGAGTAACCTCAGCAGTGTCTAATGTTGCATCGGTTATGAAAGGATTTGTAATTTTAGGAGAAAGGTCTTCCATCATATCTTCATCGTCTACCTCCCCTCTTCTTTTATACAACACATCCATTTCTTCTTCGGTCAGTGGGATTCCAGCCTTCTCCTTCTTAATCAAGAGCGACAATAATTGTTTCAGGGACAATTGCTGATTTAATGCTCTCGTGCTTGTAAGTAATTCTCGTTTCGTCTCGTCCAAAGCATTCTTGTTGATGATCTGAATATAATCATTATGTTTCAAATCCCTTTCTTTTCGTTTCAGAATTTGATCGACTCTCTTTTGCTTCTTTTTGCTCAACTTTTTCACAATTTGCTTAACTTCTTCAGATGGTGTGGCTTCTTTCAACTGCTTTTGTTGCAATTTTTGCTTCTTTTTAGCTGAAGTGCTTTCCGTAAAAACCAAATCATTGGCATTTGTGCCATATTCAGACTGTAACTCTTGCAACAGTTCGTCGCTTAACATTGTAAATTGAAATTATGAAAATAACTGGATGAGATCAACAACGTAAATTCACGATCGTACAACTATTTCCCAGCTGTCGGACGATGGTTTGGAATAGAAAACGGATCGACCTTCCGTTTCAGAGTTGTGTTAAATAAATTGATGACAGTTCTAATTATCTCATGTTGGAGATAACGAACAACCGTACAACTGGAAAGAATGGCGATCAAGCCCTTAAGAAAAATCCTTCAAGATCAGCCTTGCCACCAGTTAAAGTTAGCGTAGATTATCGAGAGCTCTCGCATCGACGAATCTCAACAATTCGCCCGAAAACAGCGTCTCCGCTTGTTCGCGCTGTTGGTCGCGAAAATTCTCTGAAATTCAAAAAATCAAACACTTTGTCCGTCAATGGTGTTGGTGCCTTACTCCATGAAGATTCAGTGCATCTCGGAGGATCTGTGTTCAGTGAGAAATCAGCGTACAAGCTTCGGAATAAATTATCATATATTTGCCACGAGATTGAAGGGAGTAAATCGCGTGATGTAGAAGGTAGATTTTATGGATCGGTGTCTCGTGATGAGCTCCAACAAGGGAGTAGTGTTATTGAAGATATAGAACAACGCTTGCCTTTTTCTGATAACTCAATTGAGGGAAATAGAAAAGAAAGCGACCAATTAAAAGAAAATGAGGTAGGATATGATCATGCGATGAACGAAGCCGAAGGAGAAGTGGAAGGAGTTCGTGCAAACTCACCAAATGATCCCAATCGTTTCTTCATTGATTTATGGTTGAAGAAATATCAACCACCAACTGATTATCAATCTATTCAAAATTCCAATAATTTCTTAAATCAACATCCCCAGATAGATACCTTCTATATGGATCTCCTATGTCGCTTGCAAAATGCTTTTACCAAAGCGAAGTACATCAAGCGTCAAAGTCGACAGAAAGTCTCTTCACAACATGAAGGCCTAAATTCCACCGAACCAAATACATCCAATGAAAGGAATCGTAGAAATAGACAATTAGAAAGCATGAAAATGATTGCCGTAGCTGCTTTAGATATTTTTGATGTTTTGATTCAAGAGAATGGTCCCGCTGCAATGATTTTACCCGCAATCAAAGATGCATTGCTTCCATTTATTTTTGATCAATCTGAGCTATCTTTAGAGCAAAATGAAGTAGAAACAAAAGATCAACGAGATTCCGATGTAAACAATGATGGTGCGTCTTTACCTTCGACATCTACCCCCCTATCAATGCCTATTCTCTCCTCTTTCCCGCTCGACTATAGCCAGTATTCAACTTACTTAGAGCGATATGCTGATACAAATCATTACTATTCTCAACTAACCAGCAAGTATGAAAAGCTTCTAAAAGATTATCTAAGTATGGAAATTCAGAAAGACGACTATTTGAAGCAATCACAAAAATATCAGCAAAAGTCTCTATTACTCTCCGAGCAACTCCAAGGTTTATCAACAAAGCATCAAGAACTTCGTCTTCTATATGAAACCGATGAATCTCGGATTAAAGAACTTGATAACCTTTATAAAATCGAGCAAGAGAAATGTCATCATTTACAAGAGAAAGTGACGCACTTTGAAAGTGAATATCATTTATTGAAAATAGAACAAAATAATGTACGTAAAGAAAGAGCGAAATTTGAATCAGAGTGGTCAAATCTTTTAATTGAAAATGATAAGCTGAGAAAAGAAAATGACGGTGCTGTGAAATTAAAATTTGAGTTTAAGCGCCAATTAAGTGAATTATCAGAAAAGTATCAATCTCTATTGGCAAAATTAAAATCTTTGCAGCAAATTTTTCGTGATAAGTACGAAGATGAATTGTTGGGGAAAGTAAACATTTTGATGAATAGTATTTGGATAGATTTCCACGACGATGAATTCGAAACAATTCAGCATCAACCTCAGCCAGTTCCAATTATTCCCTCTGAGGATGATCAAAACGATGATGTAGTTAATTTTTCTTATCTCTCCTCAGTGATTGCGACGAAACGAGCTTCCGTTGCTCCGCCTCGTAAAATTGCTGTGGGGATTGAGCAACATCGAAAATCGCTCATGAATGCTGTCCCAGCCTTTGTTAAAAGCAAATCTATCAACACAATCATTCGAAATATTGATGAAAACATCAATAATGAAGCGCATGAGATCGAAGTGTTTGCTGAGCAACTTGAGGATGATTTCACCGTATTTCGGGATGCCTTTAAGCATATAGAAGCCCAAATTCAGCATTGCCATGTGGTTGAAGAACAATACCAAACGCGTTTACATGAACTTTATCAGGATCGTGAGCGAATAATCTCGTTGCATCATCAACAAATGATAGAAATACAGCAACATCATCGAGAAGAACAAAGAAAGTTCAATAAAAGTAATCAAGAGGTTCAAGATACTCTACGTAAAACTATTCATCAAAAAGAAATGGACATAGCAACATACCAAGAGGTTCGAAGACACCATGAGCGTCAAATTGACCGATTGACAGAGGATATTGTGAAGATAGAGACAAAATTCGATCATACCCTGGAGGAAAGAAATAGATTCGAGTCAAACGTTATGATGATGCGATCGGATTTATTTTTCAAGAGACAAGAAGAAAGTTATGAAAAGAATCTTAAAGAGTTGAATAAGCGACTAACCAACGTACTTGATGAACTTGAAGATGTGAAGAAAGAGTTACAATGTAAGTATTTAATTCTGCACTCTCATCTAAAAATAATAACGTATCTTGTATTTCAGTGCAAGTGAAGGAAACCCATCGAGTCCGAGAAGTATCTGACCACCAAATTTACTTATTGATGAAGGAAAAGGATAAATTGAATAAGGAGAAAGCTGAAAAACAGAGGCAAATGGATGAGGTAATCCAAAAAAGCAATGATGAGGCTAATTTAGCATCTGAAATAATTATGATGACGTCGAACGAAGTCCAAAGTTGGCAAATTGTTGCACACGACTTGCATATCGCCTTAAGAAAGCCAATTGGAATTGATGAAGAAATTCAAACTCTAAGTGTAGAGAAAAAAGATTTCGATCAGCAGGTGACGAAAGATATGTTACCATTAGCGCATAAATCACCGAATTCGAAGAAAGCAAGAAATCCTGGCAAGCGTAAGAAGAGTAGAGAAGGGGGGACGAGTAGTAGAAAAAGCTCTCAGACAAGGAAATCGAGGAGTCGATTATTATCAATGCATTCCATAAGCGAAGAAGGTGAAGAGGAAGATGATGACGTCGAAGGGTCTCCCTCACCATCCAATCCTTCTAGCCGACGTTCGAGTGAAGCGAGTTCGGTGGACTCTGATAGCGATTTAAGTGACTCAGAAGATGAAGATCAAGATGAAATTGAGAGTAGTTCATCTTCATCAGGTAGCTCGGATGAAGGAGAAACCTCAAGTCGGAAAGGGAGGAGGAAAGCAGAGAAGAAAGACCGAAAATCTGATAAAAAACGAGCAAAAAAGGAAAAAAGATTGGAAAAACTTCGTCAACAATTAAGTCAACGGCGCACTTCATCGGCTATGCTTGATCCGAGATTGTTTGCTGAAGAGCGAAAGAAGTCAATTCTTCGAGCATCTGTTAAAAATTCTGTTTTATTCGATCGTGAATATATTCCTGTTGAAGCAAATAACTTTTACGAAAATCCTGAAGTAGTCAAAGAGTTTGTTTCATCTTTAAGAATTAGTATGAATCAGTTTAAACAAGTGAAAGAAGAATTAAATCAAGAGAAAAGAAAAATACAAAATGAATTAGTAGAATTTCAAGCATTGTTCTTTCAAGAGAAAGAAGCTATCTTAAAGGAATTGCAAAAAAAGATTCTTAAAATGAATCAAGTTACAATCGCAGAGATTTTAAACCATGAACTTCAAAAAGTAATTTTAACGGAGCAGCACTCACTTTCGCCAGAGCTTGTTCCCACTGATGTCAAAGAATTTGGGAACCAGATCCAAGAGTCCTTTTCAAAATCACTAGGGGAGAGTCGGGATGCTGCTAATAGTGTCGGAAGAAAGATTTCTTTTCAGTCAGCCCCTTCTTCTTCTTTTCTGAGACAATCTTCAGCGTCTCTCCCTCTACCAAACGATGGTGTAATACCAGAAGATGTGGCACTCAGTACTCCTTTCCACACGACAACTCGTGAAAGTATAATGGCATCACCAGGTGAATTAGTTAAAATGTTGTCAAAGCGAGGGTTAACAAGAGGTGCAATTGAAGCCACCCCAACTAGATCTTCACTCCAGACGAAGTCTGATGATCAAGTTGAGAAAATAATCGATATTAAGGCATTGATTAAGCTGAGTAAGAAATTAGGGCATTTTGTGTTCAAGAAGCGTCAAAAATCTTTGGGAGGCGCAAGTCGACACGGCAGCATTGTTAGTACAACAGACACTTCTTTGATTATTGATTCGTCCGATGAAGATGAAGAAGAGATTGCCCAACGAGATGATGAAGAAAACATGGATGTTGACGGTTTCGAATCGATGGACACTTTACAAGAGATGAAGAAACAAAAAAAGAAGCGAAAAACTTTGAAGCCTAAAATATTAATTGAAATTGATCCTGCAGCCCAAGTTAAGATTGATAAGAAAAGCAAACTGCGACAGCATTCTCATGATCGCTTTTATCATGTAAGTACACAAACGGTGGAAGACATGTTCTCTTGGTCTAATCGAATGGCCTCTGCAAACACTCCGACTTCACCTCTCCAAAAGAAGAAGAAAGGAGTAATTACTAATTCCTTTTTGATAAGGAATCTCGCCCATCGTCCTTCAAGTGCAAATGAAAAAGGATCCGGTCCGAGTCCAACAATGTCAGATCGAGAAGATGAGGATGAGGATGGAGGTGATAGTAGCAATCAGCCTCGGCGCTCAGCAGATAACACGGAAAGCAGTGGAGGTAGCAAACTTTCCCGAAGACTCAAATCAGATACCATTTTCTCTGACCTGCTGACGAAGTACTACAATAAAGAGCAGATATCCCAACCTTTCTTAGGTTTTATTCGTAAACATGAAAAGATTTATGCTCGAGAAATAGGATTGATGAAGATCGCAATGAGAGAGTATAAGAGATATTATGATACCCTTCGCACTGATATCCAACATCTCTTATCACTTAATGGCTCAAATAAAGCAATAGTGACGATCCTATCTCATCTTCAGCAATCAATGGAGATGAATCATTGGATGTTTGACTCAGAATTATTTATTCGAAAAGTGAACAACAACCCGCTTGAGGATTGCATTGATGTCTCCACACAACTTCGTATCATAGAATCTTACCAAGATCTCTTGGCCAATAGATTAATTATGAACCACGAAAATCAATCGCTAATCAAGCTCCAAAATCAACATCTTCTTGAAGCTGCTAATCATCTTTCTGCTGCGGTCAATGCTCGAGAGGATCATTTACTACTTCGTCACTCCCCTTCACCACCACCTCCCTCCACAATAATGGAAGAAGAAGGTGATGAAGATAAAGAAGAATCTTCGACTGGAATAATTTCAACCCAGGCGATAAGCCCAACCCACAGTACTTCCTCCCTTCAAAGTCATCAAATTCCTCAGAGAGTACAACAATCCAGACGAAAATCTAAGTTAGAAGTTTTGACAGAGCGTCGAGCTTCCCTCATCCAAGAATACGCACATCATCGCGATTCTTTTAGCCTCTCAGATCAACTTCATCACCATCATCATCAACAGCAGCAACAACAAGAGACGCTTTATCACTTGATCAATCATACCATCAAGGATCTATTAGTCGACATTACTGAGCGAATGAAGAGATCCGGTGGATGGAAAGCATTACTCTATCGCTCTGATGGAAGTGTTGATGTAAACATGGCGTATGAACATTTCCCTCTCGAAGAACAAATTGTCATCCAAACGGAGAAAGTCAATTATCTCCTCGTAAAATTAAATCAAAAACAAGAGAATCATGAGAAAATTATTCAAAAATTAAATAAACAAAATGCTGAATTAGTCAATAAGGTATCATCATTACAGAAACAAATCCAGCAACTTCAGCTACAGGCCCAACATCAACAACAAAGTCATGGACGGATGCTGAATCGAGCTCCTTCATTTACTGGTAATTATCATGGAACATCTCTCAAAGCGTCAAAGGAAGTAGCAATTAACACGGATGTTTCTTCTTTCAATAGATCACAGGGTCTTAAAGAGATCACAAATCAGCAATGGACAGCGTTATTAGACTTTATCTCATCTATCTCTCAGCGTATACAAGTTGCTGTCAAACAAATTGAACAAGAGAGACAAACTATGCGTCAACAACAGTCATTGTCCCAGTTACATCCTCCTTCTAATCTGGCTCGATCTCGTCGCCTAAGCAACCCCGAGAACAATCTTCTCAAGAAAGTATTCGAGAAGGATCCGAACTTGAAAAGGCCCCTCATTATGTCTGATGAAGCAGATCTCGATGATGAAGATGAAGGTCTCAATGCAAATTCTTGTGTCAGTGATGAGGATCTCTCCAGATATTCGAAAGAGATCATCAATGACTATCGAACCTCTTCCTCACCTCCTCCAGGTCCTCCCGTTCTGACACAAGAAAGAAGGATTGATGCATATCCTGACGAGAGAGAAAAGGTTAACACACAGTTGTATTCAACATCGGAGAAGATGGTTGGTTCTCTTCAACCTGTGAGAGCTCAAAGTGCTGGAAAGCGTCTGAACATTGTTAATAAAACCCTTCTTGCTGTTAATGACCATAGAAATCACGAGTATCTTAGCATTACTGGCCCAAAACCGTTATCTTCTAAACTTCAACAGGGTAATATTCAAGGGAAGACAAGACCATGGTCTTCCACCACATGGAGGCAAATTGAGAAGAATTCCAAAGATCTTTTCCTCCAACATCAACCTTCACAAGGAAGAAAGTCGCCGGTGCAATCGAATACTGGTGAAGGGGGTCAATCATCGACTAAAGATACGACAGATATAGCTGAAATAGAACGGAGAGATGATACTCAGGTCATCATGATACAACTTTTAACGATTTCAGAAACTTTGGATAAGGTTCTTTGTAGTTCAGTTGATATATCATCTCGCAAAGTGGAAGATAGTCCAGAAACGAGAAGATTAAAAGCGATATCTTTTAATGATTCATCTGAGTTATATACAGCATCGAGGAGAGACACGAGAGATAGTCAAGCGATAGACCTTCAAAGCGACGTAATAAACAACAGTCTTAGCCAAATTTCAAAGTCTTGGGTCTTTGAAGAGTCGGGAAACCAACAAGAGGAAGAAAGGGAACAAATGGAAGATCCTTTATCTTCAATTTATCTTCCACAGTTAGCACCACAACCATCATCAGAGAATCTTATATTAGGCGTGGGTGAGTCAGCATTAGAGGAGAAAACGAGCAATGATATGCTTGATATAGCCGAAACGCAACAGCCAGCACTACTCCTTAAAGATGCAGCGTCAACTGATACGATGACAGTGACTGATTCTGTCTCGCAACCTCCTTTACTGCGCTCAGTGACGTTCCGCGCTCCGTCATTTCATCAGAAAGATATTACGACTCCCACAGATCGTGAGGGAATCTATACCAAACTATATCAGCAGATGTTTGCTGTCTTAGATAGCCAGTCTGAGAAGAAAGATAAAGGACCTCCCTCGTCATCATTCTCACCTGTCAAGTTGCCGGTTAAAATCAAATCCTCTGACATCCCGAAATCAACGATCTCCCCGGAAATCACCCTCTACGTGTCCGCTTTACAAGAAAAATACCTACAACATAAACAAGAATCTGATAAATTGATGCAGCTGCTGTCTTCTTTCGAGAAATCGTATCATGGTTTGGACCTCTTTCAATCGAAATCTCAATCAACAGGAGAGAGAAAGATTGACAATTATACAAGTAAAGTGACGACTTCTCATGCCGAACAGCAAGAGGCATTAGACTACTATAAACACCCTCTTCGCAAAGAACCTCTTATACGACCACAAAAACAATCACATGACAAATAAAAAGATCGCATCATTATTCATTCTACCGTCATCATCCTAGTGTTGTAATCATAACATTCATTCTTTTACTTCATTCCTTGGTTCTTTTAAATTTACAATGAGAGGAGAGAGAGATAGAGAGTCAGAGGACACAGTTTGAGGGGGTTGTAGTGTAGTGAGCTATTATTATGTTCATTGTCTCTTGGGAGGATCGACTAACTCAAGGTTACCATCACGAGCTCTTCTAATTCCTTCATCTATTTCATCCGGTGATAACCTTCCATATCGCTGTAATTCAGCTTGATTTGGTGCTAAACCTTGAAATCGTTGCAAAGTAAAGAGCCATGAGATGGAGAAACCACCAGCTAATCCAAGGAAACCAGCAAATCTAGCACTTGGAACTCTCAGGGGCTTACTGGCTAAATCAGAACATAAGAACGATATGAAGCATTAAATTTAGTGATGAACTTACATTTAAGCCAAGAGATAGAATAAGCAAGGACAGTTGTTCCAGCAACAATCGAGTATTCTTTCAAACCAAAATTACTAACAATCTTTGACAAAGATGGATCAGGGTCAATCATCGGATAACGGGTTTGAATTGTTCCATTTGGATTGCTGGACATGATTGATCTGTCTGGTGTAGATATGATGGATTAAATGTCGTTGTTGTTTGTCTATTATTATTGCTCTCGCTGCTTGTCGCAGTTTTACTGTGCCGGTCAAAGAAGCGCTTTTCGCTCTTTGTTTCTAGAATAAGTGCTTTTTGTTGGATCCTGATTCTCTCACAAGTTCATCCAGCGAAATCCTCTCAAGTCTTTCGCACCTTTTCCTTCCCTTTCTTGACATCCGCCTCTTATTCTTCGTTAGTCAATTCCATCCCATAATTATTGCTTTTGAAAATCATGGGACATCCGACTCGAATCACTGTTGCAACGTATAATCTTTGGGGACAAAATTATTGGCCTGAAAGATCTGATGCTTTAACCCAACTTCTGTCAACCATTCGATCAGATGTTTATCTTTTCCAAGAAGTAACAAAGGATATTATTAAGTGCCTTGATGAAAATCTTGTGAATTACCAAAGAGTGAAATCAGAAAGTCGCGAGGGTTGGACGAAGGAATCGAATATCTATTGGAACACCGAAATCTTCGACCTTGTCGACTTCGGCTTTGGAGATCTTGGAATGGATGATTATCCCCTTCGTGGATTGTTTTGGGTGCGACTTAGCCTGAAGGATGATTCGAAAAAGACGGTTTTCTTCTCGACTGCTCACTTTCCTTGGGTTGGAAGCGAGACAGAGATTCAGACAGGAGTTAATCAGAGGATACCAGCTGCGCTTAAAGTTTGCGAGCATTTACGACGTCTTGTGCCTGTTCAAGAAGCTGCGGTCTTTGCGGGGGATCTCAATGAAGACTTTCATCCTGTTCGAATTCTCGCCGAGGAGTGTGCTTTCATCGATGTCTTCGAATCATTAGACTTAGCACCACCTATTACCCATCCTGTTCGCCCTTCTGATCCACTTGAAGAGCAGAGACCCAATCGTACATTGGATTGGATCCTGTGTAGTTTGCCTATTCAATGCAGAGTCGTTGCAGCCTTCGCAAAAACGATTCGAGGAGGAGGAAGACCTCCATCCGACCATCTTCCAGTCATTGCAGTTCTAGAGATTGCTTAAGGAAGATCTGTTTTGTCTTCTAAGATTTTTTGTTGATTTGTTGTATTTCGAGTATCACCACTGTCGCTATTATTAAAATAAATATTTGATAATTTCCTTCTTTGGTGTTGCACTCGTCGTCTTCAGATTTTTGTTTCATACTTTACCCTGTAAATAATAAACATGGAGAACAACAACATCTAGTTTAATCGATCGTTCAAAAAGATCATTCTTTCTCAAATGGATTCGAATCAGTTTTACTTTAATATGCAGATATTTGTATAGCCTTACAACATTACATTATTCATATCTTGAGTGTTTCACATTTAATTATTTATCTTTTATTTATTTATTTTTTTTAATATATAATAATATTTGGATTTTCACTTGTTTATTTGCTTTTGTTTTCGATTGGATGTCAATGCATCAATTAATGGTCTAAGATTAGTTGAGAACAAAACATAATCTCGAATAATCACCAAACATCCGCACCAATATTGGACGAACTGCGTAATCGAATAAGAACTAATAATAGGTGAAATTAAAAAAAAAATGTATTTTGTACCAAGTTCGATTCGCAACGTAAAGAGGTTTCGGTGACTTCAACTTTACTTGGAAAATTGTCAATTACTCTCACAATGTCAAAAGATAATCCTACAACAGAAAAATATTAGAGGTGATTAATTGTTGGTTGCATTCTTGCTTGAGCTTTCAATCGCTTCATTCGATTTGGAGTGAGAAATAACTTCAGATTGTGCACGAGGACCGGAATAGCCTCTTCCACCCCCACCTCTTCCGGAAGAGTTGTTATTATAACCACCACGACCTCTACCGCCACCAGAGTACTGATTAGACGAACGAGAAGAACTACTGTAACCTGAGCCAACGTTATTGTTCGATCCTCCACCGTATGATCTGCGAGTGTTTGCTTGAGAATTATTATAACCTTCGCGACTATTAGACGAACTTTTATTGTGATCATCGTCATATGATGAAGAACTAGGTTCGTCTCTTCGTCGCTCAGAAGAATCATACTTGGATCTATTCTCCGAATGATCTCTGTAATGTCGATTATCCGAAGATGTTCGAGAGGAGGGTGGTGCCGTAGTCGAGACGCGAGTATGGAAACTTGTTGTGGTAGGCACAGAAGAACTTACAGGCGAGCGCTGAGAGGGATTAGAAGGATATTGATTGTCACGTCCTCTACTGGCTCTGCTTGAACCTTCAGTCGCACGACGGTCTCCATCGCTTGTCGTGGGTTGGGATCGACGTGAATGATCTCCTCTCCCACCACTATGCGAGGTTTCGCGAGAATGTCCTCTTCCACCTCTACTCGCCTCACGCTCTTCTTCTTTTCTTGATGGAGGTAAATGGTTTATTTCATTTGACTCTCTGCTTCTTCCACCATCACTGTCCAGAGACTTACTCGTCGCAACAACAGGAGATACACTGTTCGGCAAGTTGTTATTGGCTGAATTATTAATCGCATGATTCGCAGTGACAACTGATGAGGGCATAGAATTGCTCGAAATTTCAAGAACAGGTGAGTCAACGCTTGAAGGTCGACTAGATTTTGTGCTTGTTGACTTATTACCTACAGCTCCAAAGGTATTGGCTTGTGCAAATCTTTGCCATTCACGCTGGAAAAATTGTCGATTATCAGGAGTCGCTCCTGAAGTATCTTCAGAGTGACGCAAACCGGAAGCAGAATATTGACCATCCTTTTTCTCAGATTGAATTACGGAATCTTGAAGATTAATAGGAATTCCGCTAAATGGGGAGAAGCTAGATTGGCGGTTGATATCATTCAGACTATTTCCAGAATAGACTGGATTTAAGGATGTGTTTCCCGTATCATTGCTGAGTATAGTGTTATAAGACCTGAATAACTATTAGATATGAATGTTCATGAATAAAAAATAACGTACCAATCTTGCTGAGTATTTGGAAAAAGAGAACTTGAGACATTTGATGAAGATGATATGATCCCAGCAAGCCCACTTCCAAGCGAAGAAAGACCAGGCGCAAAGGCGGGATTCGATGAATTTTGGCTTCCTGTTAACCAGGTCATACGACTCGGACCAGTTAGATCGCTGTTGTTTCGGCTATCTTCGGTGAGTGCATTATGATTTGGGCGATTCCAAGAGTCAAATAAAGACGATCCTTGCATTAAAGTACCAAGAATATTAGAACCGGTGGAGTTTCCTTGATTATCAGCACCTACAACACCAACATTAGTGTTAGCATTGACGGCGGATAACCCTCGACTTTCATTTGAGTCTATGCAGCGAAAGTTAGACCACAATTACTAGATGAACAAGATGGTGAGGTAATTACCTCTCTGTCTTTTATTTTCTTGTGAAAAATCGTTTATGGATGATGTATGATTTGGGCGTGCATCTCCACTAACTTGATGGTCAGTAGAGTCACTCTTTTTCTTTAATACCGTCACCCTTTCGCTGAAAGAATCTTCTGTCTCGTCAACATTCAAGCCTTTCTTTCTTTCAAGTTCTTGCTGTTCTAATTCCCATTTTGACATTACTCTTTCCAGTTCACCAGATTCTGTGTAACGATAGAGGAAACCCTTCGTTCGAGGTTCTCTATTCAAGCGCTCGCGTTGTCGATCTAACTTCACCTTTTGGGTTTTATCCAATTCTTCTGATTTCGGGTCTATCTTCGTAACAGCGACATCAGACTTTGGTCGCTCCACTACGACAGCATCTTTAACCGCAGTTCTGGGAACTTGCTCTTCCGAATCAGTTTTCTGAAGAATTTTTTGCCATTTTTCATTTTCTGGTTTTTCCACTTGGCGGGCTTCCTTTAAGACTGGCGCAACTTTCGCCTTCCCTTTTTGACTTTCATCACTATCGATGAGCTGATTCGATTTTGGGTCATATAATTGACGAGGTCGATTTCCCCGAAGGTCATCTTCCCGACTCGCCACAGTGTTTATCCCCACGTTTTGCATGCTTCTTGAAATTTCAGTCTCATAATTGATTTCCTGAGGGGGTTGTTGGGAGATTTGATTATCTCTGACCCTGGGTGGTTCTTCTCTCCAGCTTATTTGGTTTTGACGAGAGGATTGATATTCAAGTTCATGTCCTCGATTTGAACTATAATGTGGAGGGGAGTAGCTTTCAGAATTATAAACCTGATCTTCGTGAGTTGGTCCATGGTGCTGAGGAAAAGAAAGTTTCACGGCATCTTGACCGCGGTAAGCTCCTGCCACGTTCGAATCAAGTGTAGCTTCTCTTCTAGCAGGGTTATAATCTGGGATTATATCTCGATCAGAAACACCTCCATACGCCTGCTTAGGAAAATTTGAGGACAAAGCGCCGGTGCGATTACTTGATCGACCCCACTTAGCATCTTCAGTACCAGCTATCCCTCGAATATTGCTTGAAGAAAAATTCGCGCTATAATTAGAACTTTCACTCGCCCTGGTATCATAGTTATGACTGTTATTATCATAACGATTCTGTTCCAACGTCTGACGACTGTTTCCAAGAATTTGATGGGATAAACCCGTCGATCTTCGAAAATCGTAGCCGTCCCCTTGGGTTTGCCGAAAGGCATTGTCTGGGTGCGGCGGTACACGCGAGCTCTCTTCCTTCGAGTAGTTGGATTCAGGTCTCCGATCTGACAGTCGCTCAGAAGAGATCGGCTTCGATTTTCGTTGTTCCAGATATTCTGCTTCTCGCCTGCTGGTTTCAATGTCCTTAAGATCAACTGTATCTTCAGGTCGAGGAGGATCGCAAGTTTCTTTCTGATTTTTGTTTCCAGATGAATATCCTGGCTTTTGTTGATAATCCTCACTCATCGTTCTCGATCGATCCCGATAGTTTGAATCTTCATCATCACGTCCTTGAACTTGTCGCGAGGCGAAGCCGCCACCGAACCTCTTACTCTAAAATTTTGTTAGAAGAGGTAGGGAAACTCGAACGTGACACACTACCTGGTATTGATCTGAATATCCTTGATCTCGAGGGGTGTAACGGTTCGACGGGAATCGAGACGTATCAGAGTAGTCACTATTTCTATAACCTCTATTATCTGCAGCACCTCTATTCTCGTATCCAGTCACAGGGGGTCGCGTCACTCTGTATCCACCATCGCCACCTTCGTTTCTTTCGTACCGTTCATTCCTATCGCCTCGATACGCAGGTCTCTCTTGATCGTAATTGAATCTTGACGAGACACGATTATCCCCGTCACGATCTTCATCAACTCGATAGTTTGAGCGCTGATTTCGTTGATCGGGAAAGTTTCCTTCTCTTCCGATATATCCACTCTCTTCATGAACTCGATGATCACGTCGGACGTTATCATTACGTCCTCCGAAATCTCGGTCAATACGTTCTACTTGACGGGTGTTACCACCAAATTGTTGGGATCGATTACTACTCGATGATATATATCTGCTATCGTAGAAGTTTTCATGGTCGTCATTATTACTTCTGTTAAAAGTTCTTCTGTCCTCATTACCGCTCTAAAAAATGAGAAACACATTAGAAAGGAGAAAAAAGAAATTGAAGACAGAAGGTACTTTTCCACTGCTTTCCCAGCCACAGCTTTAAGAAATCAAGCTGCGTCAGTTTGACAATGGTAAAAATATTGCAGAAGTTTAGAAAATGAAATCAGCTTAATAGAACTCATTCAAACAATAAAAAACAACCTGCAAGGAACAAGAAATAGAATATAACGACTCTATACTTACCGAGTTGTTTGGTCGATTATTACGACCATAAGGAGGTACATATCGCTGACCACCAGCAGCAAATTCTCCTTCATGACCATCATACTGTTCTGATTTAGCCGGAGGCAACTCCTCAATAGCATCGCGGAAATTATCAGGCCATTCTGTTTCTGGAGGATTCTCTTGACGATCTTCATCGTCGCTATCATCAGCATTTGCCCAGCTTCTAGTGGCTTGCTTAGATGTAGTTAGTTCCACCTTCGGTTCCTCCGATTTCTCGACTTCAACTGCATTTCCCGGCTTGGCCCATGGGGCTGGCTTCGCTGGACCACTTAGACCTTTCAAACTTGGAGACCCTTCATCGATTCCTTGAGCTGAACCGTTCCATGGAGCTGTCTGATTTGTCAGCGTTTCTCGCTTTAATGAAGGAGTATTTAACGGTGTTGGAGGTAATGCGGCTGCACCAACAGCCTTTCCTAACTTTTGTTTTGCCTGTATCACTTGTACCGCGGGCTTTGGGGGACCTGAAATTCAAACATTTAAAAAAAATGTTGAAGGTTATTCGGGCTCCGTACCTGTTCTCAAACCTGTTGATGGGGCTCCACGATAGCTATTCAGATTCTTATTTTGAAATCTAGGACCGTTGATGTCTCTACTGTTCGACTGAACCACATTTGCACTACTGTTACTATTGTTTGATTTTGATATGTTCATCAAAGAATTCAATTACAGTAAAAGCGACAATTTTGAAAAATTCTTCCTTTATAAACCACCGACAGTCTTCAAAGTAAATACGCAGATGAAAGACAAATGCTGTGGAAAATCTCTTGAAGCAATACCAAAATAACACTTAATTAAAAAAACAGTCAAAATGTTCTTCTCTTGTTGTGATTGGATTTTGCTTATGGGTTTTTCACAATAAAAGGCATGGGAAGAA
>VFQN01003885.1_pt1 | contig 20466 bp, 37 predicted proteins | sample 3512371 | NCBI WGS metagenome assembly VFQN01 (sample SAMN10412370, study PRJNA504923) | tailings metagenome | isolation source: Replicate 2 from Balatoc abandoned mine | place: Philippines: Itogon, Benguet | collected 2017-08-28
CTTATCCTTCTGTGCTCTGACCGCAAAATGACCAGGTGCAGCGCCGGTCGTGACAGCAGGAGCACACTCACCCATGACACCAGAATCCTCATGAGGACGTGGAGTGTTGCCATGGGAGATCCCCCTGATGAGTGTTGCGTTCATTGACATGTTGTGTTGTGTTGTTCTGGTTGTGCACTGGTGTGGTGTGGACGCTTGGACCGGGTGAGTAAGCACCCCAGTGATTCAGCTGAACAGCTGGCAGGGCTGCATGTGCCTGAGTGATGAGCGAATGTTTATGATGGAGTGATCTGCGCCACACTAGGGATGGAAGCGCACCGTTGCGCTCAGTTGGGGTCCCGGCAGGTACCACCCACCGGAGGGGTGGTGCTGCAGCTGTGTACAGCTCGGCACAGTTGCAAGGCAGGCAAGCTGTGCACCGGATACGGCCCCGTGCAGCACATGTAAGCTTTCGCAGCTGGACGACGTGACTTGCCCATGCTCCGCTGCCTCAATTACCGGTATCTTAGTGTCAGTGGCCCTGGTGTAAGCCCAAACGACCTGCCTTCCGCCCAGTTGCGCGCCACACACGTCCAGCCCGTATCCATGCGCCCAACCGTCCGCCACACCAGGACTGGTTTGACCAGGATTCCCAGTTATCGCAGCCGCGTTGCACACAGCTGCCTCCAAAGCCACCAGCTGCCACCGGTGCAAGCCAACAGCTGAAAGAACTCGCGCCTTGTGTACCACACCAATCTCCACCAGTTGCCGTGTACGTGCCGCGGGCTACTAACACCACATGCATCACGCCCGCTACAGCTCCCCACACTCCGAGCTCCACCACATTCCCGACAAGATGCCCGCACAACCCACGCTCATCCAGCCGGGCGGCGCATCGCTTTCGCAAAAGCGGCCACCACAAAAAGTACCGCACTAACCATCACCGCCCCCTCTGCACACCCCACGGCTCTCCTTCCCTTCTCCCACCCTCATGCACGCATCTACGCTTGCCCCTCCTGCGCCTGCTGCCCGGCGGGGCTCTCCATGGTGCGCATGCTCTTGAGCTGCTCCGCGCCCTCGATCCTGAAGTTCATGCGCTCCTCGTTCTCCCGCTTCTTGGCCTGCACCTTCTCGTTGATGGCGGTCAGCAGCCTGGGGAGTTGAGGGGTTGTGGGTTAGGGGTGTGGCTTAGGACCTGCACCTTCTCGTTCATGGCGGTCAGCAGCCTAGGGTGTTGCAGGGGTGTGGGATAAGGGTGTGGGTTAGGGGTGTGGGTTAGGGGTGTGGGTTAGGGTGGTGGGTTAGGACCTGTACCTTCTCGTTGATGGTCGTCAGCAGCCTGAGGGGCAGTGTGTGGGTGTGGGTTAGAACATGCGCTTGAAGGGGCGTGCGGTGACGGCCCGCATCCTGCTGCGGTTGCGGGCCACGAGGGTGTCCGGTATTCATGGCTGCAGGATAAGGATACGTGGCCGAGGGTGGGACATCGCCCCTGCATGGACATAACCAGGCACACCTGAGCCCCGTCAGCCTCACGCCGTCATTCCCTACCCCCCTTCCAAGCTGCGCACCCGCACCATCCGCATGCCCCGCGGACCCACCTGTACATGACGGCGGGCGTGGGCGCCCCGTTGTCCGCGTCCCTGCCGTAGCCCTCCAGGGACACCACCACGTCCGCGTTCTCGTAGAACTTGCGCCGCTCCTCCAGGATGCTGCCCAGCTTGCCGCGCGCCACCTCCACAGCCAGGGCCTCGCCCCCCTCGCCGCCCTCAACGCCTGGGCAATGGTGCATTACAACCCGTCTGAAACAAAGCCGTGCAATGGTACATGCATACGTTGGAAGACAGGGCGTTGGACAGAGGGGAGGTGGGGTAGGGTGGTGTGGATGTGCGCACGCACTGACCGCTGGGTTGGAGCAATGCACACAGCAGCACTGGTACGTGGGCGGCGCCATGGGGAAGCTAGGGTACGAGATAGAGGGGAGGTGGGGTAGCGTAGGGTAGGGTAGGGTAGGGTGCAGGTGTGCGTGTACTGGACGTACAGCCGTGTTGAGGGGCGGGAGGTGCGCGAAGTGAGAGGCGATTTGTGGTGGGGCGGTTGGAAGGTGCGGCGGATGCGCCCACCTTGGCGCCTGCTCGCTATCCGTGTACCCCGGTAGGAGCTCCCCAAATGAGTACAGGTTACTCTACGTGTAGTTGAGCGGAGGAGTGCCGCCGGCCGGCATGGCAAGCTCGCAGTTGCTGATCATATAAGTACGTAGGTATAGGTGTGTCCCGGTGCTTCGCCACCGCCATCAGGCCCCAAGAATTAAACCTAGCGCGGGCTCCACGCGCCTGCGCGCCATGAGACCACGGCCCATCTGCATGCATCCCGGCGGCTTGCGCACGGGTGCCATCACCCGCCCCCAGCTCCCGCCCGCCCAGTGTTACGCAGGATGGCCTCTCCTACCACTTGCACACCGTCCTCCCTCGGACCCACCGCCCCCAGCTGTGCGGCACCGCGGCCCCCACCCGCCCCTACCGACCCTGCCGACCCGGCGACCCACCGGCGTACAGCAGCGGCCGCTTCTCAATGCCGTCCCGCGCCACCCTCCTGGCCAGCAGCTCCACGTCCCCGTTGAGCCAGCACACGATGCCCAGCTGCATGTAGCCCCAGTTCTCGGGGCGCAGCACGGCGCCGCCGCCGGTGGCAATCACCAGGTTCCTAGGGAGCGCAAGGCGTGGGAGGAGAGGGCCAGGTGTTTGAGGGCAGGGCGCCCATCATGTAGCCACGCATGGCGTGCTCACACCCTCACAGCCACCGACGGCCATGGCAGTGACAGCTCCCCGCCTGAATGCACACCACCTAGACCGTCCAATCCCCACCACACCCTGTCTGGTCGCACCTGTACGGCTGTACACCGAAGCTGCTACTACCCAAAGCGCCAGAGTTGCAGCTTCGTCCGATCATCTGAACTATACGCAAACCGCACCTGCTCCCCAGACGCCCCTTCGCCCCGCCCGGCCCCTCCCTCCGCACCTGCACGTACCTTCTACACCTGTCTTCATGCGCACATCGTTCATGCCTGCACACACACCCACCCTCCCCTCCACTACGCGCACCTATACGGCGAGAGCTCCTTGACGATCTGCGACTCGCACTGCCGGAAGTAGTCCTGCCCCTCCTCCGCGAAGATGGCGGACACGGGCCGCTTGTCGTGCGCCAGCTCGATCACCGAGTCGGTGTCGAAGAAGGCGTATTTGAGCGTGTTGGCCAGCATCTTGCCCACAGTGGACTTGCCGCTGCCCATCATGCCAACCTGGGAGCAGCCACATGGAACAGTACAATATTTGGTGATACGGCAGGGAGGGTGACAAACGAGGTGTTGGCGTCTTAGTGTGCGGGGGGTTTGCCCACTGTGGACTTGCTGCTGCCCACCATGCCAACCTCTCGGACAACAGCGCAACAGGGAATATCGTATTGGTGAGCTGTCAAACAAGCAAGGGAGATATGAGGAGCCTCTAGGAGTGGCGAGTGAAGGGACGCGGGCTTGCTGCAGCCTACCATGCCCGCCTGGAACGGGGTGGCGCGTGTAGGCTTGCTGTACGCCGCTGATCACCTTGTACCGTAGCTTGGCAGCCTTCCAAACGCCATTCGCGACAGGGCTGGCTACGGCGCCCTGTTGCGTGACTCACTGCCCAGGTGCGTGACTCACTGCCTGCCAGGTGCTATTCACCCTCCTGTGGGCACATCCATCGACCAGAGCTCGAGGACTGGCTCCAGAAATGCCGAATCAGCGCTTCCCAGGTCTGGTATGTCTACGTGGCACCCCACATTCACACGGTTTCCTCGCGTTTTATGCGTACCCACACTCAGACACTGCCCCTGTGACCACCGCGGCCACCGTAAGCCACGTTCCATCTGAAAGTGGCTTACGGTGGGACGGATACGGGACCCAGACCCAACGCCACCAGCGCCGCCAGGGCCCACTGGGGGCAGGTTGACGGTACAGGCTCCGACAGGTCTGCCCCATCCCTTCCTGATGCTTCGCAGCTCTGCGGCTCCCCTCTGCTGGTTGTAGAACGCTTCAGCCAGTGCACTCCCCTGGTGCCGTGCCAGCCCCCATTCTGAGACCAAGGGAAATGGCACTACGCCACAAGTGGGTTGACGGGGGTGGGCCAGCATGGCCTTACGCCCTGCGTGCGCCACGAGCTAAGCGCGCTGGCCCCTACACTCGCTGATGCTTGCTGTGGCTACCGGTGCTGTGGTTGGGCCCCGCACCAAGGCAACTGGCATGGTGGCTTCAGCAGTAGTCCGCTGGCAGCACCCAGGGAGGCCACTGTGCTGCTCCACAAAGCACTATTGCATGTATTGCAACCGCTGGGATCCCCTTCCCCCTGATCAGCCCAGCTTTGCCTGCCCAAAGGCCGCTCCCTTCAAAACGGCAATCGGCGCCATGGCTGCCAGTGCCACTGCCCCCATAGTTCGCCACACGCCTGCCTTCCCCTCTTCCTCACCAGCCAGATGTTGCATCCCCGCAGGTCCTTGCTGAGCTCGTCGGTCACCTCCTTGATTTTGTTGCTGAGCTCGTCAAAGTCCTCCTCCCAGGGGTAAGGGTGGCCGGGGGTCAGGCCGGTGTCCTCAGCAGAGGATGCCCGGGCGACCAGCACTGATTGAGCCACCCGCGACCAACGGCGGACCCCAGCGCCCCTCCCGATCGTGGCCTGGCATGGCCTCCCCACAGTTGAGGTGAAGGGGGCGTGCCGAAGAACAGCTGGGCGCAGTAGCGCGGCGGCGTGCACGGTTTGGGACCGAGCGGCGCGCTCGGTGCTCGCCCCCTGTTGACGTAGCTGGCTTGACTGCATTTTGTTATAGAGCTGTTATAAGTAAACCTGTTTCAAAAAAAGTGGCTATGCACGCCTGTTATGCCTGTGTATCGACACGAGCAAGCAAAGTAGCAAAGTGCAGTGCGGCTAGTCCGCCCGCAAAACTGCGTGAAGTATATAGCGCAATGTGTCCACCCAGCGGCAAGGGCAACGCCTATGCGCACAAAACGTTCCCATGCACGATGCAGCCCTTCCTTCATTTGCTGCCACGCCTCCCAAGGTAGTCAATTTACGTACATAAGGAATAGCATTGTTTTCATTCGGGGGGTGAAATACCTGGATGAAGTGCTTGCGTGCAAAACCTTCTAGGCGTGCCGCGCAGGCCGCGAGTACAGCGTGCCGAGGCCCCATAGGACGCTGCCGAACTCCTTGCCACGTAACGCGCTTGGCATCACCTCAAGGGCTTACCACAGTTACAAGCCATGGCCTCACGTCCACAACCGCTGACGCGTCGGTGCAATTCACCACCTCCCAAGCTACATCCAGTATAGATGACAAGCTGCGCGCCTGGGTTTCTAGCAATGGTGGAAATATTCATAGCAGCTTGCGGCTCGTCGACGTCGCCAGCTGCGGTTGCCGTGGCGTCGTCGCCACCGCGCCAATTTCCTTCGCGGAAGCGGCCGAACAGCCCGTCCTAATTGTGCCCGAGCGCCTGTACCTAAGCAGCGACGTCGCACGCGAGATTTTGCGAGCAGCGGACAGCAGGCGCACTGGGTTTGGGCTGTTCCGCAGTAAACCGGAACCGCTTCCAGGAACCGTTGCGGTCGCCCTAGCGCTTGCCGTCGAGCGGGCACGTGGGGAAGACTCCTTCTGGCGTCCCTACGTCGCCAGCCTACCAATCGAAGTTCAATGCGGCTGGGCTCTGAACGGGAGCCAGTTGACCAGTGTCCTCGAGGAGCTGGAGGCCCGGGGCATGGACGGTGCTAGGGGGTGGGCCGACGAGGCCCGGCAGGCCAGAGCGGGCGTGGAGCGGTGGGCACGGCGAGCGGTGGAGCAGTACGGCAAGCTGCTACCGGTCAAGGTTGATGTGGACGACATGGTGTGGGCTATGAGTCAGGTGGGTTAGCAGGCTGGTGCTGGGCTGCCCTGCGTTCGGCGTAGGGAGTTCACCACGTGGCGGGCAGCGGCCGACTGCCGGCAGGGGACCCCACGAGCCACGACTACCTGCGCACCGTAGCAACACCGAACGCACGCCAACTGCGTCTGCTCACAGTGCCTCCACTCCCAACATTGTGAAATAGGACACGTCTTCCCTGACCCATGGTGCCGTTGCGTTGCTCCCCTGCTTCGTTGCTGACCAGGTGCTCTCCCGCTCCTTTGGTCGTGAGCCCGACGTCGGCCTGGCTCCGTACATCGACCTGTGCAACCACCGGCACGGGGCAGCCAAGCCTGGGGGCTTCGTGGACGAGGCCACCGGCCAGGCCTACGCCTGCATCAGCGCCAGCTTGTACGGCAAGCCAACCGCCATGGCGGTCGGGGATGAGCTGTTCGTGTCGTACTCGGAGGCTGCTAACCCACTGCAGGCCTTCCTGAACCTGGGCTTCGTGCCCCCAGAGCTGCTGCCAAACCCAACGGCGGGCAGGCACGAGCGCACTGGCAGCAGGGCCAAGGCACTCGTTTCGTCCGTGTAGAATGCATCGCGGTAGCGTAGTGGGGGCTTTGGAGAAACAGGGGTGTGGTTGACAAGTGCGGTTTGAGAGGAGGGATGGGTCAAGGTTTGGCCGTGGATTTGTTAGAAGCCAAGTTATTTGGCCAAAGAGAGGGAGGGAGTGTGTGTATGTTAACATGTGAGAAAAACTCTTCCCGTTCCGGTCATTCGGAGTGAGATATGGCATGCATGCAGCGGGCTCGGTGCTTGCCCATGGCGTGCAACGGGTGCAAGGCTCACCTGTTGAAAGGAGTGCTGCAGCAGGGGCCCTTTATTAGCCCTGTGAAGCCTAGCGGCGTGATACGCATTTGTACAATAACCATGTGATCATTCATGCTCGTAACGAAGAAGCGTGTTGAGCGGACCTGAAAATAGCAGTTGCTGGAGGGCAGTCGTCTTGCAGCGGCCCTATTGTGGCCATCATTGGTGGGTAATGCGCACGGTTTGTCGTACTGTGTCCAGTTAGGCACCCCTGCTGGGCGGAGAAGCTGTATGCGGCATGCTATGGTAGTGAAGAAGTGGGAAACACTTCCTGGTGGGACCAGGTGGGACGGCGTCTAAGCAGCGAAGGAGACGTCAGGAGATTGTGGTGCAGTACGGTTGCGGAATGCCGCCCTTGTCACCCTGCGTTCGAGGATGCCTGTGTCACGGCCGAGGACAAAGTAGTGCACGCTATGTGGGCGAGCTGCACGCCGAACGTTGCTGGAACCTGCCCGAGAATGGTGTAACAGGTAACATGCAGGATCTGATGTCATGAGCACGTGTTCGTGTCAAGAGCTCGCTCATGACCGGGGTTCAATATGGGACCACAGTTCCTGGACTCGCAGGATCCTTATCACGGCATATTTTAATACCGGTATTATGTTCGTCAGCAGCGTATGGTTTTTGGCGGCATGAGACTGGTGGTCATGGTAGGAGTGAGGGTCAATGCTCCCTATCTGCCTGACATTCATTCATATGGGTCTGCTGGCGTAACCCTGAAGGGGCTCAGCTGACCAGGTTGCACGGCGCTGACCACGGTAAGCAGTGCATCCCCTTCCTGCGCAAGGCATCGAAACATCCCCACAGTCAAACATGCCACTGATGTTACACGGGCAGAGGCGGACCGACGATGCCTAGGGGCATGCATGCGAGCCGAACCAACACAAGTACATGGAGCACAGAAACAAACCTACCATACACACAACACATCACCGATTCAGTTCGGACAAGCGTCCCTGGGATCCGGTCAACCCACACCACGCCAAAATTGGTGTGCCAATGCACCTCCCCATTCCTGCTAAACAGCTACGATTCTCTTTCTCTGAAGTGTGTGCAGCAGAACTGCACTTACAAATGAGCTGCGGGAGGCACCCGACGCCATCCCAACAACCCGGGCCCGAGACCCACCGCTCATGCTCACCCCTGCGTCACCGAAGCAAAAAGCCGACTGGCCCCTAGAAGCCTGCGCTGCCCCACAACGCAGAGCCTCGCAACTCAAATCCCGATCCATCTCTCTTCTCAAATACGGTTATGGCGTGCGCAGGATGCCCACGCAACGCCGATCTCTAGCACGCCGCCGCGCACTGCTCACAACTGCAACAGCCCTAGCTAGAACCACGAATACGGATCACGCGGACAAAGCTGCCGCGAGGCCCCTCAGCGTGACGCATCGCTGAAGCTATTTACAGGCCCTTGCGCCAGTCAGCGGGCAGGGCGGTGCGCTTGATCTCGACCTTGTTCTTGCCGGTCCAGGGGTTGGTGCCCTGCTTGCTGGGGGAGGTGGACTTGGCGGGCTCAGCGGGGGCGTCGCGCCAGCTGGCAGAGCTGGAGCGGGCCGGGGCGGGGGCCGAGGAGGCAGAGTTGCCAGAGGAGCCGCGCAGGGCCTCCAGCTCCTGCTTCCAGTTGGCGGGCAGGGAAGAGCGCGACGGGGTCACGGTCTTGTTGCGGGGGCTGGAGGGGCGGGGGGCCGACGCGGCGGGGGCGTCGCGCCAGCTGGCAGAGCTGGAGCGAGCGGGGGCGGGGGCATCGTAGGAGGAGGTGCTGCTGCCCGAAGAGCCGCGCAGGCTCTCCAGCTCCTGCTTCCAGTTAGCAGGCAGGGAAGAGCGGGTGGGGGTCACCGGCTTCTTGGAGCTGGAGGAGCGGGGGGCGGAGGAGGAGGCGGGGGCGTCGCGCCAGCTGGCCGAGGTGGAGCGGGCGGGAGCAGCGGCCTCGTACGAGGAGTTGCTGCTGCCGGAGGAGCCGCGCAGGCTCTCCAGCTCCTGCTTCCAGTTGGCGGGCAGGGAGGAGCGGGTGGGGGTCACCGGCTTCTTGGAGCTGGAGGAGCGGGGGGCGGAGGAGGCGGGGGCGGGGGCATCGCGCCAGCTGGCGGAGCTGGAGCGGGCGGGGGCGGGGGCCGAGGAGGCGGAGGAGGACGAGCCGCTGCCGTTGCGCAGAGACTCCAGCTCCTGGCGCCAGTTGGCGGGCAGGACGGAGCGGGTGGGGCTCACGCGGTTGGCGGCCGAAGAAGCGCGGCTGCAAATAGAGGAAAATGGATGCGAATATGGTTAAACCGAGTGGATAGAGCCCAAGAAAAACGCAAAGGGTTCGGGTGCGCTGTGGCAGCCTCAACACAGGCAAGGGCGCGATCGGATAAGGCAGCCGACAACCTAACAACCTCGCCGAGCTTGCCCTCCCCAAAGCAGAGTGCTTCATATGTCAGTATTGGTATCGCGTATGCTATCGCAACAGCTTGCTATCGCTGTTTGTTACGGCCGCGCAGCACCGGCGAACCTTGCATGCCCTCGCAACCGGTGCCCAAGCCCCACGCTCGACTGCCCCAAGGAGATTGCTGTGCTTACCCAGAAGCCTGAGGGGAGGCGGTCACAGTCGCCGAGTCCCTCCAGCTGCCGCGGGCAACGACCTTCACGGTCTGCAAGCAAGGACATGACCGACAAGAGGTCAGTGGCAGGCTAGCGACCATTGCTTCATAGTCTGTGAATCACTCCTGATGTAGAGCAGGTCAAGTCCGGCGGCTGCAAGCTTGCAGAGCCCGCACAAGGCCGGCCACAAGGCCTCAACAAACGGATAAGGCTGCCAGGCGGCCATAGTCTTCTCCGCAAAGTAGCTAGGGCATGTGATGATGAGAACATGAAAGCGCTCACCTGGGCACGGGCCACAGAGGCGCGAGGCGCGGCGACGCCGCTGCGCATGGTGCTGATAGCGGCCATTTCTTAGTGATGAAAGGGACCGAAGTCTACAGCAACGCAAGTGCGAGGCTTAAGGCCGTGTGAATGTGATCTCGATGTCAAAGGGCTGGGCTTTTGTGCCGCACGCTGCGCTGCACGACAGGGATGAGGATGGTGGTAGGTCGTCCACCATTGAATTTGACCGCAAGCATTTCCATCTCCACACTGTTCTCTCTATCTTTCTGTATTTCCATGTGACCGGCTGCATCTCCGCGGTCGGGATTATGGACTTCCGCAACCCTATCGCGACCAGTGCGAAAACGTTCAGCCCGTCAGGCCTCGGGAACCGTGCGCAGCACGCATGGCCTTCAAATGCTAACGATGTCCCTTACCTCACATCCCGACCCTATCGTCTCGTCGTCTTACAGCATGGTCCCTTGGGTCGGTCAGGGTGTTAGGGGCCCTTCACAAGGGGTCTCCCCTGCCGCAAGCAGTGGCAGTCGTGGCACTGAGCTCTGAGCAGCTTGCACATGCTCGATACTAAAGCTCTTCACAACATGGCTAAAATGCTCTTGCCCATGCAATGGAGTGGTTTTGCAGGCGAAGGCGCCAAGCAACCGGCTTGCAGAGGGCCTCCCCTCGTGTCTGCGTTGTAGGGGGCCCTCCCACGGGGCCCTCCGCGGCTTGGTACTGGCCGGTCTAAACATAAGCTGGCGTGGCACGCATCCAGTCTCGGTACTCAAGCCCGTTTACTGCCGTGGAAGCAGATCCCCCCAAGCCTCGACCGCGGCCTACTGAAGAAACGCAACTCGCAAGCACCTACTGGCGGCGGCAGCAGGAAGTGCGACGGAGAACCAGCCTACAGGACATGCGGGCAAGTCCCCATCTCCCCAACGTCGTGTCCTCACTTCAACATACTATCCTTTGCTGTACTGCATCCACGCGGCGCGAAGCCAGTGACCCTTCCTGGCAACGCGTTAACCACAGACCACTGGATTACAATGTTCGGCCACATGGCCCTTGTGGGGTCCGAGTTAGCTCGTACGTGTCATGCGCCCGTTGCACACCGCCATTCCCCACCCCGCACCTGCTACTGCCGTAGCTAGCCGCCCGCCTCCATCCACTCACACCGTTGCCAGCACTCCTCCTGCTCCATGGAGGGCTCGCACACCGCTCTGCCAGCGCCCGCGCTAGTACACCTCCCCCACCACAAACACCTAGGAGCCCTCCACTTCACCCCCACGCGCCGCCAACACTGCCAAGACCAGCTCCCCCCGTCCCTGCCGCCACCTGCTAGTCCTGCTGCTCCGACGCCTGCCGCGCGCTCTGCCGCGACTGGCGCCTGTGCTTGCGACCGTCCAGCTTCACCTCCAGCCGCTCCGTGCCGCCCTTGCTGCTCTTGACGCGGGCGTAGCCCTCGCGCTCCATCTTGGCGCGCTGCAGCGAGCGGAGGTCCGTCCCCTCGCGTGTCTGCGTGCGACACCGAAAGGAAGCAGGCAGGGGGGCGTGCGTGTGGGCAACGGCGTTGCGGGACGCGACACGGGCTGAGTGCGGTGTTCCCCAGGGTTTGGTGCACCACAGCATCCCCGAAGGGGCGCGGTGCACAACCATGTTGTGGTATACCGTACGGGGGCAAGGCTTGCGTGGCTGACCCGTACGGTAGGGGCCATGTGCGGCAACATCCCTGCAGCTCGTGTGGGTACTGACACAATGTGATACTGCCCTACTGCAAGGTGTGGATGCCTTTTGCCGTATACACAAAACATGACGGCGTACATGACGTACGAGGAAGGCGGCGCAACGCCACAAGGCGTGACGTAGCATGGCACGACTGTAGCCTACTCAAGGTGCTCAAAGGAAGCTTCGAAAGCGCCCATATGAGACCCCGCAACCTCTGGCACCTCGTGCTGCTACACGGGAAGCAGAGCCAACTATTTAGACTGCACATTCGATTGATCCTTGCCCCTGCTAGTCGGCGCTCGACAAACGATGCACTTGTCCGGCACGACAGACGCAGCGCGCTCTTGCCTAGGCTGCGTGCTGCACCCACCCGTATCTCCTGCAGGAAGCGCAGGTAGTGGCCGTACCGCTCCAGGCCGGCGCCGTTGACGGCGCATCCCGGCTCCGCCACGTGCAGGCAGTCGCGGTAGCGGCAGGGCGAGGCGGACGTCAGGGCGGCCACCTCGGGGAAGCACCCCGCCAGCTGCTGGGAGGAGATGCTGCAGGGGAGCAGCGCGGGTGGCGGGAGGACGGACGACATGTGTCGCTGTAAGGTGCAGCGCAGCCTTCTGAAGGGCGTCCTCTTGCTACCAGCCACAACATGCATGAAGGGTCACAACTGTAGCATGCAAGCAGGGGGCGCAACCCTCTTTGCAACACCAGCGCTGAGCAGCTAGCGCCTGCAGGCCGCGCCCTCACCCTTCCAGCGTGGGCTGCCCGAAGCCCGGCGTGTCCGCCAGCCACCCGCCGCCCAGCAGCCGCAGCAGCCGTATGCTGGTGGTGGTGTGCATGCCGCGGCCGATGCGCGACAGCTCCCCCACAGCAAGGAACTCCACGCCGCCCTCAGCCTCCGGCCCCGCGCCTGACGCCGCCTCCCCCTTCCTGCCCCTACCCCCCGCCCGCCGCCGCCATGCTCTGGACCCCTCGCCCGTCTCGCCCTCTTCTGTCGCACTGCCACCTCCACCGCCATCGCCAGCTGCTGCTTCCCCTTCGCCTTCACTGTCGCCCTCGCTGTCCCCTTCGCCTGAACTGGAGACTGCCGCGAGAGCTTCTTGCAGCGGCAGGGCGGGCAAGGGCGTGTTGTCGCTGTTGCCGTCCTCCTCCTCTGAGCCCCCCTGTTGCTGCTGTTGGGCCTTGAGGTCGGGGCGGTGTCTCCCTAGGCGCAGGGAGTTGATGAGGGACGATTTGCCTGCCCCCGACGGCCCGGCCACCACCGAAATGCGGCCCTGCAGAGGTGGCGGCATGGGGGACAGAACAGAGCATGGGCGCTGGCCACCAAGAGTGTGAGTGGCGCGTTGCCTTTTCACGTTTGCAAGGCAGCTACAAGCGTGCCCCACCGACGCGCCACAGCCCGTTCCGACCTCCTTATCGCACGTAGATCATGCGGAATGTTGCAAGGTCTGAAACGGTACGGCACCGACAGAGGTGTGTCCTGATCGTCATTAAACTGACGTGCCAGAAACCACACGCGTACTGCGCCCCTGTCCACACTGGCCCCACACGTCCCCACGCACCTCCAGCGCCCGCGCCACCTGCTCCACGCCCTCCCCCGTCTCGCAGCTCAGCACCACAGGCTCGTAGCCCCAGGACCTGCACGGAGCAAACAGCAGCATTTCAGCACCAGCAGCAGTGGCAACAGGATCTAGGACCGCGGGTCACGCCGGTAGCGCATCAGCACCGTGGTAACAGCAGCCGCCTCGGTTCCAACGCAGCAGCAGCAACAACAGCAGTTCTTTCAGCGGCACTACTTCGCACATCATCACATCCTCCTTCACCCTATTAAGGGCCTTTCCGGCCTCTGTGCAAGTAACCGCAAGTTACCATGTCGCCCCTACTCAGCCTGGTTTGCTCCACGGCACCAGCGCACCCCCACCTGCACTGCTCAAGCCTCCGCTGCAGCACGTAGGGCGGCACCAGATCCGCCTTGTTAAGACACAGTGTGAAGGGCAGCCCCGACGCCTCCGCCGCCACCAGGAAGCGGCTCACCTGCTGCGGCTCAAACTGCGGGGCACGTGGCACGTGGGGTACCGCGGAAGAAGGCTGTTACTGATTGGTTCGTGGCCAGGCGCGCATTGCCCACTCCTTATGTTATCCCCGTATTCCCTCGTGCAAGGTGACATGGAAGCCTTGTCGCCACCTTCCATGCGTTGGTCAAGCTCTGTTCCCGGTTCTCCGCACTCGGCCCCCTCATCCCCCACAGTGCAGCCCATTCGACCTCATGGTGGCCTGCCCAGCGCCATGCACACCAAATCTGGATGCCACGTACTGGGAACTCGCAAATCCTACTCGTGCATCAGCATCTGTCAATGTCTTATTTGCCGTACACCGCGCACCGCCCTGCACACCCAACGGTGACCTGTCCAGCGCCATGACCAGCAGCACTGCTTCTTGCAGTAAGATATTGCATCAAACACTTAATGTTGTTTCCACCGACCCACCGGCGGCCTGTCCAGCGCCATGACCAGCAGCATGTGGTCCACGTTGGCCACGTCGGGGTCGGTGGTGCGGCTGGAGCGCGGCAGCACCTCCCCCACCACGCCGCGGCCCTGCCCCCAGTCGATGGACGACACGCGCACCACGTCCCCCACCAGCACCTCCTGCCGCAGCTTGCGCAGCAGCGCGCGCACGCTGCAAAGGATCACAGGCCGCCGGGGCTCGGGGGCAGCAGCAGCTGCTGCTGCTGTTGCTGGTGGATGTGACGATGACGGCGCTTCTCCTTCTTTATCCATCCGTTGCGTTGAAACCTCTGAATTGGACTGATCCGCGGTGGTGGATGCGATTTGGGTTGCGTTTGGTGGTTGTGGTGGTTGGTGCGGCGGGTCCTGGTGTGGGTGTGGGTCGGTGGTGTGGTGGTGGGAGCGCAGGTGCGCGGGCCGCCAGCCGGGGGGCGTGGGCGCGTCCTCTGGCAGCTCCGTGTGGATCTCCACGCGCACGAAGTTTGAGGCAGAGGCGATGACCTGGGGTGCGGTTAGGACAGACATGGGGTAGGAGTTGCGTGTTGTGTGAGGGTGGATTAGGAGTACGGTAGGAGCGAGCTAGCATGGTCGCAACATTCAAGGCAGTCGGTTCGGTCGGGGTCACTAGAAGGTCAATGTCCACCGCTATTCCCCATATAGACGGATTGCTACTGCCAGCTACCGCATACATGCCGTGTGTGCAGCTGGCATTCGCATCCGAACTTGCCTGCCCCAGTCCGCTGGTGTGTCGGGGGACGGCAGCTTCCCCGCTAGCGCCACCGCCGCTGCCTGGGCCAGCCTGGTCGCCGTCGGGCCCCGTGCCTGTTGCCGCCGCAGCTGACGCTGCTGACGCTGCGGATACTTGTCGTCCTCTAAGCTTGCTGCTGCTTCTACTGTGGGGCTGCAGCGCTGAAAGGCTGGACCATATGTGCCGCATGGCCGATGACGCCCCTAAGCACTGCTGCTGCGAATTGTGAAAGGGTGTTCCGCGTAGGGTAGGCACTGCTGTTTGGAGTTGGCCCCGGCAAAGCCGCAGTACTACTGGTTGAGCACATGATGCTGTTGCTGATGTAGGAGCTGCCTGGGTGCGGCAGCACCTGCAGGCAGCTGGCGCCACGGGGGAAGGCCTGGGGCTGGCCCTGTAGCTGGCTCCTGCGCCGACTCCGTGGCTTCCCTTCAAGGGGCCGAAGGACCAGGCATCGCCCGTGTGCAGTTGCCTCATATCCACCAAAGCGGTACTTGTTGTGTATTTGATTTGTTGCAGCTTGCTGCTAGAGCTCGGTGCAGGCAGCAGCAACGCTAGCCGAAAGGGCACACCGACAGCGGCGGCAGGCGCGAACGCCTGCTTTAGCAGACCGCAAGCAGGAGGTGCAAATAGCATGCAGGAGGAAAGACTCAATGAAAAAGGCAATCAGCATGCTGAGGAAGGCAATGTGGGCCAAACGACCTGCACGTTGCCGGGTACATCTGTCAGTCGTGGAGAGCGACACCTTACGTGCGTGGGCGTAAATTTTGATTAAACTGAGCGTCTCTTGTCCTTGCATTTTTCGGCTGGCCACTAATGCTACCGGACACAACTGCCATTAACTGCCGCCACGCATGGAGCTCCGCGCCTCCGCCACTTATGTAGGTCAGCCAACCGAAGACTGGTAGCTCAGTTCGTTGCACAATTACAGCGGTTGAACAAGACCGCGACAATGCAAAGTGCTCTTCGCGGGTGAGAACCCCTTGCGCTCATAGAGCTGCTGGAAATGGTTTCGACACAGCCAATTAAACTACGCAACATAGTAAATTGAATGTTACACACTGAATACTCTCGTGATGTGGTGCAGGCCTCTGGGGCTCGGCTGTGGCAGTGGGCCTTCTTCTGCAGCGTACAGACAGGCGCCTGCTTCTGTATTTTTGCGTCAGCCAACAAAGCGACTCACACTGCCTGCAAGGTGAATGCTTGCCATAGTACGCCTTTCGGGGCCACAATTCCGCCGCCAGGTCACGAGCGGCTTGCACGCCAGTCGTAAATCTATTTCTTTGTTAATCGGTTAAATGGCCTTGCACTCCATTGCTACAGTCTCGCACGCGTGCGCGTGTGTACTTTGTTCTCTCGTGCTGCGCAACATTCAACTACCTCCCCTGACTCTCCACAGGGCAGCCGGTGCGGCATCGGAAGGGCGACGTGCCTTCGCAGACGACGAGTATGAATCAGCAGGTCCAAGCAGCGGTCGCGTGCTGAGGCCCCGGCGGGGCCGAGGCTCCGCTTACGAGGGAGACGAGCAGTCGGACGAACGGCAACATCGCGGTTACGAAAATGCGTCAGACTACCGCCGCGGGACAAATGAGCGCAGCGCAGATGCAGACGGCTATGGCAGGGGGCGACGCGACGCAGAGGACAGCGGCCGGGGTTCTTGGGAGGGGGACCGGCGGAGGCGGGACGAGCGCAGCGGCGAAGGCAGGGGTGATGGGGAGCGCCGTCGCCGCTTTGATGGGGACCGTTATGGCAGGGACGGTGACTCGAGGGACGACGGTTACAGCAGGAGGGGCCCAAGGGGGGACCGTGAAGACCGTGGGTTCAGGGACGACCGGGGCGACTGGAGGCAGAGGGAGGACGGAGCAGAGTTGAGGGACAGGGCGGAGCGGGACGACCGTGGGGACCGGGGTGGCAGGGGTGACAGGGGATACAGGGGCAACAGGGAAGGTCGGGAGTACAGGAGTGACAGGGAAGACCGGGGTTACAGGAGCGACAGAGGTGGCAGGGGCGACAGGAGCGACCGGGGTGACCGGGGAGACTGGGGCTACAAGGGTGACAGGGAAGGCCGGGAAGACAGGGGCGACAGGGGGGAGCGGCGGTTCTCGCAGGAGCGCGGCGGGCGGCGGGAGCGGGAGGACGCCGACGGCGGCTGGGACCGGCGCGGCCGCGGGGACCGTGAGGGGCGAGACCGCTTTGACGGGAACGACGAGGACCGCCGGCCTGCCCGCGGCGGCAGCCGCTCCCTGTGGCAGGAGGACGCGCAGGAGGGTGCCGATGGCCCAGGCCGCAGCCCACGGGTGGGCCTTGGCGCGGGCCGGCTAGCGGCGGGCGCCGCCGGGGGTGCGGCAGTAGCAGCAGCGGCGGCTCACGCCGCGGGGATGGCGGCAGCTGACGCCGCGCCGGAGGAGGCGCCGCCGGCGCCCCGGCCGCCCGGCTCCCGTACGGGCAACAAGCCCCTGCCGTACGACCTGCCCATCGTACGGCCGTACGACGGGGACAAGGGGACGTTCTTCGCCGGGTCCAGCTGGCGGCAGCTGGGGGCCACGGAGGATGTGGTGGCGGCGCTCAAGACGCTGGGCATCATGCGGCCGTCGCACATCCAGGTGAGGGGGTGCGCAACGCGGGGGTTCCAACCGGTGCCTTGGAGAGCCCCGCAGGGATGGCACAGCCGTCCTGTTTGGGCGTCTGGTGCACCTGGACATGCTTGACCACGGCTGAAGGCCCGGCAAAACCCTATTGTACAGTACCCAGCCATTGCTGCCGCTCGCTTCCGCTAGTTCCGGTCTGATAACCCCGCTCTGCACCCTACCTGCCTGCCGTCCTCAACCTGTGCCCCCCAGGCGCAAGCCTTCCCCGCCATCCTGGGCGATGCGGCTGAGGGGCGGCAGGGGCGGCCCAGCCACGGCCCGGGGTCTGCGTACCAGGCGCAGGCCAGCGCCGTGGCCCTGGCCGACCAGGCGGGCAGCGGCAAGACTCTGGCGTATCTGCTGCCGTTGATGCAGGTGCGTAGCGATGCAGTGGCGGGAATAATAAGAGCATAGCGCAGATGATTAATGCAGGTGCTGATGCAGGTGCGTGCGTGCTGGGAGGCCGGACCCTTGGGGGTGCACGTGCTATCGCGGTACTTGTAGTATGGGCCGTGTGTAGGCTGTAGGGGGCCGTAAGGGCCTGGCTCCTGGGCATGCCTGTGCGGTGGCGGTGCAACCATGGCTGGGTCGCTGGCCTGCGAGCTTGGCGCAAGCAGACGTGCAACCTGCAACGTGGTGTGGGCGCACTACTTCCTTTATACCAAGTAGGACTTGTGCTCACGCCCAGTGCAGAGCGCTACACAATAGTGTGTATGTGCAATGTCTCACGTCTTCGACGGCCCTCTTCCTTCCTCTCGCCGCACTTGCAGCTGCTGCGGCAGGAGGAGCTGCAGGCAGGTGGTCGCGTGACGCGGCCCAAGGAGCCACGTGGCATTGTGCTGGCGCCGACCATTGGTGGGTGGGAGCGTGCAACAAGTCACACACGGGGCTGCGGGCTAGCAGCTTATCACAGAGCCGGACGAAATGACCGAGCCTGCGCAGCGGAAGCGGCGAGGCGGGGGCTTGCCGGTGTGCGGCTTGCCGTGGCGTCGCCGCAGCGCGCCCTGACTGGGGGCAAGGCTAGGCCTGGCTAGGTCTGTGCCCTCCAAGCACACCGTCTGCCTTTCTCCCTTCACACGATGCCCTCGCCGCAGCACCGTTGCCACATCGTGCGCTCAGTACTCGTGCTGCGTCTGCTGTTGCATAGAGCTGGTGCAGCAGGTGCCGCCTGCCAGCGCACACCACACACCTGGCATGCTTCCATTATATGCAGTATGCGTGCGTGTAAGTTAACGCCGTCCTTCCGCTGTGTGTGCTGCGCAGAGCTGGTGCAGCAGGTGCAGCGCGTGGCGCGCGCGCTGAGCGGCGCGGGGCTGCGCATGCGTACGGCAGCCTTCACAGGGGGCCAACCTGACGAGAAGGCGCGGGCTGCCAGCTTCCGGACGCAGAAGGTGAGCGGCATGCATGGGGCCCTTGTGGCTTGCGGGATGCTTACCTTGGTGCTGCAGTGCCGGCGATTACAGGCGCATCCTTGTGCGCACGAATAGTACCTCGCTTCACAGTGTATCCCCCAAACCTGCTGCTCACGGGGTGCGCACACCATTTCACCAGGACCTGCTAACCGATAGCGGTGAATTTGAATGCAGTAAGTCATCCGTAACCTATTGCACACGGCCTCGGCTGCCCCTTCGGGACCTGCTGTCCGAGGGCGTGGACACACTGGTTGGGGCTTGTGGAAACACACGTGCCTGTGCTGCTACTGAACAGCATCTTCAAGGCTCGACCCGCCGCCCGACAGGAGCTTGTTACTAATGTGTGCACAAGCGCCTACACATTCCACATGTTCCTGTGTATAACGCGTTTGCTCCCTCCCTCCAGGACCTGCTGTCGGAGGGCGTGGACCTGCTGGTGGCCACACCAGGGCGGCTGGCCGAGCACCTGGAGGCGGGCAACCTCAGTTTGGCTGCGTGCAGGGTGCTGGTCATGGACGAGGTGGATGTGCTGCTGGGTGAGCAGCGGGGAGGGGCGATGGCAATGGGTGTGGAATGGTTCCTAAGCAGTTAATGACGTTCGGGCTGGCGATAAGGCGAATGCGTGCGCTGCACCCGCCGCGACTCCGCTCCCTCCTCAACGCCGACCGTCCCACCACCCCACACCTCCTTGTACAGTCGCCATTTTCCCTCGCCGCAACTCTGCCCGCCAACGCCCCCAGGCGAGCCCGTCGCCTTCACGGACCAGGTGCATTCCCCACCCTGCCAGCCTTCTTGCTCCGTTGACAGTCAACTATAACGCATAACAGTGACGGAATAATGCACACCCTCGGCCTCATGCATGCTCATGACCCGCAGGCGAGCGCGCCGCCTTCCTGGACCAGATAGTGCCCCTTCGCGCCGCCGCGCCGGCCTCGCTGCGCTTCGTGCTGGTGACCGCCACGCTGCCGCAGCACGTGTTCGGGCTGCTGCGGGAGGTGTGGACGGACCTGCAGCCCGTCTTCGGGCCCGGGCTGCACCGCACGGCGCCGGGTGGGTAGTGACGGCCGCAGGGTTGGAGTAGTGCCCTTTGGCCATTCGCATGGTGGTAAGGGACAAGGGAGGCCGAGGGCGAGGGCTGGGCGGGGCCTCGGTTGGCCGTGGTGGACACGTGCGGTGGGCAGGGCGGTGTCGTGGGTAGTGCTGCAGTTGCGGGGCCACAGTAGCGTACGTAAAGCGGGTACTAGTGGAGGGCGAAGCAAGTGGCGCGTCCAGCGATACGAAGCAAACACCGATGGCTTCGAGCCGTTGATGGCGGTGTTGTGGGCCATGGGACACGTGTCAGCGTCCACGGTGGTTTGCGCTGTGCATGCCTCCATGGATGTGACCACAAGTGGCCCTAGCCCGGCGACTGCAGCGGCAGGTGTACCGTAGATGACGCTCCAACGTGTGTGACCAACTGCTATGTTGTTGTGTTTGCCGCGCACCCCCGCGCGCTTGCAGGTCTGACTGAGGAGCTGGTTGACTGCAGCGGCGGTGACGAGGTCAGCGAAGAGAGCGGGCGAAAGCGGAAGCTCGAGGTGAGACCTGGACCCGAATACGACGCACGAGGCAGGGTGTGGTGCGCATGAAGTCCGCGGTGGCCCCTGAAGCAGACACAGTAGCCACATGGGCTGGTAGACGGTACACGCGGCAACTGCGGACAAGTCCTTCCCAACTTCCCTTGCCGCCCAAGCCCCTTGCCGCAAAGCAGTTCCGCCACTCCGACGTTGCTTTGAGTACTGTGGATCAATGATGGTGGTGGTGGTGGTGGTGGTGGGGGTGGTGGTGGTGGTGGTGGTGGTGGTGGTGGTGGTGGTGGTGGTGGTGGTGGTG